>Ga0209063_1001890_pt1 | contig 10344 bp, 10 predicted proteins | sample KloWWTmeKNB19Kit_FD_187177 | JGI IMG/M metagenome (GOLD analysis project Ga0209063, IMG submission 187177) | Active sludge microbial communities from Klosterneuburg, Austria, studying microevolution and ecology of nitrifiers - Klosterneuburg... | ecosystem: Engineered > WWTP > Aerobic digester >...
TACGCATTTCGATAAACTCAATGTGACAAATTTGTTTGCTTCTCAGACAGCCCTTTTAATTTTCCCTTAAACAAACTCACTCCGCCAAAACATCAACTCACTCCCCGAAACTGACGATTCACTCCTGCTTTGTTTCTCTTTTCCACTGGATCATGTTAATATGATTAAACAAAAATTATTTTAACATGGAACTCAAAAAATTTCTTCGTCAATCAACCTTTGCTATAGCATTGAGTGTACCCGTTCTTATTACAGGATGTGATAAGGATGATGATCCGGTAAACAATACCATCACTGATGTGGTGGTAGGTAATGCCAGTTTTACCACCCTGGAAGCAGCTGTGGTAAAAGCCGGTTTGCAAACAACTTTAAGTGGTACTGGCCCTTTCACTGTTTTTGCACCGGATGATGCAGCTTTCACTGCTTCAGGTATTACGTCAACTGTACTCAACAGCCTTACACCTGCACAGGTATCCAATATTTTATTGTACCATACTTTAGGTGCTAAAGTAACTGCTGCGGATGTACCTGCTGGTCCAAACGCAAAAGTGACCACTGCAAGTGGTGACTCTGTATTTGTAACCAAAAATGCTAATGGTGTCTTCATCAATGGTATTAAGGTAAATACAGCTGATGTGGCTGCTGATAACGGCGTTATCCATGTAATTGGCCGTGTATTAAATCCACCAGTAGGAAATATTGTAGAGACAGCAGTAGCCAGCGGTCTTGATTCCCTGGTAAAAGCAGTAACCCGTGCTACCACTGCTCCCGGTGGTGACCCCACTCTGGCCGGAACATTAAGTACTGCCAGGCTGACTGTATTCGCTCCAACCAATGCTGCCTTTACACAATTATTAGGCGCCTTATCCCTTACCGATATTAACCAGATTCCTGTAGGTACTTTGCTGGCGGTTCTCCGCTACCATGTAGTGGGCGGAAGGGCTTTCTCTTCTGACCTTACAAATGGTTCATTGCCAATGCTGGCAGGTGGAAATACGACTACCAACCTGACCAACGGAACAGGTGGTGGCCCCTCTATCCAGGGAAATGGTAATGGTGGCAACCGTTCTAATATCACCGCTACGAACATTGTATGCCGGAATGGTGTTGTACACCTGATTGACAGGGTTTTGTTGCCTTAATTATAAACATAGTCAGTACCTCCTCTGAAAAATCAATGTCTGCTCTGTTCCCTTTAAACCGGAACAGGGCAGATTTAATTAAAAGCATTTATGTTCAGCCATCGTTACAGGTACCTTTTCATTGTATTGCTGTCGCTGTACACTTTTATGAATACAGCGCTATGCAATGTCTATTACTATTTCAAAATTGAAATAGAATGGTATTTTGCGTTGCTGACGATTGTGGCTGTTACGCTTTTTACCTGGGAAGGGAACAGGCTGATCAAACCATATTTCAGGAAAAAATTTCTTACCCCTAAAACAAAGATCAGGTTCCTGGCTTTCTTTTTCCTGGCAGGGAATATTGTTGCACTTATTGCGGCAACGGTTGCAGTTTATTTATTCGGCAACCTGCTTCATGGATACACCTGGGAGCAGAACCTGAACCCGCTGAAGCTGAATATTATTTATGCAAGCCTCATCAATCTTTTCTTACATCTTTTAAATGCCATTTATTTCTTTTTCCGGGAATACCGCCGTCACTGGAAAGAAGTGGAAGAACTGCGCCAAACCAGTACACAGGCTAAGATACAATTGGTAAAAAGCCAGATCAATCCTCATTTCCTGTTCAATAACCTGAATGTATTGTCCGGGATGGTGATAAAAGATAACCCGGAGGCTAACCATTTTATTGAAGAGTTCTCCAAAGTGTACCGTTATATCTTAAACAACCAGGAGAAGGAATTAGTGGAGCTCCGCTCCGAACTGGAATTCATACAGCCATATATTTTTTTACTGCAAAAAAGATTTGATAACGGATTGACGGTGAGTGTGAGTATACCGGACCACTATAAAATGTATCATGTGGTGCCGGCAGCTTTGCAAATGCTCATTGAAAATGCCATCAAACATAATGTAGTGAGCAGGAGCCGTCCCCTGCATATTGATATACATGCCAATGGGAATGACACGCTGATCATAAAGAACAATTTGCAGCCAAGACAGGCTGTAGAGCCCTCCACTCGTATCGGGCTGCAAAATATCCGCAAAAGATATGAACTAATCAGCGGCAGGGATGTTGTGGTGAAGAAGACGGAACGGGATTTTGAAGTAACAATTCCCCTTCTGCAGTTAAACTAACGGGTATGAAAGTAATAATTGTAGAAGACGAAAAGCTCGCCACCGAACGTTTGCAGACCCTGCTCAAAACGTACGATTCTTCTATTGAAATTATAGCCTGCCTTGAAAGTATTGAAGACACCGTTCATTACCTGAAAAATCATAGTCATCCTGACCTGTTATTGCTGGATATTCATTTATCAGACGGCCATAGTTTTGAAATATTCAAGCAGGTCAGTTACAACAGGCCCATTATTTTTACCACTGCTTACGATGAATATGCGCTGGATGCATTCAAGATGCTCAGTATTGACTACATATTGAAACCGGTAAGCGGGGAAGCCCTGGCAACTGCACTGAATAAGTTCAAATCAATGTCTTTGTCTTTTTCTGCCACCGATCTGAACCGGGTAAGCCAGGGTTGGAAAGACCAGCGCTACAAAAAAAGATTTTTAGGCAAGATTGGTCAGCGTCTTTTTTTCATTGATGCAGATGAGGTAGCTTTTTTCCAGGCAGATAATAAAATTGTGTACCTCGCCGATAAAGAAGGCAACCGCTATATTATTGACCACACTATGGAGCGGCTGGAAGAGCAATTAGATCCGCAGCATTTTTTCCGGCTCAACAGGAAGTTTATTGTCAATATCAGTGCTATCCAGCAGGTAAAGCCTTACTACAATAACAGGCTCCGGCTTTCTGTAAAAGGAGCTAACCAGCAGGAAGAAATGGTGATCAGCCGGGAACGGGTGGCTGATTTTAAGATCTGGGCAGACGCCTGAAGGAAAAATTAAAGGTTAGACAGTTATTATTATGGATACTGTTTAACTTCATTTCATGCATTACATTCCCCATCTTTCCAAAGATAAAAAACTAAAGAAGCTGGTTGAAAGCGGAGAACCGCATCAGTTAAAAAAGCGGAAGAATATCTGTACTTATCTCTGCGCTTCCATTATGAGCCAGCAACTGTCTGTTAAAGTAGCCGATGTCATTTACAAACGCTTCCTCAATTTGTATGGAGGCAAAGAACCCACACCGCAACAAATACTGGATACGCCGTTTGAACAATTAAGAGGGATCGGGTTGAGCAATGCCAAAGTGAACTATGTAAAGAATGTGGCGCAGTTTGAAATTGAATCTGGCATGGATGCAAAAAAACTGGGGAAGATGGATAATGAAGAAGTGATAACCTATTTAACGCAGATAAAAGGAGTGGGGCGCTGGACAACGGAAATGTTGCTGATGTTTGCGCTGGGCAGGGAAGATGTGTTTGCTGTAGACGACCTGGGCATACAAAATGCGATGATCAAATTGTATAAACTGGATAACAACGATAAAAAGAAATTCAGGATAAACCTGCTGAAGATCTCCGAGAAATGGAGCCCCTACCGAACCTATGCCTGCCTGCATTTGTGGCAATGGAAGGATAAGGCACCGGCGCTGAAAAAGACGAAAGAAAAAATTAAGTAGCTTCCCTTCCTTAAAGACATCACTATGCGAAAGCTTATTGCGGCAGCCATTATTTGTACTTTTTTTTCCTTTTCCCCCTGCAATCATAATAGTAAGGACGGATGGATTCCTTTATTCGATGGTAAATCATTGGATGGCTGGAAGGTGGGTGCCAATGCCAATACTTTTTCGATAGAGAATGGCGCCATTGCCGTAAATGGCAATGTGGCCCATTTATTTTATAACGGGGAAGTGCAGCAGCATTCGTTCAGGAATTTTGAGTTCAGGGCCGATGTGATGACGATGCCGGGTTCCAATTCAGGCATTTACTTTCATACGCAATACCAGGAAAGCGGCTGGCCGCAGAAAGGATATGAAGCACAAGTAAACAATTCACATACAGACTGGCGCCGTACCGGCAGCCTGTATGCCATACAGGATGTAAAGGAAGTATATGTAAAAGACGGGGAATGGTTTACTGAACAGATCATCGTACAAGGCAAAAAAATAACGGTAAAGATCAACGATAAAACAGTGGTAGAATATACCGAACCAGGCAATCCGCAGCGGGAAGAAGGAATGAAGGGGCGGGTATTATCTACAGGCACTTTTGCTTTGCAGGGCCACGACCCGAAGAGTAAAGTGTTGTATAAAAATATCAGGGTGAAAGTATTACCGGATTAGCATAGGTCATTACCATCGCTGCAACTTTTCACAAACTTTGTCCGAAGGTCAATAAGTTATTGTCCGGGTCAAGTAAAGAAAATTCCTTTTGTCCCCACGGTTTTACAGTTAATTGTCCATTTGGATGAATAGCAACTTTCTTATTTAATAAGTCCTGGTATAATTCTTTAATGGCATCTGTTCTGATATACACCTGTCCGTAGTTTTCTTTGGGATCCAATTCTTTGAATTCAAAAAAATGAATTTGAATATTGTCTTTAGCTACCATCAGGTAACCGTCAAAGTCAGCACTGCCAAATTCCTGGAAACCTAACTGGTTAATATAATAATTCCGGGTTGCAGTTTTGTCCCGCATCGGCAACTTTGGATGAATAGTGGTAAGCATAATTCCCGGATTGATTTTATAGTCTACTTGTTTTAAAAGAGACAATGGTTACAGCCGCACAACAAATTTATCAGTTTTGAAGTACCGGAGTGTAGCATTTGTATAAACGGTCATATGAAATGTTTCTTCCATTTGTTGAGTGTATGCGGGAAAGTACAGATGGTTCAACATACTTTACTGCGTAAAAGTCTTATAGTGATCATATAGCTCATATGGTCAAATAAGCTTTTAAAAAAGTTCTGTATTTTTAAGAAAAACACTATGAAAATTTTTATACTGTTGCTGGTTTATAGCTGCACCATGCAGGTGGCCCGGTCACAAAACACCGGCGTGGGCACACCCACACCGGTTGAAAAACTGGATGTTAACGGAGCTATTAAAATTGGTAATACGGCCGGTAATAATGAAGGCACCATACGGTATAACAATGGGAATTTTGAAGGCCGTACTACCAATCTGTGGCAGAACCTGGCAGTGCCCCTGAATGCGATGGTTTTATCTGAAAGCAGTAATGATGCTAACTTATTGGCAAACGGGTTTTCATTAAAGGGCCCGCTGAATGTAACGGAAAACACACTGATCAATGCTACTGCAGCGGCTGGAAGCTGGCATCCTGTATCGGAATACTATAGCAGGGTAAATACAGTTTCCGTTACAGCAAACTCCCGTATTGCTATATGGGGCGGAGTAAAAGATGGAGTGTATTTAAACACCGGTGCATTTTATGATCCGGTAAATGACTTGTGGGAATCCATTTCTACAGTAGGCGCACCAAGTCCCCGGATAGGCCATGCACTGGTTTGGAACGGTACTGAGCTGGTAGTGTGGGGTGGGTTTACATATAATGGCAGTTATGCTTATTTGGGAGATGGTGCAAAATATAATTCCATAACGAAAACATGGACCCCGTTAAATTCTGCCGGGGCACCCAGTGCCAGGGGAAATGTAACCAGCGGCTACAATAGTGGCACCAATGAAATGATCGTTTGGGGAGGTTTTAATGGCCCCACTCTTAATGAGGGATACCGCTATAATTTTACTACCGACACCTGGACGCCGGTAAGCCTTGTTAATTCTCCGGGTAGCCGGATCAATTATGCACATGCTACAGCTAACGGCTATTTCCTGGTGTGGGGTGGATATAGTTTTGCCAGTTCCGGCCAGGTAAACACAGGCGCCCTTTATAATTTTTCCACTGATACCTGGACACCTACTTCTTTGGCAAGTGCACCTGCTGCAAGAGAAAATGCAGATGCTGTATGGAACGGAACTCAAATGATTGTGTGGGGTGGAATTGCGGGAGCAGTCAACCAGTCGGGTGGTGCCAGGCTTAACCCTGTTACCAATACATGGGCAACCATGGCTGCGGGACCAGTTGCTGACAATGGTGCTACTGTTGCCTACGCAGGTTCCTTTATGCTGATCTATGGTATTGGTGGGGGTGCATTGTATAATAATACTGCCAATACATGGAGCAGTCTCACGGGCAACTATCCTACTGCCGGAAGAAATGGTGCGGTAGTACAAAGTGCCAACAACGTTCTGGTGGTATGGGGCGGAGAGCAGTATGGCGCGGTGGGAGATTTTCCACAGTATTACAATGATGGCAGACGATATTTCTGGTTTGCCCGCAGTATCACATCAACTGTTCCGGATATTAAAACGTACTATTTGTATAAAAAAATAATGTAGTAACACCGGGAAGGGATTTTTCATTTTACAAACTTTTGTTCAATAAAACCGTAAAAAGTTAGTTTTTGCTTGGTTTTTTACACAGTTCATGTTGCTTGCATGTGCTTCGTCACTCATCTTTGTTGTCCTTGCGATTTAGTAAAGGGCTATGCTTTTTTATTAGAAACTCTTCAAGTTCATAGCGTCCAAAGTGTGTCGGATAAAATGTTGCTTTGCAAGACTTCAAAAACTCTGTAATTTTTTTGTCTTCTGAAACTTCAAAGTATTTTTTCTTTCCATTACGTTCTTGAAGTTCGAAGTTTAAAAGTTCTGTTCCAATGTGCCGCCTTAGTGCAGAAAAGTATGTTCTACTGCTATGAGTTTTGTGTCGCTCACAAATGTCTGAACTCTCACCGATATAAATTAATTTGTCATGTTTATCTCTCACAATGTAAAGTCCTGCGACACTTTCAGCGTTACAGTCAAACCAACTACTAAATTTCCCTTGCAAAATTTCTTGTTCAGCTTGTAACAAAATATCTGTTTTTGCTTTTTGAACATTGTCCCAAAGTCCATCCTGGTGAGCAACATTGTGCAATTTTCTTTTGTCAAGCTGAAACCTGTTTAAGAGTGTTGGTAGATTTGATATTCCAAATTCTTCAATTTCTTTTCGCCCGATGTCTGTAACGATAACTTGAACTTTAAATGCGTCAATAGAAATATTACCTATCGCTTTATTTGTCTTTTGCAACTTGAGCAAGTTCTTGTAAAAGGTTGAAGTTGTTGGTTTGAATTGTTGCTTTAAGCGTTTGCTCAATTCCTTGCCCTCACCAACGTAATAATTTGTCTTGTTATGAGAAATAAGATAGTTGCCAAAACCATTATGGTCGATGTCGCTAAACAGTTGATATGGTCTTGTTTTGAGTTTGTAGAGTCCGTCCGAAAGAATGGTGTCTGAATTATTTTGAGTAAAAGTCCAAGTTATTTTTTTCATAAACGGAATGCTCGTTTAGCATTGCAGGCAACGTTTTGCAGCTACCCGAAGGTGGCGATTTCGAAGCACTTCACTGTCAACCAAGCAGAAACTTTGATAGGAGTACAAAGCTTGATTTAACCACTGAACCGCCACTTTTGGGTAGGTGCTGTTGGCTGCTGTGCTTCTCTTCATTGTCCTTGTCTGATTTCTCTGGTCACTATGGCAGAACAATCATAGGAGTTTGTCCTTCATAGACTAATTCGTTTATTAAAAATCGCCTAAAAAGTTGGTCGGTCAAAAGTCGTGAGCCTTTTTGAACAATTAGCAATTCGTCAATTTTATTGTTTATTACTTTCTTAATGTCTTCAAATGGGTTGTTGCCTTCATAAATTGCAAAATCTGTATTAAATCTATCCACAAACATTGCGCATAATTCTCTAAGATGCTTTTCTATTCCCTTTGTTTTTTCATTGGGTTTTGCCAAATAGAAAAAGGTAATACTCGTGTTTTTGCTGTCAATAAGATTCAAAAACTTGTTCAATTCCAAGATGTTTAAAGGGTGTTTTTCTGTTACTGCCACAAATATTTTTTCGTGTGAAAAAGTGTCGATTTCCTTTGGCATTGCAACAATAATATTTTTTGTGTTATCAACAACCTGAAGTGCAACGCTTCCAAGAAATAACTTTTTGAGTAAGCCCGTTCCTTTTATTCCCGTAAAAATTAAATTTTCATAAGGATCTTCTAAAAGTTTAGGCAGTGTAAGCTGTAAATTGCTTTCCGAAACATTGAAGGAAACTTTTATGGTTGGCGGAATTATTTCTTTAGCTAATGCCTTCAATTTTTGCAATGCTTCTTCATTAGTATGTTGCGCAATTTGTTGTCTGCTTTCATTGTCGGTAAGTGCGGGGGCTAACACAATGGACTGATGAACCAAGAGAAATTCTGCACTTACCTGTTTACTCCAATTGCAAGCATACTTTATTAAGTTGCGTGAATACTCCGAAAAGTCAATAAGTATGATAAATCGTTTTTTCATTGCTTATGTTTTTGATGTGTTTGGTTTTTGCAAGCTCTCATTAACCTTTGTAAAATCTTCTTGGCTATCTGCAAGAACCATTAAAATGTCTTGTGCTTCTATCTCTGTTGAACCGCCTGGACGAATATATTCTCCGTTTCTTCTTATCATTACGATAAAAGCCGATTTTGGAAAATTCAAATCGACAATTCTTTTGTTAACTGAGTGAAAATCGGGTAAAATCTCAAATTCTTGTAATGATGATTTAGGAAGTTCTAAAATGAGCTTATCTATTTCTGTAATCTTTTTTGCATTTTCAGGCAAAGCAACATTGAGCCATTTTGCAACTATTGATAATGTTGTTCCTTGAATCAGAACCGAAGTAACAGATATGAAAAACACAATATTAAAAATCATATTTGCTTTTTCAATTCCTGCTAAAAGTGGATATGTGGCAAACACAATAGGAACAGCACCACGTAAACCAACCCAAGAAATATAAAATCTTCTTCTCAGTCTCATTTTGAAGAACATCATACTGAGAAATACACTTACAGGTCGGGCAACAACTATCAAAAATAATGAGATGAGTATTCCAATTCCGAAATATGGTATTATTTGAGAAGGAAATACAAGTAAACCCAAAGTTAAGAACAGCACAATCTGCATTAGCCAAGCCAAACCATCAAACATTTTCAAAATAGTTTTCTTGTGTATAAGGTCTTGATTACCTAAATAAACCGCACAAATGTAAATAGCAAGAAATCCGTTTCCACCCACAAAGTCGGTTGCGGAAAAAGTAATAAACATAAGAGCAATAACTAATGCAGGATAAAGCCCTTCAAAGTCAAGTTTGATTTTATTAATGATGAATTTACTAAGTCTTCCGAAAGCAAAACCTGCGATTCCACCTAAAATCATTTGTTGAAAAAACAGGGGAATAATTGAAGTAATTCCTTGGTCTTGATTGATTACTAAAGTCAAAAATGCAATAGTCAATACATAAGCCATTGGGTCATTACTGCCACTTTCCAATTCTAATGTTGGGCGTAAATTAGTCTTTAGGGCAAGACTTTTTGAGCGTAAAATTGAAAATACGGCTGCTGCGTCTGTTGATGAAACAATAGAACCCAACAACATACTTTCATAAATTGTAAAGTCGGTAACATACCAAACAAATGTCCCAAGGGAAAGGGCTGTCAGTAAAACGCCTAAAGTGGATAAAACAAGTCCTTCTCTTAAAATTGGTTTTACAGAAGTCCAATTAGTGTCAAGACCGCCTGAAAACAATATGAAATTTAGCGAAACAATACCAACGAATTGAGCGATTTGAGGATTGTCGAAATGAATGCCACCAATACCGTCAGAACCTGCCAACATTCCGATTGCCAAAAAGAGTAACAATGTCGGAACGCCAAATTTATAAGATGATTTACCTACAATAATGCTAACAAAAAGCAATAGAGAGCCAACTAATAGTATGTTTTCAATTGTTAAATTCATTCGTTTTTTCTCTTATATCTATCTGCACAAAGTTATGTTTTAAGGTCAGGTAAAATGTCAAATAATCATTTTATTTCTTAGTCTTGTCGAGCCGAAAATTGTCCGTTTGCACGATGTCGTTTCGGGGTCGGTTAGCATTGCAGCCAACGCTCAGGGCTTGCCGAAGTGGGGGAAATAGAATTCCGTCCAGCCCGGCTAACTGAAGCTAAATTTATAAATAAAAGTTGATGATATGCACTTAGCTAAATAGGATTACGTCCAGCTGGATATGCAGCCCAACAGAATTACAAAGGTTGAAACACGGCTTCCGTCTGCCCCCATTTTGGCAAGCCCCTATGCAATATAAAAAAGGCGTTTAGAGAAGAGTAGTCATCAAAATAAATTTGAGCTACAGAATAGAATTAAAAACTATTAAAACTCTAAA
>Ga0209063_1001891_pt1 | contig 10343 bp, 5 predicted proteins | sample KloWWTmeKNB19Kit_FD_187177 | JGI IMG/M metagenome (GOLD analysis project Ga0209063, IMG submission 187177) | Active sludge microbial communities from Klosterneuburg, Austria, studying microevolution and ecology of nitrifiers - Klosterneuburg... | ecosystem: Engineered > WWTP > Aerobic digester >...
TCGATCGAAGTCGATTTGCGCTGGATCGAATGCGAACGGGTCGAATCTGAAGGCACTGATTTGCTTGCCGGGGTCGATGCGATTCTGGTTCCGGGCGGTTTCGGCAAGCGTGGCTTCGAGGGCAAGATCGCGGCGGCGAAACACGCGCGAACACAAAAGATTCCTTACTTCGGCATCTGTTACGGCCTGCACGCCGCGGTCGTCGATTTCGCTCGCCATGTCGCCGGGTTGAGCGATGCGAACAGCACCGAAAATGATCGCTCGACGCAAAACCCAGTGATCGGCCTGATCACCGAGTGGCGCACCGGTAGTGGTGATGTCGAACAGCGCAGTGAACAATCCGATCTAGGCGGCACCATGCGCCTTGGCGCGCAGGAATGTCGCGTTCAGTTGGGTACCTTGGCCTACCAGTTGTACGGCAGAGAGGTCGTTAGCGAACGCCATCGCCATCGCTATGAGTTCAACAATCGCTATCTTGATCGCTTCGCTGAACTTGGCATGGTGTTTTCGGGCAAGTCGATGGATGACAGTCTGGTCGAGATGATCGAATACCGTGACCATCCATGGTTCTTGGCGTGCCAAGCGCATCCGGAGTTCCTGTCGACACCACTCAAGGGCCATCCGCTATTCATCGGCTTCGTTACTGCGGCGTTGGCCTATCAGCGCAACCGCCAGCCGCGCGAGATTGCGGCATGAAATTGCTCGATTTCGAGATTGGCCTCGATCGTCCGTTCTTCCTGATTGCCGGGCCGTGCGTCGTCGAAAGCGAACAACTGCAGATTGATACGGCCGGCACGCTGAAAGAGATCACTTCAGCGCTGGGTATCCCGTTCATCTTCAAATCCAGTTTCGACAAGGCGAATCGTTCATCGGACAAGAGTTTCCGTGGCCCGGGCATGGCCGAAGGATTGCGGATTTTGTCCGAGGTCAAACGCCAGCTTGGCGTGCCTTTGCTGACCGATGTGCATGAATACACGCCGTTTGGCGAAGTTGCGGCGGTCGTGGATGTGCTGCAGACCCCGGCATTCCTGTGTCGCCAGACCGACTTTATTCAAGCCGTCGCGCGCACAATGAAACCGGTAAACATCAAGAAGGGCCAGTTCCTTGCGCCTTGGGACATGAAGCACGTCGTTGAAAAGGCGCGCGCGGTCGGCAATGAACAGATCATGGTCTGCGAGCGCGGCGCGAGTTTCGGTTACAACAACCTCGTTTCAGACATGCGTTCCTTGCTGGTGATGCGCGAGACGCATTGCCCGGTGATATTCGACGCCACCCACTCGGTGCAGTTGCCGGGCGGCCAGGGCGCGACCAGTGGCGGCCAACGTGAGTTCATTCCGGCGCTCGCGCGTGCGGCGGTCGCGGTCGGCATCTCTGGCGTGTTCATGGAAACCCACCCGGATCCGGACAAAGCACTTTCCGATGGCCCGAACGCTTGGCCGCTCGACAAGATGAAAGCGTTGCTGGAAACCCTGATGGCCATCGACCGCAGCGTGAAGGCGACCGATATCAGTTAATGCGATGTCTATAGTGCGCCGTCGTCGGCTGCGCTGAATCCGCCCATCAGGCAAAAAAATGGCCCGGTTACCCGGGCCGTTTTTTTGTTTGTTTCAGTCTTCGATCAAGTGTTGCGTTGACGCAGGGCGAAGCCTGCAACCAACAGCGATAGCAAGGCGAGCCCGATCCAGTTCAGCATGGGCACTGGAATACTGATCGTCAGCACGCCGAAGCCGGTCGGATCGCCCGCAGTCGCCGTACCCGGGTCATCGGTCGTTCGGGTCGACTCATTGGTGCCGTCGCCATCGCCGTCATAGTTGATCGTGCCCTGGTTGGTGATGATCCCGCTCGCCATCGGATTGATCGTGGCATTGATCGTCACTGTGACCGAAGCAGCGGCCGCAATCGTGCCGTTCCAGGTGACCGTGTTCGTCCCGATACTGGCCACCGCCGTACCGCTGCTGGCGGTTGCGCTGACCAATGTCAGATTCGCTGGCAGGATGTCGGTGAACTCATTGCCGGGATTATCCTGCTGCGCACCGCTGCCGCTATTGGTGAGCACGATGGTGTAACTGATCGCGCTGCCGGGCAGGAACGAACCGGTGACGGTCTTGGTGCCGCTGACGTTTGCCGGTGCCAGCAAAGTATCGACGTCGGTCGCACTGTTGTTGCCCGGGGTCGGATCGGTGATGCCACCTGCAGCAGCAACCGTGGCCGTGTTCGACAACGTACCGGTAGCCGACGCCGAGATCGCGCACGTTGCCGTGTAGATGACGCTGCCGCCTGCTGGCAGATTGACCGTGTCATTGATGTTGCCGGAGACCGGACCCGCTGCGCAGGTGCCGCCGCCAGCGCCCGCGCAAGTCCAAGTGCAGGTCAGCGCGGCCGGGAAGGTATCGGCCACGGTTGCGCCTGTGACCGGATCTGGGCCAGCGTTCGATGCGGTGATCGTGTACGTGACCGAGCCACCCGGTATGGCCGAGGTCACGCCATCGGTCTTGGTGATCTGCAGATCGGCCGACAACGCACGACAAGCGGTGATGGTGACGTCGTCGATGGCGAGGCCACCGAAATTGACCGACGAGTCACTGTCGACATGGAAAAGCAGCTCGGTGTTCAGCCCGGCCAACGAATCCACCCGCGCACTGCGCGAGCTCCAGCCAGAACTGGCCGGTATGTTGACGACTGGATTGCCCGGCCCGTCGGTCATGGTCGCATCCAGCCATTCGAACAAACGCACCGGGGTGGCGCCGCCGGCTTGCTGATAGTCGATGAACAGGTGGTCGTAGGACGCGGATTCCATTTGGTAGCGCTGCGCCCAGGTCACGATCACCGGCGCACTCAGGCCGGCAAGATTAATGTTCGGCGACAACAGGTCCTGTGTGCTGCTGGCGTTGTAAGTGCCAGTCAGATCGGTCTTCCAGCAATTGGTGCCGCTGTTACAGGTGGTAAATCCGGCCACCGGATTGGTGGTGGTCGTCGCCACGGTCGCTGGCAGGCCGAGTGCCCATTCGTCGGCCATTCCGCTATGGGTGAAACCGCCATCATCGGCCTCGAAATCGGTGCTGTACACGGTTTGCGCCACGAAGCCCGGTGCGCAGGTCGGCGGTGGCGGTGGCTCGCAGACCATCATGCTCCAGGCGTTCAAATTACCGCCGTCGCCGGCAGCATCGTCGCGCACCGTGAGCGTCCAGGTGCCGCCCGCCGCTTGACCGTCGAACCAGGACAGCCGGTAGTTGAATTCGGGTGCGACGCGATTGCCGTTGATCACCGTGAACAGCGGCGGGATGGCAGCCTCGTCGTCGAAGGTCGTGTTCATCGTCGTCTGGACGCCCGCCGTCGCGGAGCCGATGTCGCTGAACAGACCGACCGTATTTCCACCTGGCGCGGTCAACTGCACGTCCAGGTCGACCATGAAGTTGTGCGTCAGGTTCACACTCACATCAACGTCGGCGATGCGTGGATTGCCGGGGATGGTCAAGGTCGAAGTGACGATGCCAGCAGCGCCCGAGGCAATCACCACGGGGACATTGGTCGACGTGTACGTCGTGCAGTTGACGCCCTCAGCGACCCTGGGAAATACGCTGATGCTGGCGTGATAGGTGCCGAAGGTGGTGCCGGCGGCCGGAATGCCGATGAGCGCGCCATAGGTGCCTGCAGTTTCGACCGTCGTGAAGAATGCCTCTGAGTCGGGCGTCGCTGCACCGGCGTCGTTGGCGACGAGAAACAGTGGCGGAGCGCCGAACGCACCGAGACCGGTCTGGGCATTCCATTCGACGGTGTCGCGTTCGGGGTCGAGGTCGACGCTGATGAAGACGGTGTCTCCGGCATTCAGGTTCAGCGAATATAAGTCGGCGTCGGTGGTCGCCGAGGTGGAACCACTAACCCAGCCGCCGGCAGGCAGTGCCTCGCCAGGAAACGTGTCATTGGGCTCCGTTTCTGCCGCCGGGGCACCGCTACGCAACTGGAAATATAGGTCATAAGGCCGCAGTTGGTTCGTCGCCGAGGCGTGGGTCACGCGCAGATAGTAGTTTCCTGTCGCAGGCAGCGTGGCGCCGGCGATGCTGGAAGACGTGCTACCGAACGTGCCATCGTTCAGGTCGGTTTCAATGACGGTCGAGCCATCGCTTGCGATCAAGTCGAGTGTGGAGTCGACGCTGCCGTTGCTGCTTCGGCTGGTCATCGTGGCCGCATAGATCCTATCGCCGGCTGTTCCACTGAACGACCAGAAATCGACATCGCCATTGACGAAAATATTCGCGGTCACCCGAGCAGCATTGCCGGGCAACGGCGTTGCTTGCGCCGCAGTGTTATTCGGTTCGACTTCATCGAAGTTCGCCGGAATGCCTTGAGGAGAGCGTGCGTTCGCCGGCAGTTGGGAGTTGATCGGCCGTGAAGCATCTTCCTGCTCCTGTGCGGCGTTGGCTATTTCAAGTACCTCGAATGCAATCGGCGCGGAAGATTGCGCGGCAGCGTAGCCAGGTAGGACGCAGGGCAGCATCGCCACCAAGGCAAATATTCCCGCATTGAGCTTCATTGTCTTCCCCAAGACATCTGTGACGGGGCAGGAGATGCACACCATCGCCCCGGGCCGCCGCAGAGAGACGAGACACTAGTGCCAAACCGCCCATGCGTCGAGGTATTTGCTTCCCGCGGCGCGGTTCAGCGACTAGGATCAGGCGATGAACCGAGCCACCCCCGTCATTCTGTTTGGCGCTTCCGGGCGCATGGGTCAGGAACTGTTGGCGCTGGTGCCGCAGCGACGCGACATCGACCTCGTCGCAGCGCTGGTGCGGCCGGGTTCGCGTTGGGTGGGTGAACCGGTGTGGCCGGATAGGGCGGCTGCATTGACTTACGGCAGCACACTGGAACCGGAGTTGCCGGCCGAAGTACTGATCGATTTCTCGAATGCCGCCAGCTTCGACGCGGCGCTGGCGTTGGCGGTCCAACGCGAAATGGCCTTCGTCAGCGGGACCACCGGACTGAGCGACATGCAGGCCGCCGAACTCGATGCCGCTGCTGCCCGGATTCCGGTGCTGTGGTCGGCCAATTTCAGCATTGGCGTTGCCCTGTTGCGACATATGGCAGTTGAGGCAGCGCGTGTTCTTGGCGACGACTTCGACGTCGAGATCATCGATGCGCATCACCGCCACAAACGTGATGCCCCGTCCGGAACCGCTTTGGCACTCGGTCAGGCCGTTGCCACCGCGCGCGGGCACACGCTGGAGGAAGTCGGTGTATTTGCGCGCCACGGCCAGATGGCTGAACGCGCTCGCGGTGAGATCGGCTTCGCGACCGTGCGCGGTGGTGACATCGTTGGCGACCACACCATCCTGTTCGCGGGCGAAGGCGAGCGGCTCGAATTCACGCATCGCGCCAGCACGCGGGCAGTGTTCGCGCGCGGCGCACTGCTTGCGGCACGCTGGATGGCAGGGCGATCTGCGGGCAGATACTCGCTCGACCAAGCCATCGACGCCGCGCTGCAAAAAATCGAGTGATGTTTTGATCGCCGCAAGCGTGCTCCTGCGCTAGCATCTGCACCCGCTCGCGGCCTCCGCCGCCCCCGGAGCGTTTCATGCCAACCCTTCCTGCTCTGCTGGCCCTCGCGGACGGCAGCCTGTTCCATGGCACCTCAATCGGTGCTGACGGCCTGACCACCGGCGAAGTGGTGTTCAACACCGCGATGACCGGTTACCAGGAAATTCTCACCGATCCGTCGTACAGCCGACAAATCGTGACGCTGACCTATCCGCACATCGGCAATACCGGTTGCAACGACGATGACGCCGAATCCGATGGCGTGCATGTCGCCGGATTGATCGTGCGCAGCGTCACCCGGCATAGTGACCATTGGCGCAGCCAAGTGTCGCTGCCAGATTACCTGCGCCAGCACGGCATCGTCGGCATCGCCGAAATCGACACGCGCCGTCTCACCCGTATTCTGCGCGAAAGCGGGGCGCAGGGCGGCTGTATCGTCGCCGGTGCAGCGGCTTCGGACAGCGACGCGGCGCTTGCTGCGGCGCGCGCCTTTTCGGGGCTGAAGGGCGTCGATCTCGCGAAGGTTGTGACGACTTCGGCGCCCTACGTCTGGGACCAAGGCAGTTTCGATCTCGATCGCGGCAGCGCACCGCGCGAAACCGGCGAATTGCATGTGGTCGCCTACGATTTCGGCATCAAGCACAACATCCTGCGCATGCTCGTCGATCGCGGTTGCCGGATCACCGTGGTGCCGGCGCAGACGTCTGCAGCCGACGTATTCGCATTGCAGCCGGACGGCGTGTTCCTGTCGAACGGTCCGGGTGATCCTGAGCCTTGCGATTACGCCATTCGCGCAATCAAGGCCTTCATCGCCGCGCGCTTGCCGACATTCGGTATTTGCCTCGGCCATCAACTGCTCGGCTTGGCTGTCGGTGCGAAGACAGTGAAGATGAAGTTCGGGCACCACGGTGCCAATCATCCGGTGATCGACATCGCTACCGGTCGGGTCATGATTTCCTCGCAAAATCACGGCTTCGCAGTCGATGAAACGACGCTGCCAGCCAATGTGCGTGCAACCCATCGCTCGCTGTTCGATGGTTCGCTGCAGGGTATCGCTCTGAACGATGCGCCCGCCTACAGTTTTCAAGGACATCCGGAGGCCAGTCCCGGCCCGCATGACGTCGCCCACGTGTTCAATCCGTTCGTGCGCGAGATGCATGCCCGTCGTGGCGTGAATCCTGCTTCTGTTCAAGTGGCCGTTGCTTGAGTGCACACCGATGAAGGCTGGAATCGTTGTTTTCGCGCTGATCTGCTGTGCAACAAGTGCCGTGGCGCAGCAGAAAGCGCCGGTGTTCGACCCGATGAATCCTCCGGAAACTGCGCGTGCCGATCCGGGCGCCGAAGCCAAGACTGAACCGAAGTCTGGCGTCAAGGCGGCGACCAAGGCCGATACTGCGGCGCCGATGGTGGTGACGCCGACGCCTGAGCCCGCCGCTCCGGTTGTGCTCGCCGGGCCTCGGGTGGTGTCGTTCGACGACCTCGAAGCCGAGGTCGGCAAAACCATCACCGTCAAGACCCACCTGCACACCACGCGCAAGGGCACATTGAAGCGCTTCAATCGTGCGGTGCTGGTGATTCAGGACATGAGTCGCGGCTTTGCCATGGACATCGAAATTCCACGCGATACCGTCGCCGAAGTCACGGTATTGAACTGAATCGACCCGATGTTCCGGGCCGCGCGCGGGCAGTCGCGTTGGCGCCGGGAATCGACGCGACGATCCGGGTAGAATTCGCCGCATTCCACATCCATCGAATTGTCCCGCGCGTGCGTGTGGGGCCGAGGTGCTTATGCCCAAGCGTTCCGACCTGAAGACCATCTTGATCATCGGCGCCGGCCCGATCGTCATCGGTCAGGCCTGCGAGTTCGACTATTCCGGTGCGCAAGCGTGCAAGGCGCTAAAGGCTGAAGGCTACCGGGTGGTGTTGGTCAACTCGAATCCGGCGACGATCATGACCGACCCCGAGATGGCCGATGCGGTCTACATCGAACCAATTAACTGGCGCACGATCGAACGCATCATTGCCAAGGAACGTCCCGATGCATTGTTGCCGACCATGGGTGGCCAGACCGCACTCAATACGGCGCTCGATCTCGCTGACCACGGCGTGCTCGAGAAGTACGGCGTCGAGATGATTGGCGCGTCGCGCGATGCCATCCGCATGGCCGAAGATCGCGAGTTGTTCCGCCGCGCCATGCTCGACATCGGCCTCGAATGCCCGAAGGCAGAAGTGGCGCGCACACTCGATCAGGCGCTCGATATCCAGACCCGCGTCGGCTACCCGACCATTATCCGGCCGAGCTTCACGCTGGGTGGTTCCGGTGGCGGTATCGCCTACAACCGCGAAGAATTCATCGAGATCGTCAACCGTGGCCTCGAACTTTCGCCGACCAGTGAAGTGCTGGTCGAGGAGTCGGTGCTGGGCTGGAAAGAATTCGAGATGGAAGTGGTGCGCGACAAAGCCGATAACTGCATCATCGTGTGTTCGATCGAGAACTTCGATCCGATGGGCGTGCATACCGGCGACTCGATCACCGTCGCTCCGGCGCAGACGCTCACCGACAAGGAATACCAACGCCTGCGCGATGCTTCGATCGCAGTACTGCGCAAGATCGGTGTCGACACCGGCGGCTCGAACGTGCAGTTTGGAGTGAATGCGCGTGATGGTCGCGTCGTCGTCATCGAAATGAATCCACGCGTCTCGCGTTCGTCAGCGCTGGCGTCGAAGGCGACGGGCTTCCCGATCGCCAAGATCGCCGCCAAGCTCGCCGTCGGCTACACCCTCGACGAGCTGCGCAATGATATTACCGGCGGCCTCACACCGGCGTCGTTCGAACCGGCGATCGATTATGTGGTGACCAAGATTCCGCGCTTCGCCTTCGAGAAATTCCCAGCGGCTGATTCGCGCCTGACCACGCAGATGAAGTCGGTCGGTGAAGTCATGGCGATGGGTCGCAACTTCCAGGAGTCGTTGCAGAAAGCACTGCGTGGACTTGAAACCGGCAAGGTTGGACTCGATCCAACGCGCAGCGAATTCGAGAGCGAGGATGCGCTGATCGAACTCAAGCGTCAGGTTCGCGAAGCCGGTCCGGAGCGCGTGTTCTATGTCGCCGACGCCTTCCGTGCCGGATTGACGCTGCAGCAGATCTACGACCTCAGCTTCATTGATCACTGGTTCCTGCGCCAGATCGAAGAGTTGATGCAGATGGAGCGCGACGTCGCGCAGCGCGGTTTGCCGGCACTGGACGCGCAACGACTGCGCGAACTGAAGCGCGTTGGCTTCTCCGATGCGCGGCTGGCACAACTGGTCGGCACCAATGAAGACGCAGTTCGCCATTTACGCCGAGCGCTAAATGTGCGCCCGGTCTACAAGCGTGTCGATTCCTGCGCCGCCGAATTCGCGACCAGCACCGCTTATCTGTATTCGACCTACGAGGAAGAATGCGAGGCCGCGCCGACTGATCGCGACAAGATCATCGTGCTCGGCGGTGGCCCGAACCGCATCGGCCAGGGCATCGAATTCGACTATTGCTGCGTGCATGCGGCGCTGGCATTGCGCGACGATGGTTACGAAACCATCATGGTCAACTGCAATCCGGAAACCGTTTCAACGGATTACGATATTTCGGATCGTCTCTACTTCGAGCCGTTGACGCTGGAAGACGTGCTTGAAATCGTCGACAAGGAAAAACCCAAGGGTGTCATCGTGCAATACGGTGGCCAGACGCCGCTCAAGCTTGCACGGGCGTTGGAAGCGAACGGCGTACCAGTGATCGGCACCTCGCCGGACTCGATCGATTTGGCCGAAGACCGCGAACGCTTCCAGAAGCTGGTGAGCGAATTGGGTTTGCTGCAGCCGCCGAATCGCACCGCGCGCAACCCCGACGAGGCGTTGGCGCTGGCGCGCGAAATCGGTTACCCGCTGGTTGTACGTCCGAGTTACGTGCTCGGTGGTCGCGCAATGGAAATCGTTTATTCGGATGCTGATCTGAAGCGGTACATCACCGATGCCGTGCGCGTATCGAATGAATCACCAGTGTTGCTGGATCGTTTTCTCGACAACGCCGTTGAAGTTGATGTCGATTTGATTGCCGATGCCGAAGGCAACACGCTGATCGGCGGCATCATGGAACACATCGAAGAGGCCGGCGTCCATTCCGGTGACAGCTCCTGTTCGCTACCGCCGTATTCACTGTCGGCACCGATTCAGAACCGATTGCGCGAACAAGTGCAGGCGATGGCGAAAGCACTGAACGTCATTGGCTTGATGAACACGCAGTTTGCGATCCAGGGTGAAAAGATCTTCGTACTCGAAGTGAATCCCCGCGCCTCACGCACGGTACCGTTTGTGTCGAAGGTGACTGGCTTGCCGCTGGCCAAGATTGCCGCACGCTGCATGGCCGGTCAGACGCTCATCGCACAGGGCGCAACACGCGAGATCATCCCCAACTACTACTCGGTCAAGGAAGCGATCTTCCCGTTCCTGAAGTTTCAGGGCGTCGACCCCATTCTTGGCCCCGAGATGCGCTCGACCGGTGAAGTAATGGGTGTTGGCCGTAATTTTGGTGAGGCCTTTGCGAAAGCGCACGAGGCGGCGAACATCCAGGCGCCGCCACTCGGCAAGGTGTTCGTCAGTGTGCGCGATGCCGACAAGCCGCGCGTCGAAGTCGTCGCGGAGGAACTGTTGCGGCGCGGCTATTCGATGGTCGCGACCGCCGGTACCTGCGATTATCTTCGTGGTCGCGGGTTTCCCTGCGAGCGCGTCAACAAGGTGCTCGAAGGCCGACCGCACATCGGCGACGCGATCAAGAA
>Ga0209063_1001907_pt1 | contig 10300 bp, 5 predicted proteins | sample KloWWTmeKNB19Kit_FD_187177 | JGI IMG/M metagenome (GOLD analysis project Ga0209063, IMG submission 187177) | Active sludge microbial communities from Klosterneuburg, Austria, studying microevolution and ecology of nitrifiers - Klosterneuburg... | ecosystem: Engineered > WWTP > Aerobic digester >...
AACAGTATCATTTTTCTTTTTTCACTTTTCTTTTTTCACTCTTCACTCTTCACTCCTTCCGTATGTAAGCCGCGATCTTCGACGCTTTCCTCGCCGGCAAAATGGCTGCTAATGTGCCAATGATGAAAACAGTAATGCCTACTATCAGGATATCAATCCAACGCAATTCAATCGGATAGGAATCCACCACAAATCCTTCAGGGATAGGCACGATACCGAATTGCTTCTGGAGGATATAAAAGCCCACAGCCAGGATGATGCCAATTGCCAGGCCGAGGAAACAGATCATCCATCCGGAGCGCATGAAGATCTTACGCACATCAGTAGGCGATGCACCCATCGACTGTAGGATGGAAATGTCCTTACGCTTGTCCAGTACAATCATCCAGAGCGCACTCACCAGGTTAAACGATACGATGATCAGCGTGAGCGATACAACAGCAAACGAAATCCATTTTTCAATATTCATGAGTTTGAAAAATGCGGCATTCTGTTCATCCTTATTCTTGACATTGACCGGTGTTTTGATCAACGCCAGGATTTTTTCCTTTACCTTTTCTGCATCTGCACCTGGAGTCAGTTTTATTTCAATGCCGGATACGGCATCAGGACTTTCGACCAGTGAGCGAATAAACGCCAGGGATACAAACACGTACTGATAGTCATAATCCTGCTTGATCGAAAACCTTCCCACTGGATACGCAAACTGCCTCGTGAAGGGCATGTCTAGCGGACCTCGCTGGTTTTGATTCGGCATATAGACCGTGAGGGACTCATATGGATTTTGATGATTGACATTGAGGCGTGATGCGAGACCAGCTCCAAGTATAGCAAGAGATACTTCACCTTGTTGCAATACAAAATCACCATCCAGCAATACACTGTCTATCGCGGTCACTTTCCGAAACTGATCATCTACACCTTTCAGCGTGCAGATGTCCTGGCTACCTTGATAATCAAGCAGCGCTGTTTCTTCAAGCGTAAGACTTAATGCTTCGATTTCAGGCCATGCCCTGATCGTCGCGAGGTCTGCGGAATCCGGACTGAAGTATTTGCCCTCCGTAGGATATATTTTCAGATCTGTATAGATTGCGTTGTAGAGGCTTTTGAGCAGATCTTCAAATCCATTAAACACCGAAAGGATCAAGAGCAATGCTGCTGCACCAATAGCGATACCAAACATCGAAATACCGGTGATGATATTGATAGCCTGAAAACTTTTCTTGCCCAGGATATATCGCCATGCGATGAGGACGGTAAAGGATAGTCTCATCCAGGGAGTGGTTCAAGTGTAAACCGATCATATCCCTGGATAGCGCGGTAAGCCCTGCTATGGATTTTCTCCCTGATCTTATTGTTGGTTAGCTTCGGATTGCGCATCGTTGGATAGGTCCTGTTGGAAAGAAATACATAGACCAGATTATTCTTCGGATCATTCCAGACGCAGATGCCGGTAAAACCGGTGTGACCATACGTCGATTCAGATGCCATATGCGAGGTAAGCAATGTCCTTTCCGGATTGAGTTCCTTCATGTCAAATCCAACCCCCCTTCGCGTTGATTTGCCAAATCTAGTTGTAAAGGTTTTAAGCAGCTCCGGATCGATATATTCTTTGCCCCCATATTCACCACCATTCATGAGCATCTGCATGAGGATCGCCAGATCTTCGGCATCAGAAAATAATCCCGCATGTCCGCTCACCCCACCCAGCATGGCGCACGACATGTCATGTACATATCCAGTCAGCTCCTGGCACCGGAAGTAATTATCCATTTCTGAAGGAATGATCTCATCAGACGTAAATCGATCAAGCGGGTGATAGCCGATCCGGCGCAGGCCAAGTGGTTTGTAAAAAACACTGTCGACATAATGATCAATAGTAACCCCGGTCTTTCTCTGGATGATTTCTGCCAGCATGATAAATCCCAGATCACTATACACATACGTGCCATCCGCATTCAATGGACTCTCAATGATCTGTTTCTGTATGCTATCCAGGTATATTCCATCCATATACATGTTTCCTGCTATCGCCACACAATGCTGTGCGCTCGGATAATCACAGTACACATCCGGCTCCATTTCAAGCCAGTAATTATCCTCCAGCGACACCGTCTTTTCATAGAATGGAATCCATGATTGTAATCCGGCATGATGCGCCATCACTTTACGGATCACCATTTTTTCTTTGTTGCTTCCGGCCAGCCAGGGTAGGTAATCACCTAGTGTCTTATCCACCGAGATAATGCCTTCTTTGTGGAGGCGCATGACCGCCAGCGTGGTCGCGGCTACTTTGGTGACAGAAGCAATATCATACAGGTCGGTCAGATAGACAGGATTGTCATCCTTGTACGTATGGCTTCCGAATGCCTGCTCATAAATGATCCGTCCGTCCTTAGCGATCAGTACCTGACAGCCGGGTGCTGCCCCGATCTCAATCATGTAGTTAGCTATCGTACTAATATAGGTCAGACTGTCTGAACACATGCCTACACGCTCCGGAACACTATAGCCCATCCTCTTGAGCGATGGCGTTGTAAATCCGTGATTGCACGGAAATATATTACTTGCGGTGACTGGAAGTTTTCCTTTAAATCCAAACACACCTGTGAGCCCTTGGGCAGTGATATCCTCTGTCTCCGGCGTGTCTTCATAGGCCATCAGGATGTGATCGATGTTTTCAAAATATTTGAGGCTATAGGGGCTTCCGAAAATAACAAGGATGACTTCATTCTGTCGGTTGATATTCTGGATCAAGGTGAGTTCTTTGGTGGTTAATCCAAAATTACTTCCAACCTTATTGGTCATTTGATGGATAGAAATGATGACCCGCTCATATTTCTTCAGGTCCTTGAGCAGGGATGTTTCATCAACATCTTTCAGGGTATGAGCGATATTAAAGTGCCGTGCTTCCATATAGGAATCCAAACGCTCCTGAAATTTTGTTTTCGTGGTTGATCCGATCGAGAGCGTAGCTATTTTCGGTGCAGTGAGGTTGACCATTGGGATCAGGGCACGTTTGTTTTGAGCCACCGTGATCGCTTCTTCGATGAGCCGGTGCTTGATCCCAACAGCATAAGGATCAAAGGCCATCTTAGTAGCATAATCCGGTGTAGGGAGTATTAAAGTGTCGAGGCCCAGTTTATATTTGGCAGCAAGGATACGCTTTACATTATCATTTAGAATAACCATTTCCAGCTTGCCTTTTGAAAAAGCTGTTTTCAAGCCATTGAAGGCGAGATCCATGTTTTCGGGCAACAACAGCATATGGTTTCCTGCACGAATAGCCATGATAGCCACTTCATCTGCCTTGAAATGTTTAGTTACCCCTTTCATCTCCAATCCATCCGTGAAGACGATTCCATCAAAACCCATCTCGTTTTTCAACAGGTCATTGACCGCTCTGGGACTGAGGGTGGTAGATATATTTGGAGTTGCATCGATAGCGGGAACATGCAGATGAGCTACCATCATGCCCTGCAAGCCTGCATCTATCATTTGCTGAAACGGATACAATTCTGTTTCCCTTAAGCGATCTATCGAATAATTCAACACAGGCAGATCGAAATGTGAGTCAACTCCTGTATCTCCATGGCCAGGAAAATGTTTTCCGGAGGTGAGCACCCCTGCTGCCTGCAGACCTTTCATGTAAGCAATGGCGTGGCTTGATACCTGTACTTTGTCTTCGCCAAACGAACGGTCACCGATCACCGGATTGAGCGGGTTGATATTGATATCTGCTACGGGCGAGAAACTGACCTGAACACCTAGCGCAAGTAATTGCTTTCCTATCGCATAACCCATCAATTCAATTTGTGTCAGATCCTGCACGGCTCCCAGCATCAACTGGCGCGGAAATGAAAGTCCTTTATCCTTAAACCGCATGCCGAGGCCCCATTCAGCATCCATGCTGACCATCAATGGGATCTCACTTGCTTTTTGATACTGTGCTGTGAGCGTCGCTTGTTTTGCAGGCGTCCCCTGGAAAAAACAAAGACCACCCACATGATATTTTTTAATCTGACTCAGCACTGATGCGACATGATCATCACCTAGATCGGAGTGTGCACGGATGATAAAGAGCTGACCAATTTTTTCATCAAGTGACATGGTTTGAAAAACCGAATCCACCCATCTCGTCGCAGCGGTATCCTGCGCCATAGACTCACTGGTCCATGACAGGCATAGGCTTAACAGCAATATTTGAATGCGACGACACTTCATAGGTGCTTGATCAACGGTTTTTAAATTGAGGCAGATTCGGATCCAGGGCTTTAGCAGTTTCAAAACTTGCATTTGCTCCGGCCGTATCACCTGCCTGACTCAAGGCTATGCCCAGGTTGTAATGCGCAGTTGCGTTTTTAGGTGCCAGTTCGATTTCTTTCCTGAAATATTCAATGGCCTTTTGTGTGTCTCCGGCTTGTCCATGTGCCACACCTAGCAGCTGGTAAGTTTCATAATCATTTGGAAGATACTGGACAGCTTCCTGTAATAACGCAATAGCGCCGCTAAGATTATGGTTTTTCTCGCCGTATATCTTGCCCTGGTCCCTCAGCGCTACACCCAGGTTCCGCTTTCCTTCACTATAGTTGGGATCCATCTTGAGCACATGCCTGAAATAGGTAATAGCCTGGTCGAGATCGCCCAGGTGAAAGGATGCATTGCCCAGTAACAGGTAACTCAGTTTATAGTTGGGATGGATTTCAAGCGCTTCCTTCAGATAGATCTGAGCTTCGGTGAGCATTTCTTTTTTGACCACCGGATCTTTTTCATCTTCAGCCCGGGTCACCAGGTCACCACCCACCGCATTGAGGAGTTTTGCACTTCGTTGTGAGGTCTTGATATCGGTGGTGAAGAGGGTGCTGTTGTCCTTCCACACCCTGCTGCGAATGAGCGTCCAGCCTCCAAATGCTATCAGGATGCCTAGACTTATGCCCAGCGCGGCTTTGCGATTGACAGAGTTTATAGCTGATGAAATAGCATATCCTGCGATCAAGGCAAATCCAATAGAAGGAAGAAAAGCAAATCGTTCAGACATGTTAGTTCCGATCGGAAACACAATGTTTGAAGTGATGGACATGGTACAAACATAGAACAGGATGCCATACGCCCACCACGATCGCGATTTCCAGCCTTTAATGACCGCATACAGGAGGCCTAGCCAAACCAGGAAAGAAAGGATGACGAGCGGTTTGGTCCAGGTCTGGATATCAATATGACGTGGATAATAATCATGTGTTAATGGATAAGGAAAGACAAGCAACTGCACATATTTGCCCATCGTGTAGACAATCGTTGCTGTTTTTTCTCCAACCGAAAAAGGAACATAGGTACCATTTTCTACTTTAAGAAATGGATTGTTCATCAGCTCTTTGGGAGGTTCGCCGGCACTGAATCCGGTGACTGATCCCCTGATCAGGATAAACAAAACAGAGGCAGTGACAATGGGCCAAAGGTTGCTTAACCATTTGACAGAAGTGTCTTTACCATACCACCATAGGGTCAGCGGTGCTACGGCAAGCATCGTGATGATATTCTCTTTGGCCAGCAGACCTAATAGAAACACAAGTCCAGCCAGGCTACGCAGCAGCATTGGTTTGGGATGATTAATGCTTTTCAACATCAACCACAATCCGCCTATCGCTCCCATTGCAGCGATGATCTCATCCCGTCCCTTGATATTGGCCACCGCTTCGGTATGAATAGGATGCAAGGCAAAGATGAGGGCAGAAAACAAGGCTACTTGTAGCGCTGTCGTGGAGGAAAGGCGAGGGGTCAGGAGTTGTCGCAGGAAGCCAAAAAGAATCCAGCATAAGAGCCCGTAACAAAGCGCGCTGATAAAGTGGCTGAGCCAGGGGTTATTGCCTGCGATTTCATATTCGACAGCGAACATGGCAGGGGTCAGGGGCCTGTAACGCCCACCGCTGACGAGTCGGGTCTTTGTCTGATCTTTAAAATAACCGTAGAAGGTGTCGTATTTGAAAAGACCGGCGATGCCCTTGACCCCTTCTTTGGTAAACATATTGTCATTGATGACAATAGCATCGTCCTGGGTGTACTCAAACGATACCGTCTGTGCGTAAAGCAAGGTGCCCAACAATGCAAGGATAGGCCCCATGCGGTTGATGGGGATGCCAAACAAGGTGTTCCTGCAGTCTTCCTTATTGTTCTTTTTCGCTTCTTTTGCCACGATCTAAGGTTAAAGCTTCAAATTTCGGTAAAAAGCAGGGATTGAGGTAGCTGGAACTCCAATCCCAGTTGGTGGTAGGGGCTTACACATCCCCCAAGATGCACAATTTGGTTCTAAGGTCAAGGAAAATGCTAAAGAGATATTTTCAGCCGCAGGTAAACAGCCAAAGTTTTGGCCAAATAATTAATCAAATGGGAAAAATTTATTTTCATACTCATCTATGAGTTGTGCCAATAATTCAAGCCTATTTCCATCTGCTGTTCCCTTCTTCGCATCAAAAATCACTTCAAGTTCTTCAAGGGCCTCGTTGTATTCTGTTTCATTGGTGATACTTGAACTTACCATCGTATCTGGTTTATTATGTTTTTTTAATTAGCCTGGAATATTTCAGTATGTCAAGTTAATAAACTACTTCATAAGGAAAGAGTCCTTGTTCAGCATTTATTTTTAATAGGGACCTGGTTAATTAAGGGCGGTGATTAGACAAACACCTGCTACCTTTATCACCTTCTAAATACACCACGAAAATACTGTTCATGGCCCGTCCTACCCTATACCTCCTTGATGCTTATGCCCTGATTTTCAGAGCTTACTATGCCTTTTTCCGCAATCCGCGGATCAATAGTAAAGGCCTGAATACCAGCGCTATGTTTGGATTCGTCAATGCCCTTGAGGAGGTGCTTAACAACCGGAAGCCGTCCCACATCGCCGTCTGCTTTGACCACAAATCACCCAATGTGCGCGTACAGGAGTTCCCATACTACAAGGCCAACAGGCAGGAGACACCCGAGGATATCCGGATAGCAGAGCCTTATATCCGCAGCATTATTGAGGCCTATGGAATCCCAATCATCGAAGCTCCAGGCTACGAAGCAGATGATGTCATCGGTACACTCGCCAAAAGAGCGGAGCAGGAAGGCTATACTGTCTATATGGTTACCCCTGATAAAGATTTCGGGCAATTAGTCTCCGAGCATATCTTCATGTACAAACCTGCCAAGCAAGGCAACGGCCCGGAGATATGGGGCCCGAAAGAAGTATGCGAAAATTATGGTATCAAACGCCCGGAACAAGTCATCGATATCCTGGGACTCATGGGTGATGCAGTGGATAATATTCCAGGCGTAAAAGGAATCGGAGAAAAAGGTGCATCTAAACTCATCCACGAATGGGACACGATCGAAAATATCTACGCCAATATCGACCAGTTTAAGGGAAGCACAAAAGAAAAACTCGAAGCGAGCAGACAAGCCGCATTTGATTCTAAAAAACTGGCCACCATTCTCCTCGATGCACCAGTCCCGTTCGAACATGATCGCCTGATTCTCGATCCACCCAATGCAGAAAAATTGTCTTCCATCTTTGCAGAACTGGAATTCAAGACACTGGGTAAGCGAATTCTGGGTGAAAATTTTGAAGTAAATGCACCGGCACCTTCTGCACCGAAAGTAAATACAGGAGCAGTGCAGGGAAACTTGTTTGAACAACCCGGTGAAGAAACAGATGAAAACTATACCCCGACGGCCGGAAAGAATATTCACAACACACCGCATACCTACCATGCCGTCAGCACGGAAGCAGAGCGTCAGGCATTGATTGAAAAATTACTGGCCGCTAAGGAATTTGCTTTCGATACCGAGACGACAGGGCTTGAAGTGGAAATGGAAATCGTGGGTATGTCATTTTCTATAACTCCTGGTGAGGCCTATTACGTGCCATGTCCACCTGAGTTTGAAAAAGCAAAGGCAGTCGTGCAGTCATTCGAAAAGGTATTTACCAATCCGGATGCATTGAAGATCGGGCACAACATTAAGTTTGACATGAAAGTGTTGCGGCTCTATGATGTGATTGTTGCTGATCCGATTTATGACACCATGGTGGCACACTTTATTGCAGACACGCATGTGCGTCACAAGATGGATGTGATGGCCGAAGCCTATCTGGGATATTCGCCGGTATCTATCGAGGAACTGATCGGTAAGAAAGGAAAAAATCAACTTTCGATGCAGGACATTGGCCTTGAAAAAATCACAGAGTATGCGGCTGAAGATGCGGATGTCACCTTACAACTCAAGGCAGTGACGGACAAGCAGATTGAGGCCATACATGCTGAGGATTTGATTTATAAAATGGAATTCCCTTTGATCCATGCGCTCACCGCCATGGAGTTTGAAGGCATAGGTCTTGATGTGCCGTTTCTCAATGAATATTCAAAGACCCTCGCGGTGGAGTTGTATGACATGCGCGACAAGATCTACAAGATCAGCGGCGTGGAGTTTAATATTGATTCGCCAAAACAAATGGGCGACATCCTGTTTGATCACCTGAAGATCCCATACGAAGGCACTAAAACTAAAACAGGTCAGTATGGTACGAGTGAAGATATCCTTGCGCCCTTGAAAGAGAAATATGAAATCATCGATCATATTCTCAATTACCGTGAGCTCACGAAACTCAAGTCAACTTACATCGATGCATTGCCTTCACTGATCAATCCGAGGACAGGCAGGGTGCATACAACCTTCGGTCAGACGATAGCTGCCACAGGCCGTCTTGCATCCAATAATCCGAATCTGCAAAACATCCCAATCCGTACAGATCGTGGAAAAGAAATCCGCAAAGCGTTTATTCCAAGAAATAGTGACTACCTGATTCTGTCAGCGGATTATTCGCAGATCGAATTGCGGATCATCGCCGCGATCACGCAGGATGAAGGCATGATGGAAGCATTCAGAGCAGGAGAAGATATCCATGCATCGACCGCATCAAAAGTATTTGGTGTGCCATTAGCGGATGTGACTAAAGAAATGCGCCGACGAGCTAAGGCTGTCAACTTTGGTTTAGCATACGGACAATCTGCCTTTGGTCTTTCACAGACCCTGGGTATTTCCAGGAGCGAGTCAAAGGAAATCATCGACAACTATTTCGAAAAATTTCCCGGCATCAAAAATTACATGACCGAAACGGTCGCCTTCGCCCGCGAACATGGATACATCGAGACCATCATGAAACGCCGTCGCTATCTCCGCGATATCAATTCAAAAAACCAAACGGTCCGTTCACAAGCTGAACGCAATGCGATCAACTCTCCGATTCAAGGCTCAGCAGCCGACATGATCAAGCTCGCCATGATCCATATCTATGATGAGATGCTTCACCGCAATCTCAAATCAAAGATGCTCCTCCAGGTACATGACGAATTGGTCTTCGATGTCCACAAGACCGAGCAGGACGAACTCCGCGCATTAGTCGAAGACAAGATGAAGCATGCCTTGCCTGATCTGCCGGTGCCTGTTGAAGTGGGAATGGGAGTGGGGGAGAATTGGTTAGAAGCTCATTGACTCGAAAATGTAAAAAGGAGAGATGTACGGACAGGACGCGTCCTGTCCGTACATCTCTCCTTTTTGCATTTTCAATACCGCTAGTTCAAGTCTCAAGACTTGATTTATATTTGCACCTCCTTTTAAAGTAACACCTCAAATGATCAGAACATCCCTTTCCCTTCTAACAGTCCTGTTTTGTACTCAAATGAACGCGCAGATTCCATTGACTATTACGGAATTTGACTTTGCGGCCACACCACTGATCAATATTGCTGTTGGCGATGCAGATGCCAATGGCAGGAAAGATATCTATGTGGTAGCTGAGGGAGCTCAACGGATCACCCGCCTTACGAATCTTGGAAATGGAACAGCGTTTACGACCACAAATTATCTGGCGTTAACAAAGCAGCCCGAGTCGGTAGGTGTCATCTCCCTCAACGGGGGTGATGATCTGTACTACACGCTCGAAGGGGACATGGGCATGTATACGCTGTATAGCAAGGACGAATGGAATGCTGAAAAGAAGGATGGCCCGGTGCTCCTCGATACGATTGGAGGTATCGAACAGGCCCATCTTAAGTCCTTTAATTATCCTCGCCTGGTGTTGACTTCCGATACTGCTGGTGATCTCCATTTTGTAGAGATCATCAATGGATCTTTCAATGTCATCTTTGCTATCAGTAGTTACTCCATTAATACTTCTATTACACCTGGTCAAATGAGTTCTTTTGTCCAGATTGATACGATCACTTATTTTGTCCCTGATGTCCCATCTGGTCGGTTGCTA
>Ga0209063_1001914_pt1 | contig 10284 bp, 10 predicted proteins | sample KloWWTmeKNB19Kit_FD_187177 | JGI IMG/M metagenome (GOLD analysis project Ga0209063, IMG submission 187177) | Active sludge microbial communities from Klosterneuburg, Austria, studying microevolution and ecology of nitrifiers - Klosterneuburg... | ecosystem: Engineered > WWTP > Aerobic digester >...
CGCGACTACCTGGAAGACCTCAACCCGGATTCGAAGACGCTCATCACCGCCTGCCTGGAACCTGCCCTGAAGGAAGCCCGGCCGGAAGCGCGCTTCCAGTTCGAGCGCCACGGCTATTTCGTCGCCGATCGCGTCGATTCGAAGACGGGCGCGCCGGTGTTCAACCGGACAGTGACGCTGAAGGATTCGTGGGGAAAGGTCGAGAAGTAGTACGGAGGAGGAGAGGCGGCGCAGCCGTCCTCTCCTTTCGAGACGGTTTACCTGATCTTCTTGCAATCCCATCCGCCGCCAGAGCATTTGCAGCGACTGCCATCTCCCGGAATTTTTGTCGTTCCCTCCTTGCACCCCTGCGGCTTTGCCGCCAGGGCCGAGGTCGACAAGACAGCGTTCGAGAACGAAAGCGCCAGGAACACGGCAAGCATCTTAAGCACTGTGCGAATCATGACTCCTCCTTGGGTATGAAATGGCCTCCGGCCCCTGCAATACCGACGGCATCGCAGTGTAACCCGTATCACATGCCTGGCAACAGACCCGTTCAGGCGGAAGCACGCTGCGGTGAAATGTCGTCGATATCCAGCACCACCAGGTTCGGGAACGGCATCGGCTTGTCGCCGATGAACAGCGGCCTGACGCGGCGGCGGGTCGGCGCCCTGAGCGTGCCACCGGGTCCTCCGAACTCGCGGTAGCCCTCGCAGAGGTGCGCCGCGCGCGCCCAGCCGCCGACCACCTCGGCGGTGTAGTCCAGGCGCATCAGCAATCCTTCCTCGTCGAAATAAAACACCTGCCGGCGACTGTGGGTCGGGATGTCGGGCGGAAAGGTCACGGCGAGACGCGCGACCATCCCTTGCGGACTGTCGACCTGCGGCAACAGTTCGAATTCGAAGCCGGGCCGCAGGAAAATGAACGGCGTCACCAGGTAGTTCCAGGTGGCGTAGCCGCCGAAGTAGAGAAAATCCAGCTCGTCCCAGCGAAACTGCCGCCGCAGGCCGCGGAAGGCCGCGCGCGGCCGCGCGCGCCTGGAAGCGATTTTTCCATCGGCGTCGACGATGCGCACCTCTGCATCGCCGATCCATTCGCCACGCCAGCCCGGCCGCGGGTAATCGTGGAAGGTAAAGCGCGGCTCCGTCGCCGAGGCCCACATGCGGGCGTGGCGCAGCACCGGGCGGCCCTTGGCGGCGAAGAGGAAACCGGAGGCGGAGAGCTGGATATCGAGTCCGCTCAGGCCGCGCCAGAAATCCTCGCCACCGTGCGCCTCAATGCTTTCGTCGAGGATTGCCTGGATGTCGCGTTCGGCCATTTGCCGCCTCCTAGTCCTTCTGTTTCGGCTCGACCGGGCCCATGCTCGGCGCCAGATCGCCGCGGCCTTCCCGCAGCGCCTCGCGCCGCTGTTCGCAGCGCAGCAGCACTTCCCGCTGCTGGGCGTCACTGTAGGCCACCCACCAGTCGCGTTCGTCCTGGGTTCGCATGCAGCCCTTGCACAGGCCGACGGCATCGTCCATCTCGCAGACCTTGATGCAGGGCGAGCGCACGGGGGTGGGCGTGTGCGATTTCATGGTTCCTCCTGAACGGTCTCGCCGGCCATGCGCAGGATGGTCTGGCGCACTTCGGCGGAAAGTACCAGTTCGGCCTGCGCGGCAGGCACGGTGATGCGCTCGTCGAACTCCAGCAATCCCGCCTCATCCTCGCGCAGGATGCCGGCGTCGAGGAGGTGGCCGATGAAGCCGGCAAACAGCGACTTCTCGGAGAATTCCGGCGCGTCGAACTCGTAGAGCAGCGCCAGGCGCTGCGCCAGCAAGTGGCTCGCCTCCTCCAGCGCGCGTCGCGTCAGGCGCCCCGAGCCGTGCCGCTGCAGCAGGGCCAGGGTGAGGAAGTGGCGCTCCAGCGTCGGCCGGATCGCCTCGCCCAACTGGCGCAGCTCGGCGAAGGACTGGCTGGTCGGCTCGGGCGCGGCATAGCGGCCCGTTTCCGGGTTGCGCCGCATCAGGCCGCGCGCGGTAAGCACCGAGACCACCGCCGCCATCGCCTCGGGCAGTGCCTCGACCGGACTATGCAGGAAGAGCTCCGCGCGCAGCAACGGGTAGATGCCGGCCACCGCCGCCTCCATGCGCCGCGCGTCGAGGCGGCGGTTGCGCCCGAGCAGGCAGGCCACCAGCGCCGGCAGGGCGAACAGGTGCAGCACGTTGTTGCGGAAATAGGCGAGCAGCGCTGCCGCGTTGGCGCGCACGCGCAGCAGCTCGCCGAGCGGGTGCGGCAGGCGCTCGACGAAGCCCAGCCCCTCCGCGTAGGAGACGATTTCCGCGGCCGGCAGGTCGCTGTCCGCCGCGCCGGGCGAGGGCGGCGCCTCGCGCAGCAGCGCCTGGCAAAGATCGATCTGGCGCAGCAGCGCCTGGGTATCCGCGGTGTGCTTGGGCGTGGCCAGCAGCGCCAGCGCGACGAGGCTCACCGGTGTCGCCACCGCCGCGGCATTGATGCGCCGCGCCAGCTCGCCGGCGGCTTCGCTGATCAGCGGGCGCACCCAGTCGGCGCGCGCATCGCCCTCGACGCGCCAGCCGGGACGGCGCGCATCGAGGAACTCCGCCAGCGCCAGCGGCTCCCCGAAGTTCACGTGCACCCGGCCGAACTTGTGGCGCAGCAGGCGCCAGGCGCCGAGCAGGCCGAGCAGCGACTCGCCCCGCTTCGGCTTGCCCTGCAGCTCCTCGAGGAAGGCCTGTCCTTCGAGCAGCTTCTCGTAGCCGAGGTATACCGGCACGAAGACCAGCGGGCGCGTATCGCCGCGCAGGAAGCTGCGAATCGTCATGCCGAGGATGCCGGCCTTGGGCGCCAGCATGCGCCCGCTGCGGCTGCGCCCGCCCTCGATGAAGTACTCGAGGGGGAAGCCGCGCGCGATCATCAGGTGCAGGTACTCGTGGAACACCGCCGCGTAGAGCGGCTCGCCCTTGAAGCTGCGGCGCAGGAAGAAGGCGCCACCGCGGCGCAACAGCGGCCCGACGACGGGCATGTTCAGATTGGCACCGGCGGCGATGTGCGGCGGGGTGAGGCCGCGCTGGTAGACCACGTAGGAGAGCAGCAGGTAGTCGATATGGCTGCGGTGGCAGGGCAGGTAGACAATCTCCTGTCCCGGCGCGATGCGCGCCGCCGTCTCGAAGTTGCGCACCTCGACGCCGGCGTAAAGGCGCGTCCACAGCCAGGCAAGAAACAGCACGAAGGCGCGCACCACGCCGTAGGTGTAGTCGGAGGCGATCTCCAGGGCAAAGGCGCGCGCGCGCCGCGCCGCCTCATCTTCGGAGACATGCTTCGCGGCAGCCTCGGCGGCGATCGCCGCGCGCACGGTGGCGGATTCCAGCAGGGTTTCGATCTGGGTGTTGCGGTGGGAGAGGTCGGGGCCGATGGCAATCTCGCGCTGGCGGCGGAAATGCACGCGCAGCACGCGCGACAGCTTGCGAACGGCACGCGCCTCGTCGGGCTCGCCCTCCAGCAGCTGGCGCAGCGAGAGCGGCGCGCTGAAGCGCACCAGCGCCTGGCGGCCGTGCAGCAGCACGGCGAGCGCCTGGCGCAGCCGGCCCGGCGTGCGCCAGGTTTCCGAAAACAGCGCCTTGAGGATGGAGTCCTGCTTGCTCGGGGCGCGGCCCCAGAGAATCGTGACGGGCACGATCTGCACGTCAGCCGCCGGGTCCCCGATGGCCGCGCGCACCATGTCGACCAGCAGCGGCGAGTGGCCGTAGCGCTGTTTCGCCGTCGCGGCCATGCGCCGGGCGCGCTCGAGAAAGAAGAAGGCGCGCTTCGCCCGCAGCGCGCCAACGGCGAAGGCGGCGCGCGGGCGCGGCAGACCGGCGCGCCGCGTCTCCGCCAGCAGCACCAGCAGGTTGCTCAGGTGGCGCCCGTCGAGGACGTAGCACACCGGCGTCGCCGGATCGAGGCCGAGCGCCTCGGGCCTGTCGGGCAGCACGGTCGGCCGCACCCAGACATACAGCAGCCGGCGCAGCAGCGCCAGGGTCAGGCCGGTGAAGTCCAATGGTCGGGACATATTGGGCGAAGGTGCCTAACTCCAGGCTCGTTTGCCCGGAGTATACTGACATCCTTCGTTCGAGGAACCGATTGCGCATGACCCCGCTGCCCAGCTACACCCTGCGCGAAGAAATCGCCAGCAGCATCACCCACGGCATCGGCATCGTGCTGGCCATCGCCGGGCTGGCGGTGCTGGTGGCCTTCGCCGCGCGCCACGGCGACGCCTGGCATGTGGTGAGCTGCAGCATCTTCGGCGCCGCGCTGATCCTCTGCTTCACCACCTCCACGCTCTACCACAGCGTGCAGGCCGAGCGCATCAAGCAGACCCTGCGCGCCCTCGACCACTCCGCCATCTTTCTCCTCATCGCCGGCACCTATACGCCCTTCATGCTGGTGAACCTGCGCGGGCCGTGGGGCTGGTCGCTGTTCGCCGTCATCTGGACGCTGACTTTGCTCGGCATCGTGCTGCGCCTGTTCCTGAAGGGGCGCCTGCACGGCCTGGTCGTCTCGATTTATGTCGCGATGGGCTGGATCGTGGTGGTGGCGGCGCAGCCGATGATCGAGCGGGTCGGCACCGGCGGCCTCGTCCTGCTCGCCGCCGGCGGCCTCGCCTATACCGCCGGCGTGGCCTTCTACAAGTGGCGGCGCCTGCCCTACAACCACGCCATCTGGCACGGCTTCGTGCTGGCCGGCGCCGCCCTGCATTTCTTCGCCGTGCTGTTCTACGTCATCCCCTGGCCAGTGACAGCCGCCTGAGGGCGTGGCAAACTGTGCGCCCCGACAGTCAGGAGGCGCTTATGGCCGAGTTGCCCCCGTTTCACCTCGCCTTTCCCGTGACCGATCTCGCCCGTGCGCGACAGTTCTACGGCAAGTTCCTCGGCTGCCCGGAAGGCCGCAGTTCGGACGAATGGGTGGACTTCAACTTCCGCGGCCACCAGATCGTCGCCCACCTGGTGAAGCGTACCGCCACGGATGACCCGACCAACACGGTCGACGGCAAGCAGGTGCCGGTGCGCCACTTCGGGCTGGTGCTGCCGATGGACGAATGGCAGCGCCTGGCAGAACGCTTCCGCGCCGCCGGCATGGAGTTCGTCATCGAGCCCTATGTGCGCTTCCAGGGCCAGCCGGGCGAGCAGGCGACGATGTTCCTGATGGATCCCTTCGGCAACGCGCTGGAGTTCAAGGCCTTCAGCGACCCGGCGCGGCTGTTCGCCAAGTAGCCCCTTTCTTTTCCCGCTTCACGTTTTTTTCACACGGTCTTGAGCCGGGCTTGACGGCCCGGTTGCTACGGTATGGCCTGTCTCTTGCCGGATTCACGCCATGCCCGTCCTGCCGCCCGTCCGACAGCTCAACCGCTTCTTCCTGCTGTCCTGGCTGATCGCCGTCGTCCAGGTGGCCGGCTTGCAGGGCGCACGCCAGTTCACCGAAGCTGCCGTCGCCGGCTGGACCCTGGCAGCGACGATCAGCTACGCCTTCATCTACCTGCTGCCGGCGCTGCTGCTCGCGCACCTGCTGCGCCGCCTGCTGGCGTATCGGTCGATGCGCAGCGCGCCCGCCGTGCTCGCCGCGGCAGCCGTCGGCCTCACCGGCCTGACCCAGGTGCTGCTGTTCGCCGATCGCCTGATCCACGACATGTACGGCTTCCACATCAACGGCTTCGTCATCGACCTGGTGCTCACGCCGGGCGGGATTGCCGCGCTCGGCGCCGGCATGGGCACCCGGATTGCCGCCGGCCTGATCGTCCTCGCCTTTTTTGCGGCACAGGCCGGCGCCTACTCCTGGGTGATGCGGCATGACGGCGCGGGAAGTTGGCTCGGGAACATCCGCTGGCGCTGGGTGCTGCTGTCCCTGGTCCTGCTGAGCACCGGCGAACGGCTGGCCTACGGCTACAGCGCCGCGGCCAACTATCGGCCGATCCTCTTCGCCAGCGAGCATTACCCCCTGTACCAGCCGCTCACCTTCCGCAAGCTGGCGAAGGCGCTCGGCATCGAAGCGAACGCCGGCGCCGAAGCGCAGAACCTGCGCCTGAAGGAAGGCAGCCTCGCCTATCCGCTGGCGCCGCTGCGCGTGGAACCGCCTTCGGCGCCGCTGAACGTCGTCTGGCTGGTCGCCGAATCCCTGCGCTTCGACATGCTCGACCCGCAGATCATGCCGCGGCTGTGGGACTTCTCGAACGACGCCCTGCGCCTGGAAAAGCATTTCAGCGGCGGCAACCTGACGCAGATGGGCGTGTTCTCGATGTTCTACGGCCTCTACGGCAACAACTGGTTCCCGATGCATGCGGCGCGGCGCGCGCCGGTGCTGATGGACGTCCTGCAGCAGCAGCATTACCAGTTCAGCCTGAACACCAGCCAGCGCTTCACCTACCCGGCCTTCGACAAGACGATCTTCGCCAACATGCGGCCGCAGGACATGCATGCGCTGGAAGCCGGCGCCCCGCCCTGGCAGCGCGACGCGCAGAACATCGACGACATCCTGTCCTTCATCGACCGGCGCGACCCGGCGCGACCGTTCATGAGCTACATGTTCTTCGAATCGACCCACGCCCCCTACGACTTCCCGCAGGAGGCGGCCATCGCCCGGCCCTACCTGGAGAATTTCAATTACCTGACGGCGGATTTCGGCAGGGACATCCGGCAGATCAAGAACCGCTACATCAACGCCGCCCGCCATGTCGACGGGCAGATCGGGCGGGTGGTCGACCACCTCAAGGCAAAGGGCCTGCTCGACAAGACCATCGTCATCGTGCTGGGAGACCATGGCGAGGAGTTCATGGAGCGCGGCCGCTGGGGCCACAGCGCCGAGTTCAACCGCTTCCAAACCGGCACCCCGGGCGTGATCCGCGTGCCCGGCCAGGCGCCGCGCGTCGTCACCGGCATCAGCAGCCACCTCGACATCCCGGCGACGCTGATGCCGCTGCTCGGCGTGAAGAACCCGCCGGCCGACTACTCCCAAGGCACCGACCTGCTGGCAGCGGACTTCCACCGCGACTACGCGGTCGCCGCCGACTGGAACCGCATCGCCTACCTGGGCGACGACTTCAAGGTGTCCTTCCCGATCAACGCCCTCGGCGCCGTGCGCAATGAAGCCACCGACGGCGACGACCGTCCGCTGGCCGATTCCTCCGGCGTGTACCGGGCGATACGCTCGGCCATGCTGGAGATCATGGCCAACCTGACGCGCTTCAGCCGCTACCAGACCTGATCGCCGCGGTGGTAGGCTTGCCGCTGGTAAAAGGGGAATAAACGTCGATGCGACTGCTGGTAGTTGAAGACAACCGCGACATCCTGGCCAACCTGGCCGACTATCTCGTCCTCAAGGGCTATGAGGTCGATTGCGCGCAGGACGGCCTCACCGGCCTGCACCTGGCCGCCACCCAGCACTACGACCTGATCGTCCTCGACGTCATGCTGCCGGGCATGGACGGCTACGCGCTGTGCCAGCGACTGCGCGAGGGCGAGCGGCGCGACACGCCGGTGATCATGCTCACCGCGCGCGATGCGCTCGACGACCGCCTGACCGGCTTTCGCGCCGGTACCGACGACTACCTCACCAAGCCCTTCGCGCTGCCCGAACTGGCGGCGCGCATCGAGGCGGTGCTCAAGCGCAGCCGGGCCGGCGGCCGGCGCCTGCTGACGGTGGCCGACCTTGCCTACGACCTCGACACGCTCGAGGTGACTCGCGCCGGACAGCCCCTCAAGGTCGGGCCGATCGGCCTCAAGCTGCTCGCCGTGCTGATGCAGAAAAGCCCGGCCGTGGCGACGCGCGAAGCGCTCGAGTCCGCGCTGTGGGGCGACGCCCCGCCCGACAGCGACAGCCTGCGCAGCCACATCCACACCCTGCGCCAGCAGATCGACAAGCCTTTCCCGAAGCCGCTGCTGCACACCGTGCACGGCGTCGGCTTCCGCCTCGCCGACGCCGGGGAAAACAACTGATGGTCCGGCGCAGTCTTGCGCGGCGCATCGTCATCGCCTTCGTGCTGCTGACGCTCGTCGTCTCGAGCCTGTTTTCCGTGGCCGTGAAGGAGGCCATCAATTATTCGGAGGACTTCCTCACCGAATCCTCGCTGCAGCTGCGCCTCGACACGATCATTGCCGAGCGCAAGGCCGGCAAACCGGTCGACCTCGACCAGGACATGGCGCTGTTCGTCACCGGCGCGCAGGAGAAGGACGCGCTGCCCGGCTGGCTTGCCGGCGTCACCCCCGGCTTCCAGGAGCGGAGGCAGAACGGGCACGAGCACCACGTGCTGGTGCGCGACGTTGACGGCGCCCGCTACGTGCTGACGCAAAACCAGGAGGCGTTCGAGCGCTTCGAGGAGGTCATCACCTATTTCCTCGTCCTTGCTGTCCTCCTGAGCGTGCTCCTCGCCTGGGGCCTGGGCAGCCTGGTGGCGCGCCGGGCGATCGCGCCGGTCACCCGTCTGGCCGGCCAGGTGCAGCACCGCGAGCAGCTCCTGCCGCTGGCGCCGCCGCTGGCTTCGGACTACCCGCCCGACGAAGTCGGCAGGCTGGCCGCCGCCTTCGACGCCACGCTCGACAAGCTCCGGCAGGCGCTGCAGCGGGAGCGCCTGTTCACCAGCGACGTCAGCCATGAACTGCGCACCCCGCTGATGGTGATCGAGAGTTCCTGCGAGCTGATGCTCGCGCAGGGAATCGGCGATGCGCGCCAGGAAACGGCCATCCGGCGCATCCTGGGCTCCTGCGTGGAGATGCGCGAGCAGGTGGCAACCTTCCTCGAACTGGCGCGCGCGCCGGAAAGTCAGTCCCTGGGGGACGGCGGCGAGGCCCGCCTGCAGGAAATCGCCGAGGACCTGCTCGGCCACTTCCGCGGCGAGGCCGGCGCGCGCGGCCTGGAACTGTCGCTGGTCGTGGACAGCGGGGACGACGGAAGCTATCCCGTGCCGCTGCTGCGCGCCGTCCTCTCCAACCTGCTGCGCAACGCGATCCACTACACCGACAAGGGCTTCGTCCGCCTGGTGCTGCGCAGCGGCGGCTTCAGCGTGATCGATTCCGGCGCCGGCATCCCGCCGGAGAAGCGCGACGCCGTGTTCCAGCCCTTCGTGCGCGGCGACACCACGCGCGGGGACGGCATCGGCCTCGGCCTGTCGCTGGTGCAGCGCATCTGCCAGCGGCAGGGCTGGCGCATCCGCCTGGACGGGCACCAGGACGGCGGCTGCGAATTCCGTGTCGACTTTTTTCCCGCTTGACGCTTTTTTCACGCCGGCTTGACGCGGCGGTCACGGGGCGGCGCATACAGTGCGCGGCAGACAACCTCGTGGACTGCCGCGCATGCCCGACACTTCCCCCTCGCAGATCTCCCTACCGTTCGCCGGCGCGGATAAGCGTGCGTTTTCGGCACCCCGGCCGCACGCACGCCTGAGCCGGCTCGCCCGCAGCCTCTCGCGCTGGCGCGAAAGGCAGCTGGTCCGCCGTGCGCTCGCCCTGGCCGACGCGCCGACGCTGGTACTCGACCTGCACGCTGCCGACGGTCAGTACCGGCCCGTGCTGGCGGAAAAACCAAACCGCGTCATCGTCACAGCGGGCAGCGCAGCCGGCCTCGGCGCGCTGCCCGACGGCGCCGTCGATTGCGTCGTTTGCCTTCGCTGCATGGACGGCATGGGGGGCAGCGGCCATCGTCTCGCCCTGCTGCATGAACTGAAGCGCGTCACGCGCGACACGGCCATCGTTTCGTCCGGGGGCGATGCGGGCGGCCGCGACTTCGCGGCCGCCGGATTCCGCATCCTCGGCCAACTCGACTTCCTGCCCCTCTGTTCCCCGCGCCGGCTGTACGTCCTGCGCAAATTCGAACTGTGAGAACGCCCATGCCAGCCACTCCTGAAAATGCATTGATCCCCGGCGTCTTCCTCCGCCCTGCCGCTGCTGCAGGGGCCGCCGCCGCGCCGGCACAGCGGCATCGCCGGATCGGATTCCCGGGCCTGCTGGCGCTCGGCGCGCTGGCCGTCTGGCTCGGGCTGCGCCTCGCCCTGCTGGCCCATGTCGACGCCGTCGAACTCGATGCCAGGGCGCTCCTGCTCGCCTTCGCAAAAGGCGCCTGGTTCGACCTCGCCACCCTGTGCTTCCTGGTTGCGCCGCTGCTGCTTCTCTCTGCCGCGCTGCCCAACCGCTTGCGCGCGCGCAGGGCGGTGCATGCCCTGCGCTGGGCCGCCTTGTGGATCGCGCTGGCCGCGCTGCTGTTCGGCGCCCTGGCCGAGATCACCTTCTGGCGGGAGTTCAGCACCCGCTTCAACTTCATCGCCATCGACTACCTGATCTACACCAC
>Ga0209063_1001915_pt1 | contig 10283 bp, 10 predicted proteins | sample KloWWTmeKNB19Kit_FD_187177 | JGI IMG/M metagenome (GOLD analysis project Ga0209063, IMG submission 187177) | Active sludge microbial communities from Klosterneuburg, Austria, studying microevolution and ecology of nitrifiers - Klosterneuburg... | ecosystem: Engineered > WWTP > Aerobic digester >...
GGGGCAGTCCATCAAGCCCGGCCAGGCCGATCAGGTCAGCCGTCCTGCGAGTCAGGACCACGCCATCCGCGCTATTGACCACCAGGGCAGCTTCGCCATCACGAATCCGGAGCGTTCCCTCGATCTGAGCTTCATCGCCCGGCGACGGAATGGCACTCGCCGCCAGGAGCGCCGAGGCCGCCGCCCGGTAGGCCTGGGCCCGGACGACGCCATCGGAATCCGCCACCCGAAACGAGAGATAGCTGCCATCGGGCTCAACCGCAGGGAAATCGACGACAACCCCGGTCAGGCGCACATAGGCGAAATTCATCGCTGGCGTGATTGCGCCGGCGCTTGTCGTCGCGCGCGGCGTCGCCCTGGCCGCCCAGATCAGAGCGAGCAGGCCGGCAAAGGCCAGGAGGATGGTCAGCGCCCGAAACGGTCGAAGCAGCATGGCGTCAGGCCGTAAACTGCAGCGCACGCCTGCCGGCGCGCGCCCTTGACATCCGGTTCAGCCGGACTATTCCGCGGGTGGGGGAACGGGCAGATCCTCGACCTTGACCCCAATCCACTTGTCACCCTCTTCGACCAGCATGATCGGGATACCATCCCGGATCGGGTACTTGCGCCCGTAGACCGGCTCGACCAGCCAGGCATCCTTGTACAGCTCGAGTTTGCCCGGATCCTCGCCGGGGACGCGCGTCGCGGTCGAAACGCAAAACGGACAGCGCAGGATACTCATCAATTCCGGACTGATCGGGGATGCCATGGGCCTTCTTTGCTCCTTCTCTCGTCGCCTACATTCGGGCCATATCGCTGGCCCACGGCTCAATCTTACCAATAGACCATCGCGGAATGAGGAGCCGCAGCGGTTTGGGGAGCAGGTTCACTTCCCCGAGATTGTGGGTGGGGTTCCAGAAAAACTCAATGCCTTCCTCAGCGGCCTCAAGTCGCGCGCGGCGGGCAATCACACTGCTCGAAAGCTGAAAGACAAGGTTGATCTCGTGATGTCGACGCTCGCTCGTGCCCTGGCCTTGCACGAACGATGACTCAATTGCGCCCAGATAGCGCTCGGCGCGGGCCTTCATCCCCAGTTCTTCAAGGATTTCACGCTCCAGCGCGGCGCCAGCCGTCTCGCCAAACTCGACGTGACCGCCGGGGAGATAGGCGTAACCGCCGCTCGATGGCCTGCACAGCATGACCCCGCGCGGTCCGATGAGAACCCCGCGAGCGATGATTTCTATGTCGGCGGCTGCGGCGATGCCTGGCTTGCTCATGATGATGGTGAAGGTGATGTATTTTACATCGTTAGCAGCCGTCCTAAAACCAATTGGCGAGATCGCAATCCCCGCGCTTCAAGCGGGGATTGCGATCTCGCCAATTGGTTTTAGGATGACTTCTAGCGTGATGAGCCTTCGTTCATGCCGTCAGTCGATGACGCTGGAGCAGAGTCGGCTGGGGCTGGTTGCCCGCGGCGGGAGCGGGCCGACAGGGCCACAAGCAGCGTCACAACCCCAAGGAAAAGCAGCGCCAACGTGATGAGCTTGAGCGTGGGCGGCTGGGGGATCAGGGCCAGCAGTCCAAAAGCCGCGCACGCAACCGCATACAACGCCACGATCTGGCCGGCGCTCCAACCGGCGTCGGCAAGCCGAAAGTGCAGATGCCCGCGATCGCCCCGGGTGGGGTTCCTCCCGTTTCGGGCCCGGTCGAAGATCTGCCAGGCCACATCGGCAATCGGCAGGCCCAGGACCAGCATCAGCAGCGCGATCTTGGCTCCCGCGATAACGCCAACACAGGCCAGGGTAAAGCCCAGATAGGTCGCCCCGCTGCCAAGAAAGATCCGGGCTGGCGGCAAATTGAGGAGCAGAAAACCGCACAACGTGCCAGCCAACGCGATGGGCAGCAAGGCGACGCTGTACTGGCCTTCGCGGACCATGTGGATGGCGGTCACGATCGCCGCCATCAACGCCACTGTGGCGGCCAAACCATCGACACCGTCCAGCCAGTTGACGGTGTTCATCATCCCCATGAACCAGAACAGGCTGATGACGCCAGCCACAAGCGCCGGAGCAATGACTGTCTCGCCGGTAAACGGATTGGTGAAGCGCTCTATAAAGACCAGCCCGGCCATGGCCACCACCGCCGCGACGGCCTGGGCGGCAAACTGCGGACCGGGAGGCAACTGAAAACGGTCATCCAGCAGGCCAATGACAAGCAGGATCACGCCGCCGAGCAAAACGCCCGCCAGCCGGCGGGTCTCGTTGGGATCCAGGGTGGGCACCCCGAACGCCTGGGCGGCCAGCGCGGCCGCGCTGAATCCGATGAAGAGCGGCAGTATCCCGAGCCGCGAGGTGATCCGAGTATGCCGGCGCCGCCCGCCCGGCACATCGGAAATCCCAAGGCGCAGCCCAAGCACGATCGCAAGCCGGGTCGACCCATAGGCCACGCCAAGCGCAAACACAAACGTGATGATGGCCGGCAGAATTGGCACGCGGCCATTGTATCGGTCTGGGCGCCCTGGCCCGTATAATCGGCCAGTGAATCGCCGCATGGATCGCCTGTCCGAAACGCTGCGCATGCATTGGCTCGCCTTGCTCGTGGGCGCGGTGTTTATCTATACGCTGCTCCCCTTCCTCGCCCCGGTCCTGGTGAAACTGGGCGCGCGGGGCGCGGCGCAAGTGCTCTATACGCCCTACAAGGCGGTGTGCCACACCTGGGCCTTCCGCTCCTTTTTTCTGTTTGGCGAACGTGTCGAGTACCCCCGCGGAAATGGCGACGGCATTTTTGAGCAGGCCTCCGGGATTGATCCCACGACGGCCGATGGCCTGAATGCGGCCCGCGACTTCATCGGCAACGAGCAAATGGGCTACAAAGTCGCCTTGTGCGAGCGCGACCTTGCCATCTACGCCAGCCTCGGTCTGAACGGGCTGGCGTTTGCACTGGTCCGCCGCCGCGCGCGTCAGTTGCCGTGGGCGGCCTTCGTCCTGATCGGGCTCGTGCCGGTCGGCCTGGATGGCTTCTCGCAGTTGTTCAGCCAGCCGCCGTTTGATCTCCTGCCCTTCTTCAACCAACTGGGGTTCCGTGAAAGCACCTGGTGGCTTAGGTTGATCACGGGCAGCCTGTTCGGGACCAGTGTCGCCTGGCTGATCTTCCCGCTCATCCAGTCGGCCTTCGACGGAGACGCGCCAAGAGAATGAAACGCTTCCCCACCCGCCTCGTCGCGCTGGCCGCTGTGGCCGCGCTTTTCGGCTTCGGGGCGGCCTTCCTGGTGTTGCAGACAAGCAGCCCGACTGGCTCGCCCGGCCTCGCGGCGCCGCCCGCGCCGCGCCTTTTGCGCGAAGGACAGGCCGCGCCCGACTTTGCCCTGGAATCGCTCGACGGCAAGACCGTGCGCCTGGCCGATTTCCGGGGGAAACGGGTGCTGATCAACTTCTGGGCTTCGTGGTGCGCGCCTTGCGTGGTCGAGACGCCCGACCTGGTGGCGGCTAATCAAGCACTGCGCGAGGCCAACCGGAACATCGTGTTCCTGGGCATAGCCACCCAGGACGCGCCGGCCGATGTCCAACGCTTTGCCGAATCCCGTAACGTCGACTACGCCATCATTCTGGACCCCAAGGGCGTCGTCGGAAACGCCTACGGCGTATTCGGCCTGCCGGCCACATTCTTTGTGGATGAATCCGGCATCGTGCGAAGAATCGTCAGCGGCGCCATCACCCGCGAACGCGTGCTGGCCGAATTCCAGTAGGAATCGGCGGCGCCCGACGCGCCAGCGATTCCTGCCTATCTGCCCAATCCCATGAACAACACCCCCGAATCACCCATCGCCTTCGCCGTTATCGGCGGGAGCGGCCTGTATGCCATGCCCGGGCTCAGCGACGTCACCGAGGTCAAGATCGAGACGCCTTTTGGCGAGCCTTCGGACGCCATCGTCATCGGCACGCTCGAAGGCAAACGGATCGCCTTTTTGCCTCGGCACGGGCGTGGCCACCGGCTTAATCCGAGCGAGGTCCCATACCGGGCCAATATCTACGCCCTCAAGTCGCTGGGCGCGCGCCACATCGTCAGCGTGAGCGCATGCGGCAGCCTGCGCGAAGCGCTCAAGCCGCGCGACATCGTCGTCCCGGACCAGCTCTTCGACTACACCCGCGGCAAGCGGGCCGGCAGCTTCTTCGATGGCGGAATCGTCGGGCACGCTTCGGTCGCCCATCCGTTTTCGGCCAGCCTGAGCGGCGCGATCGCTGACGCGGTTGCGGCGTCCGGAGGCACGGTCCATCGCGGCGGGGCCTTCATCACCATCGAGGGCCCGCGCTTCAGCACCCGCGCCGAGAGCCTGGCCTACCGGGCCTGGGGCTGCGACATCATCGGCATGACCGCCAGCCCAGAGGCGTTTCTCGCCCGAGAGGCGGAGATCGATCTCGCCGTCATGGCCCATGTCACCGACTACGATGTGTGGCATGATGAAGAGGAGCCAGTGACCGTCGACATGGTCATCCAGCGCCTGCACGCCAATCTGGCCCTCGCCCAGCAGGCGATCGCGCGGCTCGCTTCAATCGTCCCCGCCCTCCCTCATGAGACCGAGGGTGCCATGAAATACGCCGTCATGACGGCGTCCGACCGTATTCCGCCCGCGGCCCGAGATCGCCTAAGCCTGCTGGTTGGCCGATATCTCAGTTAAGCCTATGACAACACCCGCTGCTCCGTCCCGCCCAACCGCACCGCTTTTCCTTTGGCTCATGTCCGCCCTGGCGCTGGCGATCAGTCTTGTGTTGGTTGCGCTCGTTATTGTGGGCGTAACGGCGGTCCGTGGCGCGGCAGGCGACGCCGCGACCCAGCTCGAGGCCGCCAGCCGGTCCACGATTTCGACCACGGTCCGGGTCAGCCAGACCATCCCGATCCGGGCCGTGGTGCCCGTGAATCAGACCTTTGAGGTCCCCTTCAACCAGCAGCTCCCGATCGACACCGTGGTCCAGATTCAGCAGGAATTGCCCATCGTCGGCCTGATCAACTTCGACCTGCCGATCAAAACAACGGTCCCGGTGGATCTGAAGTTCCCGGTCACCATCAGCCAATCACTGCCGATCAACACCAGCGTGCAGGTCCAGTTCGATGTCCCGGTTACGGTCAGCCTGTCCGAATCGCCCCTGAGCGGGCAGCTCAACGCCATTGCGGCGATGCTGCGGCGTCTGGCCGGGCGCTGATCCTTCCACCGGATCCCTTCCGGAAGCGCCATCCCCCGCCCCGGCTTACGCCGGGGCGGGGGATGGCGCTTCCGGAAAGTAGACCGTGCCCGCCGGCCGCGGGCCTCCAATAATTCACTAACGTCGCGTCTGCGTTGCTCAAATACACGCAATCTAAAGTGCCTTCATCAACAAACAAAGGCGCCGAAAGCTCGGCGCGTTTAACAGGTGGAGGCAATCGAAATGACACGCATTATTCGCAGAACCATCAGCCCCGTGCCCGAAATGGTGTCGCTCCGCGACATCATGGACCGGATGTACCAAAATGCGATGGTCAGCCCAAGTCAGTGGCTGGGGTCGGTCGAGGGCGGCAACGTGGACGCGCCGGCGCTCGATGTGATCGAGAACGAGAACGGCTTTGTGGTTAAGGCGGCCCTTCCGGGCTGGAAACCCGAGCAGGTTGAAGTCAGCATCGAGAATGGCGTGCTGACCCTCAAGGGCGAGGTCAAGGACGAGCAGATTGGCGATGACGAGAAGAATCGTTATCACCGCAAGGAGATTCGGCACATGTCCTTCCAGCGCATGCTGAGCCTCCCGACCGAGGTTAACGCCGACAAGGCCGATGCGGAGTTCGAGAATGGGATTCTCACGCTGTCGGTGCCCAAGGCGGAGATGGTCAAACCCAAGACCATCAAGATCGCGGTCAAATAGCCGCGACGCGGGCTTACTGGAAAAGCATCCCCGCCCCGGCATACGCCGGGGCGGGGATGCTTTTTTTCAGCAGATCTCCTGAGAGCGCTCCCACAAAACCGGCTTACAATAACAACCTTCAGCCAAGAAGCTTTGCCAAACCGGTTTAACTATGAGCATTTCGACGCCCGAGTGGGTGCATCACGCCACCTTCTATCAGATCTTTCCCGACCGGTTTGCCCAATCGGCGTCCGTCGCAAAACCCTCCAAGCTGGAGGCCTGGGATCACAAACCGACCACCCGCGGATTCAAGGGCGGCGACCTTATGGGCGTGCTGGAGAAACTCGACTATCTGCAGGAGCTGGGCATCACGGCCGTCTATTTCACGCCGATATTCCAGAGTACGGCCAATCACCGTTATCACACCCACGATTACTACCGGGTCGACCCGATCCTGGGCGGAAACGCCGCCTTTGAAGCCCTGCTCGAGGGGGCCCACGCGCGCGGGATGAAGGTCGTCATCGACGGTGTTTTCAACCACGCCAGCCGGGGCTTCTACTATTTCAACCATGCCCTCGAAAACGGGCGCGAGTCGCCCTACCTCGACTGGTTCAATTTCAAGAGCTTTCCCCTGCACGCCTACGAGGAGAAGAAGCCCCTCGGCTATGAGGCCTGGTGGGACATCCCCGACCTGCCCAAGTTCAACACCAACACGCCCGCGGTCCGCGACTACATCTTTGCCGTGGCCGAGCACTGGATCCGGATGGGCGCCGATGGCTGGCGCCTGGATGTGCCGGCCGAGATCAACGACGACAGCTTCTGGCAGGAGTTTCGGACCCGGGTCAAGGCGATCAACCCGGAGGCCTACATCGTGGGCGAGATCTGGCACGAGGCCCAGCGCTGGCTGCGGGGAGACCAATTTGACGGGGTGATGAACTATCAGTTCACCAAGGCCTGTCTCGGTTTCTTCGCCGGCAGCAAGATCGATCACGCGCTGGCCAGTGATGTGGGCTACGCCCCGGTGCACGCCGTCGACGCGGCCGGCTTCGCCGAGATGATCCTGCGCAACCTGCGGCTCTACGACTGGGGCATCAACCTCGCCCAGTTGAACGTCCTGGACAGCCACGACACGGCCCGCTTCCTGTCCATCGCCCGGGGCGACATCGACGCGCTCAAACTGGCCACCCTGTTTCAGATGACTTACCCGGGCGCGCCGAGCATCTACTACGGAAACGAGATCGGGATGCACGGGGCAAAGGACCCGGACAACCGGCGCGCCTTCCCGTGGGATCAGGCCCATTGGAACCTCGATCTGCGCGACTATTTCAAGCGCGCCGTCGCCCTGCGCGCGCGCTTCCGCGTCCTGCGCGACGGCGAGTTTGCGTTTGTGCATGCCCATGGCCATATCGTCGCGACCTTGCGCAAGAGCGGAGAAGAGAAGATAATCACGGTCTTGAATGCGGGAGCTACGCCGGCGAACATCACCCTGACGTTCCTGCCCGCCCATCAGATTCGGGATGGGGCCATGTTGATCGGCGAGTTCGGCACCAATGCCGCGCACCCGGTGACGGGCAACCAGACCAGTCTTCGCATCGGAAAACATGAAGGCCTTGTCTTTCGGGTCGACTGAGGTCTGTTGACAAAACGTGTTTCCGAAGGAGGCATCCCCCTGCTGCGCAGGGGGATGCCTCCTTCGGATCAGGTTTTGTCAGCGGGCCTGAAGCGACGCAAGGTCGGCGGCCAAACAAGAACGCATGAACACAGATTGTTCGTTACCGTATAAACGCGGCGCGGACCATACGTAGATCGCCGGCAGCTCCGGCGATTCGCGTTGGTTTGCGCGCATCCAAGGAGTTGCCATGACCACACTCCCTCGCCCAAGCGCGGACGATGTCCTCGACCTCGTCCGCAAGGCCCTGGACCGCGACGATGTCGGCGGGGCCATCGCCGCGCTCGATCTGCTCAAGGAACAAGTCGACGTCCACGACGTCTTTGACGAGCTCGATGTCGACGATCAGGCCGCCATGCTGCCCCGGATGGAGCCGGAGGATTCGGCCGAGATCATGGCCAGCCTCGACACCGACGACCAGGCCGAGCTGGCCGAACGGGTCGACGACACCACCCTCGCCCGGGTGTTGGACGAGATGGAGCCCGACGACGCCGCCGATGTGATTGGCGACCTGCCCGACAAGCGCAAGGAGCAGGTGCTGGCGGCGATGGAGGACGCGGATGATATCCGGCCGTTGCTCATCCACCCCGACGAGAGCGCGGGCGGCTTGATGACCAACAGCTTCCTGACCCTGCGCCCGAATATGACGTCCCAGGATGCGATCGAAGCCCTGCGCCAGTGGCACCCCGAGGACGCCCTGCCCTACTATCTCTTCGTCGTCGATCGCGACCGCAAGCTCGTGGGCGTGGTCGCCCTGCGCGCGCTGATCACCTCCAGCCCGCTGGCGCCGATTCACACGGTCATGAGTCCGAATGTGGTCAGCGTGCCGGCCGGCACCGATCAGGAGGAGTGCGCCCGGCTGCTCAAGCGCCACGGGTTTTTGGCCCTGCCGGTGGTCGACGGCGAGGGCCGGCTCATCGGCGTCATCACCGTCGACGACCTGGTTGATGTGATCGAGGAAGAGGCCACCGAGGACGTCTTCCGCCTGAGCGGAAACCCTGACGAGGAGAAGGTCTTCAGCCCGATCTGGCTGTCGATGCGGCGGCGCATGCCATGGCTGTATATCAATCTCGGCACGGCCTTCCTGGCGGCCTGGGTGGTCAGCCTGTTCGAGAGCACGATCGCCCAGGTGGCGATCCTGGCCGCGATGCAGAGCATGGTGGCCGGCCAGGGCGGTAACGCAGCGACCCAACGCATCGCCATCCTGGTCCGCGGTCTGGCCACCGGCGAGGTCGACGTGCACGACACCCTGCGGGTAGTGTTCAAGGAGACCTTCATCGGCCTGCTGCAGGGGCTGGGTATTGCGCTGGTTGTCGGCGGCGGTGTCGCGGTGTGGAAGGGCAACTGGATTCTGGGCGGGGTGGTCGGGATCGCCATGATGGGCAATCTCGTGGTCGCCGGCATTGCCGGCACATCGGTCCCCTTCCTCCTGAAGCGCCTGCGCCTTGACCCCGCGCTTTCATCGGCGGTGATCGTGACGACATTTACGGATTGTTGCGGTTTTGCCTTCTCGCTTGGCCTGGCGACGCTGCTGCTGCGCTTTCTGGTGTGAAGGGCGCCAATCGGATCTATCCGCAGATTACGCCGATTTCCGCCGATTCTTTTTCCTTGGTCGCGCAGCGTATGTCAAAATCGGCAGACACCGTGACGATTCAGGCACATTCCTCCACAAGGAAACCGGCGGAAATCTGCGTTAATCTGCGGACAAAACCTGCCGCGCCCGTGGCGGACCACGCGGGCAGCGACTTGGATCTATCCGCAGATTCACGCAGATTCCTTATGGGATTGCGACTCCCCATACAGACCAAATCGGCGAGAATCTGCGTTAATCTGCGGACAAAACCTGCCGCGCCCGTGACGAGCCGAGCGGGCATCGAACTGGATCTATCCGCAGATTACGCAGATTCGCGCCGATCTTCGCCTGACAGGAGTACTTCACCACAAAGGCACAAAGACACGGAGAATGCAAGATGAGCAAGTCAAAGAACTCAGATCGGCACCCCGCCGACAGCCACGATTTGATCCGGGTGCAGGGCGCGCGCGAGAACAACCTCAAGGACGTCAACGTCGTCATCCCAAAGCGCCGCCTGACGGTGTTCACCGGTGTCTCGGGCTCGGGCAAGAGCTCGCTGGTGTTTGACACGATCGCGGCGGAATCGCAGCGGATGATCAACGAGACCTACAGCGCCTTCGTGCAGGGCTTTATGCCGACCCTGGCCCGGCCGGAGGTCGACCTGCTCGATGGGCTGACCACGGCCATCATCGTCGACCAGTCGCGGATGGGCGCGAACGTGCGCTCGACGGTCGGCACCGCCACCGACGCCAACGCCATGCTGCGCATCCTTTTCAGCCGGCTCGGCCAGCCGCACATTGGCCCGCCCAACGCCTTTAGCTTCAACACCGCGGCCGTCAGCGGCGCCGGCGCGATCACGATCGAAAAAGGCGGGGAGAAGGTCACCGAGAAACGCACGTTCAACCGGGCCGGCGGGATGTGCCCGCGGTGCGAGGGCATGGGCGCGGTTACCGATTTTGATCTGACCGCGCTTTACGACGACGCCAAATCGCTCAATGAAGGCGCGCTCACCATTCCCGGTTACAGCATGGACGGCTGGTACGGACGGATCTACCGCGGCTGCGGCTTTTTCGATCCCGACAAGCCGATCCGCAAGTTTACAAAGAAGGAGCTGCACGACCTGCTGCGCAAGGAGCCAACCAAGATCAAGGTCGACGGGATCAACCTCACTTACGAGGGCTTGATCCCAAAGATC
>Ga0209063_1001921_pt1 | contig 10254 bp, 7 predicted proteins | sample KloWWTmeKNB19Kit_FD_187177 | JGI IMG/M metagenome (GOLD analysis project Ga0209063, IMG submission 187177) | Active sludge microbial communities from Klosterneuburg, Austria, studying microevolution and ecology of nitrifiers - Klosterneuburg... | ecosystem: Engineered > WWTP > Aerobic digester >...
TGAAGAAATGGAAAAAATAGCGAATAAAGTGCTGGACGAAACATTTGCTACTTCTCTTTCGGGCTCTTCAAGAGATTTTAAAGAAAGCAGCAGCAATACCAGTTTTGCTTTTATCCTGGCATTGGTTTTAATTTTCCTGATCCTGGCAGCACAGTTTGAAAGTTTTATTGATCCGCTGATTATCATGTTTACCGTTCCATTGGCTATTGCCGGTGCTGTTTTAACCTTGTCAATATTCGGCCATACGCTGAATATTTTCTCCCAGATCGGCATGATCATGCTGATTGGATTAGTAACAAAAAATGGCATCCTCATTGTGGAGTTTGCCAATCAAAACCGCTTGAAAGGGATGAAAAGAACAGAAGCTGCTATCTTCTCCGCTACGCAACGGTTCCGGCCGATCCTGATGACAAGCCTTGCCATGTCATTAGGGGCTTTACCGCTGGCTTTATCTTTGGGTGCAGCTGCTACCAGCCGTATTCCGCTGGGAATTGTGATCGTAGGTGGTATCATGTTCTCACTTGTACTAACCTTATTCGTTATCCCGGCGATGTACTCATTCCTTTCATCTGCCCATAAGAAAAATGAAGTAGAACAATTTATTCACCCAGCCACACAGCCTGTTCAGCCAATTCAGCCTGTAGTGGAGCAAGTATAAACCTGGCATGAAGATTATGAAGAGATTTCTTTTACCCCTGTTAGTACTGATAAGCTTTTCACCGGCAGCCCAGCGTTTACTTACCCTGGATGAGGCCATTGCAACAGCACTGAAGAATAACTATGACATTCAGTTATCAAAAAATGATTCACTTGTAGCTACGCTTAATTATTCATACCGTAATGCAGCTTTTTTACCAAGACTAAACGGTAACATTAACGGAACATTCAATAACAATGACCAGCGGCAGGAATTTAATGACGGTACCAAAAGGGAATTGGATGATATCAAATCCAATAATTACAACCTTGGTCTGCAATTGAACTGGACACTGTTTGATGGGTTGAAAATGTTTGCAACCAGGGATAAGTTTGCAGAATTTGTTAAACTGGGCGAGTTAGGCATAAAGAACCAGGTAGTCAATACGATTGCTGCGGTTATTACAAATTATTACTCGGTCGTCAGGCAAAAACAACAACTGAAAGCGATCGAAGAACAGATGTCGGTAAACCAGGAAAGGGTTAAAATCGCCCAATATAAATTAGATATCGGTGTAGGTGCCAAACCTGATGTATTGCAGAGTAAAGTGGATCTGAATGCACAAAAAGCTGCGCAACTTACACAGCAAACGTTGATAGCCCAGTTAAGAGAACAATTAAATCAATCGATGAATGTGACCTTGAATACAAATTATGATGTGAGTGATACCATCCCGCTTGACATGAACCTTGTACTCGTTGATATCCGTGATATTGCCACAAAAAATAACCCTTTGCTGTTAATAGCTGAAAAAAATATTGACATTGCCAATTACACATTAAAAGAAAGGATAGCTGATAAATACCCGGTACTCTCCTTAAATGCAGGTTACAATTACCAGCGCAATAATAATAAAGCAACAGTAAACCCTTTCCAGCCATTGTACAGCCGGAATATCGGACGCAATATTGGCTTTAACGCGACCATACCGATATTTAATAATTTTACAGTTAAGCGCAATATACAGCAGGCAAAGCTTGATATCCAATACCAGCGACTGGTTTATGAAAATCAAAAATCAGTACTTGATCTTGGCGTCATTAATGCATACAAAGATTATGAACAGCAGAAAAAAGCATTGAACCTTGAAGAAGAAAATATTCTGCTGGCAAAAGAAAATGTAAGCATAGCGCTGGAAGTATATCGCCTGGGTGCTTCCACTATCCTGCAATTAAGGGATGCGCAGCAAAGCCTTGAGAATGCCTATAACCGGTTGATCGCAGCCAGGTTTAATGCCAAGCTTGCCGAAACAGAATTACTGCGCCTCAAGGGCGATTTGGTGAAATAAGATAGTTTGTAGTTTATAGTTTGAGGTTTGTAGTTATTTTTGCTACATACCTTATTTTATGGCCACTATCCAGAAATTTGAAGATTTGGAGATATGGCAAAAAGCCCGTTTTTAAAGTCAAAAAATTTATCCGCTTACATTTAAAGAACCTATAGCTTCTGACTTTAGGTTGAAAGATCAAATGAGGGGCAGTTGTGGTTCGATTATGGATAATATTGCGGAAGGGTTTGACAGAGGAAGTAAAAATGAGTTTACGAATTCATTAACCATTGCTAAAGGAGAAACCGGCGAATTAAAATCACAATTATATCGTTCTTTAGATAATAAATATATCACAGAAGAGATTTTCCGGGAATTGTATAGCTTAGCTGATGAACTGACCAGGATGCTGACAGGTTTTATTAACTACCTGAATAAATCAAAAATAAAAGGGCAGAAGTTTAAAAACAGAACCAAGGATGAGTGAACCACAAACTACAAACCACCAACTACAAACTGTTTTAGTTGGTATCATAATGGGAAGCGACAGCGACCTGAACGTCATGCAGGCCGCTTCAGATATTTTAAAACAGTTTGATATCCCGCATGAGGTTACTGTGGTATCAGCCCACCGCACCCCGCACCGGATGATAGAATATGCACAAACTGCGAAAGAAAGAGGATTGAAAGTAATTATCGCAGGAGCAGGTGGTGCCGCTCACCTGCCCGGTATGGTGGCAGCAGTTACTACATTACCTGTTATTGGCGTTCCTATTAAATCATCCAACTCCATTGATGGATGGGACTCAGTACTTTCTATTTTACAAATGCCAAATGGTGTACCTGTGGGAACAGTGGCTCTCAATGCTGCGAAAAATGCAGGCATATTAGCCGCTGAAATTCTTGGCACTGCCGATGAAACAGTGTCAGTAAAGATTGCTGCCTATAAAAATACCATGAATAACGAAGTGATTGAAAAAGCAGAGAAGATGAAGAGAGAAGGATGGGAGAATAAGTTTGATTAAAACCAATTATGAACTATAAGATTTAATCAGCTCATGTAAAACACATAATGACCCGGCTACTTTTATTACTTTCCTTTTTCTTTATCTCTTGCAGCAAAAAACATAAGCTGCAAGAGACGATACAACTACCCCACTACCCTTCCTCCTCCGGTATCAGTTATTTCAAAAAACAAATTTATATAACAGGTGACGATGCAAAGCATTTGCTTATACTCGACAGCAATTATTTGATAAAAGATTCGGTTACCCTCTATTCGCACACGGAATATAAAATACCGAAAGCTACTAAGCCCGACCTTGAATGTGTTACCATTACTGCAACCAACAAACTATTGATACTGGGCTCAGGTTCATCTATACCCTATCGCAATACCGGCTGGCTGATTGACCCGGTCACCAAACAAAAAGACAGCCTCCGGCTGGATACTTTCTACCGGCGGCTAAAAAATAACGGTCTTGAAGAAATAAATATCGAAGGGGTTTGCGCTATCCCCGGTAATATCATCCTGTCAAACAGGGGTAATAAAACAAACCGGAAAAATTTTCTAGTACTCACAAGGAAAGATTTCTGGATAAACCAAACGGATGCACCTGTCACGCTAATACGGGTGGGTGCCAATACGGACAGCACTGTTTTCAACGGAGTATCAGGACTGGATTATTCAAACAAAAGCGACAGACTATTACTAACCGTTTCAACAGAGGATACCCGAAACAGCATAGATGATGGAACAATTGGTAAAAGTTATTTATGGATCGTGGAAAATATTTCAGCCAAAAAAAGATGGAAAGCAATCAATCCTGATAAGATTATTGACCTTGAAGATGTGGATGACCGTTTTAAAGGTCAGAAGGTAGAATCGGTTTGCATACTTGCAGAATCAGATAATTCAATCACCCTTTTATTAGCCGCAGATAACGATAATGGCAGCAGCACCCTGTTCCGGGTAATTATTTCAAAAGAATAGATAGGCACAAGTTTGAAAAATGTAGTATTTTACTATTGCCTTATTAACCACCTGCAACCTCAACCCGTATTTATGAGAAAATTTCTGGGTCTTGCCTTCTTACTATTATTTTCTGCATTCCTGTCCGGAGTGGCCGGGCAAACACCGCTTAAAGCAAGGGATACCACTATCAAAGGACCCCAGACCTTTGCTATAGTAATGGGCATTTCCAAATACAAATATATACGTCCGCTAACCTATGCAGATAAAGATGCTGAGCTATTCCGTGACTATTTAAGATCATCCGGGGGCGGCAACGTGAAAGAAGAAAATATTTTTTGCCTGCTGAATGAACAGGCCATCAACTCTGTATTCTGGACCAAAGGTTTTCAATGGCTGAAAGCAAAACAACTGCAAAAGGGTGACAAACTTTTTATTTATCTCGCCGGTCATGGGGATGCGATTGATGAAGACCAGTTTTTCTTCCTCAGCTATGATTGCAACCCTGCCGGTGATAAAAATAATTATCTTGTCGGTGGCGCTATACAGTTATACAACCTGAAAAAGAAAATTGCAAACGAAACCACCAAAGGGGTGGAAGTTTTTTTCATTATGGATGCCTGCCGGTCCAATGAATTGCCGGGTGGCACTGCCGGACAGAGTTTTTTAAACACAGCCATTACTGAAAAAAAAGTAGGCGAGATCATGATGCTGGCAACTGCCGCCGGACAGGAATCACTGGAAGACGCTTCCATTGGCAATGGGCACGGTTTGTTTACTTATTACCTGGTTGACGGGTTATCGGGTGTGGCGGATTCAATTGGTGTACCCGATGAAAAAGTTACTTTCCAGGAAATAAAAAGGTATGTAGAACGAAATGTCCCCTCCGTTGCGATGCAAAGATTTAAAAAGAAACAAGACCCCTATTTCTGCTGTGATGAAAACAGTGAGAAAATAATAAGTACGGTCAACACAGCCTACCTTGAAAAATGGTTGCAAACAAAGAAAATGCAACAACGTGGCCCCGGAAATTCATTCCATGGCACCCTGGTAAAGCCAAGAAGAAATATTAATGATGCTGATACTGCACTATCAGAAACTTATAATAAATTCTACCAGGCCATAAAAGACAATAATATTACTGGCGGCTCTTCAGCTGAATTTTATTACCAGCAACTGGATAGGAAGTACCCGGGGAATCCGTATACCCTTGATGCCAAATCCACCCTTGCTGTTGAATATATCAACTATGCACAGGCTATTGTGAACCGCTATCTCGATTGCAATACTGCAACAAATAAAGAAAAACAGCAAAACAACGAAGCCGGTACCAGGCTGGAGAAAGCAATTTCCATACTTCGTGAAGACGATGCTGACTTTGCCAATTCTTTACTGGGCAGAATGTTTTTCCTGAAAGCCAGCGGTACTTACCCCGACGCAGCAACTGCGTTTCAATATGCTTATGCTGCATTGGCCATCAACCCGGATGCCGCTTATATACATAACAGGCTTGCTACATTGCACCTGGAAAATAATCGCCGGGACAGTGCTTTGTTTTATGCTGAACAAGCAAGCCGTATTGCTCCTAAATGGCTTTGTGCCACTGCTACATTAGCATTGGTAAAAAATTTAAGCAGTAAAAAAAATACAGTAAAGAAAAGTAGTGTCGGATTCACTTTTGGTGGCGGCATCAACCAATCCAATCCAACATTCCGGGATAATTCCAACACCAATGTGATTGGTATCGATGCAAAAGGTGCGGGCATACTGAATATTGGTGTAATTTATAATATCAACATTGGCAAAAACCTGGCGATACGCCCTGCCACCACGCTGACATTCGGCAATACTGAATTGGTTTACCTGAGAAGAAATATCGTTGGCGGAGAGATTATAAGGGAACTGGTACCCCTGAAGAATACGGCAATCAATATTGCCTTGCCGATGATCATCCGGTTCAATAATAAACAAGCGGCTCCGTATTTTTCATTGGGCCCTTCCCTGCAATATATTTTAGGACAGGACAATACCTCGGCAGAATTGCTGCCGGTAAAGAAAACACTATTCATGGGTGATGCCGGTTTCGGTATTGATTTCACAATACCCAGGACAGGCATGATCATCTCACCTGAATTAAAATACACAGCCGGATTTACTGATATGAAAGACCCGGCGGTCAGTACTGTCTATTCAACAAATATCTCTTCGTTGAAAAAACAGGCTTTTCTGCTGAATATCTGTTTAAGAAAAAAATAAAGTGAAATTACTTTTCCTGCAGTACCACGAATTCCTGCTCAAGGGTAAGTGAATGATCGTATAAGGATCTGATAAAGTCAGTCCCCCATTTTGCATAGTAATAACTGATATTATCGATCCGTTCCTGTAATCCATTCCCGGGGAATAAATGTGATTTGATAGTATGTATCTGTCGTTGCTGGTCACTAAATTTTCGCTTTTCAGCCCGCAACATTTTCTTTTCCAATTCCTGCAAAAGATAAACTGTTTTTGATTTCAACGACTCCACATGTTTTTCCAAACTGGCATCTACGGTTGAGGCCTGCTTTTTAAAAGATTCATATAACTCCTCCAATTTGGTCATAGAGCCATTCAATTTTGTTTGATTCTTACTGTCTCTTGCCACCAGCCTGTTGAGCAATTCCTGTTCAGGCAAAAAGAAATCCTCCATTGTAAAATTGAGCTTACTAACCGCTTCCTTCCATTTTTGCTCAAGAACCAGGAAAGAATTCCGGAGTATCAACACAGGATATGGTACTTTATAATGTTCAAATAATCCTTTTAACTGAAGCCAGTAAGCCGTTTCTCCCCCACCCCCGATAAATGCAATATTGGGTAATATCGTTTCTTCATAAAGCCCACGCAGGATCACATTCGGACTGAACCGTTCCGGATGCTGCTGCAATTCTTTTACCATCTCATCTTCAGAAAAAACAAGCGATGAATCTACCACACGATACTTTTCATTCTTCAATTCAATCCTGTTACGCAGATCATCTTTCAGGTAAAACAAATTAATTTCCCTTGCACTGGCCTGCACTTTATACCCGCCTTTTTCCAGTTTGTCAGCAGACACTTCAATAATATCAGAAGCAACCTGGTTGAGTAATTCATCTGTAAACACCGGTACCATCAACTTTTTCAATGATGGATTATCCGGCAGCAGCACTACAAGTCCATAGTCTGCAAACAAAGCATTTACAAACCGAAAAGTGGCCTGTTGTATGGAATCTCCTTCTTTATAAAATTGTTTTAATAACGATACAATTTCATGGCCATACGGAAGAACCAGTAATTGTCCTTCCATTATTGTAATCAATTTCAAAAGTTCCTTGTCCACTCTCATTCTTCCCACTGCACCTGTTTGTTTCGTAACCCAAACTAATTTTTCACCCCCCAAATGAATATGATTCAGTTCATCAAGGTCAGCATCTTCAGATCCGATATAAAAAACAGGAACAAAATTGTATTGCGGTAAGGATACTTTTAAAGTGTCAGCCAGTTTAATGGCATGCACAATTTTATAAATAAAGTAAAGCGGCCCGGTGAAAATATTATTCTGATGAGCCGTAGTAATCGTAAAAGTATCAGCCGATAAAAGTGAATCAATATTATTTTTCACTTTGTCCCCCGTCTCAACTCCCCCGTACTGTTTTTTTAATTCCTGTACCAGTATCTCCCGGTTTGTTGAAAATTGTTTTCTTGCCTCTATTGCCTGCTGAAGCCCCTTTACTGTTGGAGGATGAGCAAAGAATGGTTTCAGTGCTTCTGCCTGGTCAATATAATCCATGGCAAGCTTTGAAAAAGCACCAGTTTGGCGGTAAGGTAAACGAGTAGATGTACAGTTCATTTGAGATTGTAAAGTTAGGACTTGACCGATTTATTCAGCCAATGATTACATAGTTAGAAACAGATTTAAGAAAACCTTTCCACAGAAAACGGTTTTATATCCATACTGGTGGGCCTATTATTAACTATTTCACTGACCAGTTTACCCGTACCGGCTCCCAAACTTAGTCCCAGCATTGAATGCCCGGTGGCAATTGCCAGGTTCGCAAACTTTTTCACCCGGCCAATATAAGGTAATCCATCTGCAGAGCAGGGTCGATATCCATACCATATCTTTTCTTTGGGTGGTAATGCCACATCAAAATCTGGATAATATCTTTTTACTGCATCCAGGATTCCCTGCACCCGGTTCATCCGTGGCGGTGTTTGGTGAGATGTAATTTCCATGGTGCCTCCGAAACGGATCTTATTGCCATCCATTGGTGTCAGTGCCACCCGGCCTTCAACAAGAACGGCTGGAAAATTTATTTTATAAGGGGAGTCTTCCAATGTAACCGAATAGCCACGGCCGGGCATCAGCGGAATTTTTATTCCTAACAACCTGGCTGTCTCCCTGCCCCAGGAGCCTGTGGCTATTATTACTTCATCCGCTTCGAATGATCCCGTTGTAGTAAGCACCTTTTTTATTTTTCCACCCCCTGTACCAAAACCAGTCACCTCATTATTGGCAATGAACTGCACCCCAGCTGATCTTAAATAACTGATCAGGCTACCCATCAACTTGTCAGGATAACAATGTGCATCACATTTAAACCATAATGCACCAATGGCATTTATAATTGTTTGAGGTTCCAGCTTACTTAATTCATCTTTACTCAGTATTACGGTATCTGATAGTCCCAACTGGTGAGCTTTCTCCAAAATATGCTGTGCATGATCTGCGCCTTCCTGTGTTTGAAAGATTTCCAGTAGTCCTTTGTGTTCATAAGCAAAATCAAAGCCCGGTATCTTTGTCCAGCCTTCATATTCCTGCTGACTAAGTAAAGAAATATCCCGCAATGGCACAGCGGCCTCTTCGACCTGCTTTGTGTTTGCACTTTGCATAAATTTCAATCCCCAGTTGATGAGGTTCCAGTCCAATCTCGGTTGCACATAAAAGGGGCTTTTTGAATTCCACATCCATTTCAATCCTTTCTTTACAATACCCGGTGTAGCCAATGGAATAAAATGACTGGGGCTTATATAGCCTGCATTGCCATAGGAACAATTATCGAGAAAATCGCCTTTATCTATAACCGTTACTTCCCAGCCGGATCTTTGCAGATAAAAAGCAGAACTTAAACCGATAATGCCTCCCCCAATGATTATTGCTTTCATATTGTTGAATAAAAGTTTGATTGAGTGATCCGCCATTTAATCAGATCACCTGGAACCCATATGCATACGGGTCATCCTCTTTATCGATCCAGATGGTATTATATCCAAAAATTTTTGCCCAGCCTTTCACCGAAGGACGGATGGCCGGTTTACCATCAACCACCAATTCCTCTTCTATCCGTCCTGTAAATTTACTCCCAATAATGCTTTCATGAATGAATTCATCTCCCATCTTCAATTTCCCTTTGGTATACCACTGTGCCATCCTTGCACTCGTACCCGTACCACAGGGCGAACGGTCAATTGCTTTCTCACCATAAAACACGGCATTTCTTGCTGTGGAAGTTTTATCAAGCACAGCTCCGGTCCATAAAATATGGGAACAACCATTTATAGTGGCATCTTCCGGGTGAACAAACTCATACTTTGCATTGATATTCTTCCGCAACTCTCTTGCCCAGGCGATCAGCTTGTCAGCCGTATAATATTCCAGTCCCTTAAAATTTTTCTGCACATCCACAATGGCATAAAAATTTCCGCCATAAGCTACATCAATCACTAGCTCTCCCAATTCAGGACAACCAGCCAAAAGTTCTGTAGAATGAAGAAAAGCAGGAACATTCGTCAGTTTTACACTTTCTACTTTTGATAACCTTCCTATTTCAGGTTTCTGACTTCCGGCTTCCTTATAGTCAATTAAGACCAATCCTGCCGGAGCCTCCATTCGCACCACACCGGGTTTCTTTGGCTTTATTAATCCTTCTTCAATGGCAATGGTAATCGCACCAATAGTACCATGACCACACATCGGTAAACAGCCACTGGTTTCTATAAATAAAACAGCTACATCATTGGCCGGGTCATGTGGTGGATAGAGAATGCTGCCACTCATCATATCATGCCCCCTTGGTTCAAACATCAGCCCGGTTCTGATCCAGTCGTACTCTCTTAAAAAATGTTGCCGCTTTTCACTCATGTTATTTCCATGCAATACCGGCCCGCCCTCTTTCACTAAGCGAACAGGATTACCGCAGGTATGGGCATCTATACATTCAAATATATGTTTCATAGTATTCTTTATTAGTTCCCCGCAGATTTGCACAGATTGAAAACGCAGATAACGCCGAATTAAAACAT
>Ga0209063_1001923_pt1 | contig 10246 bp, 12 predicted proteins | sample KloWWTmeKNB19Kit_FD_187177 | JGI IMG/M metagenome (GOLD analysis project Ga0209063, IMG submission 187177) | Active sludge microbial communities from Klosterneuburg, Austria, studying microevolution and ecology of nitrifiers - Klosterneuburg... | ecosystem: Engineered > WWTP > Aerobic digester >...
CGCGAAATGGTAAAGGCCGGTGTTTGGATGGACTTGATCGGCATCCTCCTATTGATCTTGCTCTTTGGTTGGTAATGGGACTCCCAAGTTGTACTCTCCTATTCGCACGCGTCGGTCCGTTGATCACCCTGACCAATTCGTGAATTCTGTTGGACTGCGGCCCTGATCCGGTGAAACGCTGAGCTGCCGCCGTTTTGTAAGATATCTTGGCACACATGATCGAAGCAAAGGATGCACTGGATCTGATCGAATCGAAACTAGTGGGTTGGTCCAAGGAGTTGATCCGCATGCTGCCCAATTTGGTATTGGCCGCCGTTATCGTGGTGGCCGGTTGGTTGTTGGCGAAGTTGGTACGCGCAGGGGTGGAAAAAGTATTGGTCCGCACACAGATCGGGAGATCCTTGCGGAACCTGATCTCCAATGCGGTATACCTGTTGATCATCATAATTGCATTGTTCGGTGCTCTCAGTATATTGCATTTGGACAAGACCGTTACCTCCATACTTGCTGGTGCGGGCATCGTCGGTCTGGCCTTGGGTTTTGCTTTTCAAGACATCGCTGCGAATTTCATCAGTGGAGTGGCCATGGCGGTCCAACGTCCCATCCGCACGGGCGAATTGGTGGAGGTCGCCGGTCAACTTGGGATAGTGGAACGTATCGACCTGCGCACCACGGAGATAAAGAGCCTCCAAGGTCTGCAGGTGATCATTCCCAACAAGGAGATCTTTCAGAATGTGCTCACCAACTACACCCGGAACGGTTCACGACGAGTGGACTTGGATGTAGGCGTGAGCTACGGTGATGATCTGGCCAAGGTGGAGCGGGTTACCATCGAAGCAGTGAAGACCATAGACGGACTTTTACCCGATCGGGAGGTTGAATTATTCTACCAAGAATTCGGTGATAGCAGTATCAATTTTGAGGTACGATTCTGGGTTTCCTCCAAGAGCCAAGGCTATTACAAGGGCCGGAAAAGTGCGGCGATCGTTGCGATCAAATCGGCCTATGACAATAACGACATCATGATCCCGTTCCCGATCCGTACCTTGGATTTCGGCATCAAGGGCGGGGAGAAGTTGAATGCGATGCTGAGCGAAAGGAAGAGTGATCGATCTTGATCACACCGTCGCCACCACCTTCAACTCGATCGCGATCGGCGTGGGTAGGCAATTGATCTCCAACGTTGTGCGGCAAGGCGGATCCTTCTCGAAGTACTCTTTCCAAAGTCGATTGTAGGTCGTGAAGTCATCCTTCATGTTCGTGAGATACACTGTCACATCCACGATCTTCTCCCACGATGTACCTGCATCCTCCAAGATCCACTTCACGTTCTGGAACACGCTGCGCACCTGCGTCTCCATGTCGTAGGAAATGATGTTCCCATCAGCATCCAGTTCCACACCGGGGATCTTCTTTGTGCCTCGTTCGCGCGGTCCAACACCACTTAGGAAAAGCAATTCGCCAACGCGTTTTGCATGTGGGTAATGGCCAACGGGTTCGGGTGCTTTGTCGCTGTGGGTGGAAGACATTGCGCAAAGATGGGGAGAAGATATTGAGAGGGAAATGGGAGGTGGAAGGGTTCAATTTTGCGAAGTGACCTTCATCACCTGCAAGTAGCCGATCGTGTGCGAACTTTGTAGGCATGATAACGCGCGCATTGGTCGCAGCCACGACCTGCATCTTATTGAATGGATGCACGGAAAATGAAGGGACCATAACCCCGACGATCGGCACCATCACCGAGAGCGCATACGCAAGTGGTGTGGTGAAAGCGGAAGGGCAGTATCAGGTATATCCTGTGGTGAGCGGTAGGGTGGTCGCCATACTTGTGCAGGAGGGAGATACGGTGGAGGCCGGTCAAGTGCTTTTGCACATCGATGATCGCACCAGCAGCTTGAACACCAACAATGCATATGCGCAACTTCGACTATTGGAGCAGAACGTACGAGAGGAGGGTCCCGTCCTCTCACAGCTACGATCAGCCTTGGAGCAAGCCCGGGAAAAGCTCAATGTGGACAGTCTGAATTTTTCACGGCAGCAAGCACTTTGGGCGCAAAAGATCGGTAGCCGGAACGACTTGGACCAACGAGAATTGGCATACAACACCAGCCGCACGAACTACGATCGGGCGACGAAGATGTTGGTGGAGAGTCGCTCGAAATTGCAAACGGAGTTGAACGTCGCCCGCAACAATGCGGCCATCAGCGCATCGGGAAATGACGATCGAAGCCCGCGAAGTCTGATCCATGGCATCGTCTATGATCTCATGATCGAGCCGGGTGAATTGGCCACTACCCAAAAGCCGATCGCGGTTATCGGTAGCGCTACGGACCTTCATGTGGATCTGGAGGTGGACGAATTTGATATCCGCCAAGTGAAGCAAGGACAGAAAGTCTATGTGACCCTGGACAGTTATGGGGACCGGGCCTTCGAAGCGAAAGTTGTCCGCATCATCCCCTTCATGGACGAACGATCTCGCACCTTCAAAGTGGAGGCACACTTCGTGGAACGGCCGCCGGTATTGTTCCCTAATCTGACAGCGGAAGCGAGCGTCGTGCTACAGGTGAAGGAGAATGTCATGCGCATACCCGCGAGCTATGTGGTCGCGGACACGTATGTGCTTACGGGAAAGGACACTAGAACGGCGGTCCAACTCGGCCTACGCGATATGGAATACGTTGAAGTGGTCTCGGGCATCGAAGCCAACACTCCACTTTACAAGCCTTGATCGGAGCATGCGGCTGCTCATTGACATTGCTGTTACCCTGCTTCGCGCCAAGTTGCGACAGAGCATTATCGCCGCTGTGGGGGTGATGTTCAGCATTGCCATGTTCGTGACACTGCTTGGATTCATGAACGGATTGAACCAGTTGCTCGATGGGCTGATCCTCAATCGCACGCCACATGTGCGCTTATACAACGAGTTGAAGGTTTCGGACCTGCAACCGATCGATCTGGTCCATCCCATGGATACGAACACGACCAACGGTGGATCGTACAACATGATCCGTAGTGTGAAGCCCAAGGATGAACTGCCTCGCCTGCGCAATGCTACGGCGATCATGGAGGCGTTGGAGAAGGACGATCGCGTCATGTCCGTGTCGCCAAGGTTGGTGGCCCAAGTACTCTTCAACATAGGGACCACGGACCTTACGGGAGTGGTGAATGGAGTGGAGGTTATGAAGGAGGTTCAGTACTACAAGTTCCAGGACTATTTGGTAAAGGGTGATCCGTACGATCTGGCCTCCGGTAACAACACCATCGTTCTGGGCAAGGGCCTGGCCGACCTTATGGAAGCCAAGGTCGGGGATCTTGTGCAAGTGACCACCGCAACTGGTGATCGCTCAATGCTGCGTGTGGTAGGCTACTTCCAGACCGGTGTAGCGGACTACGACAAAGTGCAGTGCTATGCCAATATCAAGACCGTTCAAAAATTGCTCGCGCGGCCGGGCAGCTACTACACGGACATCAACGTGAAGCTGCACGACCTAACCAATGCACCGACCCTGGCGCGTGAATTCGCATCGCGTTTTGGCGTGCAGGCCGTGGATATACAAACGGCCAACGCACAATTTGAGACGGGCAGTGATGTGCGCAACATCATCAGTTATGCGGTCGGTGTCGTGCTTTTGGTCGTAGCGGGATTCGGGATCTACAATATCCTGAACATGATGATCTACGAGAAGCTCGACGCCATCGCGATCCTCAAGGCCACCGGCTTCAACGGCAGCGATGTGCAGCGCATCTTCCTCCTGCTAAGCATCATTATCGGCGTGGTTGGTGGCCTTGGAGGTCTGGTCTTCGGATTCACCTTGCAGAAGGTCATCGACAATATTCCATTCAATACCGAAGCCCTACCCACGGTAAAGACCTACCCGATCGATTATTCGCTGGAGTATTACGTGATCGCCGTGAGCTTTGCATTGCTCACCACCTGGGTTGCGGGTTGGTTCCCGGCGCGCAAGGCCAGTCAGGTGGACCCTGTTGAGATCATCCGTGGGAAATGATGGAAGCGAAAATGGTCCTCGAAGTGGAGAAGGTGAACAAGTACTTCCACGATCCCGTGACCATCCAAGTGTTGAAGGATGTTTCGCTCAGTGTCGCGCAGGGGGAGTTCGTGAGCATCACGGGTAAGAGCGGTTGCGGTAAGAGCACCTTGTTGTACATCCTCAGCACCATGGATACCGACTACGAAGGAGAGTTGCGGATCGATGGTGAAGCAACACGAATGGCGACCCCGGCGAGGCTGGCGGCGATCCGTAACGAGAAGATCGGTTTCGTGTTCCAGTTCCATTACCTGCTCACCGAGTTCAGCGTGTTGCACAACGTGATGCTGCCGGGATTGAAGCTCGGAAAGAAGAGCAAGGCCGAAGTGGAGCACCGCGCCATGGAATTGTTACGCGAATTGGAGATCGGGGATCACGCGTTGAAAGGAGCGAACCAGATCAGTGGCGGGCAAAAGCAACGAGTAGCCATCGCCCGCGCCATGATCAACGACCCGCACATCATCATGGGAGACGAGCCAACGGGCAATTTGGACAGCCGCAACAGCGAGATCGTCTTCGAGATCTTCCAGCGGATCGCCCAAGAACACAAGCGAAGTTTACTGGTGGTAACCCACGACGAGGATTTTGCCAAACGCACGGACCGCATCATTGAGATGGACGATGGGCGCGTAGTGAGTTGATGATCACACGGAATGTATTGGGTTGCGCATACCGACCTTTGATCGAAGCGCTGGTCCAAATGGAGGTCACGTATGTTGGCTGGGGAGTGGACCCCCGTTTGGCAAAAGCACAATAAATGAGGACCCCTTGCCCAATTCCGATTCAAGCTTCACCTTGCCACCGTGTTGCTCTGCGATCCGCTTCACAAGGGCCAAGCCTATGCCGTGTCCGTGTGCCCCACCGGTATTACGGGCCCGAAAGAAATGCTCGAAGATCCTTTGCTGTTCGGCCTCAGCAATGCCGGGTCCATTGTCATCCACGCGAAGCACAACTTCTTTATGACCACCACGTACGGTGATCGTGGCATGGTGATCGGGGGAGTATTTGCAGGCGTTCTCCGTTAGGTTCGTGATCATTGACCGCAAAAGGATCGTGTTGCCGTTCACGGTCAGGTCCATATCGCTTTCCACATCCGCAATTTTCACGTCCACTGAATATGCGTTGTTCATTCGTAATACCTCTTCACGTGCAACCCAGATCACTTCATCCAAACGTACCGGGTCGAAGTGGATCAAGTTCGACTCGATCTCCGCTTGGGCCATCAAGAGCAATCGGTCGTTCAAACGATTCACACTGCGCAGGTCTTCTTGGACGGACCTCAGGGCCGTCTCGTATTCTTTTTCACTTCGTGATCTCAGTAAGAGCACATCGATCTGGCCTGAAACTGCGGTAAGCGGATTCCGCATTTCGTGTGAAGCGTTGGAAACAAAGTTCTTCTGCGCGGTAAAGGCCCCTTGCAAGCGTTCCAACAATGCGTTGAAGGACGAAGCCAATTGCGCCTTTTCATCTGTGCCATTCCCGGGGTCCACGCGTTTGGAAAGGTCTGAAGCACCAATGGAGTGTAGCTCTTGCACCAAACGCTGAAAAGGAGAAAGGGCCCTTTTGGCAAAAACCCTTCCGATAAGGAAGATGGTGACGAGCCCGATGAGGAATGTGGCCAGCATGACCTTGGCCTGGTCATTGAGCTTTCCCCTGCCAAAGCGATCGAATCCTGATGCGATCACCGTATTGGACAGAGTGCCGTTCTGGAAGACGAAGCCGATGGATTCGCGACCATCGTCCACGCGGAACATGGTCCCTTGCTTTTTGGCAATCGCGATCATTTCGCCAAACGGCAGGTCTTTGTCCACGCCCAACCGAAGCACTTGCTCGTCGTGGTCGTCAAATAAGGCGATCACCTCCTCCGGCAATCGTACAGTGCTGTTGAGTTCGATCTTCCGCAACAGCCGTTCGTCAACCTCATCCACTTGAAGCAAGAGATTAGCCACATTCTTACCCCGCTCATACAATCGATCACGGAACTGTTCCTGTCGGAATTCAGCCGCACGCAGGTAAACCACCAAGAATGCGGCACCTAGGATAAAAGAGGCCAACAACGAGAACTGCACGGCCAAACGCGTGCGGATGTTCATGGCCTATCCGTAAGGATATAGCCTTGGCCGTATCGGGTGTGGATCAACTTCGGTTCGAAATCGCGATCGATCTTTTGCCGCAGGATCTTGATATAGCTTTCGACCACATTGGTGCCATTGAAGTTATCCAGTTTCCAGATCTTGCTGATCAGTTCCGTGCGTGAGTGAACGCGCTCAGGGTTCAGGACGAAGAATTCAGCGAGCGCATATTCCTTCGATGTCAGGTGAATGTGGTGATCGCCCCGGACAGCTTCTTTCTTCGTGGGGTCCAACTGCAAATCCTTGTAGCTCGGTTTTTCCTCGGTCACTTGGACAACATGCCCTCGTCGACCCAATGAACGGATACGTGCGAGAAGTTCCTGGAATTCAAAGGGCTTCACCAGATAGTCGTCCGCCCCCGCATCCAGACCGAGCACCTTGTCATTGGTGGTGCCCAAGGCGGTCAACATCAAGATCGGCATTTGCCCACCGGCTTGGCGAATTGCCTTGCAAGTTTCGATCCCGCTCGCGTTGGGCAGGATCACATCAAGGAGGACCATCTCCACGGATCCTTCAAGGGCCAATCGCTTTCCCATTGCACCATCATAGGCACTGAGCACTTCATGACCGCTTTCCTCTAGCCCTTGCTTGATGAATGCCGCCACTTTGGGCTCGTCTTCCACTACCAGGATCCGCATGGTACAAAGCTATGTGGCCGGAACACATGTTCATACACGACAAAGAGCACAAGCACGTTGGCCCAAGTCTGAATACACTTTCTGGAATTACCTTGGCAGCATGCGCAAAGGGACCAATGTTGTCCGATCCGTGCAGACCTTTTTCTCATAGGAACATTTCGATCCACTGAACACATGCGCTACCGTCGCCTTGGCAACTCCGGCCTACAAGTTTCCGAACTCTCACTGGGTTCGTGGCTCACCTTCGGCAAACAGATCGGTGATCCGATCGCGGAAAAGTTGATGAAGACCGCCTACGATGGCGGTATCAACTTCTTCGATAATGCGGAGATCTACGCTCGTGGTGAAAGCGAACGGGTCATGGGCAAGATCCTGAAGAAGATGAAATGGCCGCGCGATACATGGATCGTGAGCAGCAAGGTCTTCTTCGGGTCCGGGGGGAAACTTCCAACCCAGGTCGGACTGCACCGGAAGCACATGGTTGAAGGATGCAACGATGCGTTGAAGCGATTGCAGGTGGAGTACATCGATCTGTTCTTCTGCCACCGGCCGGACAAGAACACGCCGATCGAAGAGACCGTCTGGACCATGCACCAATTGATCATGAGCGGCAAGATCCTGTATTGGGGTACCAGTGAATGGAGTGCGCAAGAGATCATGGAAGCGCACATGTTCGCCAAGCAGAACCACTTGATCGGCCCGATAATGGAACAGCCCCAGTACAACATGTTCCACCGAGAAAAGGTCGAAGTGGAGTTTGGACAGATCTACAAGACCGTCGGACTCGGCACCACGGTATGGAGCCCGTTGGCCAGCGGCATTCTCAGTGGTAAACACCGGGATACAAAAGCCAACAAGGGAACCCGGCTAACTATGGAAGGTTTGGATTGGTTGCGCGAACGGGAACTCACCGAAGCTCGGCTCAAGAAAGTGGACAAGCTGAAAGCGATCGCCGGGAAGCTCGATCTCTCCTTGCCGGTAATGGCGCTCGCTTGGTGTTTAAAGAACCCACACGTGAGCACTGTGATCTTGGGCGCGAGCAAGGAGGCCCAGCTGAAGGAGAACCTCGATCTCTCCTTGCCGGTAATGGCGCTCGCTTGGTGTTTAAAGAACCCACACGTGAGCACTGTGATCTTGGGCGCGAGCAAGGAGGCCCAGCTGAAGGAGAACCTCGGTGCAGTGGATGCCCAGGACAAGTTGACCGGTGCTGTAATGGAAAAGATCTCCAAGGTGCTGGACAACGAACCCATGCATCCTCAGTTCTGAGCGAACATCAGCCAACTAGGATAAATGAACTGAAAAGCAGACCTTTGCGGCGGAATTCAAAACCGGTAAATGCATTTGCAGCCCATCATTCCCTTTCTCCGCGTTTGCCTTCTAGTGGTTTCCGTTCTTACCGATTGCGTCGTCGGGGCTAGTGCATCTGCACAGAGCAGATCCCTCACGTGGGAATGGGGTAATGCACCGTGCGGTGATATGCTTAACTGCGAAACAGGCTGTTCTGCGTGCAATTTGCCTTCGGAAGAGGACGCCTACTTCTTTGGGACCGGCGCTACGTGGATCGGTGTTCGACCATGCCCGCACCCAATTGTTACTTGGGACAATGCGGTCTTTACCGAAAGCTGGGAAATGACCCCAGTGGCTGAAAAGATGGTGATCATCAGTGGTATGACCCTGACTTCCATGGAGCTTGATTCCGTGGTCATCCAGCATCGCTCTTTCGCGGGTGGGCCCACCATGCTTCGTGTTTCCTTGAAACGGGACCTGAACGGTGCTACCGATGTGGTGTACGAAGGTCCTACAACGGATGCGATGAGTGCCATTTCCCTTCGTGAACTAGGTGTGCCGAAGTCGCTCCCGGAATGGCACTAGGCGGATTCCAGTTGATCCTGCAGCCCTTCGGAAGCACAGATGGTTCTTGGTTGTTGGATGAGGTGCGCGTGGTCGCCAAACCCTGCGCCATCGATTTCACGACCGGTATTCCGGGGCTGCCGGATGTTTACCGCTCCACCGCCAAGCAAGGTCAATTGTTCGACCTTCTGGGAAGGCCGGTTCCGCAACAGGCCGCAGCCGGATTCTATGTTGATCCTGTCCGTTGGGTGATCGTTTATTGATCTTGCCGGCAAGGTCAAGTGAACCGCTTGAGCACATTGTCCACTTGCTGCACGTATTCGCCACCGAAAAGAACGGTATGCACAAGCAACGGGTACAAGTTGCATAGGTCCAAGCGCTCTTCCCATCCTCGTTCCAGCGGCCATTCCGCGTTGTAGGCTGCATGGAATTCGGGATCGAAACCACCGAACAAGGTGGTCATGGCGATATCCATTTCACGATGTCCGAAGTACACCGCCGGATCAATGAGCACTGGCGCGCGTTCTGTTGTGCAAATGAAATTCCCGTTCCAAAGATCACCGTGCAACAGGGCTGGTGGTTCATTAGGGAATAGACCTTCCAGTTTCCCGAAGAGCCGTTCGGAACGGAAGGCCATACCAGGCTGCACCTTACCTAGGTCTCGGGCCTTCTTCACCAATGGTTCCAACCGGTGTTCCATGAAGAACGTGTGCCATGCCGGGCGGGGCGTATTCACCTGTTCCAGTGAGCCGATGTAATTGTTGCGATCAAGTCCAAAGTAGGGGTTGGTGTTACGGTGCAGTTCGGCAAGTCCTTTCCCGAAGCTGTGCCAGAAGGAGCGTGTTGGTTGTCCTTTCTCAACGAATTCCAAAAGCAACCAAGTCGTGTCATCCGCTTCGCCGTGGCCATGAACAACTGGCGTGCGAGTGCCTGCTTTCGCCAATCGCAACAGGCCATCCACCTCCGCTTCGAACATGCTCGGGAACCGATCAGCGCTGTTCACCTTCAGAAAGTAGGGACCTTCGCTGGTATCCAAACGATAGGCATCATTGATACTGCCGCCACTTAAAGGGATGGTATCCAAGACCGTGACAGGTCCATGCGCCTCTGTGAAAAGTGCATCCAGAAGCACGGAGGGGAGTGCTTTGTCCAAAGCCATGGTACAAAGGTGATCGAGATATGCCGGATCTTACTAAATTCGCACCTCGTTTCGCAAGGAGCGGTTTGAAATAATGGGGGATTAGCTCAGCTGGCTAGAGCGTTTGCATGGCATGCAAGAGGTCACCGGTTCGACTCCGGTATTCTCCACGAAAAGGCGGTTCTGAAAAGGGCCGCCTTTCTTGTACATGCCCTGCATTACCTACCTTCTTTACGGCCCATCGAAGGATCGCAATTACGTTGGCCAATCCGAGGATCCTTTGCTGCGCTTGACGCAGGATCATAATGGTGGGCGTAACAAAAGCACCAAGTCTGGGGTCCCATGGGAACATCGTTGGGTAAAGTGGTTCGATACCCGTGCAAAGGCTATGGACACGGAACGCATCATCAAAGCGCGAAAGAGCCGTAGGTTCATCGAGCA
>Ga0209063_1001925_pt1 | contig 10242 bp, 8 predicted proteins | sample KloWWTmeKNB19Kit_FD_187177 | JGI IMG/M metagenome (GOLD analysis project Ga0209063, IMG submission 187177) | Active sludge microbial communities from Klosterneuburg, Austria, studying microevolution and ecology of nitrifiers - Klosterneuburg... | ecosystem: Engineered > WWTP > Aerobic digester >...
CGCGGAAATCTACGGGCTGATGGGCACGTCCTGGGCCTTGATGCAGTTCGTCTGTTCGCCGATTCAAGGCGCGCTGTCCGATCGCTTCGGGCGGCGTCCGGTCGTGCTTCTCTCCAACCTAGGAGCCTGTCCGAGTAATGGCTGAGCATGAGTAACAGGAGGTCTGTTCATAGCGGAGCCCTGCAGCGAGCGGCCGCGATTCCATTACCCTCCGTCGTGTGCGGCTGATGGGCGTGCCACCGGGTAGGATGGCATGTGGGTTGACGGGATTCACCCTCTCGCTCCGGCCAATTTCAGCAGGTTGTGGACACTGCAGACCAAACTCCACTCCCCGGCGACCTGCGACTGGCCCCGCAGCAAGAACTGTCTGAATCCGCGCGCCTGTTTGATCTGACCAAACACGGGTTCGACCACCTGTTTTCGTAACCGATAGCGACTGCGATAGCCGGCGCGTTTCAGGCGGATCTTCATCGCATGGACTCGCGTCCGCTGGACGGTCTTCCGTCTGCCGGTGGCCGAGGCCGTGCCATGCTGTTGCCGACCCGTCGCGACATAGCCGCGAACGTGGCGGCGAGCCAATGCCGTGAGATTGTGCTCGGAGCAATACCCGGCATCCGCTGAGAGTTCCCGCGTCTGCCGGCCCATGTTCGCTTTGATGGATGCCAGTATCGGCTCGAGTTGATGCGTATCGCTGGCCTGATTCGTCAGCCCTTGGGCCACAATCACCTGATACGCAGCATCGACGGCTGCTTGGGCGTTATAGCCCTGGATGAATCCGTCCCGCGCCTTCATGATGCGGCTGTCTGGATCGGTGAAATTGCGCTGCGCGCGGTCATGGGGCGTCCCGGGCGGATTCTTCGCCGGGCGGCCACGGCGCGGGCGATCCGAGGGAGCGGTCTCCTTCCGTGCCCTCCTCGCGGCCTCCGCCTCCAACGCCGTTTTCGCGGTGCGGATCTTCTCCAACCGCTGCTGTTTGTGCGTCACCCACGCGGGCAGTTCGTCCCCCCGCCGGTCCACCCCATACGCCGCGTCCTCACGCACATCGCTGGCCGTGGCCTCCGTCAGCCACCGTGCGACCTCGGCGGCCAGCTCCGGTTCGGCTTGCTTCATCCGGCGGTAGCTCATGGCCTTATGCTTCGAGGCACTTGCGCGGATCTTCGTCCCATCTAAGGCGACGTGGCCTAAGCGCACCAGTCCTGCTTTTTGGCACAGCTGGAGTACCTGCGTGAACAACCCGCCCAGTGCCGGCAGATGCCGTTTCCGAAAGTCGCTGATCGTGCGAAAATCCGGACTCTGCCGCGCAGTCACGGCCATGAAGTCCACCCGCTCCTCACAGGCCTTGGCAATTCGCCGGGAGGCGTAGAGCCCTTGGCTGTAGGCATAGAGCAGGAGGGCGGTCATCATGGTGGGATCATACGGCGGACACCCGCGGTCTTCGGTGTAGGGCTTCAGGATGGCCGATACATCGAGCGACTCGCGCACCAGATCGCGCACGAAGTGCGCCAGATGCCCGACGGGCACCAGCTCCTGCACGGACGGAGGCAGCAACACTAACTGATCGACAGCCCAGGATTTGAATGTTTTAGCCATACCGCCTAGAAACCACAGTGCGCGCTGCCTGTCCAGTCCTAAATGCACATTACTCGGACAGGCTCCTAGCCCGGATTATTCATGAATGCCGTGGCGAGGCGTTCGAGACGGAAGCCCGCCGAGGCTGCTCGCACGTAAGGCCGACGCAGGCGTACTGGCAGTCCGTCGAGGAGGCCGAACGAGAACAGCCTCGCCGGGCGAGAGGATCGGACGCCGGAGCAGGGATTCATGAATAGTCCGGGCTAGAGCCTCGGTGACGCGATGCAGAGCGATCGACAGACGGCGGCGTGGCACCCTTGTATCCTCCCGCGCATTCCCGGCGACGTGTCTGCCGGCGAGACGAGACAGGCGTCGATCGCGACCTCTAGATGAACAACCGACTGTTTCCACGGCCCGCCAGGCCATGGCTGTCGTGTGTGGCACGCACCGGCTCGGGGCCACGCCGTGTCGCACGGTCCGATTACGGATGCGTGTCGTCCGGCGATGAAGGCATTGCGGCGCCGATCGCCTCCTTCATCCCCGAAGGCGGCTGCGGCGGAGAGACGATTCCGCCGTCTTGCACACGATCGTACGCTCTGAGATAGCCTCGCATGACCATCTGTGCCGCTCGGCCATCCAGGCCCGACAGGTCGCTCTGCCGGCTGTCCGACGTTCCGATCTGAGCAGCCTTCAGGGCTGCCGTCGATTGTCCGAATTTCTCCTGCATCGGCGGTGGACTTGCGCACCCGATCGAGAACGCGGCCGTCAAGGCCGCGGCCACTGCAATCGCTCCGTGCTTCATCGTCGTCGCTCCTTCCTGCGATACCGTCTCCACCACCGGCCCGCCCGATCGACCGCTACTCAGGGGATCATGAGGCCAGTGGCCTCGCGCGCGCGCTCTTCACGACCGTCGGATAGCTCCGTGCCACGCACTTCGGCCGCACTCTCTTTGCGCCTCGGCAAGCGGCCCTTCAGGTAAAAGTCGACATCGTCCGGGTCCAGATACCCGTCGGTGGGCAGCGTGATCTGAGTCTCCGTCATCGGCCTCACAAAATGCGGGGTCACGATGATCACCAGTTCCGTTTCATTCTTCTGATATTGCGCACTGCGGAACAATGTGCCGAGGATGGGAATGTCGCCCAGGACAGGATACTTCGAGACCGTTTCCCGAACACTTTCCCTGAGCAGACCGGCAATGGCAAAACTCTGTCCGTCTTCCAATTCCACCATCGTGGAGGCGCGCCGGGTCGTAATCGCAGGAACGACAAACCCTTGTATCGAGAGCCCGTTTGCAAAATCCAACTCGGACACTTCCGGTGTCACGGTCACGGCGATCTGTCGGGCGCTCAACACGACCGGGCGGAAGTTAAGCTGAATGCCGAATTTCTGGAACTGGATGGTGGTGACGCCGAAGGCTTGCGGGACGGGAATCGGAAACTCTCCACCGGCGAGGAACTGCGCATCCTGCCCGCTGAGGGCGATCAACGTCGGTTCTGCCAGCACCTTCACCAGATTGTCTTCCTTCAAGGCATCGATGAAACCGGTCCAATTGGCCGATCCGCTCTGAAAGCGAAACAACGCGTTCACGGCTTGCCCCAGCCCGAATCCGAAGGGCGGCACAGCCCCGAGCGGAGAGAGGACGGAAGAGGCGTCTCCGGCAGGAAGGGGGGAGGCCAATCGCTTAAGAACCGATGCGCCGAATTGACTGCCGGATCCGTTCACATAGGAGAGATTGACGCCGATCCTTCGCAACATCGTCCGGTCCATTTCCGCGACACGGACTTCCAGCATGACTTGATGACTGCCACCGACCTGCAGGAGATTCAGCACTTTGCCCGGTGCGTAGGCTTCCGCGACAGCGACGACTTGTGTCAGCGCTGCCGAACTGGTCATCGTACCGCTCAAGGCGACATGTTCTTGGGTCGTCACGACCCGGAGGGCCTTCTCGTCAGGAAAGAGGGCGTGGAGATGTTCCTGCAGGCGCGAGATATTCGGCGACACGATCACGTCATAGGTGGCAACTATCTCGCCGGTGGTGTTCCATAACGTGAGATTCGTCACCCCGGCGGTTTTTCCCATCACATACAATTGACGAGGGCTCAGCACGAGCGCATCGGCCACCCGTGGATCGGCCACAGACACTCGAGCAAGTACTGCGGGCGTTTCGATGACTATCGACTTCCCGAGGGTGACGGTCAGCCGTTCGACTGGGCGTGTCTCCCACTCAGCGGCCGTGGAAGGCTGCGCGCACATGAGCGCACAGGCGCCCAAGAAGATCATCCCCCACCTCCTGGCCTGTTCATACCGCGGGCCACCCATTATCTGTCTCACATGCCTTTCTCTGCCCGCCGGGCAGCTAGAACTTTACTTCCGACCGTGAGGTCCCCCGGATCACTTCCACCGACACGGGTGGGCGACGGCTCGCGGTTTCGTCGAGGGAACCGGTCTGACCCGGTGTCGCAGCGATACGATTTTCCGCCCGGTCGCCGCTGACCGTGTGCACGTGAGCCCCGCTTTCATCCGGTCTCGACAGGCCGGTATTATCGGCAGGTGCACCCGCGCCTCTCGCTTCCCCACCGTCGGCCACTGCCTCCTGACTGCGCAGATACGGCTGGAGTCGAGGTATCGCACCCGCGCCGGTCGAGGCGGGTACCTGCTCCTTTTCGCTCGCGCGGACGATGCGCTCGGACGTCCGGTCATGGACGACTCGTCGTTGTCGCGACGACGCACCCTCGGGCAACCTGCGTGAATCGGGCCCCTGAGAGCCGAAAAGCGACGACACGGTCACCCCCGGTGTCGAGACGGTCGCCACGCTGCGCGGGTTTCTGAGCGCGAGATGCACTTTTCCTTCCATCGATGCGAGAGACAGCCGCTCCGTCTCCTGCGGAGTCACCTCCAGCGTGACGACGGTCGGTGCGGTACGCGAGACCTTCTGACCGGAGAGAAACGACTCATCGTCTTTGGCGGTCGACGAATCCATTCCGGTCGACAACACTCTAATATCGGCTAACACAAGCTTCGTGACCGGCTCGCCGCCGTTCAAAATCCGTGACATGGTAGTCAGGACGTCCACGTGGTCGCCCGGTTTCAGAATCCCTCCGACTGCCGTGACGTCGTCCACTTTGATGGCCATGGCGCGCTTCTCGGGATGGGTAATGGCTGCGATCCCGCCGGTGGTGACATCGACAGGCGCGAGTTTCGAGACAAGTATAGGTTCCTGCGCGGCCAGCGGCGTCAACAAGACGCGCCCGATCAGTTCGTCGCCCGACGGATAGGTCCCGTCAGGGACGCTCTCGGAGGGGAAGGCCACCACTCGAACCGAATCGCCGGACAGCACGGTTCCCCAGGGAAGCGCACGGGCAGCCACCGCGACTGACGTCAGGCGGTTATTCGCGCGGAGTTCGGTACGCGTCTCGTCCAGCAATTGCTGGACATACCCATACGCCAGCAGACTGCTGACCACCCCGATGGTCACGCCCAGACCGACCACGACGAGTGCCCGCTGTCGAAATGTCAACGCCATGTTTATGCTCCTGGCGATACGACGTTACCACGGCCTGAACGATGAGGCATGCCGGCTCCTCGACCTTCCGCTGCGAGGTTCATTCTGCTGCCGCCGGACCATGGGCAACGTGTCACCAACCCACCGGTTCTTCTTGCGATCCATCAAGAAACCGACGGCAGATCTCCTCGCCACCACAGAGTCAGTGTCGTTCCCAGCGCAATCGCGATGCCGTACCGAAGCGACGGTTCCAGACCTGTCGATGTCTCAGCAGGCGCCGGACAACCGGTGAGCGCGATCGTCAGACAGCCTGTATAGATACTGCGCAGCGTCGCTCGCCATCCCCGGTGTCGGGCCCTGACGACCAACGCATAGATTCCGCCGGACAGGGCGACGACCAGGGCGGCCTGCATCACGCCCGACGGTCCTAAACAGCTTCCGACCGCGCCAAACAGTTTCACGTCTCCGGCCCCCATTCCGCCGCACGCATAGAACCCGATCAATAACGCGATGCCGAGACAGCACCCGGCCAGACTGCCGGTCAGGCCGCTGAGGCCACCATGTACGGTCTGTAAAGCAATTCCCCCGACGATACCTGTCATCGTCAGCCAATTCGGAATCAGGCCCCTCGCCACGTCGCTTACTGCTCCGACCAGCGCCACGACCAGGACGAACAGAATCACGTCCATCGTCACCTCGAAGGCAGATAGGAGAGAGCTATGAGATTAGCGAATCAGTCCGGCTAATCGCGTGAACATGTTCCGGATATTGCCACCGAGCGTGAACACGGCCGTTGCGATCACCACTGCAATCGCCGATGCGATCAGCGCATATTCAATCGCAGCCGCGCCGTCCTCGTTTTTTACAAATCGTCGTAGTGCGTCCATCATGTCAGGCTCTCCTTCCGTACGAATGTGATCCGGCACCCAGGCCAGCGAGGATGGTCCTCCCCAAAGAACGTATCGGAGAATCCACCGTACTTCTTGAGTCCCGTTCCTGGTATTGCCGATCTCATTAACTCGCATGATTCATGACGGTTCGTCGTGAAATCGCCGAGTCACGTGGCGAGCCCGCCGGCCGAAGGCCCGTCGCCGCAGTGAATTGGCGATGCAGCAGAAGTGCTCATGAATCATGCGGATTAATCCCAGTTATAGACGGCCTCCACGCAATTACCGGCGCCATGAAAGGTCACCTGCTGGCAGAGCGCCCGGACCAGCGCGAGCCCGCGACCGAACATCGAATCATTCGCGGATAAGGATGGTGCGTCAGGGGGGGCAGTAAATCCCGGCCCGCTGTCTTCGACACGCACGATCAATCTGGCGCCGCTCGCAGATGGCACATGCGTTAGGGAGACCGCCACATAGCCGTCTTGCAACGCAGCCAGACGCCGGTCACGATCTTGATAATAAGCGTCAAATCCATCGGCCGAATGTTTCACGCGCGACTGTATTCCCAAGACACCATGGTCGATGGCATTCGTCAGGAGTTCCGCGAGCACGGTGAATAGACGCTCGCGGTGCCGCGCAAAACCGGGCAGTAGACTCACGAGTTTCATTATGTTCGGCAGCGGATCGTTTGTGCGTATCGCATCCGGCTCCAACCGGACCTCGATGTGCCAGGGAAGCGGCCACGAACGATCCCGCGAGGGCAGACGAACCTGTGCAGCAAATCGTTCGAGGACGATATCGCAAGGCACATCGACCACCGTAATATCGTCTTCTTGGGCGCCTCCGCCGCCGAAGGCATCGAGCGCAGCCACGAGTTGCTCGAAGGCGCGGCCCGTCGCCTGCCCCTGCTGCACACAGTCATGCACACGGGCTTCGCCGAACAGCTCTCCCGACGGACTGCGGGCTTCAATCACACCGTCCGTATACAGCATTATGCGGTCGCCCGCCTCAATGTCATATTCCTCTAAGTTCGAGTGAAACTCCCTTTCGCCCAACACACCCAAGGGAGGGTGCTGCGAGGCCCATTGCAACCGTACTCCTACGCTCGCATTGACCATCAGGACTGGAGGAAGCCCACCGTTCCACACCGATATTCGGCACCGAACCGGATCGATTTCGATTGCGCTGGCCGCACAAAAAAGTCCGACCGGCATCGTGTGGTTCAATTTACGGTTGATTTCCTGCAGAATATCCTGTAGCGCGTGTCCACGCTCGGTCATTCGATAAAAGACGTCAGCCAAGGGTAACGCACCGATCGCGGAGGAGAGGCCATGCCCTGTGAAGTCGCCTAGGAAGACATGGAGGAGGCCGGCCGGGGTCGTCCCGGCCAATACGAGATCGCCGCCAAGGATGGTTGCGGGAGCCACATGGTAGGCGATGCCCATTCGCTCCATGCAGGGGGTAGCCAGGATTCTTGAACGAATCTCATTGGCCACGTCGAGTTCATGGAGCGAGCGGTTACGGTACGCTTCAAGTTCCTGCTTCTGTTCAGTGGCACGCGCGTGGAGTTCCTGTACACGACCCCAGGCCGAGAGCTTCGCCCGTAGAATGGTCTGGCTATACGGTTTCGTGAGAACATCGTCCCCCCCGGAGGCAAGACACTCAGCCAGGCCTTCTTCATCGGTCACGGCCGTCAAGAAAATGACCGGCACGAAGCGTGTACTAGATTGCTGCTTGATCAGGAAAGTTGCTTCCTTGCCGTCCATTTCCGGCATCATCAGATCCATGAGGATCAAATCGGGCTGTTCTTTCTCAAACTGGCTCACAGCCTGCTTTCCATCCTCGGCAAACACCACACTGTGACCATCCTTACGCAGCTGAAACTGCAAGACCTGCCGATTCACAAGTGTGTCGTCCGCCACAAGGACTTTCATAGGATGGTCAGCAACGATTGAAAATTCGCGATCGAAAGAATGCTTTTGACCTGCGGAGAACATTTGATGAGATGGACTCGGGATTGTTTCCCGCCCGCAAATTCGCGCAGTTTCAGCAACATCCCGAGCCCGGTGCTGTCGATATACTCCGTTTGAGCAAAGTCCACCACGTAATGACTCGACGGGACCGGCCGCGTCGTGTAGGCTTCTAGGAAGGTGCGATGCACCCTGGCATCAAGACGCCCAACCGGTATGATTGTGAGCGTCGCTCCGTCGGTTGATTCCTCAATTTTGAACATGACTCCTCCGTTCTCTTGCCATCGTAGTCTCCTGTATCGGCAGTAGTTTCAGTAACCTGAAGGACAAAGATGCGAATTGAGCGTGGACTCGTGTAATGGAGGAAAGGACCCCGCAAATCGGAGGGGCAGGTGAATATGAACATATAGTCAGATCCCTGACGGTGCGGAATTCGCTTTCTTGCCTCCTCCCTGCCGGCCATGCAAAGGCTCCTCAAACCATCCTGAAGAATAGAGCGAACCCGCATGATTCATGACGGTTCGTCACGAAATCGCTGAGGCGCGTCGCGAGACCGGCGCGCGGAGCCCGGCGGCCCCGACGCGTACTCGTGCAGTACGTGGAGGGTCCGAGGGGCGAACCCGACGGCCGAAGGCTCGTCGCAGCAGCGGATCGGCGGTTGCAGCAGAAGCGCTCATGAATCATGTGGGCTAAGGTTTTCCTTCCGGTAGACCGAAAGAAGAAACGGCGAAACACACACCACGGTGAGAGACCATTCCCTATGGCAATGATCGTTTCAATCGGCTCAGGCAAGGGCGGTGTCGGAAAAAGCGTGATCGCTGCCAATCTGTCCATGTTATTGGCCAAACAAGGCAAGCGGGTCGTTTTGGCGGATCTGGACGTGGGGGGCGCGGATGCCCATATTCTGTTCGGCATGCTCAACCCTCCCCGCACCTTGACGGATTTTGTTGAACGACGGGTTGAACGTCTGGAAGATGTCCTCCAGCAGGTCTCGGCACACCCCTTTCTCCAGTTGATTCCCGGCACAGGCGATACCCTGGCGACGGCCAATCTTCCCTATGCCAAAAAAAAGCGGTTGATTCGCCATTTCCGGCAACTGCAAGCCGATGTCATCATTGTCGATATCGGCGCAGGCACCAGTTATCATGCGCTGGACTTTTTTCTGATGGCGGACCACTACCTGACAGTGGCCACTCCGGATCCGACGTCGGTGCTCGACCTCTACCGATTTATCAAGCTGGCAGCGATTCGTCGTGTCTTGTCGGCCTTCCTGTCGCGCGATGCCGTCACCGAGACCCTCTCCGATCGGGATTTCTGCAGTATCGACGAGGTCATCCAGGCGGTCAGCGAAACCGATCCCAACGCCAAGGAGACCGCCAGCCGGACACTCCAGGGATTTCACCCCTACCTGATCGTGAATCGGGTGTCCGGGAAGTCGCGTGTGAATGTACTGCAGTTGAAGAAGCTGTTGCAGGAATATGTCGGCGGGGATCTGATGATGCTGGGGGAGATTCCGGATGATCCGGCGATGACACGTGCCGTGCGTAGTTACCTTCCGGTCGTCGAATGTGAGCCCACGGCGCCCGCATCCCTGGCGCTCGAGAAAGCCGCTCAGACTCTCCTTACTCTCCTGGCTCACCCGGAAACGACTCAGGCTGAAACCGCTCCCTCACCTAAACAGGCCGCATAGGCCGCAGCATTCGCCGGATCCAGGTTCCTCGCGGAGAGCCGCGATCCGACAGGTTAGACGGATTATTTATGAATGCCGTCGCGTGGCGTTCGAGACGGAAGCCCGGCGCCGGCGTACTGGCAGTCCGTCGAGGGCGCACGGCGCGATGACTCAAGCGCGCCACGTCTGTGCGCGCCGCCGATCCGGTGAGGCGGCCGGGCGGCCGAACGAGAACCGCCTCGCCGGGGGACCGGATCGGACGCCGGAGCAGGTATTTATGAATAGTCCGGGTTAGTGCGCGGATTTTCTCGCCCGCAGACGTTCGGCTTGCACCTGCAGAATATGCCGGATGATGAGCTCCTGCTCGTCCCCGCCCAACTCCACAAACTGTGTGGCGACATGATAGCCCGTCGAGTCCCTCTCAGCCGGAGTCACCCGGATGATGCGCGCCGTTGCCTCGATCATGCTGAATGGAGGCAGGATCACCTTCAGCACCAACAGGTCCTCTGCCTGAAACTGACGCGGGGTATCGAAGCCCAGCCCGCCGGCGCTGATATCGACATCGGTCAGCCGTGCGATGGCGACGCTCCCGGGATGACTTTTCACGAGGGACTTGAGAATCGTCTCCAGCATCCAGTCGATTTT
>Ga0209063_1001930_pt1 | contig 10217 bp, 9 predicted proteins | sample KloWWTmeKNB19Kit_FD_187177 | JGI IMG/M metagenome (GOLD analysis project Ga0209063, IMG submission 187177) | Active sludge microbial communities from Klosterneuburg, Austria, studying microevolution and ecology of nitrifiers - Klosterneuburg... | ecosystem: Engineered > WWTP > Aerobic digester >...
AAGATGAAATGCCGGCATTGGCCATCAGCGACCATGGCAATATGTTTGGTGCTTTTGAATTTGTAGCCGAAGCCTACAAGCATAAAGATGAAAACGGCAATGTAAAAGTCAAACCCATTGTTGGTTGTGAATTTTACATCACCGAGAACCGCCATATCAAGACATTTACCAAAGAATTAAAAGATAAAAGGTTTCATCAGATTCTGTTAGCGAAGAATGAAGTGGGCTATAAAAATCTTATCAAACTTACATCGCTGGGGTTCGTGGAAGGTATGTATGGTAAGTACCCCCGTATTGACAAAGAGCTTATTCTGAAATACCATGAAGGCCTGATTGCCACTACCTGTTGCCTGGGAGCATCCATACCACAGGCTATTTTAAAAAAGGGTGAGGAAGAAGGTGAAAATGAATTTAAATGGTGGCTCAATATTTTCCAGGAAGATTTTTATGTTGAGCTGCAACGCCATGGCATGGCCGAACAGGATAAGGTAAATGAAGTGCTGATAAAATTTGCCAAAAAATATAAAGTAAAAATCATTGCCAGCAACGATTCGCATTATGTAGAGCAGGATGATTTCAACGCCCATGATATATTGCTCTGCATTAATACCGGCGAAAAAATCTCCACCCCCGCCTTGCGGGATTTTAATGATGATGATATTAATGTAAAAGACAAACGTTTTGCATTTCCCAACGACCAGTTTTATTTTAAGACATCCGGGGAAATGAGTAAAGTCTTTCATGACCTGCCGGAGGCTATTGATAATACCAATGAAATAGTTGACAAAGTAGAATTGCTGAATCTTACCCGTGATATTTTATTACCCAATTTCCCAATAGAAAAAAGATTCCAGATTCATACTAAGGAAGAAACAATTGGCAAGTATAAAGTATCTGCTGAATCACAGAACCAATGGGAATACTTAAAACATCTTACTTATGAAGGTGCAGCTAAACGATACACCGAAATAACAGATGAAATAAGAGAACGATTAGAATTTGAATTGTTCATTATTAAAATGATGGGTTTCGCCGGTTACTTCTTAATTGTAGGAGATTTTATCCAGGCAGGAAGAGATAAAGGAGTTTTTATTGGCCCGGGCCGTGGGTCTGCAGCCGGTTCGGTGGTAGCTTATTGTATTGGCATCACCAATATAGACCCGATAAAATATAATTTACTATTCGAAAGATTTTTGAATCCTGACCGTAAATCGATGCCGGATATTGACACCGACTTTGATGATGAAGGCCGGCAAAAAGTAATTGACTATGTAGTTGAAAAATATGGAAAGAACCAGGTGGCCCAAATCATTACCTATGGAACCATGGCTGCCAAATCAAGTATAGCAGACGTAGCAAGGGTGATGGATTTACCATTGCCTGAAAGCCGTGCCTTAACTAAATTGGTTCCTGATCGTCCCGGTACAGAATTGCGAAGAGTCTTGCATGCACCAATGAAAACAAATTCTTCGGCAAGCTCAGGAGGTGAAAAATCATTGGAAGAGAAAGAAGGGATGAACAGTGATGATATGGAGAATATAAAAAAGCTCCGGGAGATTTATAAAGACACTAATTCTGTATTGAGTAAAGTTTTACATGAAGCAGAAAGACTCGAAGGTTCTGTACGTAGTACAGGCATCCATGCTGCTGGGATTATTATTGCTCCTAAAGATCTGATGGAAATGATTCCTGTTGCTACCTCGAAGGAATCACCTATGTGGTTAACACAGATAGAGGGAAATGATATTGAGAATGCAGGTGTCATCAAGATGGACTTTTTAGGTTTGAAAACATTGACCGTCTTAAAAAATGCACTGGCTCTTATCAAATTAATTCACGGAGTAGAAATTGATTTAGATAAAATTCCTTTGGACGATAAAAAAACGTTTGAATTATATCAGCATGGTGCTACGATTGGTACGTTCCAGTTTGAAAGTGCCGGAATGCAAAAATATTTACGGGAATTAAAGCCTGATAAATTCGGCGACCTGATCGCTATGAACGCCTTGTATCGTCCCGGCCCTATTGCTTACATCCCAAACTATATTGACCGAAAGCATGGCCGGGAAGCTATTCAGTATGACTTACCCGAAATGGAAGAATACCTGCAGGAAACCTATGGCATCACCGTGTACCAGGAGCAGGTAATGTTGCTGGCGCAAAAATTGGCTGGCTTTAGCAAAGGAGATGCGGATGTATTGCGTAAAGCAATGGGTAAAAAACAAAAAGCAGTGCTGGATAAAATGAAGGCACAGTTTATTTCAGGGGCCACTGAAAAACTCATGCCTCCTGAAAAATTAGAAAAAATCTGGACAGACTGGGAAGCATTTGCCCAATATGCTTTTAACAAATCTCACTCTACCTGCTATGCGTATGTAGCCTATCAAACTGCTTATTTAAAAGCCCACTACCCTGCTGAGTATATGTCGGCAGTATTGAACAACGCCGGCAGTATTGATAAGATTACATTCTTTATGGAAGAATGTAAACGGATGGGATTGAAAGTGCTTGGACCTGATATTAATGAGTCGCAGAAAGGCTTTGCTGTAAACGATAAAGGGGAAATCCGTTTTGGTCTTGGTGGATTAAAAGGTGTGGGTGAAGCCGCCATAGAAAGCATTATTGAAGAACGAAAAAAAGGGGGCTCCTTCGTTAACATATTTAATTTCATCAAACGCATTAATCAACGCACCGTTAACAAGAAAACATTAGAGAGTCTGGCTCATGCCGGCGGCTTTGATTGCTTTCCTGAACATCACCGGGCACAGTATTTTAATGTACCGGACGGAGAAATGATTAATGGTATCGAAAAAATAATTAAATACGGACAGGTGTATGCCACGCAAAATGCAACAGCTACCAATACCTTGTTTGGAGATTTACCCATCAGCATGGAAATACCGCCACCAAGAATTCCTGAATGCGAACCCTGGCCATTGATAAAACAATTAGACAACGAAAAAGAGGTGACCGGTATTTATATAAGTGGCCACCCGCTGGATAACTACAAATTTGAAATGCGGCATTATGGCGTTACACCTCTTGCAGATTTTTTGGAGTTTAAAGATGCAATAAAACTGCAACCTAATCCCGGTCGTCCATTTAGATTGGTGGCGTTAGTGGTAGATGCACAACACAGGATTGCAAAAAGCGGAAATAAGTATGGCAATTTCATTATTGAAGATTATTCGGGGAAAACCGAATTTCCGTTGTTTAGTGAAGATTATATGCGCCTCCATCCTTTATTACAACAAGGAAGTACGGTATTGATCAATGGTTATTTTAAACCGAGATACAATAAAGACGAATTTGAATTTAAAGTAATGTCTGTTTCCCTGGCAGAAACGATGAAAAGAAACATGACTAAACAGGTAACAATAGAAGCACATCCGCAATCGATCAGCGCCGAAGTGGTGAGTTTTATGGAGAAGAATATGAAAAGCCACCCGGGTAAATCGACCTTTAAATTTACATTGACTGAACCCACGAACAAGATGAAAATCAGCTTAGTTACAATGACGAATGGTTTCGAAATGAATGAAGAAATGGTAGAATATTTAGAGAAAAAACCGGAATTGGAAGTACAGGTGCAAACCATATAATGGCAGACATTTCAGCAAAGCGGCTAGCAAACCTGACAAGTTTTACACAAATACACGTCACTACTTCATGTTAACCCGAACGGCCTTAAATTTGTCCTCCCTTAAGTAATTAAAACCAAAAAAATAAAAATGGCAAAAGAGTATACCGATTCAAATTTTCAGACAGATGTATTGGCTTCAGATAAACTGACCGTAGTGGATTTCTGGGCAGAATGGTGCGGACCTTGCCGTGCTATCGGACCAGTAATTGAAGAGCTGAGTAAAGAGTATGATGGTAAAGTAAACGTAGGTAAAGTAAATGTGGATGTAAACCCGCAGGTATCTATGAACTATGGCATCACTTCTATCCCCGCTATTCTTTTTATAAAGAACGGACAGGTGGTTGATAAATTAGTAGGTGCACAACCTAAAGGAAACTTTGTAAAGAAAATTGAAGCACATATATAATTCTTGCTTTTAATAAACTAAAAAACCGTTCAGTTGAACGGTTTTTTAGTTTGAAGTAATCTTTATCAATGCTGCACATTTGCCACCTCCTTAGGATCATGTTTATGCCTGAAAAATATAGCAAAGAGAATTGCCACCACTAAAGCATAGGCAGCAAAGCTGAGCCAGATATTATGCCAGTCCTTATCTCCACCGTTTACGGTAAAGTATTTATCAATTACATAACCGCTAATCTTACTTCCCATGAAAGCACCTACCCCATTGGTCATCATCATAAATAAGCCTTGTGCACTTGACCGGATAGAAGAGTCTGTTGTCGTCTCCACAAACAAAGAACCAGAGATGTTGAAGAAATCAAATGCCATCCCATACACAATACAGGAAAGAATGATCATCCAGAGGCCATCGGCCGGATTGCCATAAGAGAATAAAGCAAATCGCAGCACCCATGCCAGCATTGAGAACAGCATTACCTTCTTAATACCAAACCGTTTTAAAAAGAAAGGTATCGTAAGAATAAAAACAGTTTCTGACACCTGCGATATGGACATGATGATGGTGGAATACTTTACCACAAAAGATTCGGGGCCGTAAGCAGGTACTTTTTTGAAATCATCTAAAAAAGTATCCCCATACATATTTGTTAACTGTAATGCAGCCCCCAAAAACATGGAAAAAATAAAGAATAACGCCATCTTATACTTTGCAAACAGTTTAAACGCATTTAAACCCAATTGCTCAATTATCGAAGCTCCTTTGGCAATTGATTTTTGTGGCGGGCATTTAGGCAGTGTAAAAGAGTAAATACCTAAGGCGATAGCAGCAATTCCACCGATTATAAACTGGTTAGCATTCCCTTTGCTTCCCGTAAGGTTGGTTATCCACATAGCGGCGATAAATCCTATTGTTCCCCAAACCCGTATTGGAGGAAATACTTTCACCACATCATACCCTTCTCTTTTAAGTATAGTATAGGAAATAGAATTAGAGAGTGAAATAGTAGGCATGTAACAAAGCATCGCAGCAAAAATTACATAATACAAAGTATCGGCATCTTTTACCTGTGGCACATAAAATAATGCTGCCCCATATAAAATATGAAGTATGCCATAAAGCCTTTCTGCATTGATCCACTTATCAGCAAGAATTCCGGTTAATGCGGGCATTATGAGAGAAGAAATAGCCAACGTAGAAAAAATAGCTCCAAACTGTACTCCCGTTCCCATGTTATTGGAGAAAAAATAGGTTGCAATGGTTATCAGCCAGGCACCCCATACAAAAAACTGGAAGAAACTGAGTATCGTCAATCTGAATTTACTAGTCATGAGCCGGTATTTTGAGTTATAAAAGCAATCAAAAGGTAAGATAAGGATTTTCTCTTTTGAATCACAAAGGTCCTATGACATGGAGGCACGGAGAATACAGATCATCTCCTATTTATTCCCTTGGTGTCTTGGTGCCTCTTTGTCTTAGTATTCCAAAACTTCTCCTTTCTAGTCGTAACTTTACCGCTATAAAATTGTTATTGATTCATGATAACTACAACCGATTTATCCGCAGACCTAAAAGCGATAGCTGAAAAAATAAAAGCTGGGCAGCGAATTACCGATGAAGAAGCATTGCTGCTTTTTGAAAAAGCCAGTTTGGGTTTTGTGGGCAGCCTTGCCAACGAAGTAAGGATAAGAAAGAACGGTGATAAAGTATACTTCAACCGGAATTTTCATATCGAACCGACGAATGTATGTGTGTTCAGTTGCAATTTCTGTTCCTACAGCAAGCTCTACGCAAAAAGAGATGAAGGTTGGGAACTTAATATCGACCAGATGCTGCACATGGTAAAAAAATACGACGGGCAGCCCATCACAGAAGTGCATATCGTTGGTGGCGTTCATCCCAAAATGGATCTGCAATTTTTTGCTGATTTACTGAAAGCTATTAAAACACATCGTCCGGAATTACATATTAAAGCCTTTACGGCAGTTGAATATGATTATATGTTCCGAAAGGCAAAAGTGAGTGTGGAAGAAGGATTAAGGTTTTTAATTGAAGCAGGACTTAACAGTATTCCCGGCGGAGGTGCCGAAATTTTTCACCCGGAAATAAGAGAAAAAATCTGTGCTGATAAAGTAAATGCTGATGGCTGGTTATTGATTCATGAAACAGCACATCAATTGGGATTACATTCCAATGCCACCATGCTCTATGGCCATATTGAAAAACATGAACACCTGGTTGATCATATGAGAAGGTTAAGAGAATTACAGGATAAGACCGGTGGCTTCAATACTTTCATCCCACTCAAATTCCGCAATAAGGATAATGACATGAGCAATATTCCCGAAAGCACATTGGTAGAAGACATGAAAACCTATGCCATTGCAAGGATATACTTAGATAACTTTCCTCACCTGAAAGCCTATTGGCCCATGCTGGGCAGGCAGAATGCACAACTTTCCCTCTCTTTTGGTGTGGATGATATAGACGGAACAATTGACGACACTACTAAAATATACAGCATGGCCGGTTCCGAAGAGCAGACTCCATCAATGAGTACAGAAGAATTAGTTACGCTGATCAAGCAGGCGAAAAGAATACCGGTGGAGAGAGATACGCTGTACAATGAAATAAAAAATTATGGTAGTGCTGATAGAAAAGAAGTAAATCCAGCAATGAATTAACTATTATATGGCAGAAGATTTAGCAATCATTACCGGCAGCAAAGCCGAACAATATCAATCACTGATTCCTCAAATAAAAGGGCTACTGGATGGTGAGCCCGACCTTATTGCCAATATGGCCAATTTAACGGCCGCATTAAAAGAACAATTCGGCTGGCTATGGGTTGGTTTTTATATAGTGAAGAAGGATGAGTTAGTGCTGGCTCCATTCCAGGGACCGGTTGCCTGTACCCGGATAAAAAAAGGAAGAGGTGTTTGCGGAAGCAGCTGGGCGCAATCAAAAACTCTTATCGTTCCTGATGTAGAAAAATTTCCCGGCCATATTGCCTGCAGTAGTTTATCAAAATCTGAAATTGTTGTTCCGGTAATACACAACAATCAGGTCGTGGCAATATTGGATATTGACAGTAGCGAATACGACCAGTTCGACACCACCGACCAGCAATACCTGGAAGAAATCGTCGCCCTTGTTTCTTTCAGCTGATTTCGTAAATTTATTTTGCCAAAACTTAATCTGATGCGGTACTCATATCCTCATACCATTGATAATGGTGGCGGTGAGCTAATCACCTTTTTACAACTTGTGTCTGGTGCACAAGGCGACTGGTTAGAAGTTGAGAATTTAGTTCAGCCCAACTCGGGACCACCAATGCATGTCCATTTTAAACAAGCCGAAAGCCTCACTGTTGTTAAAGGAAAAATCGGTATTCAACATCAGGGTGGAGAACAACAATTTTTTGGTGAGGGGGAAACGATAACTTTTGAAGCCGGTGATCCACATCGTTTTTGGAATGCAGGCAATGCTCCTTTGATTTGCAGAGGATGGATAAAGCCAGCTCATAATGTTGAGTATTTTCTCACAGAAATTTATAAATCAACCAAAGCCAATGGTGGTAAGCAACCATCGCAGTTTGACGGAGCCTGGCTGATGACCCGGTATCAAACAGAATTTGATATGACTGAGATCCCGGCTTTTGTAAAAAAAGTAATATTTCCAATTGTTTTATTTGTTGGGAAACTGGCAGGGAAACATAAAAAATTTGCTGATGCCCCACCACCAGTAAAATAATAAAATGCTGCAAACCATTTCCATCACCGTTTCCGGAAAAGTGCAGGGGGTTTATTACCGGCAAAGCACCAAAGAAACAGCAATTACTCTTGGTATAACCGGGCAGGTTAAAAATTTGACGAATGGGAGTGTTTATATAATTGCCTCGGGAACAAAAGAGCAGTTAGATAATCTGGTAGAATGGTGCCATCAAGGGCCTCCGAAGGCTCAAGTAACAAACCTCGAAGTGGAAAAACTCCCCTCCCAGCCTTTCGGCAAATTTTCAATACAGCGGTTTTAGTGTGTTGCATGCAAGTAACCAATTATAAGTATCGAGATATGGCAAAGGGCCAAAATCACCTGGCTTAAAAACCAGTATTTACCATGGTGCTTTTTTATCTTCTTTACTCTTTCTTTATGAAATTTATGGATATGGGGAAGCTCTTCCATTTGGGGAGCATGCAATTTACTATGGGGAGCCTTGGGATGTGAATCCGGGAAAGAGGAAGTTTTATTTCCCTGTTCTGAATGATCAGCGGCACCAGTTGTTTTGATGATACCGGAAGTGTGAGACTCAGTTTTAGCCGTATGACCACCGGCTATTGCCGCTGATGTAGCCAAAGAAAATATCACCGTGAAGATGATGCTGGATAAGGTTCTTTGTGTCATAAATAATAATTTTTATAACACAATTTTGCCCCGCAGGCAGCCTGAAAACAAGGTAGGAAATGCGCAAAAAAGAGAATGCGTAGTAAGGCTGTATACTCAACTATATAACTGCGTATAACTGCTGATAGTGACTAAATAAGTAGTACTACGGCAAAAAAGAACAACTGCGAAATGGCACCTGTTTAAAAAACTTCTTCTACTCATTTGGAGTTGGCTAAGCTGCGTACAACTACGCAAACCTGAGAGTATCTACGCAATCTTCGGGGTAACCCTTTGAAAGTTCGGTGGAGGAGTTTATTTTAGTTGAAGATTTAATCCCGCCTGAGAGAGCTTCACTCTGATTATTTAACCACCAAAAACCAACTGTTATGAGTACTTCAGTATGTAAAAATTTTGTAAGCACAGTTATTATTTCATGTTGTCTCACATTACTATCTTGTAATAATGGGGATAAAGAAACCCCTAAAGAACAAAAAGAACAAAGTGCTGAAACCAATCAAGAAAATACTTCTTCTAAAGCACTGACTGCCGGACCGTTTACCGTTCTAAAATTAGATAAACAGGCATTGATTGATCTTTTTAATAATACAGGGGCAAATGCAAAAAAAATATTAATTCAATTCAGCGATGATGGTTCTTCTCAATTTATGCAAGCTGTAGCTTTTGGTGCCAATAAAAATAACGTATACCAAAATGTATTAAAAACCCTTACACCTGCCTCTACTAACTCATGGGATACAACAGGCTTGAAAATCATGGGTAATAACGAATTAACAAAGAAACAAATTAAAACCTTGATCGGCGGCACTATCAATGCAACTAATGCAAAGGATCTATATTTTTATCCAATAAAAAATTCAAATAATCAAATTTATTTTATTGTTTCTACTTCTCTTGTACCATTCACCACTACTGGACCGAAAGTGATGTTAACTTATCCAACCGGAGGAGAAGATAGCAAGCCTTCTCCCCCTGCGCCGCCTTGTGCTGTATGTGAATAAAACATTAGCCGGAAGTAAAAAACACACTTCCGGCCATTTCAATATTACCAAACCCAAAAAATATAAATATGGCACAAGTAAAATTTTATGGTATGACCCTCGACTTTCAGTTTGTCCGGGATTATTTTAAAACCCCTGAATTCAAAAAATTTATTCTTCAACCATATATGGAAGATGCTGAAAAATGGAGAGATGAATATTTTTTGTTGATTTATGCCATCGACGAAAAAGGAATCCCCATGAAAAAAAAGGATTTAGCTATCGTCGAAAATGATACTTACCAGGCCTTGAACAGACTTGAACTCGGCAACATAAGTTTTAACAGGGCGCAACTACAGCCATTTATTGATGAGGACAACGCATCCGGCAATAAGTTCACTGCTTTGTATTTTAGTCCTCGTCAATACGGAGAATATGTTTCTTATAAAGTCGTGGCTATTACAGAATCATTCAGAAACCCTTCCATTATCGAAGAAGACTTAAAGCCCTCGCCTCCGGCTCCACCAGCCCCGGGGGACATTTATTAAAATAAAGATACAGCTAATCTAAAGCTATGTATAAAGAGATAACAGACTGGTCTGAAGTGTGGGCATTGCTGATTCCTTTATTTTTTCTATTCAGGCAAAGGAATAAATCTTCATATCTCCGACCAGTCCGCATGTATGTAATTATCGCTTTGCTTATCAATATTTGTGCAATCAGTATACAGAAATATAAAACCGAATGGGGTTACGAACTGGGGGATTTTTTTTATAGTAATAATTTTCTGTAT
>Ga0209063_1001938_pt1 | contig 10200 bp, 9 predicted proteins | sample KloWWTmeKNB19Kit_FD_187177 | JGI IMG/M metagenome (GOLD analysis project Ga0209063, IMG submission 187177) | Active sludge microbial communities from Klosterneuburg, Austria, studying microevolution and ecology of nitrifiers - Klosterneuburg... | ecosystem: Engineered > WWTP > Aerobic digester >...
CCAGAGAGCGCGGGATCCATGAGGGCAGCATTCTGCCGACAATGGACGAATGGCACGTGCCGATGCGGCTTGCGGTGGCGACGGCAATTAAGGCGCAGGAGCAGGGACTGGCGAGGGTGGCCAGAACTCGCGATCAGGTGCACATTCTGGCGGAATCGAAGATCCGTTCCGCCCACGAAGCGATGCGCGTACTGCTGAGGGAGGGGCTGATCGTTGCGCCGGCGGCGGCAAGGGAATGATAAGAGCGGTGGAGGGGGGAACCGCAATGGCCGTGCAGGACTAGGCGCAGGAACTAGGGCCTCGAAAGGCCGATCTCGTCCAGAAGCGGAAGTTCGGCACCGAGATCGCAACGCCGTAAAGCGGTCATCAGGCCTGTCGCGTTAACTTTCGCGTTAACCGGTGCGCCGCTGTTGCGCGTCCATGTTGAACGCGTTGTTAGCCTTATATTGACTGTTCACGTGGAGCCGGGACTTGAAGCGGCGGCTGGCCTGCCTGTTGCTGCATTTGTGGCGAGGTCATAAGAACGTGCTGGGCCTGAAGGATGAACGCCATTCCATACTGGTTCTCGATGATTTTGAATGCCGCGGTGCTGGAAAGAGTGTGGAAGTAAATGTGGTGCACTGAGAGAACCTTATCTTGTAGCTTCTGGTCGGATTCTAGGTCAAATATTTTCAGGCCGATCTCTTTGCATTTCGCGACTGATAGGTGGCGATTGTGGGCAAGGCTGACTGAATGGTCGCCCAGTTCGCGAATGATATTTTCAACAGTCACATCTCTGTTTTGATCGGTAGCGAGCATATTTCGTTTGAGCCAACCATCAACCAAGGATGTTGACCAAGTGATTGCCTTTTCACACTCACCTAAGAACGCCGGGTGGTATTTCGCGATTATTGGTTGCCAGACAGGTATGGTGCGAGGATCGTTCACTATGTCGGTGTAAGCACGTTTGAATTCTTCGAGTACCCCGTGAGCAGGGATTCCATTAAACTGCGGGTCGATCGGCCCAAGAGATGACTGCTTTCCCATCCAAATCTCGCGGGAAGAGCACGCGATCATTGTTCCAGCAGACATCGCCATCTGTGGGACAAAGCAGCGTACGTTACCGGCGAATTTGCTTCATAGGTAATCAACGATGGACTCAGTCGCTGCCGTATCGCCGCCGGGCGTGTGCAATATGAGATCTAGGCCCTTCGAAGTATCGAGGCCATTGATCGTTGTCATCAGCCCATTTTTGTCCGTGTCGTTAACGGCTACGGCAGCTCCCAACTCTGGCTTCTGAAGCCAGCCGCTGTAGTAGCAGATGACATTCCGCTTGGTGTATTTCGAAAGATCGCCGATGTACTTGCGCCGAAGGACATCAAACGGGCTGCCGAGCTGCCCAATTTCCTTTATCAGTTCAGACCAGTTTGGCACCCTGCTCCTCCTTCTTTATGACTCGTCGCTCACCATTCTCAACGATGACGGTTTCAACGATCACACGATCTGTCACGCGAGGAAGATGAAGACTTGGCTCTGCAAGCCACCGCAGGTTGTCGCACTTTTCAGGAGTAATCTGAAACTGATCGTAGAGCTTCTCGAACTCGGACATGTGGGGTCTCCGTTTATATATTGAAGACTAACTATATTTAGGCCGATCCGCATAAGAGCCGGATCTGCCATTTTCTATCCGTATAAGGCGCCACCATGGTTCGTGAACAATACGCCACAACCGTCATCGTTTCAACGGGTTGCGACGGTCAGACCATATATCATGGGTGTTTATGCGGATCGGCGTAAGCTCCCATCTGATAGCGGGTAGTCGTGGACTTCGGCTCAGGGGTGAGGACTGCCATCGGCCAGGTGCGGAAGTTCGGCGCCGAGATCGCACCGCCATAAAGCGATCCTCAGCCCTTTTGCATTAACGTCGCCCCTGAGCGGCCGAGCAGGCGGGCGAAGCCCGCTTGCGAAGGGCCGTCTCGATGGGCCGGCTATGCGTCGTTGTCAGGCACATCAGCGCCTTTCTGTGCAGCCAAAATTCGGACGGCTCTTTGGGTTGACCGTAATACTGGCGAAATTGAAGCATTGCGAGCAACCCCGTACTCGCATTCATTGAACTTGTACCCGACGTAATCAGCGGTTCCATCGTCTCTTTCAGTCCACTGGAAGTTCTTGAAGTCGATCTGTATCGACCCTCCCTCACGCTGTGTTTTGGTGGGGCCCTTCCAGATTACGTCCACATTGGGACATCGTTCTTTTCGAACATTAGGCTCTCGATTTGCGAAAACTAACAGATCCCAGTCCGAGGAAGGCGATGCAGTTCCATCGACCTGTGAACCAACGAGCCAGATTTCGTGGACAGAGGTATCTGCAACAAGCTCAGTGATGACACGCTGGACGTGCTCAGGTAAATGCGCAATGGCGCGTACAGCGGCAGACCGTTGAGGATTGTTATCAGGACGCATAGCGTCAGAGATCAGCGGCCGCCGAAGCGGTCCGCTGGAACGACTTGTTGGGCGGCACTTGTGCTGCCTTGGACCCCGCACGCAGGAGATAACTCATGCTCACGATCATCTTCTTTGCATTCGAAGTTCTGCTTGCCTAATACGAGTTGTGTTGCGCCATTCTGTTCGGCTCAGTTTCTCGACAATTTCGGATACCTGAAGATCACTTGGCTGATACCAAGACTGGCTGCCGAAGTGATGGACCAATTCGTCCGGCCCAAACCTGTAGCCATGCCGCGCGAATATCTCGTTGCGTGCGATACGCAGCTCCCGGAGGCCGAGTTGCGCGAGTTCGCGCGGCTTGACGAGACGCTCAGAAAGCGCGGGGTAGTTACCGCTCTTCTTCTGATCCCCGGACATCAACCGGCAGGTGTAGTCGTCGTGAGCCCGGGAACCATCCGGCCGTGTTGTCGAAGGAAACGGATGCCGCTCGCACGATGGGAAGGGATAACTCGCCACGATAGTCGGGTGTGCCTCCATGCCAGGACTCAGCGGTCCCCGGAAAAGCTGCTTAAAGACGATCTCCCGTGCGCGCGGATCGCCCCAAAACAAAAATCCGGAATGAGCACCGATATGGCCGGGCCTGCCAAAACGACTCTTGTCAGGCCAGCCCTTCGTGCTGCCGGAGGACACCGGGTAAGGTAATCCGATGGCCTGCCACTGATGATTGCCGTCAATGGACGATACGGCGCGCAGCAGGATATTGAACGGCTGCCGTGGCGTCGCGGCGAACAGTTTGCGCGGCTGCGCTTGCGGGTTCGCCTCCAGCGCCAGATCGTTGTAAACGGCGTTCAAGGTATCGGCGTCCAGTAGCGCCAGCTTCGATAGCACGATGGCGTTGTAGAGCGCCGGAAACCGGTCCTCCGAGACCATGTCACCATCTGCGCCGAGCCCGGCGTCGAGCCGCACCCGGGCGGCAACGTCTGCGATCTCCAGGAGGCGAGACTTGCTGTCGTCGGTCGCATAGATGCTGTTCAGCCTCGCGTCGGTGACCCGGTCTTTGCTGGTGATGAGTTCGATCAGGTTGGCGAGTTGTCGGTTGGACAGGAACGCCACGACTTCGCCGGCCACGTGACCGACGGCCTTCTTGACCTCCTTCTCCAGGGGCTTCTTGACCTTCTTCTCGAACTCCTGCTGCACCTTGACGTTCGGAGCAATCAGCCAGCCGAGCGAACCCAGGCTGTCCACGACTTTGTTGATCTCCTTCGTCAGCTTGTCGTGCAGGTCCATGTAGATGTCCTTGGCGGTGCAGACGGTCTGCGACACTTCGCTCGGCACGGCTCCGAGTACGGGACTCCAGCACTCATACCATTTGAGGTAAGGCTCAAGCGCGTTGCCGTCCATTTTCGCCAGCAAATGCTCGGCGACGCCTTGGCTTGATTTCGAGAACGCGACGGAAGCGCGCCGGATATCCGCAGCCCAATGCTGAAGGAAGAGCACGATAGGGTTGTAGCGCGCGAGCAGATCAACAACCGGCGCCAGGTCCTTGCTCACCTTGTCCACAAGCTGCTGCGCCTGCTGCGCAACCTTCGTCGCCTCTTCGACGCCCTTGCGCGCGGCCTTTGCCCCCTCAGCCTCCAGCTTGCGTTGCGCGCGATGCACATCCAGTTGCGCCCTGACCGTCCGCTGCACGATCCCAGCGTCGGCAATAGCCCTCTCCGCTTCGGCAATCTTGCTACCAAGGTCTTCGCGCAACTTCTTGAGGCCGGTGATAGCGTTGAGGGCTTCGTTCAGTACCTTCTCTTTCGCGGCCAGCAGTTCCTTTGCTGCGTTGAGCGTCGCTTCAGCAGTAGCGTATGCGGGATTGAGATCGCAGGCTAGTTTATCGAGAGGCCATGGCAGCCACTTGCAGATACTTTTGTTAATTGCGTCGAGAACCTTCTGTGCCTCTTCACGAGCCTTACTGGCAACCCGAACGGCATCACGCAAACCCTCCAGTCCGCTTTCCTGCGCGTCGAGCGCGATCTTCGCCGCCTCCATCTGCTGCTGCCACCCGGTGATCAGCCCCGGGTTCTCGTCGATGATCTTCGCGGCATCAAGCAGCGTCTTTTCGGCGGCGGCAATGAGTTCATCGCGCTTCTTCAGAAGGTTCTCGCTTTCCTCAAGCCCCTTGCCCGCCAGCTTCAGCCCTTCCTCCGCAAGCTTCAGTTGCGCCTTGGCCGTCTCCAGAGCCTGGAGCTTCTTCACGCCGATGTCATTGATGGTCTTCGAGATTGCCAGCGCATCTTCGTAGAGTTTCTGCACGTTCTCGTGCAGTACTTCGATGGCCACGACATGCCCGGTCACCGGGCCGGCCTTCTTGAACTGCGCCGACACCGGGTTTGCCAGCATCAACTGGTCGGCGACGAATTCGTGTGGCGCTTCTGGCGTCGCTGCGTATTTGGACCAGATGCGCAGCGTCCGGTCGGCGATGTAGCGCTCCAGCACGAAATGCCGCACCTCGATCTCGTTGCTGTCGATGTGCTTTGAGATGTCGAAGATACCGCCGGCGTAGTGGTTGACCCACGAATGGGCGAACACGTCCGAACTCGCATGCGACAGAAAGCCGCTGACCCAGGCCAGATCGTCGCCACCTCCGGCATTGGCCTGGAGATGCCGCAGGAAATCGTCGGTGCCCCAGCCATGCTCCAGTCCAGGATGCACGGTCACCTGTGAGGTAATGAAGTCCGGAAACACATCCGGCCCCAGTGTCCCCGCGAGATAGGCGCTCGGATTGCCTTTCAGAGCATCTAGCGTGGCCGACGGAATGGGGTAGCGCCTAGCGCACCGGCTCCCTGGTTTCGCCGATGCCAGCGCCTCACCTGCGCATACGGATATCGATCCGGTCAACGCATCGTCCAGCACCTTGGTGGCGATGTACAGATGCGTGTCGAGAGAAAATGCCGTCGCATCTTGTGTTGAAAAGCCCAGAAGAACGGCGAATACAACGGGGCACGCCATTACTCTGGTGAAGCCACGGTTCATGTACCGCGTGACGACGGAACCCGACATAAGCATTTCCGCCTTTACGTATTCAGCGCGAATCAAATTGAGCACTGGCAACGCAAGCGATGAACTCTAGGTGGCATCCATGGAAGCGCCGCGACGCCCAACAATTTTTAGACAAGATCTATAATCCCATTACGGCAGATTGTCCACTTCTGCCTAAACCGGTGGGCATGCACCGATCGCCAGCCCTAACCCATTGCAGCTGGACAAGTTCCGTTCCACTACCGCGATGAGATCGTAGTCTTACGCGGATCGGCGTAAGACCTCCCTTCTGGCAGCGGTCGGTCGTGGGCTTCGGGTTTGGGTCGATAGCTGACACTGACTGCCAGGTCGAGTCTGAAGCACTGGAGTTGATTCCTGCTTTTCCGTGCTTACCTAATAAGTGAAGGAAAGGAGGCGCAAAGCTTCTTGAGGTCGGCAACCTCGTTCGAATGTGACTCGCCCTTGCGCAGCCAATGTGCAAAGGGCACCGCTTCTGCTTCAGTGGCGGGAGAGGGTTCAGGGGACGCGAAGTGTTTCGCGGTGCCATTAGGCACGGCCGCCGGTGCGGCGCATATGAAGTCTCTGCGCGGGACAATCAGCCACTACGGCGACTGAAGGATTGTCGAACTCCTCCCGGCTGGTCGGCAGCCCCGGTGTTCCACGCAAGGGCGGGCCGTTTTTTTGTCTCACCTGCTGAATACTTCCAGTTCCTTGATCACCCTCTACTCAGCGCTGTGCAGCCGTTTGACGAAGATCCACGACGGAATCTCAAAAGCGTCACGCCTCATCATTTTGGTACGGAATTGAGAACCTGAGAAGGGTAAAAAATAGGGCGGAGGCAAGGTCAGAGAGCGTTTCCGCAACAGTGGAGATCTTGGAGAGGTTTCAGGCTTCCCGCTTGGCACCTGCGGGCCTGCTCACCACCTCTGCGCTCGACCTCGGTTCCCGTCTCTGTTCCTCTCACCGAAGCCTCCGCTCACTTATTCAATAATGCTGTTTTAGGCGAGGTCAATGGGGGCTCGTGCCCCAGTGGCCTGCCGGGCGCCTGTGGCAATTTAGGGCAGGGGTGAAACGGAAATTCAACCATCGCAGCGGTTTGTGCGTGGCATATCCTATGCTGCTTTGTAACACAGGAGGCGCGCTCTTGCGCCGGCGACGAGGGAGCTGAGGGGTAACGATGCGATGGTTGGTTGCACTCGATGAGTCGGAGTGTTCCGAGCGGATCATCGGATGGATGCGAGCCTTTCCACATTCGAAGCAGACGGTGGTGACCGTGGTGCATGTGCTGGCTCCGCTGGAGGTGCCTGAGAGCATCGGCGTCAGCGGGCAACAGCTACTGCTGCAGCAGCAGAGCGCGATGGTTGAGGCCCTGCTTGATCGCGTGCGCCGACTCCTGGAGGAGTCCTTTGCCGACGTGGAAGTGATTGTGCGGGAAGGCATCCCGGGCAGCGAGATTCTGCACGTCATTCAGGAACGCCGACCGGACCTGGTCGTCTCAGGCATGCAGGGGCTCTACCGGTCCCCTGGTTTCACGATCGGTGGAGTCGCTCAACGGCTCCTCTCCTATGCTCCCTGCAGTTTGATGTTGGTGCCTGGCAAGGTGCAGGCCGGCGGCGGGTTGCGAATCATGCTGGCCACGGATGGATCGGAGGATGCGCAGCGGGCGGCCTGTGTTGTGGCGGGTCTTCCCGGGATACGCGAGGTGACGATCGTGAGCGTCGTGCGTACGTTGGGCGCGGAGAAGGCGGTCCTCGAACGGTTTCAGCCAGATGAGAGCCGTAAGATGGAAGCGGCGTTCCTGCGTCAACGGCGTGCCGGGGCGCGCAAGGCCATCGCCGGATGCGAACGCCTGTTGCGGGACGCGTCGATCACGGTGCGCCCCAGGGTGATTGCCGGCCATCCGGCCGGGGCCATCGTTCGAGCTGCCCGGCGCGATGCCGCGGACCTGCTGGTGGTCGGATCTCGCGGCCTGACCGGGGTGAAGGCGGCCGCGCTCGGGAGCGTGTCCCAGGCGGTGGCGCAGTTGGCACCCTGTCCGGTCTTGATCGTGAAGGCGTAGCAGCAGGTCGAATGGCGGAGAGGGCAGGGGGGATGAGGGGGCGAGTCCGAAGGGCGTGGAAGGCGAAGCCGAGATCGCCGACCGCAAAGCCCTGCTCCGGCAGTTCGGCTACAAATTGTCATGACCCAGAGGAGACAGACACGACGACGAACCCTCACAAGGAAGGAGGGGCAAGATGCGAATCTCTTTTGACATCACGCGAACGATGGGGCGCGGACTCTTGTTGACCTGCGTGATCCTGTTATTGGCCGGGGGATGGAGTACGGCCGATGCGATCGAGCAGGACTGGCTTGATGCGATGGTCGAGGCGGTCCTCGTGGAGCAGACGAAGGATGGAACGAACGGCACCCCGTTCGTTTCCTTTCTCGGACAACTCACGATGGTGCGCGCGCACCTCATCAACGGCGAGAGTGAGGCGGTGTACCGGGCCATGAATCGGTTCATGGAGATGCTCCAGGCACGCGAAGAGGGGATTTCCGACGAGGCGGCGGATCGGCTGTTCGACTATTGTTACCTCGTGACGCCGGCTCGGTACCACGATGTCTCTCGTCACCTCAACCGGCTCAGCGGGTATCAGCTCCCCACGTCGATCGGCTGAGGTCGCCGCATGTGAGGATGTACAGATCATCCCGCAATCCACTGGAGGCCGGGTTTCGCCGCCGGCGGGCTGCGCAGAACACACCGAACACTCACGCGAATCGCCGCATCGGCTTTCCGGGGTCTTACGTCTTTGTTTTTTCTTCGCTCACTCTGCGCTCTTTCAGTCGGCGCAACAGTTCCTGGAACGACGACTCTCCGATGATCTTGCCGAATTGACTGCGATAGTTCATGACCAGGCTCACTCCATCGACAATCACGTCATAGGCATACCAGGTACCGCTCTTATTCGTCAGCCGATAATCCATCGGAAAGTCGAGCTTGTCGGACACCAGTCTGGTTCGGACTTCGGCATATCCGTCGACCGTGCGCTCAGAGAGATAGACCACCCGCTCGCCCGCGTAGCCCTCGATCCTCGCCGCATATTGGTCTGAGAGAAACGTCTTGAACAGCTGCACGAATTCCTGTCGTTCGGTGTGACTGAGCGGTTTCCAATGGGCGGCCAGGGTTCGCTTCGACATTTCTTCGTAGTCGAACCGCTCGGCGATGATGTTCTCCAGGAGATGCCGACGCTGCGTCAGGTGGCCGGGGCCCTTCAATTGTTGGTCGTCGAGAATGTGGAAGACTGCGTCGAGTGTCGCGCGAACGACGGCGGTCGGAGGGGCGCCCTCTAATGTCGCGTCGGCCGGGCTGACGAGCAGCAGCGCGAAGGCCAGTCCTGCGGAGATTACTTGGAGGAAATGAGATAGGCGCATGATGGGAGTTCCGAAGTGTTGCAAGGGCCACCTTCAGATACACATCGTCTACTCATGCCGGCCTTACACGGGATCTGTTACGTGTTCTGTTCGTGCCCACGATCAGTTATCAGCAAGTCGCATGCCCTGTGCGACGCGTCCTCGATATGACGAAAGAACAAACGGTTACTCGATGCCGCAATCTGACGGGCTTGTGATGGGCGACAGGGCCTGGGGGTGAATTGCCCACTGGCTACAAGGCGGCTGGTGCGAATGGCGACAGATGGTGTCGGCTGGTGTTGCGGCAGACGAATGCGAGACCAGGGCAAGTGCGAGCAGGCAGCCGTGTCGAGATCTGTTATTCGACCGGTACATCCTTGAAGAGATCGTCGAGCATGTGAGCCCACAAGCGGCGGGCGATCTCATCGAAGGGAATGCGGAACTCGCGAACGTCTTCCCCCGCGAGGGTGGCTTCACCGGAGGATTCCCAGACGATCTCGCCCGTTCTGGTGTCCCACAGTTGCAGGCTCATGCGGAGCATGGTGACGCGGGTTTGCAGGACACGCAGGCCAAAGAAGGAAAAGCGCCCGGACATGGATTGGTTGAACGAGGCGAGGCTGGGTTGAAAGACATAGTTGGTGTGAATGGCCTGTCCGATTTTCTGGAGCCCCGCCCGATTCAGGATACCGGTTCTGACATAGTCGGCCACCATAGCAGCATACTCTTCTCCCAACTCTCCCCGGTTGATGCGGTTCAACGCTTCGTGGACCGGCAGAGCCGTGGTCAGAGTCGGCCGCTGATCCAAGGCACTCGACAATGAGCGGGAGACCTGATGGGCAAACCCTTCCAATCCGAATCCCACCACCGCGTTCAGGACGGCAACCTGCTCGTGCTTCAGCGTGGCCGGGGCAAAGGAGGTGGCCTTGGGGCGGAATGTCGTTTCTTCTCCCCACTGTTGCAGAGGCCCGATACAGCCGGCTGACAGCAAGAATCCCGCGAGCAGGAGCACCCATACGACTGATGGCCCCATGCGTCTCACCCGGACGGTTCCCCCCTCTTGCGATGGCGAGTTCATCACCGTGATTGCCGCACTACACAGATGCAATGATCGCTCCCGGTCCTGATGGGGCCATGTGAGGAAATCCGCTACAAGCATTTCTGCGCAGGTGCCGCGAAAGGGCACAGGCATGAACTCGATAGCAGGGATGCTGGAGTACCCTGTATCGGCGGCGCTACTCTTGCGGACACTCCATAGCGGCGAGTTTGCTGAACAAACGGGCCGTCGATCCGATAGCTGGACAGGCGAGACTCAGCAGGCATCGCGATTGCTCACTCGACTGCATGGTACGGGTGATTGAAA
>Ga0209063_1001942_pt1 | contig 10192 bp, 4 predicted proteins | sample KloWWTmeKNB19Kit_FD_187177 | JGI IMG/M metagenome (GOLD analysis project Ga0209063, IMG submission 187177) | Active sludge microbial communities from Klosterneuburg, Austria, studying microevolution and ecology of nitrifiers - Klosterneuburg... | ecosystem: Engineered > WWTP > Aerobic digester >...
ACGCGCTCGACCGAGGAATCGACATAACGCACGGCGCCGCCGGCCGAGCCCTCTTCACCCATCACATGCCATGGTTCGAGGGCGTGGCGCAGTTCGAATTCCATGCCCTTGACGGCAAAGTCGCCGTATTTAGGGAAACGGAACTCGAAGTGGGCGGCGAACCATTCAGCCTTGAACGGGAAGCCGGCTGCCTGCATTTCGTCCATCACGTCGCGGAAATCCTGTTCGACGTAGAACGGCAGCATGAAACGGTCATGCAGCTCGGTGCCCCAGCGGGCCAGACGGGTCGGCTCATAGGGCTGCTCCCAGAAGCGGGCGATCATGGCACGGAGCAGCAGTTGCTGGGTCAGCGACATGCGGGCATGCGGTGGCATTTCAAAAGCGCGCAGCTCGAGCAGACCGAGACGGCCGGTCGGGCCATCCGGCGAGAACAGCTTGTCGATACAGAACTCGGAGCGATGCGTGTTGCCGGTCACGTCGGTCAGCAGATTGCGCAGGATGCGGTCGACCAGCCAGGGCTGGACGGTTTCACCCGGCTTGGGAATCTGGGCGAAGGCGATTTCCAGTTCATACAGGCTGTCATTACGGGCTTCATCAACCCGCGGCGCCTGGCTGGTCGGGCCGATGAACAGGCCGGAGAACAGGTAGGACAGGCTCGGATGGTTATGCCAGTAGGCGATCAGGCTCTGCAGCAGATCCGGCCGGCGGAGGAAGGGCGAATCGCTCGGCGTTGCGCCGCCGAGCACGAAGTGATTGCCACCACCAGTGCCCGTGTGGCGGCCATCGACCATGAATTTCTCGGTGGTCAGACGCGTGATGTGAGCGGCATCATAGAGGTGCGTGGTCTGGTCGACCAGTTGGTCCCAGCTCTTCGCCGGGTGGATATTGACTTCGATCACCCCAGGGTCGGGCGTCACGCTGTAATGCGTCAAACGCGGATCAGATGGCGGCGGGTAGCCTTCCATGATGACCGGCATCTGCATCTCTTCTGCGGTCGACTCGACGGCAGCGACCAATTCCAGATAGTCGTCCAACTTCTCGGTCGGCGGCATGAAGATGTAGAGCCTGCCGTCACGGGCTTCGGCACACATCGCCAGACGCGTTACCCAGCCGGCGGATTCCTTGAAGCCAGGCTGGGTATCGGACGGTTTGCCTTTGCCTTTGCCCTGCTCACCGCTGACCGCCAGATAGTCTGCACCCGGAACATTCGCGGCGGCAGCAAGACTGGCCGACGAGCGTACCGGCTCGGCAAACTGGCGGCGAATTTCCGCACTGGAACGCAGCGGTGCAGTCGGCTGGGCCGGGTCAGGCGGATTGACGTAGGGGTAATCGCTCTTCGAGGCCCAGGGCTGGGAGTCGATGGGCAAACGGTAACCCATCGCCGAGTCACCCGGGAACAGGTAGCAGCGCTCGGCACGCAGGAACCAGGGGCCGGTTTGCCACTGCCCCCAGGGATTTTTCATGATCGGCAGAATGTGGCCGACCGTGTAAGCCAATCCTTGCGTGAAGACCTTCATCAGGCGCTCACGTTCCAGCGCATCGTCAACCCGCGAATCAAAGGGATCAACGTTGCCCGGCAGGCGGCGTTCGCGCCACATGTAGTAAAACGCATCCTCAAAGGCCGGGAAGACGTATTTCGAATCGAGCGCCAGCTTTTCGGCGACGCGCTTCATGAAGCGCTCGGAATGCTCGCTGCTTGCGCCGTAATCGTGTTTTTCGTTGGCGTAGAGTGCCGGCGAATGCCAGATCGGCTCGCCATCCTTGCGCCAGAAGCAGTTCAGGCTCCAGCGCGGCAGTTGTTCGCCGGGATACCACTTGCCCTGACCGAAGTGCATCAGGCCATCCGGGGCGTATTTTTCCCGCAGGCGATGAAAGAGGTCGGCCGCAAAGAGCCGCTTGGTCGGGCCGAGTGCCGCGGTGTTCCATTCGGCGCCATCCGGATCGTCGACCGCAACAAAGGTCGGCTCGCCGCCCTGGGTCAGGCGGACATCGAGACTTTGCAAGGAGTCGTCGATCTGATGGCCGAGGCTCTCGATCTCAAGCCACTGCTCTTCGGAATAGGGCTTGGTAACGCGCGGCGCTTCCCAGACCCGGGTGACCTGCATGTGGTGGGCAAACTCGGTTTCACACTCGTCAATACCACCGCTCAGTGGCGCGGCCGAAGCCGGTTCCGGCGTACAGGCGAGCGGAATGTGGCCTTCGCCGGCAAAGAGGCCGGAGGTCGGATCAAGACCGATCCAGCCGGCACCGGGTAGATAAACCTCGCACCAGGCGTGCAGGTCGGTGAAATCGGCTTCCGGGCCGGAGGGACCATCGAGCGATTTAACGTCTGCGGTCAACTGAATTAAATAGCCGGAAACGAAGCGGGCAGCCAGGCCAAGATGGCGCAATACCTGAACCAGCAGCCAGGCGGAATCGCGACAGGAACCGGAGCGTTTGGTCAGTGACTCTTCCGGCGTTTGTACACCAGGTTCCATCCGGATGGTATAGCTGAGATCGCTTTGCACCTTGGCATTGAGGGCGACCAGGTAATCGACGCTGCGAATTTTTTCGCGTGAAATGCCGTCCATGTATTTCTGGAACAAGGGTGTCGCCGGCAGCTTGTGCAGATAGGGCGTCAGTTCGTGACGTTCCCAGTCCTCATAGGCGAAAGGGATTTTCTCGGCATGCGGTTCGAGAAAGAAATCGAAAGGATTGATCACCGACATTTCGGCAACCAGATCGACCTCGACGCGCAATTCACGGGTTTTTTCCGGAAAGACCAGACGGGCCAGATAGTTGCCTTGTGGGTCCTGCTGCCAGTTGATGAAGTGCTTTTCCGGGCCAACCTTCAACGAATAGGAAAGGATGCGGGTCCGGGAATGCGGGCAGGGACGCAAGCGGATGATCTGCGGCCCGAGATTGACCAGGCGATCATAGGAATAATGCGTGACGTGATTTAGTGCAACGTGAATTGACACGATCTTGCTCCGTACGAAGTGATTGAGCTTACTAAGCAAGACATGAACCAACCCAGTAAGTCACTGTTTTATTTAAGATGAATATCCTGATCGTCGCTTCCGATGCACGCAGGGCAGGAGCCTTGCACCAACGTTGTGCGTGAATGGACGGATTTATTTGCGCTGGAATCCTGCCTTATGGTCACCCTTGGGTAAAAACCCGGGTGCTCAGCTTGCGCCCCTCCTCCAGCACCAACACGCTCGAAGCGATCAGTAGCGACCACACCCAGTCATTCAGACTGAGATCAACGGTATCGAAGATTGCCTGTGCCGGCTGCCAATGCACCGCAAAAACCTGCAAGACCAGAACGCTCGCCAAGGCCAGCCAGAGTCTGCCGTTGCTGAAGAGCTGGTGATTGAAAACGCTGAGATGCTCGGTACGAGCGTTGAAAATGTTGAAGAACTGGAAAAGCACGAAGGTGGTGAAGGCCAGGGTCATCGCGTAAGCATGGTCGGCGTGCTGCTGGCCCCAGGCATAGGCGCCGAGCGTCCCGATGGCCATGATCAAGCCGGAGAAACCAATGCCGAGCAGGCGATGCCCGGTCAGAATGGCGGCATCGCGCCGGCGCGGTTGGGCCAGCATGATGCCGTCACGCGCCGGCTCGACGCCAAGCGTCATGGCCGGCGGACCGTCCATGATCATATTCACCCAGAGAATCTGAATGGCGGTAAACGGGATCGGAAAGCCGAAAAATGGCGCGCCGAGCACCGTGAGCAAGGCACCAATATTGGTCGACAGCTGAAAACGGACAAACTTGACGATGTTGTCGTAAATGGTGCGGCCTTCCTTCACGGCGCCGACGATGCTGGCAAAGTTGTCGTCGGTGAGCACCAGGGTCGCCGCTTCCTTGCTCACCTCGGTGCCGGTGATGCCCATGGCGATGCCGATATCGGCCGCCTTGAGCGCCGGCGCATCATTGACACCGTCGCCGGTCATTGCCACAACATGACCGCATGCCTGCAAGGCCTCGACGATGCGCATCTTGTGTTCGGGGGCAACGCGGGCGAAGACGGCAGTACGTTCAACCAGTTCCCTCAGCTGCCCGGCGTCGAGATCATCCAGTTCGCAGCCTTCGTGCACCTCTCCGCCCAGCCCGAGATCGCGGGCGATACTTGCCGCCGTCGCCCGATGATCGCCGGTGATCATCTTGACGGCGATACCTGCCGCCTGACAAACACGGATCGCCTCGCGGGCCTCGGGCCGGGGCGGGTCGATGATGCCGACCAGGCCGAGCAGGCTCAGATCATTGGCCCAGGCCATCAGGTCGCCAGCCGGATCGAAATCGTCGGCCGGAATGCTGCGCCCGGCCAGCGCCAGCACGCGCATGGCCGCTTCGGCGAATGCGGTGTTTTCAGCTTCAAAACCGGCCCGGGCCGCGTCGTCGAGCGGCGTTTCAGCGCTGGCGCCAAGATAGCGATTGGCCCTTGCCAGCAAAACATCCGGCGCACCCTTGACCCACATCCGAACCCATTCGCCGTCGCGGTGAAAGGTCGCCATGAACTTGTGGGCCGAATCAAAGGGGATTTCACCAAGACGCGGGTTCTGCCTGGTCAACTCGTCGGCCAGCACACCGCCTTTGGCGCCAAGGGCGAGCAGCGCACCTTCGGTTGGATCGCCGATCAACTCTCCGTCATGAATGCGGGCATCGGCACAAAGCACGGCTGGCGTGAGCAGCGGCAGCAAATTTGGTACAAAACCAGCGTCGACCGCAGCAATGCTGCCATCGCCAGCGTAGCCCTCGCCATCAACGACAAACCGCTGGTCCTGGTAGTAAAACTGGCGCGCCGTCATCTGGTTGAGCGTCAGGGTGCCGGTTTTATCCGAACAAATAACCGTTGTGCAGCCCAGCGTTTCCACCGCCGCCAGTTTTTTGACGATGGCGTGGCGCCCGGCCATCCGGTGCATGCCCAGCGCCAGGGTGACGGTGACGACCGCCGGCAGGCCTTCAGGAATTGCCGCTACCGCCAGCGCAATGGCGGTCATCGCGGTTTGCACCAGGTCGTCGCCGCGGAGCAGACTGAGGCTGAAGATCAGGCCGACGACAACACCGGCAATCGCCGCCAGCCGTTTGCCCAGCTGATCGAGCTGCTTTTGCAAGGGTGTTACCGATTCCGACGCTCCGGCAAGCAGGCCAGCCAGGCGGCCCATTTCCGTATTCATGCCGGTCGCCACCACCACCGCCTCCAGTCGGCCACGAGTCACCACCGTGTTCATGAAGAGCATGCAACTGCGCTCGGCCAGAATCGCCCCGGCGGCCACCGCTGCAGGCGTCTTGCTGACGACGTGCGACTCGCCGGTCAGCGCCGCCTCGGCCACGTCGGCGGCATGGGAGACGAGAACACGGGCATCGGCTGAAATCCGGTCGCCCGCCTCGAGCAGAAGCAGGTCGCCGGGCACCAGATCAAACGCCGGGATCTCGATGGTCAGGCCAGCCCGACGCACTCGCGCGACTGGCGCCAGCATGCCTTCCAGCGCAGCCAGCGCCGCTTCGGCCCGATGCTCCTGGAGGAAACCCATCAGCGCATTGGCCAATAGCACGATGGCAATAACGACAGCGTCCTTAAGATCGCCAACCAGAGCTGCCAGAATGGCCGCCGCCAGCAGAATAATGACGAGAAAACTTCGGAACTGATCGAAAAACTTCAGCCAGGCAGGACGTGGCGGTTTTTCTGCCAGGCGGTTCGGTCCATGCTCAAGCAAACGCGCCGGCACGACATCGGCAGCCAAGCCGCAAGCCGGGTCAACTGCCAGACGGGCAGTGACAATCTCAGGCGATTCGGAATGCCAGTGGGTGATGGGTGATGCCATGTGCTTGCGGCAATACGCAGGCCGCTACAGGGAAAGTCGGGCCTTTCATTAAGCCACCTATCGACCCTGCCTTGCAAGCGGGTAGCCGCAACAGCCCGCTTTCATTGATGCCCGCCAATGCGGCGGTGAAGCGTATCCGACTGGTTCAGGCCTGGTTGAAGGACTTCCCAGGCCGGTTTCGGCAAACCGGCGAAACCCTGCCACACAGATTGCGAATTGCCCCGTAACTTTGCCTTCCCGAGTGATATCGACGCACCGCCTGATCGTCGGTGCGTCGCCTTCGTCAATCACCGGGTCAAGCCGTCTCCGACATCGGCACCAGAAAGTCCTTGCTGATGCCGCCGCCCAGTATGTAAATACGGTCCATGAAATCGCTCAGCCATTCGTGCAACCCGTGCTCCAGAATGTCTTCGACCCGGCCGTAATGCAGTTGCGCATGCAGCAGGCCAACCTGACGCTGCGTTTCGCCAGACTGGCGATTGGCGATCAAATCCAAAGTCTTGACCACTCCATTCATGCAGAAATGCAGCGAACGCGGCATGTCGTTACGCAGAATCAGCAATTCGGTCACCCGTTCCGGGGTGATTACATCGCGATAAACCTTGCGGTAGACCTCGAATGCCGAAACGGAACGCAGCAAGGCACCCCACTGGTAGAAGTCGGTCGCCCCTTCGTCACCATGCGGACGCAGTACGTGGTACTTCACATCGAGAATGCGCGCCGTGTTGTCGGCCCGTTCGAGCAAGGTACCGAGGCGGATGAAGTGGTAAGCCTCGTCCTGCAACAGGGTACCCAGCGTCGTGCCACGTGATAGTGAGGAACGCATCTTGACCCAGTCGAAGAACTCGCCGACACCGGCATTGAGAATCTGCTCAAAGCTCTTCTCACGCGCCTCCAGCCAGGTTGCATTCAGGGTTTCCCACATCTCGGTGGTGATAGTGCCGCGCACGGCATGGGCATTTTCGCGGGCCAGACGCAGGCAACTGTGAATGGAGGCCGGATTGTCGGCATCGCTGACCATGAAATGCAGCACATTTTCGGCGTTGACCGCAGCATACTTGGCAGCAAAGGCTTCTTCGAGGCTGTTCAGCGCAATGATGGCCTTCCAGTTCTGATTGGCCGCCTCCAGCGACTGAGGCACCAGAGACATCTGCCAGGTGACATCAAGCAGACGGGCAAGATTTTCGGCCCGCTCGATATAGCGGGACATCCAGAAAAGGTGGTCGGCAGTACGAGATAGCATGATCAGTCCTCCAGAACCCAGGTGTCTTTGGTACCGCCGCCCTGCGACGAATTAACCACCAGCGAGCCCGCAGTCAGCGCGACGCGGGTCAGGCCGCCGGGGACCATATCGACGCACTTGCCCGAGGACAGCACGAAGGGACGCAAATCGAGATGACGCGGCGCAATACCCTCTTCGACAAAGGTCGGGCAATTGGACAAGGCCAGCGTGGGCTGGGCGATGTAACCGTCCGGCTTGGCAATCAGCAACTGACGGAAGCGCTCGATTTCAGCCTTGCTCGCCGCCGGGCCGACCAGCATGCCGTAACCGCCGGCGCCATGGACCTCCTTGACGACCAGTTCGGGCAAGTGATCAAGCACGTATTTGAGTTCATCCGGCTTGCGACACATGTGAGTCGGCACATTGTTCAGCGTCGGCTCTTCGCCCAGATAAAAGCGGATCATGTCCGGCACATAGGGATAAATCGACTTGTCGTCGGCGACCCCGGTGCCAATGGCATTGGAGAGCGTCACGTTACCGGCCTGATAGGCCCGGAGAATGCCCGGCACACCCAGCGATGAGTCGGCACGGAAAACCAGCGGGTCCATGAAATCGTCGTCAATGCGGCGGTAGATCACATCGACGCGCTGCGGCCCCTGCGTCGTCCGCATATAGACCACCTCGTCCTTGACGAATAAATCGCGGCCCTCGACCAGTTCGACGCCCATCTGCTGGGCGAGGAAAGTATGTTCAAAATAGGCGCTGTTATAGGCGCCCGGCGTCAGCACGACGACGGTCGGATCACTCACCCCCTTCGGCGCCACGGTGCGCAGTTTTTCCAGCAACATGTCCGGGTAGTGCTGAACCGGGGCCACCTTGTGTTTGGCGAAAAGTTCGGGGAAGAGACGCATCATCATCTTGCGGTCTTCGAGCATGTACGAGACACCCGATGGCACCCGCAGGTTGTCTTCCAGTACGTAAAACTCGCCTTCGCCAGCGCGAACAATGTCGACCCCGGCAATGTGCGCATAGATGCGGCCCGGCAAATCGACCCCCTTCATCACCGGGCGGTATTGCGCGTTGTTCAGCACCTGCTCGGCCGGGATCTTGCCCGCCTTGAGAATTTCCTGGTCGTGATAGACGTCATGCAGGAACATGTTGAGCGCCTTGACGCGCTGGCGCAGGCCGCCCTGCATCGACTTCCATTCGGCCGAAGGAATGATGCGCGGAATAATGTCAAAAGGAATTAAGCGTTCCTTGCCCGCCTCTTCACCATAAACCGCAAAGGTAATACCAACGCGGTGAAAAGCCAGATCGGCTTCGGCCCGCTTGCGAGCGATACGCTCGGGCGGTGTCGCCTTGAGCCATTCGTCGTAACCCTTGTAGTGAGCGCGGACGCCGCCGTTGGCGTCCATCATTTCGTTGTAGAAGTTCATAGTTGACTCGTCGCTGAGGATGCTCTCGTTGCTAATTCAGCAGGTTCCGTGCCAAAGATCAAAACCGCATAAAATCATCGAATTAGCATTTCGTTAAACATGGCAACGCCCCATGACGGTGCGATCCAAATCAAAGTGGTGCAAATAAAAAAACCCGCCGGATTGCTCCGGCGGGTTTCGATCAGCCAAAACGCCGAAGTGATCAGGCGCGTTCGAAAATCGCTGCAATACCTTGACCGCCACCGATACACATCGTGACCAGGCAGTATTTGCCGCCGACGCGCTGCAACTCGTACAGCGCCTTGGTGGCAATAAAGGCACCGGAACAGCCGACCGGGTGGCCGAGGGCAATCGCGCCGCCGTTCACGTTGGTCTTGGCCGGATCCAGGCCGAGCACCTTGGCAACAGTCAATGCCTGAGCGGCAAAGGCTTCATTGGACTCGATGACGTCCATCTGATCCAGCGTCAGACCAGCCTTTTTCAGGGCCAGCTTGGTCGCCGGGATCGGGCCTTCACCCATGATGTCGTTCGGCACGCCGGCAACAGCGTAGGAAACCAGACGGGCGATTGCCTTCTGACCAGCCTTGGCAGCCACATCAGCGGCAGCCAGCACGAAGAAAGCCGCGCCATCATTGATACCGGAAGCATTACCGGCAGTGACGGTGCCATCCTTCTTGAAAGCCGGCTTCATCTTGGCCAGACTTTCCATCGTGGTATTGGACTTGACGTGTTCATCGGTATCGAAAACCACCTCGCCCTTGCGGGTCTGCTTGACAATCGGAACGATCTGCGACTTGAAGCGGCCTTCAGCAATGGCCACGGTAGCGCGACGCTGCGATTCGACCGCCAGGGCATCCTGCTCTTCACGGCTGAAACCGTGCTTGGCAGCCAGATTCTCAGCGGTGATCCCCATGTGACCAACGCCAAACGGGTCGGTCAGCACGGCAACCATGGAGTCGATCGCCTTGGTATCACCCATGCGAGCACCGGAACGCAGTGCCGGCATCAGGTAGGCTGCCTTGGACATCACTTCGACGCCGCCGCCAATACCATAGTCAGCATCGCCCAGCATAATGTTTTGAGCGGTAGTAATAATGCCTTGCAGACCGGAGGAACACAGACGGCTCACTTGCATGGCGACCGATTCCATCGACAGACCAGCCTGGATGGAAGCAACGCGTGAGACATAAGCGTAACGGGAATCAGTCGGCATGCAGTTACCGACCGTGACGTAATTGATCAGCTGGGGATCGACACCGGAGCGGACCACGGATTCCTTCATGACGATGCCGGCCAGTTCGCTGGCTTCGAAATCGGCCAGGGAGCCACCAAAAGTACCAATAGCGGAACGAACTGCGCTCAGAACGACAACTTCTCTGCTCATGTAAACCTCCAGATAAAAATTATTCAGCCCACCAGACTGGCGAACTCCAACAAAAAGAGCAACAACATCCACAGCACCGTGGCACGCCAGACGAGTCCGACGGCGCTTTGCATGAAATCGACATCAGCCGGGTCACCGAGACCCAGTTCCGCGCGATTGCTCACTTCGACACCTTCAGCGAGCGGCATGCCGAGCTGCACCCCCAGCGCGCCGGCACCACTGGCCAGCACGATCCCGAGATCACGATCCGGCCACTGGCCGGCCTGGGTGCGCCAGCAATAAACCGCATCCTCGAAATCGCCGACGATGGCGAAGGCAGATGCGGTCGCCCGCAACGGCAAC
>Ga0209063_1001943_pt1 | contig 10181 bp, 8 predicted proteins | sample KloWWTmeKNB19Kit_FD_187177 | JGI IMG/M metagenome (GOLD analysis project Ga0209063, IMG submission 187177) | Active sludge microbial communities from Klosterneuburg, Austria, studying microevolution and ecology of nitrifiers - Klosterneuburg... | ecosystem: Engineered > WWTP > Aerobic digester >...
AGGGCAGAGAGCATAGGGGCTGTCTCGAAACAGATTGTTACTTGATTCAATAGGTGAATATTTCTGCTCTGCTCAACACATCGCTTGAAAGTGGATTAAAAGGTAAATTTAATTGAAGTCCCCTTTTGGGGATTTGGGGGCAAAGGGAGCCCGTTCAAACAGATCCACACTTCCATTCTCCAGCTTCAACACACCTCGTGGACATACCGCTGCACAAATACCGCATCCGACACATGAAGCTCTTACAATATTTTGGCCACGTTGGGCATAGTGTCTGACATCGATTCCCATCTCACAATAGGTCGAACAATTGCCACATGAAATGCACTGGCCACCATTCGTGGTAATCCTGAATCGTGAAAAATAGCGTTGCTGCAATCCTAGTATAGCCGCCATCGGGCAACCAAAGCGGCACCAGACACGTGGCCCGAGTAATGGATAAAATCCGACACCAATAACTCCGCTGAAAATAGCGCCAATGAAAAAACCATATCCTTCCCGCAAAGCATAACTATTCAGGAAAAGTATGTGGCTGTTGCCGGTGAAGTAAGTGTATAAAACCAATAGGGTCATCAAGACTACGAAAACCAATACTGAATGGACCATCCAACGTTCGATCTTCCATGCCTTTAATGATGGATCAGCAAGGTGTCGGAAAGGATCACCTGCAGTCTCAGCAAGTCCGCCGCATCCGCAGACCCAACTGCAATACCATCTCTTGCCAAAGAAGTAGGTCAGTACAGGGGAAATGACCAGCATCAGCGCTATAGACCAGCCCAACATGAACAGACCAAGCGTTCCGCTTTGAAGAAGTTTATCCAGGTTCCAGTCAAAGAAAAAGTAGTAATTCAATGGCCACATGTTTTTCAGGTCCATCGAAGGTTGATTCAGTCTTTCTAAAACTTCAGGGATGAGAAAGGCAAAGCACAATTGGAAAAACATGACGGAGACCGTGCGGATCTGCTGGTACTTGTTGCCTTTATATTTGAGTATAAATTTTATACCAAATAGTAAAATGGCGAGCGTGTACAAGGTTCCATACACAAACCATTGGCTGGCTGGTTTGTTTTTTATCCATTCACTGAATGGATCGAAAAGAGCTATGAAGCCAGTATTTCCTGACTCGGCAAGTCCAAGTGATTGCGGAAAGAAATATAACAGGATGTAGAAACCCATCAGCGTAAGGGCAAGAAACCATGCAGTTGTACCACGGGAGGTAATGGTTTTTACCCGGACAAAATTATTTTGAATGCCGGGGGATTGCCTTTGATATTGTATTATGCTATAACCGATGACACCTGTGCTGATCAGTAGCAAAGAAAGAATCAAGGTCAGATTACTTTCAGGAAAACTTCCGGTGAAACTGATCAGTCCGATCAACAAACCGGAACAGCCAATGATCGAAAATATTTTATGACCAATAGTCAGGCTTGGGTATACTGTGGGTGTGAGAGACATGGATATGTCATCCTGATGAATCATACTGATGACTTTTGATGATTTTTCATAAATGCTTGCACATGAGCGTGCTTTCTGTTTACAACGGACCTGATGGTTACTCCCGTAATGGAACGATATACATCTCTAACAGCGTGAGCATAGTTTGGAGAAAACTCCTGATCGAAAAGAGCAAGCTCAAGGTTGGCCAATACTACTTCGATATTGGTTTTGGTGATGATCCATTTTTCACAAACCTCTTGCCTGAACCTTACACCCATCAGGTTGAAGCCTATGACTGCTTGTTCGGTATAATTAATCCGTATGCTTTTCTTTCCATCCCGTTGTTGCCAGTAAATTGTTTTTTGACCTTCTGGTAATTTTGGACTGATTGTTCCATATACCTGGTATTCCGTGTTGAAGAATTTAGCAGAGTTAAACCAGATACCACCATCGTATTTAACTGGAGTTCCGCATATGGTGGATGCCATGGCTTCCCCCATCAGACGGCCGGTGTACCATAGTGGCTCAATCGCCTTGCGGCCTGGGGAGGGGCGACGTAATTCGGCACAATCACCGATGGCATAGATATCTGCGATATTTGACTGAAGGAATTCATCCACAAGTATTCCTTTATTTATTTCTATAGGTGAATCGCTGAGCCAGGATACGTTTGGATGCACTCCTACAGCTATGCATGCAAGCTGGCAATCGATTTCTTCTCCACTGGATGTGAGCGTTGATTTAATCCGCCCTGCTTCGTCGCCTTTTATGTCTGTGAGTTCAGTATGGAGACGCAGGTCAATTCCATGTTCCCTGATCTCTCGGTTGACCATCTCAGATTCTTCAGCAGGTAATAACATATTCGAGTAACTGGATTCCCTGACCAGGAAAGTGACGGGTATGTGACGACTGTGAAACATTTCCGCAAGCTCAATGCCGATCAGGCCGCCACCTGCGATAACAACCCTTTTGAGGTTTGTGCTTTTCGATTCGATATACTGCAGATCTTGTAATGAATAGAGACTGGCGACTCCATCCAATTCATTTCCGGGTATCTCAAGACGGTTTGATAAAGAACCGGTCGCCAGGATTAATTTATCATAGCTGATTTGTTTTCCCCCAGCTGTATGTACCGTTTTACGCTGATCATCAAGTACGTTCACCAAATCATTGATGAGGTGTATCCTGTTTTTTTTCCAGAACCAGGGCTCATAGGGCATGATGTCATTCCAGTGCATATGTCCCATGTACACATACATCAAGGCTGTACGAGAAAAGAAATAATCTGATTCGGCAGAGATCACAGTGATCTGGTGATCGGCGCGTTGACGGATATGACGTGCTGCGGTTATTCCAGCTATGCCATTACCAATGATGAGAATATGCATTATCGAAATTAAGGATTATAATCCGTCAGGAAGCTTCCGATAATGGGTGAAGATGAAGGAGGGCAAAAAAAAACTCCGGTGGATGACCACCGGAGTTTTTACTTAATTCATTGTAAACTTAATCCCGCAGGATATTACATTTTTTCGAACTTGATCGTCTTCACAGCTTTTGATTCTGTCATTCTGACGAAGTAAGTGCCAGTAGCATAATCAGCAACATTGATGGTCAGTTGGTTTGCACCCTGCACCAAAGATTGCTTGCCTAAAACAGAAACAATACGGCCTGTGATATCCATTACAGCCAGGTCAATTTCAGTATTATTTGCAGCGTTAAACTCTACATAAACTTCAGTTGAAGCTGGATTAGGATACAATTTGGTTCCGGAGATATTCTTGATATCTTCTACAGCTGTTTCCAACGTGAAATCGAAAGGAATGCTGGTACCCGCACCGTAGCTGATGTTGTCATAGATCACTCCACCATCAAGTGCAATGGAGATGGCGCCTGCAGCGATGCTGGCCTGTCCATTTGGTGTTGTACAGCTGTGTGATGTAGGATTGACCGCGCCATTCAGAAGGCCATCACCAAAACCATCAACTAATACCACTTCATAACAACCATCAATCGTGTGGGTGAATTCTTGTGTATAGGTTTCATCGCAAGAAAGGGTACCCAGATCAGCACTGGAAACCACGATGTTACCATCAGGGTCAGTGACGGTCCATGAAACTTCTTCAGGCCAGAAGTCAGTCGTTACAGTCAGCGTAGCTGTTTGAGTTGCTGTTGGCTGGATCACCTGCCATGCATAGTTGTTATCCTGAGGAGATAAGTCATCAGCATTATTCGGCAATGTTACCGCCAATTCGAGGTCTGAAGACTGATCAACTGTAAGACCTGTCAATGATACATTGGTAGATTTAAATTCTAGCAGGCTTCCGGTCCAGTCTTTGGTGCGAATAACTTCACCATCGACAAGTAATTCAACGTGAGCAGAAGTCAGTGTATCAGCACCCATGTTCTGGATCTTGGCTACAAAAGAACCTTGCTGGTACTCACCGCAGAAATAACGGGTCGTATAGGTAGCGGATACCTTTGCATCGTTATCACCTCTGAACGATACATCATAGACATAGTCGAAAGTAGGATCAAACACATTGTTGAAAAAGTAATCATTAGCAAGCAACATCTGACCACTCGGACGTACCACATACATAGTTGGCCAGTAGGTCAGGTTAAATTTAGCTGGAACAGTGTTGTCCTCCACGATAAAATAAGGAACACCGGTCACCCAGTCACCCTGAGTGTTCGTGCCTGTACCTAATAGGTCTTCATGGGTAGTGGCGGCATCGCCTTCGATGGAGAAAACAACCAGTTGGTCAGTTCCATCAGGGCCATAAGAATCCCACAGATCTTTCAGTACGTGATTGGTATGCAGAAAATAGCAGGGACCGCACCAGGTAGCGAAGATATCGATCAGGACAACCTTGCCACTGTCCAGGTAATCCTGAACTACGTGCACATTGCCGTTGATATCGGTGAGCGTCAAGCCGGCTGGAATTTTACTGCCATCAATTAATTGTGCCTTGGCACCAAATGTAAAGAGGAGAGAAAATAAAAGGAATGCGTACAGCTTCTTCATGTTAAAATCTTTATTGTGTTGAGAGTGTAAAGAGAGGTGTAAAAATATGTAATTCAGGTGATCACAAGGCATTTTTTCTATTTAATTGCGAAAATGTTGGACAAAGGACAATAAAGGGGAGTTTACTGGCCATTTCAGTAGAAAATTTTGCCTGTCCAGTGGATTTTGCAAATTATTAACGGTGCCAAACTTTCCCGCACTCGATAAGGGATAATTTTATAGATGCCTGTTAATTAGTTGTTTATATATTTTTTTATACACCAAAATTTATTTATCAAACAAGGGCTTGGTATTAAATGACTGTATAGCAGTTTTTTACACGTTAAATATTTGTTTTATGCGTATATTTGTGTTTTAGCTTTCTGGCTTTATGTCGTGAGAGCGGCATAGGATGGGTGTTCAACCAGATATAAATTAGTTGTACATTTACAAATCAGAGTATAATTTTAAGCACATGAAAAGACTCCTACTTTGTTTTTTCCTTCTCCAGTCACTTGCAGGTACGACCTGGGGGCAGATTTCTATATCGGTCAATCCTAGTCCGTTTGTACTCACTGGACATCCATCTAATAATGATGTGTCAATTCATATTGAAGTGACCAATCATTCTTCCTTCGATGCTTATATCCTTTGGTCCAGGACTGTGGAATCAGCTCCTCAGGGATGGCTTACCTGGATCTGTGATAAGAATTTGTGCTACCTGCCTACAGCTAATGCATGCTCACCCACCAAACCTAATATCCTCGCCCCAGGTGAAAAGATGGATTTCCAAATCCATGTTAATCCAGGTGCAGTTGAAGGAAGTACCCCTTATGATATCACATTTATGGATTATGAGGATCCATCCATCATTCTTGGCCACGTTGATGGCGAGGTGTTGATCAGTAATTCAGTTAGCACTAAAAACAATGGTGCTCAAAGTAATCTGACCGTTTACCCTAATCCAACGACAGATTATTTCCAGGTTTCTGAAACACCCGGTTTGAAATACATCGAACTCTTCAACATCGTTGGAAATAAAGTGAGATCATATGATGCACTTCCACAGAAACAATATGCAGTAGGTGATCTGACTGACGGTATCTACCTTGTCAGGCTGGTGACTTCCACCGGAAAAATTATCAAGACGATTCGTCTGAGTAAAAGATAAATCATGACTTTGCTGACTGGTTCAGTGTAGTTTTAAAATATTCAAAATGCCCTCTCTTGAGGGCATTTTTATTTGCCTAAGCCGTTTATTACAACTTCCTGCAAGAAGTATTGGTTTAATTAGCTTGCCCTGACTGTACCTTTGCACTATAAATCGTAAAATCTTATGACACATCCTGTTTCTTTATATCGCATGGGCCATTTCAACGCGGCCCATCAGCTTGCGATCCCCTCCTGGTCTATGGAGAAGAATCTCAAGACTTTTGGAAAATGTGCAAACCCGAATTTTCACGGACATAATTATGAAGTGGAAGTACGTGTGACCGGCCATCTGGATCCGGAAACAGGGATCTTAATCAACCTGAAAGACCTTAAGGAGATCCTTGAAAGAGAAGTGGAGGACCGTTTTGATCATAAGAATCTCAACCTGGATTGTCCTGAGTTTTCAGCCATCGTCCCCACGGTGGAAAATATCTGTATTGTGATATACCAAATCATGAGGCCTTTGATTCCTGCTCACCTTGATCTGGGAATCAAGCTGTATGAAACACCCCGTAATTATGCTGAATACCCAGGAAGGTAATGGCTCTGCAGGAAAGACAGATTTGTTTTCCAAGGATAAAAAATAGGGGATAAAAAATATAGGGGTTCAAAATCTTGAACCCCTATATTTTTTATGAACCCCTACATTTTTTATCCCAACGTAAATCTGAATGTATTTTACTCTCTCAATTTAGCCAGCAAACGCAGGATTTCGATATATAGCCAGATGAGCGTGATCATCAACCCCATGGCTGAAAACCATTCCATGTATTTTGGAGCCTGTGCTTCTTCACCTTTCACTATCAGGTCAAAGTCAAGCAGCAGGTTAAGTGAGGCGATCCCGATCACGCCCAGCGAAAAGAGGATACCGATGGTCCCGCCTTCATGGATAAAAGGGATATTGATGCCGAAGAAACTCAGACCGAAACTGATCAGATAGAGAAGAGCAATGGCACCAGTAGCCATCACCACCCCCATCCTGAATTGCTGGGTCACAGGTATGATCCCTGTTTTATGAATGAACAACATAATAAATAAAACAAGGAGTGTCAGTGAAATCGCCTGGATGACAATGCCTCCTCCGAAGCCTGCATAGATCCCGGAAATGCCACCTACAAATAATCCCTCCATGGCAGCATAGGCAGGAGCGATATATGGAGAGTATTCCTTTTTAAACACATTGACCAATACCAGGATAAGTCCTACGATGGCCCCACCGATCATGAGCACCGGACTTTGTACCTGGTAATTGTATATCGCCGTGATCAAAAGGATACCAAATAAGATCAGCGTCTTATTAATCGCTCCCTGTGCCGTCATCGTTCCTTCCTGCGCAACAGAAAGTGTTGAGGCTGATTCATTCTGGAGGCTGTTCCTTAGCAGTGGATTACCACCGCCTGCAAATTTTTTAAACATGGGAAGTAGGGTTTATAAGTTGATGAGTTGATGGGTTGATAGGTTGTTGAGTTTATAGGTTGATGAGTTGATAGGTTGATGAGTTTATATGTTGATTGTTAAATGGTAAACTACTAGGGACTGATTACTGATTACTGATTACTATTACTGAATACTGACAACTGATAGCTCAACTAAATAACTATTGTTTCTTGTATTTCGCAATGGCCTCCTTTATTCTCTGCACACGATTTTCAGGACTAGGATGCGTGCTCATAAATTCCGGTTGACGTTGTCCGCCGCTGGCTTTTTCGAGTATCTCCATCACGGTGATCAAAGCTTCAGGATCGTATCCTGCCTGGCTCATAAAACGGACGCCCAGATCATCTGATTCAAGCTCCTGATCGCGGCCGTAGGACATGTTGACCAGACCAGCGATCATCTGTGCGGCTTGTGCGGTATTATAATCACCGGAGGCTACCACAGCAGCACCTGTTAGTCCCTGCGTTAATTCCTGTTTAGCAATTCGCTCCGCACCATGGCGTGCTACCACGTGGCCAATCTCATGTCCCAGCACACCAGCCAATTCATCTTCCGTCTCAAATTGTGATATCAAAGCAGTCGTTATAAACACCTGGCCACCCGGTAAAGCAAATGCATTGACGACGTTTGGATCTGCCAGCAAATGGAAATCATATTGATAAGGAGTCTGGCGTGCGTCACTGTTTTGCACAATCTTTTGACCAACCGACTTGACAAGCTTTTGGGCTTCTGCATCCGGATGCAAACCGCCATATTGTTCGACCATGGCAGGGAAACTATTTAAGCCCAATGCTACTTCCTGTTCGGCAGTGATGCTGATGTGTTGTGTCACACCAGTGACTTCATTATACTGTGAGCTGGAGTAATATTTGCATATTGCAAAACCAGCAAGGAAAAGCGCAATCAGAATACCCCCTCCAACATTACGACGACTTGGAGTTCGTCCACCTCCTTGTTGGCCTGGTTGATTTCCACCGAATATTGACATGATAATGAGTTTTAGTAGGATGAATGATAATAAGCGTTATGGCAGTCCATGATCGTTTATAATTGCCTGTCAGCTGCCCAGGTTATGCTAAAGGACTTATTCAAATATAGAAATTGTTGTGGAATTAGTTCAACGGGTTTAATGCAATTGGATTTTCTTAAGGGGTTTAGATATTAATTGTGAAATGTAATTGGATGGGTATCCACATGGTTGGCGGAGAAAACTCCATCCAACGGCATTTTGTGGATTGGGAATTATGGAAGGTAATTCGGTGGGTATCCTCATGGCTGGGGGAGTAAACGATTCGAATCACTCACTGCGGCACTTCACCCAACGGCATCCCGGTTTGGATTTCTTTTGTCACGGGCGTATTGAATCCGCCCGTGACAAAATAAATTACATCGGTCAAGGGGTGGATGCAATACGCTCCCGACGGTTGGATTTCCTGTAAAGTAAGTAGTCTAGAATTCAGAGGTGAAGTGGAAGCGGATATCCGGAAAGTTTTCCAGGGTCATACGCAGCACCCAGGCGGATTCAGCGAGGAATACAGGCTTTTCATCCTTGTCGCGGGCAATATCTTTTTTCTTGCGGGTGATAAATGCCTGAAGGCCGGCTTCTGTATCTGCCTCGATCCAGCAGGCCTTGTGAAGGCTTAAAGGTTCGTAGTCACATTTGGCACCGTATTCATGTTCGAGACGGTATTGAATGACATCAAACTGAAGGGCACCGACTGTGCCGATGATCTTATCTCCGTTCAATTCTTTGACAAACATTTGTGCAACCCCTTCATCCATCAGCTGGTCCAGGCCCTTGTTGAGTTGCTTGGTCTTCATCGGGTCTTTATTGATCACGCGACGGAACATCTCCGGTGAAAATCTCGGGATGCCTTTGAAATGCAATTTTTCACCTTGTGTCAATGCATCACCGATATTGAAATTGCCTGAATCATATAAACCAACAATATCGCCAGGCCATGCTTCATCAATCACTTCTTTGCGTGAAGCCATGAACGAAGTAGGGTTGGAAAATTTCATCTGGCGCTCCTGCCGAACATGATAGTAGTTTGTATTTCTTTCAAACTTGCCGGAACAAATCCGGAGAAAAGCAATTCTGTCCCGATGCCTCGGATCAATGTTGGCGTGAATTTTAAAAACAAATCCGGTGAAAGTTTCTTCATCCGGACGTACGATACGCTCCTCGGTCTCCCTGGCCAATGGCGGTGGAGCAATGTCAATAAAACAATCAAGTAATTCCTTGACACCAAAATTGTTAACCGCACTACCGAAAAACACCGGACACACCTCGCCAGACAAATATTTTTCCCGGTCAAAGGTAGGATAGACATGTGTTACTGTTTCTAGTTCAACGCGTAATTCATCCGCCGCTCTTTTACCCACATGATGATCCAGCAGTGGATCTTCGACATCATGGATCTCGATGATTTCCTCTTCTTCTTGTTTGCTGTGAGGACGGAAGAGAACAAGTTTTTTTTCATAGATATTATACACCCCTTTAAACTGTTGTCCCATGCCAATAGGCCAACTGAGTGGTGTGACATGTAGGCCAAGTTTTTTCTCAACTTCATCAAGCAGATCCACGGCATCTTTTCCTTCCCTGTCCAGTTTGTTGATAAAAACAATGATCGGGGTATGGCGCATACGGCAGACTTCCACCAGTTTTTCTGTTTGCGTTTCCACCCCTTTAGCGACGTCGATGACGACAATCACACTATCTACAGCAGTGAGGGTCCTGAACGTGTCTTCTGCAAAATCCTTGTGACCGGGTGTATCCAGGATATTGACCTGATGATCGCGGTATGGGAATGCCATTACCGAAGTAGCAACGGAGATACCTCTCTGCCGCTCGATTTCCATAAAGTCGGAGGTAGCGTGTTTCTTGATTTTATTGGATTTGACAGCACCAGCTTCCTGGATAGCGCCACCAAAAAGGAGTAGTTTTTCTGTAAGGGTGGTCTTGCCTGCATCCGGGTGGGAAACTATCCCAAAGGTCTTTCGTTTCTGGATCTCGTCTATTGCGCTCATGGGTTACTCTGTAGAGGGGGCAAAGGTAGCAGTTTTCGCCTGACAGCTTTGCTGT
>Ga0209063_1001946_pt1 | contig 10176 bp, 10 predicted proteins | sample KloWWTmeKNB19Kit_FD_187177 | JGI IMG/M metagenome (GOLD analysis project Ga0209063, IMG submission 187177) | Active sludge microbial communities from Klosterneuburg, Austria, studying microevolution and ecology of nitrifiers - Klosterneuburg... | ecosystem: Engineered > WWTP > Aerobic digester >...
TGTTTGGCCGCTACACCGCGATCTCGGCAATCCAGGACCGCACCAAGCTCGGTATCGACATCAACGAGACCTTGAAGAAATCGGTGGAAGGCCCGGTCACGGTCGACAGCGTGCAAGTCGAGGACGTGACCTTCTCCGACGCCTACGAGCAATCCATCGAAAAACGCATGATGGCCGAGGTCGAAATCCAGACCAAGCGCCAGAACCTCGAAACCGAGCGCATCAACGCCGAAATCACCGTGACCCAGGCCAAGGCCCAGGCGGATTCGGCGCTGGCCAAGGCCCAGGCCGAGGCCGAGGCGATCCGCGTGCGCGGCGTTGCCGAAGGCGATGCGATCAAGTCACGCGGCGAGGCGCTCAAGCAGAACGCGCAACTGATTGCGTTGACCCAGGCCGAGAAATGGAATGGCGTGCTGCCGGCGACGATGGTTCCAGGTGGCGCAGTGCCCTTCCTCAACCTCAAGGCGAATACCGGAATCGAATGACCGGAGATGCGCGCAGTCTGCCGGTCAACGCGGGATTGCCGGACAACGGAACTGAATCGATGCCGGGCATCGCAGCGTGCCATCGACAAAACCGCGCTGGCCTGGCGGGCGCGCGACCGCCGCGGCAGTGGCCAACGTGGCGAAACACCCGCAACCTGATCCTGTTCTGCGGTCTCTGCCTGATCCTGCTTGCGCCCACCGCGCAGGCCGCGAAACTGCTGGTGTTCGCGGCGGCCAGCCTGAAACCCGCGCTTGACAGCGTGCTCGCCACGCCGCAGGCGCAGGCCATTGGCGAAATCACGGTCAGCTATGCGGCCTCCTCGCAACTGGCGCGACAAATCGAACACGCGGCACCGGCGGCCATGTTCATTTCGGCAGATCCCGAATGGATGGATGTGGTCGAGCGTGCCGGCAAGCTCGTCGCCGGCAGCCGCAGCAACCTGCTCGGCAATGCCCTGGTGCTGATTGCGCCGAACGACAGCACGATCGCACTCACGATCGCACCCGGATTCGATCTCGCCGGCGCACTCGGTGTCGATGGCCGTCTCGCCATCGGCGCTCCGGACAGCGTGCCGGCCGGCAAGTATGCGAAAGCGGCCTTGATCGATCTTGGCGTGTGGCCGGCACTGGAATCGCGCCTGGTCCCCGCCATGCATGTGCGTGCCGCGCTGGGTTTTGTCGCCCGCCATGAAGTGCCGCTGGGCATCGTCTATCGTTCCGATGCGGTTTCCGAACGTGCGGTGCGCGTGGTCGACACCTTTCCTGCGGCCTCGCATCCGGCGATCGTCTATCCGGTCGCCCTGCTCGAAGCCGGCGACAATCCCGGCGGGCGGCAGTTGCTCGAACTGCTGCACTCCGCATCCGCAGCGGCGATTTTCGTGCGCTTCGGCTTCGACCGCCTCTGAGCATGTTCGCGCTGTCCGCCGACGAATGGCAGGCGTTGGCCCTCAGCCTGCGTGTTGCCATGCTCAGCGTGATCATCTCGATGCCCTTCGCGCTGGCCCTGGCCTGGCTGTTGTCGCGCCGGCGCTTCCCGGGACGCCTGCTGGTCGAGGCGCTGATGTTCCTGCCCTTGACCCTGCCGCCCGTGGTCACCGGTTATGCCTTGTTGGTGCTGTTTGGACGCCACGGCTGGATCGGCGAATGGCTGGCACAGTTCGGCATCGTCTTTGCGTTCCGCTGGAGCGGTGCCGTGCTGGCGGCGGCGGTGATGGGTTTTCCCATGCTCGTGCTGTCGATCCGCGCCGCCTTCGACAGTGTCGATCGTCGCCTCGAACATGCGGCGGAGACGCTCGGCGCATCGGCCTGGCGGCGCTTCGTGACGATTGTGCTGCCCTTGTCCACGCGCGGCATCATTGTCGGCAGCGTGCTCGCGTTTGCGCGCGCGTTCGGCGAATTTGGTGCCACGATCACCTTTGTTTCGAGCATTCCGGGCGAGACGCGGACGCTGCCGATCGCGATCTACGAATTGATGAGCCTGCCGGGTGGCGAGTTCGGCGTGCAGCGGCTGACCGTGGTCGCCCTGATTGTCGCCCTTGCCGCGACCATCGGTGCGGCGATTCTCGGCGGCTCGCTGTGGGGGCGTCGTCGCGATGATTGAACTGGCACTCCAGCACACGCTGGCGGATCTGGATATCGACATCCGTTTTTCCTCCGCCGCGCGCTGCCTGGCCCTGTTTGGCGATTCCGGTGCCGGCAAGACCACCATCCTCAATGCCATCGCCGGCTTGCTGCGCCCGCGCCAGGCGCGCATCGTCCTCGATGGGCAGGTTCTCGTCGATACCGCCAGCAGCATCGACATGCCGTCGGCCGCGCGCGAGGTTGGCTACGTGTTCCAGGATGGCCGCCTGTTTCCGCACCTGAGCGTGCATGCCAACCTGCTCTACGCAAACCACGCCCGGCAGCGCAAGGCCACGCAGTTCGAGCGCCTCGTCGACCTGCTTGAACTGGCACCCCTGCTCCAACGTCGCCCGCATACCTTGTCCGGCGGCGAGCGCCAGCGCGTCGCCATCGGTCGTGCGCTGATGTCCGAGCCGCGCATCCTGCTGCTCGATGAGCCGCTGACCGGCCTGCATCGCGAGGCGCGCGTGCAGGTGCTCGATCACTTGCGCCGGCTCAAGCAGGCATTGCGCGTGGCGACCGTGCTCGTTTCGCACCAGGCCGATGAGGTCATTGCGCTGGCCGACGAGGTGATCCGCGTGCATGCCGGCACGCTGACCGCGCAGCTCGACATGGCGAAATTCCAGAGCCGTGGCGACTGAGTCCAACCTCGAAAGCCTGCAATGCTTTTCTGCTTGCGATCAACGCGTTAGGCTAGGCACTTGAAACGATCGTTTGAGGATTGCCGATGAAATTGTGGACCTGGATTGGCATCGTGCTGGGCAGCCTGCTGCTCGCATCCTGCGGCGGCGGCCCGGTCAAGCGCGTCAGCCCGCCCACCGCCAGCGTGCAGGAACTGGTTGTTCGTGCCGACGGCAACTGGCATCTGCGCGTGCGCCTGCAGAACTTCAGCAACGTGCCGATGACCTTCAGCGGCATCGATGCCGAGCTTGAAACAGGCGACCGCGCGGTGGGCACGATCAAGCTCTCGTTCAAGCTCGATATTCCCGGAGAAAGCGCCGACGTCTTCGAGGCGGATCTGCTACCGCTTGCCGGCACTCGCGCACCGGTGGGCGATTTCGCCTATCGCCTGCACGGCACGATCAGCAGCAGCGAGCCGAAAGGCAACTTCAAGTTCACCCGCGAGAGCCAGCTGAGCCCGGCCCCCGGCCTGCCCGGCACCTGGCGCTGACCCATCACCGACACTTTCAGGAACCGAAATGACCCAGTACAAGGCCCCGATCCAGGACATCCGCTTTGCCCTCAATGATGTGCTTGGTGCCGAAGCGCTGTTCCAGCGCCTGCCCGGTTTTGAATCAGCGACGCCCGATATCGTCGACGCCGTTCTCGAGGAGGCCGCGCGATTTGCCGAGCAGGTGCTGGCACCGCTGAATGCCAGCGCCGACCAGGAGGGCTGCACGCTGGACAAGGCCACCGCCAGCGTGCGCACGCCGAAGGGCTTCAAGGAAGCCTATGAAAAGTTCGTCGAAGGCGGCTGGCCGGCGCTGACCATCCCGGCGGCGTTCGGCGGCCAGGAGTTGCCCGAAACGATCGGCGTGATCTTCAAGGAAATGATTGATTCCGCGAACATGTCCTGGAGCAATTTCCCGATGCTCTCGCACGGCGCCAGCGAGGCGCTCAAGGTGCATGGCGAAAAATGGCAGCAGGATGCGTTCCTGACCCCGATCATCGAGGGCCGCTGGACCGGCACGATGTGCCTGACCGAGCCGCAATGCGGCACTGATCTCGGCCTGTTGAAGACACGCGCCGAGCCGAATGCCGACGGCAGCTATCGGATCAGCGGCACCAAGATCTTCATCACCGCCGGCGAGCATGACCTCACCGACAACATCATCCATCTGGTCCTCGCGCGCCTGCCCGATGCACCGCCCGGGGTGAAGGGCATCTCGCTGTTCATCGTGCCGAAATTCAAGGTCGATCAGCAGGGCAAGGTCGGCGCGCGCAATTCGCTTGCCGTCGGTTCGATCGAGCACAAGATGGGCATCCACGCCTCGGTCACCTGCGTGATGAATTTCGACCAGGCCGAAGGCTGGTTGATCGGTGGCCCGAACAAGGGACTCAACGCGATGTTCACCATGATGAACACCGCGCGCATGGCGGTCGGCGTGCAGGGCCTCGGCCAGATCGAACGTGGCTATCAGAGTTCACTCGACTACGCACGCAATCGCCTGCAGATGCGCGCGGCCAGCGGACCCAAATTCCCCGACAAGCCGGCCGATCCGCTGATCGTGCATGCCGATGTCCGGCGCATGCTGCTGACCCAGAAATCCTTTGCCGAAGGCTGCCGCGTGCTCGCCCTGTATGCCTACATGCAGCACGACATTTCCACCCATGCGGCGGATCCGCAGGAACGCAAGCGCGGCGAAGAACTGGTCTCGTTCCTGACCCCGATCGTCAAGGGTCTGCTGACCGAACTGGCCCAGGAATCAACCTACGATGCCATCCAGATTTTCGGCGGCCATGGCTTCATCGTCGAAACCGGCGTCGAGCAGTTTGCCCGCGACGCGCGCATCACCACGTTGTACGAGGGCACCACCCAGATCCAGGCCAACGACCTGCTCGGGCGCAAGATCCTGCAATTGCAGGGTGCGGGCCTCAAGCATTTCCTCGGCGAGATCTCGGCGTTCTGCCAGGCCAGTGCCAACAAGCCGGACCTTGGCGAATTCATCGCGCCGCTGGCGATCGTGACCAAGGAGTGGAGCGACCTGACCCAGGAAATTGCCCGTAAAGCGCAGGCGAATGTCGAGGAAGTCGGTGCGTCCGCCGTCGACTATCTTTTCTACTCCGGCTACGTGGCTGTGGCGTATTGCTGGGCGCGCAGCGTCGCCGCGCTGGAGAGTTCGGCCCAGTCCGCTGCATTCAAGGAAGCCAAGCGGCATACCGCACGCTTTTATTTCAGCCGCATCCTGCCGCGCATCCACCACCACGGTGCCGCAATTCGGGCCGGTGCGGATACACTGATGGCCATGCCCGATTCGCAATTTGGTTGAAACCTGGAAACGACAGATGGATTCGGAAGCCAATATCCACATCCGCCTCGCCGATGCCGACGATGACGATTTCATCCTCGGCCTGGTGCCCCGATTCGTCGAGGGTTTCGAGCTTCCGCCATGGCGACGGCGGGGCGAATGTGCCGAGCACATCAAGCTCGACCTGGCCCGCCATCTGTCCGAGCAGCCACCCGGCTCGCATGTCTTCGTCGCCGAAAACGATGACGGCAAGCGCGTCGGCTTCATCCATCTGCAGACGGTCAAGGACTATTTCAGCGACGCCCAGAACGGCCACATTTCCGATCTCGCCGTCGCCAGCAACCACGATGGCGAAGGCGTTGGCCGCGCCCTGCTCGCCTACGCCGAACGCTGGGCCCGCGAGCACAAATACCGCCATCTGCAACTGGCCGTGTTCCCGGGCAACGAACGCGCACGGACGATCTACGAAAAAGCCGGCTTCGGCATCGACATCCTGCGCCTGACCAAGCCGCTGCGCTGAGCAGCGCGCGTTTTGCAGGAGGGGTCTTCAGGCCCGATGCTTTTGTTGGCACCGTGCGGACGAGCATCGCGGCTGAAACCGCTTCCCACGAAGGGAGCGGGAAACTTGCTCGCTATTCGTAGGAGAGGCCTTCAGGCCCGATGCCTTTTTGGCAATTTACCACACGCTCAACCGCGCTCGCGCACATACACGGATTTCGCCGATCCGCCGCCGGCCATCGGGCGTTCCTCGATATCGAACAGGTTGCTGGCGGCGACCAGTTCACGCAATTTCGAGAAGCCGTAGCTGCGCGCGTCGAAATCCGGCATCTGCTTGACGAGGTAGTTGCCGACCAGGCCAAGAAACGCCCAACCGGTGTCGTCGGATGAAGCCTCGACCGCATCGCGCAGCAATCTCGCCAGGCGCTTGTCCTTGCCGACGCCGGCAACCGGCTTGTCCTTGGCCGGCTTGCCTTCATCCTTCTTCAACAGGAATTCGGTATAGATGAACTTGTCGCAGGCGGAGACAAACGGCTGCGGCGTCTTGCGTTCGCCGAATCCGTACACGGTCAGCCCGGACTCGCGGATGCGTGCGGCTATGCGGGTGAAGTCGCTGTCGCTGGATACGATGCAGAACCCATCCAGGCGCTGGCTGTAGAGGAGATCCATGGCGTCGATGATCATCGCCGAATCCGTCGCGTTCTTGCCGACCGTGTAACGGAATTGCTGGATCGGCTGGATCGAATGCGACAGCAACACTTCTTTCCAGCCCTTCAACTGCGGGCCGGTCCAGTCGCCATAAATGCGCTTGACGCTGGCCGTGCCGTACTTGCTGACCTCCGCCAGCAGGCCTTCGACGATCGAGGGCTGCGCGTTGTCGGCATCGATGAGAACGGCAAGCCGGCTGGAAATGGGACTGCTCATGTCTCGGCCTCGGTGACGGAATGCGTCGAGAATAGCGCCAAATGACCGCTTTCGCCGACGCCTTCATCCCTGCAGCGCGCCAAGTCGGCTGCCACGGAAAACGCCACGCCTGAGTAGACCGGTGTTCAGCCGTTCGCGACGTCTGCCTTTCGCCAAACCCATTCATCGGCATCGCCAACAAACATCCGCGGTAACCTGAGTCATGCTCACCCACATCGGATAGCGGGTAGATTCAAGACAAGAGCCCCATTTTTCCGGTCCCATGCTTCCCCCTCTTCTACTGGCGTTTCGGCGTGAGCGACCTATCGGTCATAGCCGCATGCCCAATCATATGACTTCCTCAGTTGACGCTGAAACAAGCGGTGTGAGGAACATCGGCCAGAGACTACCCACTTGGACATGACTTTCCGAGCGGTCATGGTGCTGCTGCTCCTCAGCGGCGATGGCGAAGATTGCAGAGACCGCGGCAGGGTCATTGCCGCGCAGCGCAACAAGCTGCTTCTGCAAATGGCTGATAAAAACGCTATCAACCGCAATGGTGGTGGCCGCAATGGCACCGGGCCCGCAGATGCCACTAATCACACCGATTACGTACCAACCAAGGCAACACATGACGCCCAGGACGCTGCAGGTCGAGCGTCAATCCGCCCTGCATTTTTGCTGTTGGGCCTAATGGCTAGGGCGGCGAAATGGCGACCTCGTTTACGTCACCGGAATTCCGAGAGTGTTTGGGCAGCTCTAGGTCACGCTACTTGCGCAATCCGCTTGCGATTGAAGTCGTACAAACCGAAAAGCGCATCAAGCTCTCGTGGTTGAACTGTAAGTCCACGTTGCGCATCTTCGACGATGCACTTCACCATGCCAATGGCCTCACGTTTGTCCGATGCGGTTACCCACCACGGATAAGGCAGCCGTTCAATATCCTTACTTTGGATGTTCATGGTGTGATTCAGCACTGACTTCATTAACATCGTCGCCTGCGGTGAGGCGCACCAACCGAGTATGAACCACAGCTCATCGCGTTCCACGCCATCGCGCAGAAAAGCGCATGGCGCACCGCTGTCCAGAATGTAACCGGATGGCAGATAACGCATGTCAATGCGCGAACTCACCAATCGCCACGTCATGCCTTCGCGCTCGAAGAACGGCGCACCGCCCACACCATGCAGATACCAGCTTCCGTTTTTCTTGAATGTCTTCACCGCATCACCATCGTCCTTCCAGAAAATGACGAATCGCGGCGGCACATAGAACAACCCCGGCTGCGCCTTGTTGTAATACCGGTAGTCAGGATGCGGTATCCGCAGGCGCTTGGGAGCATCGAAACTGAGCAAGCGTACATTACGCCGAGTCACGCCCATTTGTTCTTTTCTTGCAATCTCCGCCTGCTTCACAGTGGACATTTTCCCTAGCCGCGCGCGGCCCAATTCACGCTTCAGCGTGATGAGGTCTTCAAAGAACATGAAATCGTATGGCTCATCAAAGTAGCCATCGTCATCGAGTTCGCGGACGAAGTATTCATTCTTTCCGGTCGTCATGCCGCTGGACGCGACGATGTATTCAGCAAGAACTCCGCCGGAAAACAGTACCGAATGATCGTCCGACACCTGCCACGACAGATTACCCGTGCAACGGATGCTGCTCACCTTTAAACGCGCACCATCGACAACGATTTCATCCGCCTTCTTTCCTCGTACGTGCCGCATCGTCACCATCGGGTACTTGGTTTCTTCGGAGAACTCCGGCAAGCGTCGAACGGTTGTCGCACCTTCTTCCATCAGGGCATTGCGCAACCCACGCATCGTCGGAATCGTGAGAAAGGTATCCGAACAGATGAATTCCAGTGTCGCGCCATCCTTGAGTAACTCGAGCGATTTGACGATAAACAGCGAGTAGCTCTCCCTCTTGATCTTGCAGCCGTGGCGGCGCCCGTAACGGCGTTCCAGTTCATCCTGCAACGCCAACGCAACAGTGCCGCCAAACGGCGGATTTCCGATGATCAGGTCGAACCCCATTCCACTACCAAGCAAGTCACCGGGTCTGTTTTCGTATCCAGCCAGCACGGCAGGATCAAGAAAATCGCCTAGGATCAGGTTGTGCCGATCAGGCAACTTTCCCCATCGCCGCTCAATCTCAGCCAATGTCCATGTGTACACATCCTTGTCCAGCTCCACACCCCAGATGTTCTCGTTCAACACCTTCGCAAGGTCGGCATTGCGAAGCCGCATGAACGCTTCGACCAATGGCAACAAGAACGCCCCTTTACCGAACCCAGGCTCCAGCACACGCATGTCGGCGCGCAAGACCCACGCATCCAGTAAATTCTTGGCAATTAGAGGCGGTGTGAAGAACTGTCCAAGCTGGCGTTTCGCGTCGCGATTGTGCTTGATCTTGGCCATGACAATCAGGGAACGAAGACCAAGCCGGATTGATCGACCTCGAACTTCCGATCACCGAAATCCTCAAACAGTTTGCGTTGTCGCCGCAAGCGCTCCTTGCGATTGCAAATCAATGAATCCACACCCGCCTCGAACCTCCCAAACAATAGTTCCACTTTTTCAACCATTGTTCGAACTCGTGGCTTATTACCGCTATCCCACGCCAAAAAGAAGTCTCGCTCACGTAACATGATCTGCCCCGGCCCCGCGTCGTAGACGATGAAATCCAGCCAATCCAGCATGTCCACCAGCGCGATCTTGTGCTGCACCGGATCACCCAAAGAGAACTTCACGATCAAGAGGTAGTAGCTGTCGATCCATCTGTGAAGGATGTAGTCCAAAAGCTTCTGCATCGACACCAGATTCGGTTGTCCGTTCATGTCCTGCAAACCGGCTTTCACGTTGACGGGATTGAGGACACCGCCCCCATGCAACCACACGTCACCCATCGAACGTTTGCGCGACTCACCCTTGCCGTCCGCCTCGTACCGAGTATCGAATTTCACTTTGAGCAAAGCCGTAGTGTGATCGTCAACATAATCAGCTATGCGATGACCGATCTCCTTACCGCGCGTGATTTCCAGAAAACCTTTGTTGCTGACCTGAGCATCCCAAAAAGCCCTGGCTTGACGCGCAATCGCTCGCAGCTGATTTTCAGACAAGGCCATGTGGGGAACGCTCACTCAAATCATCGGACATCGTGGCTACATCTTAGCGCATGCAGTCACAGACTGGGATCAAGCGCAAACCGATCTCCGGTGGATTCAACCTTGACGTTTTAATTTCAACGAACCGAGGCGACCGATGCATCCTCGGCTGAGCCGATCCACGACCCGCGAAGTTCCTCATGTCGTATCGACATCCGGCCCAGGAAAAATCCTTGCCATGCACAGGAAACGACCCAGCGCCGTCTCCTCAATTAGGTCAGACGCGCGTGCCGACACGGCGCAGGCATTCGTAGCGAGGCCGCCTGTGCCGGACGGATTCGGAGAACGCCACGCCTGAACAGACCGGCATTCGGTCACTCGGAACGTCAGTCATTCAACTGCTCGTAGGCCTTCTTGACCTTGCGCAGCGCCTTGAGCTCCGCCACCACTTCTTTGTCGACCGCCACACCCTTCGTCATGATCAATCCCTCGCGCGCCTGTTTGCGCCAAAGAGACAGCATGAAGGGATGGATGTAAAGCGACTCGGCAACATCACCCACAGCGACGCCCGGCAACTGACTCAGGCGAACGGCCG
>Ga0209063_1001949_pt1 | contig 10155 bp, 5 predicted proteins | sample KloWWTmeKNB19Kit_FD_187177 | JGI IMG/M metagenome (GOLD analysis project Ga0209063, IMG submission 187177) | Active sludge microbial communities from Klosterneuburg, Austria, studying microevolution and ecology of nitrifiers - Klosterneuburg... | ecosystem: Engineered > WWTP > Aerobic digester >...
CTTTATCAATGGGTAATGCTTCAAATACATCATAATGATAATGGCGCAACCATAAATCGCCATTTCGGGTAAGCATTATTAAGGAGTCGTTCCTATTATCAATTTCAAAATTGCCATACCCCGGGTTATTAAAAATTCCTGTATAGTCTTTAAGCTGGTGCGAAGGCATGGTGCTATTTTTTCTAATACTGACAATATTTTTTTCAGCCTCCTTCGCTTCTTTCTTTGCTTTTGCATCGGCAGCGTTTCTTCTGCCATTCCAGTCAATGTGTTGAATACCCAAAATGCGGTCTGCTATTATATTTCTTACAATACCTGTAACTGCTGAAGCATTTTGGTTTGTTAACACAATAATGCCAATACTATCAGACGGAAAAAATGAAGTACTGGCAGAAAAACCATCAATATTTCCACCATGCTCTACTCTATAGTGGCCACGGTAAGAGGAGAGCATCCAGCCTAAACCATAATTCGCAAAATGCGCATCTGGAATTTCTTTATCAGGCAAGGCACCACTCATAACCATTTGTGAACTCATTGCTTCTTTTACATACCTGGACGGAAGAATTTCTTTCCCATTAAACTTGCCTCCATTTATCCATGTCATAACCCAGTTTGCCATTTCTATTACATTACTGTTAATGCTTCCGGCCGGTCCCATTGCATTTATATCATAATATTCAGCTTTTCGAATCAAGCTGTCTTTATAAACCGTGTATCCCAAAGCCCCTTCTTTATTTTTTTTCAAATCATGAATAGAAAGGTTGGAAGTAGTCATACCTAACGGAGCAAAAAATCTTTCTTTTATATTTTCTTCCCATGATTTGCCGGTTAGCTTTTCAGCAATCATTCCCTGAGCCAGGAACATAAAATTATTGTACTGCCAGGTTTGGCGCAACGCTGCTGTTGGCTCTTGGTATTGTATGCGACGTAATAAACTATCTCTTGAGGCAGTATTGAAAAGATACCAGGAATAGTCATGCCGTGGTAAACCGGTGCGATGACACATCATATCCCTTACCGTAACCATGTTATTCAGGTTGTCATTAAAAAAATGCAGTTCCGGTAAGTAACTGGTAGCTGGTTTGTCAAGTTCGAGTTTATTATCTTTTTCTAATAAACCCATCAAAGCAGAAGTGAAGGCTTTGGTACAGGAACCGATAGCAAATTGTGTAGTTGGTGTTACGGGGAATTTATTTTCATTATCCCGGTAGCCAAACCCTTTTGCATAAATTATTTTGTCTTTGCTTACAACAGCTACTGCAAAGCCAGGGGCTTTTCTGTCTTTTAACACCCGTTGAAAAGCAGTGTCAAGCCCTGCAAATGGGTCGGATTTTGCGACAGTTTTTTTCTGAGCAAAACAAAAATTAAATGCTAATAAAAGAAATAGAATGAGTTTTGATTTCATAAAAAATATTTTATTAGGCTATGCGGTAAGTGCCTGGTTCAGATCTGAAATAATATCCTGTAAATTCTCTATCCCCACATTCATCCGTATCAATCCATCGGTAATGCCATATTTTTCTTTTTCCTCCTTCGGTACACTATAGTGGGTCATAGAAGCAGGGTGGGAGAGCAGTGTGTCGCAAGTGCCAAGAGAAACAGTCCGGACACACATTTTTAAGTTATTCATATAATCAATGCCAGCTTGAAACCCACCTTTCAACTCAAAACTTAACATAGGTCCCGGATGTTTCATTTGTTTCAAAGCCGTATAAAAATCCGGGTGAGTAATAAGGCCTGCATAATTTACCTTTTCCACAGCTGAATGTGTTTCTAAGTAGTTAGCCACTTCCAGAGCATTATGACAATGCCGTTCCATCCTTATCTCTAATGTTTTTATTCCCTGGATTAATAGAAAAGCATCAAAGCCATTAGAGTTGCCACCTAATGTACGGTGGATTTTGGTAATTTTTGTTTTCATCAACTCAACATCTTTTCCCAATAAAATGCCTCCAATTGCAGTGCCATGCCCGTTTAAAAATTTGGTAGTGGAATGAACAACGAAATCCCCATCATATTTGAAAGGTTGCTGGAGATAAGGAGTGGCAAATGTATTATCACAAGCTACAATGCAGTTGTATCTTTTGGCCAGCTTGCTTAATTCTTCAACATCCACACATTGAATTGTGGGATTCGCCGGTGTTTCCAGGTATAGCATTTTAATAGCAGGGTCGGCTCTCAATAATCCCTCCGCAATATTTAAATCCCGGAGATCTTCAATGATGGCGGTAATATTAAATCCAGGTAGAATTTTATTTACCAGTTCATTGGTGCCACCATATAATGAAAAATGGGTAAGAATTTTATCACCGGGTTTTAATGTAGCCAGCATGAGTGTTGAGATAGCAGCCATCCCCGATGAATGAAGTATTCCTTTTGCCTCAATACCCAATCCAAAAGTTTCCAACGCCACAATTTTTTCCTCAGCTTCTGTTATAGTTGGGTTGCCCCAGCGGCTATAGATATAACCTTCCTCCTGTTCACTGAAGCGGCGCATCCCTTGCTCTGCATTATCAAACACATAAGTGCTGCTGGCATAAATGGGAACCTGGTGGGCATACATTGGGTCTTGTTTATGCCCGCCGTGTACAGCCAGCGAACCCCAGCCTGTTAGTGGAAAACTTTTATCCATGTTAAGTATTTGAACGAAATTAATTGAAGTACATTCATAAAATGTACGGGGAATTAAAAACTATTTGTCACCCAAAAATACCCCTTTAGGGGATAGGGGTATGAAAGAACTCTTAAAACAATATGCGGCCTATAATATTTGGGCAACCCAACGGATTTTGGATGTAATACTTGCTTTACCCGAAGAAAAGCAACTGGCCGAAGTACCAAGCAGCTTCAATAGTTTATATAGAACTGTGTTGCATATGTGGGATGCCGAAAGTGGCTGGTGGCAGCGAATGAAAATGGAGGAAAGAGTTGTTTTCCCCGGCGAAAATTTTAAAGGCACTATGCAGGAACTGTCAGGCAACTTACTTCAGCAATCAAAACTGTGGGAAGAATGGGTGAGCAGTGCGTCTGATTTATCGCTGGAACATGTATTTCAATATTACAACAACAAGAAAGAACATTTTAAAATGCCGGTCTACCAGATGATTCATCATGTGTTTAATCATGGAACTTACCATCGTGGACAATTAGTCAATATACTACGGCAATTGGGTGTGCAAAAAGTGCCGGCAACTGATTTTGTAATTTGGATGCGGCAAAAGAAGTAGGTCATACGTTCCGCTGATATATATCAGTGAAAAAAATCCGATGAAAAAGCTATGTTGCAGTTTAAATACTGATAATTATGCCTGCTGTATTCCCTTCCGACCTGGAGATTGCTCAGAATTCCAACATGAAGCACATAAAAGAAATGGCCGCTATTATCGGGGTCAATTCAGATGATATTGAGTACTATGGCAAGTACAAAGCTAAACTGCCATTAAAACTGATCAATGAGGAGAAAATAAAAAACAATCATCTTGTATTGGTGACTGCCATTACACCTACTCCTTATGGGGAAGGGAAAACCACCGTTTCCGTTGGTCTCACAGATGGGTTAAATAAAATTGGGAAAAAGGCGATGGCCGTTTTACGGGAACCATCATTAGGCCCGGTATTCGGGATTAAAGGCGGGGCTGCTGGCGGCGGATATTCACAAGTGGTTCCCATGGAGGATATCAACCTGCATTTTACCGGAGATTTTTCTGCTATTGAAAAAGCTAACAACCTCTTAGCTGCATTGATTGATAATAATCTTCAGAGTAAGACCCGTAGCCTTCATATTGATCCAAGGACTATCGTTTGGAAAAGAGTGATGGATATGAATGACCGGGCACTTCGTCATATTATTGTTGGATTAGGAGGTATCAGTCATAGCATACCAAGAGAAGATGGATTTAATATTACTCCTGCATCAGAAATCATGGCCATATTATGTCTTGCTGAAAATATAGAAGATTTGAAAAAGAAATTGGGGAACATCTATATCGGCATGAATGATAAAGATGAACCTGTATTTGCCAGGGACCTTAATGCAGTAGGGGCAATGGCAGTATTATTGAAAGAAGCAATTAAGCCTAACCTTGTTCAGACACTGGAAAACAACCCGGTGATTCTGCATGGGGGGCCTTTTGCAAATATCGCCCAGGGAACCAACTCAGTGAATGCAACAAAAATGGGATTGTCGCTGGCTGAGTTTGTAGTAACAGAAGCAGGTTTTGGTGCCGACCTCGGTGCAGAAAAATTTTTTGATATCAAATGTGCATCAGCAGGGTTAAAACCAGAGGCTGTTGTACTGGTTGTTACATTAAAAGCTCTCCGGCATCATGGAGGTGCTAAAAAAGCTGAATTGCAAAACGCCGATACTGTAAAACTCATGAATGGTCTGCCGAATATGGAGAAGCATATTGAGAACGTTATGAAGTTTGGAATGAAACCAGTTGTCGCAATAAATTATTTCCCGAATGACAGTGCGGAAGAAATAGAATTGGTAAAAAATAGCTGTGCTAAATACAATGTAAAGGCTATTGTCTGTAAATGTTTTGCCGAAGGAGGAGAGGGAAGCACAGCGTTGGCCGAAGAAGTGGTAAGGATTGTAGCCAATAAGGAAAGTAATTTTAAACCGCTATACGAAGCAGATCTTCCGATCGAAGAAAAAATTCATCGAATTGCTACAGAGATATATGGTGCCACAGCAGTAGAGTATTCCGTAAAAGCGAAACAACATTTGAAGCAGATCAAAGAACTCGGCATCGACAAAATGCCTGTTTGTATGGCTAAGACTCCCAAATCATTATCGGATGATGAAACTAAAAGAGGTCGTCCAGAAAATTTTATCGTAACTGTAAGAGAATTTGAGTTTGCTTCCGGTGCGGGGTTTGTAATTCCTATTTTAGGTGATATGATGAGGATGCCGGGATTACCAGTGATTCCTGCTGCCGAAAATATCGACATCGATAATAATGGAAAAATTTCAGGGCTATTTTAGCAGGTGAAAATAAAAATTACACTTGAGGGCATATGTTGTCAGGGGCATTACAACTTAAAATAAGTGTGTTGTTGTAAATTAATATAAATGCGGTAATTAATAAGCCCATTTCACCAGCGTAGCTCCCCAGGTAAAGCCACCACCAAAAGCTGACAACACAATATGGTCGCCTTTTTTGAGTTGGTTTTCCCATTCCCAAAGACAAAGAGGAATAGTACCTGCAGTGGTATTGCCAAACTTTTGAATATTGATCATCACTTTTTCTTTGGGTAATCCCATCCGGTTAGCAGTAGCATCAATAATTCTTAAGTTAGCCTGGTGTGGCACCAGCCATGCAATGTCATCTCCCGTAAGATTATTTCTTTCCAGCAATTCTGCACTTACATCTGCCATGCCTTTTACGGCAAATTTAAAAACAGCCTGTCCTTCCTGGTACGCATAGTGTTCTCTTGCCATTACTGTTTCAATAGACGCCGGCTTTTTTGAACCACCTGCTTTCATGTGCAGAAACTGGGAACCACTTCCATCACTTCTTAAAATAGAATCCAGTATGCCTTCACCATCTTCATTTGGCTCTAACAGCACAGCACCGGCTCCATCACCAAAGATGATACAGGTAGCCCTGTCCTGATAATCAACAATTGAACTCATTTTATCTACACCAACAACCACTACTTTTTTATACCTCCCACTTTCTATAAAAGAAGCCCCTGTTGTAAGGCCATATAAAAACCCTGAACAGGCAGCTTGTAAATCAAATCCAAAAGCATTTTTAGCACCTATTTTATCACAAATAATATTCGCAGTCGCCGGAAAAACCATATCGGGAGTAACGGTGCAGCAGATAAGGCAATCAATTTCCAATGGGTCGAGTCCTTTTTTCCGACAGAGTTCAAGTACTGCCGGAGCAGCCATATCTGAACTGCCAAGCCCTTCTCCTTTTAAAATTCTTCTTTCAGAAATTCCTGTACGGGTCCGTATCCATTCATCATTGGTGTCTACTATCTTTTCTAAATCAAAATTGGTGAGTTTGTCTTCCGGAACATAACCGCCTACAGCGGTGATGGCAGCAGTAACTTTTTTATTCATGCAGGTTTGGTATTAAATAAAAGTGGTTAAAGGTAAGAGATAGTTAGGAGTTGGGAGTTCGGAGTCATAACCCTTGTATCCAGCGTTTCGTAAAAAAGAAAAATAAACTAAATGCAGTAGTTCCCTATTCCCGACTTCCTGCTAATGACTCCCGACTCTTCCTCCTTTTCCCTATTTTCGCAGCTCTTATGATAGCTTATCTGAAAGGAGATTTTGTGCACAAAAGCCCTGCTGTAGTGCATGTGGATGTAAACGGGGTAGGGTATGAAGTGCAAATAAGTCTTAATACGTATTCAAAAATTCAAAATCTGGAAAAAGGATTGCTACACACCAGCCTTCTTATCCGGGAAGATGCACATATTTTATATGGTTTTTTTGATCTGGCAGAAAAAGAAATGTTCCAGCATCTTTTCAGTGTATCCGGTATAGGTGCATCAACTGCCCGGGTTATGCTGTCTTACATGAAACCCGACGAACTGGCAAGGGCTATTGTCCAGGGTGATACACGGACATTGGAAGGGATAAAAGGAATTGGTAAAAAAACGGCTGAAAGGATGGTGCTTGAATTGCGGGATAAACTGGCTAAAAATCCATTAGAATCAAATATTTCTCCTATGATAAACAATACTTTGCAACAAGATGCGTTAAATGCATTAACTGCTCTGGGAATCAATCGGCAGGCCGCCGGACAGGCCCTTGAAAAGACCCTCGCAGCTAATCCAAACTTGCCTGTTGAGGAACTGATAAAAAAAGCACTTCGTACCCTCTAATTCCACTATTTTCAGGAAACTAATTGATGGAGAAAAAACATTGAACCTTAAGACTGCTCATATGTTCCGTACACTGGTAATTTTTGCCATTGTGCTTGCCTCTTTCACAAAGGCAAACGCAGGTTACTTTAATAGCATTATTACCGATACCACCCGATACCCACTTTACGACAGATACGGAGACCCCTACTCAAACCCCAACCGCAATACTTTTGATTTCAGGGATACAGGTTTTATCAAACGGACGATTGAATACGACCCGAAAACAAATCAATACTACATTGTTGAAAAAATAGGTAATCAATATTATCGTACTCCCACATCTTTCAGTATGGAAGAATTTGTCCGCTTGCAGGGGAGAAAAGATGAACGGGATTATTTCAAGAAAAGGGCTGCCCTGCTTTCTAATATGAACCGTCGGCTTTTTAAGCCAAAATTCAGGGTGACGGACGATTTATTTAACCGGCTTATGGGGGTGGGTCCAGACGGTAAAGTAAAGATTGACATAAAGCCCTCCGGTTATGTTGATTTGCTGGCGGGGTACCAGGGACAAAATATTAAAAACCCAACTTTGCCTGAAAGGGCAAGACGAAATGGCGGATTTGATTTTAACATGAATTCGCAGCTTCAGGTAGATGCTAATATTGGCGACAAGCTAAAGCTTCCCATTAATTATAACACCTTAGCCAATTTTAATTTTGAGAACCAGTTAAAATTAGATTACCAGGGTAAAGATGATGAGATATTAAAAATATTCCAGGCTGGTAACACCAACTTTGCCTCTAAAGGAACACTGATTCCCGGGGCGCAATCCTTATTCGGCCTTAAAACACAACTCCAGTTCGGTAAATTATTTATTACAACGGTGTTGGCTAACCAACAATCGCAGCGCCAATCACTTGGTTTGTCTGGCGGTAATGCTTCACAGACATTCAGCATCAGGTCTGATGAGTATGATGAAAACCGTCACTTCCTCATGTCGCAGTACTTCCGGAATAATTATAATAAGGCAATGAAAAATTTACCGGTGGTTAATTCACCGGTTCAGATATTAAGATTGGAAGTATGGGTAACTAATCGTAATGGTGCCACTACAGATACCAGGGATGTTGTGGCCTTAATGGATTTAGGAGAAAATGTTCCTTTCAGCCCATTATGGACCGGCACATCCGATCCGTTGCCCCGCAATGCTGCTAATAGTTTGTACTCAACGATTTTTAATAATCCCAATGCCCGTAATTCATCATTAGTGCAATCAACCTTAACTGGACTTGGTCTTTTGCCGGTACAGGATTTTGAAAAAACATTTGCCCGCAAGCTGCAGCCCAACGATTATTTTTTTAATGAAAGAGTAGGCTTTCTTTCCTTGAACCAGCCATTGCAACCCGATGAAGTATTAGGTATCGCATTTCAATATACGTATAATGGAAGGGTGTTCCAGGTAGGTGAATTTTCTACTGATGTTACACCTGATACCTCCGGAACTTCTCAACGAGTCTTGTTTTTGAAATTATTGAAAGCTACTTCTCAACGTACTAATCTTCCTCTGTGGGATTTAATGATGAAGAATGTTTATTCAGTTGGCTATGGCCAGTTAGAACGACAGGATTTCAAACTTGACCTTGTATATGAAGAGCCAAGCCTGGGTGAAAAGAGATATTTACCGGCTGATAGTGTTATTGTTGCTTACAAGGGAGCACCGATTATTTCATTGGTTAATCTGGACCGGTTAAATAATCAGAATGACCCACAGCCAGATGGTATATTTGATTTTGTAGAAGGCTTTACCGTTATTTCCCAGCAAAGCCGTATTATATTTCCTGTGCTGGAACCTTTTGGTCATGACCTTGACTATGTTTTCGCCACACCTGATTTGCGAAGACGATATTTATATTACCCTTTATACGATACGATTAAGGCCATAGCTCAAACTTATGCAAATCTTAACCGGTTCAAGTTAGTTGGTAAGTCAAAATCTTCCGGCTCTGCAAGTGGTGGAGGCTCCAGTACCAGCAGCGATTATCAATTGGGTTATAATATCCCCCGTGGCTCTGTATCCGTAACAGCAGGCGGACAAACGCTGCAGGAAAATGTGGATTATGAAATCAATTATGATTTGGGAACACTGCGGGTTACCAACCAGGCTATTATTAATTCAGGAATTCCTGTAAACATAGCATTCGAAAATAACCAGGCATTTGGGCTACAGCAAAAAAGTTTCCTTGGTGTTCGGCTTGATTATCTCGCCAATAAAAAGCTGACACTTGGTGCTACTATAGTTCGATTAGCAGAACGGCCATTCTTTGTAAAACAAACTTATGGCGATGATCCGATTAAGAATACCATGTATGGATTTGATATTGATTATCGGAATAATTTACCCCGACTTACAAAATGGTTAGATAAGTTGCCTTTCTATTCTACCAAGGCTATGTCTTCCATTACAGCTTATGCAGAAGCTGCAGTCCTGGATCCGGGTCACCCGAAACAAATTAATGGCTCCGATAAAACTGGCCAGATATATATTGATGACTTTGAAGGAACGAGGGCAGGCATAGATCTAAGATTTCCTTTAATTAGCTGGACAATTGCTTCTATTCCCCAGGGAAATAATGGCCCCGGCGGCTTTTCCCCATTATTTCCTGAGTCGGCACTAAACAATAACCTTACAACCGGATATAACCGGGCAAAAATTGCCTGGTACAATATTGAATCTGTATTGCAGGAAAAAAATAATTCTAACAATCCACTGAAAGGCAACCTGGCAGAACTATCCAAACCAGAAACAAGACAAGTCTTGCGAAAAGAAATTTTTCCAAGGGTAAGTACACAGTTCGGTGAAGGATTATTAACAACATTTGACCTTGCTTTTTTCCCGAAGGATAAAGGGCCTTACAACTTTGAAGCAAGGAATACAAGAGTAGGTGCTGATGGTAAACTGATCAATCCCAAACAGGCATGGGGTGGTTTGATGCGAAATATTGACCAGACTGATTTTGAAACAGGCAACATTGAGTACATTGAATTCTGGTTACAGGATCCATTTATATCACCCCGATTTAATCCAGCCGGTGGTCAATTATATTTTAACCTGGGTAATATTTCAGAAGATATATTAAGAGATGGAAAAAGACAATATGAAAATGGGCTACCCACTCCTACAAACAATGCAAGAGTAGATACTAATACGGTGTGGGGACAAGTTCCTGCCAATCCAATGCAGGTAACGAATGCTTTCAGTAATGAGCCAACAGATCGCAAATTCCAGGATGTTGGTTATGATGGATTATCTGATACGGCAGAGCA
>Ga0209063_1001950_pt1 | contig 10155 bp, 5 predicted proteins | sample KloWWTmeKNB19Kit_FD_187177 | JGI IMG/M metagenome (GOLD analysis project Ga0209063, IMG submission 187177) | Active sludge microbial communities from Klosterneuburg, Austria, studying microevolution and ecology of nitrifiers - Klosterneuburg... | ecosystem: Engineered > WWTP > Aerobic digester >...
AATATTATTTTATCCCACAGCTATCGGTTGGGCCACCGCACAGGACGAAGCAACTAACACAGAACAGTATGGTGCATGGCAAACGATTCAGCGAAGTCATGCTATAGCAAACGGAGTGCATGTAGTAAGTGTGAACCGGGTAGGACTTGAACAGAATGGTGCGATGAAATTCTGGGGCGGTTCATTTGTTTCCAATCCTTTCGGGACTATTTTGTATAAAGCTTCACACGAAGAGGAAGAGGTAAAAGTGCTTGAGCTGGACCTGGCAAAAACTGATCAATACAGGACTCACTGGCCATTTATGAGAGATAGACGAATTGATTCTTACCAACCAATTACCAAACGATTTATTGACGAAGAGTAGAGAGAAGTCCGTAAGATGGAAAGACAGTAAGTCCGAAAGTTAGTTTCCTTTAATTGAAATTACACGATTAAATAGTTGATTATGGCTTTTAAGTTTGAAAAGCTGATTGTATGGCAAAAGGCAGTTGACCTTTCTGATGTTGTTAATCAGGTTACAAAACAATTTCCAAAAGACGAAGTTTATATTTTGACATCGCAAATTAAAAGAGCGGCCGATTCAGTTTCCCTGAATATTGCAGAAGGTTCAACAGGTCAATCAAGCCCAGAGTTTAATCGATTTCTTGGTATTGCCCTGCGGTCGGCCATTGAAGTTGTTGGTTGTATTTTCTTAGCAAAGAGACGAGAATATATTTCTGATGATGATTTTGATAAGATTTATAAGATGTGCGAAGAAATATTGGTTATGATTAATGCTTTACGCAATTCGTTAAAATAAAACTGTAATAAGTTGAGTACGCAAAAACATTCCGTCTTTCCGTCTTCCGGACTTTCAGACTTTCCTAAAAATTCAGGTTACTATTTTCCCGCCGAATTTGCTCCACATGTTGCCACCTGGCTGAGCTGGCCGCATAAGGAAGCCTCATGGCCAGGTAAAATCCATACTATATATCCGTCTTATGCAAAGTTCATTAAAGAATTGACAAAGGGGGAGCTTGTCCGGATCAATGTTGCTGATGAAGCTATGAAGTCATTTGCCATTGGCCATTTGCAAAAGGAAGAAGTTGACCTGAGCAAAGTCGAATTTTTCTTTCATCCTACTAATGATGCCTGGTGCAGGGATCATGGTCCGGCATTTTTAATTAACCCGGATGCAAAGATTAAAAAAGTTATTGTTGACTGGGGTTATAATGCCTGGGGAAACAAATATCCGCCGTTCGATCTGGACGATGTAGTGCCAACATTGATCGGTAAACATTTTAATATTCCGGTTTATCATCCGGGTATTGTAATGGAAGGGGGCTCTGTTGAGTTTAATGGAATGGGAACTGTAATGACTTCTACAGCATGTTTACTGAACCCCAACCGAAATCCACATTTGATTCAGCAGGAAATCGAAGAGTATCTCTGTAATTATTACGGAATGGAGCAGGTATTGTGGGTGGATGAAGGGATTGTAGGAGATGATACAGATGGTCATATTGATGATACAGTACGCTTTGTTAATGAAGACACGGTAATAACGGTTATTGAAGAGGATAAGAATGACGAGAATTATACGTTACTTCAACATAATCTCAGGCAGCTGAAAGAAATGCGTCTGATTAACGGCAAGCAGCTCAATATTGTGGAATTGCTGATGCCGGAGGAATTGATTTATGAAGATCAACGTCTTCCTTGCTCTTATGCCAATTTTTATATTGCTAATAAATCAGTTATTGTTCCAACCTTTCGTTCTGCAAGAGACGAAAAAGCCCTTCGGATAATCCAGGATTGCTTTCCGTCAAGAGAAGTGGTGGGGATAGATTCTACTGATATTATCTGGGGACTGGGTAGTTTCCATTGTCTTAGCCAGCAGGAGCCCTTGGTATAAAAAAGCCTTCTGTAGAAACAGAAGGCCGCTAACGATTGCTTGCCACATAGAGTCTTTATAATCTTTTCTCAGAAAGAATAGATTGCTGCGATCAGAAAATTGGCAGCTGTCTTTTTCGTAACTCCATCCTTATCAATAAATATTTCCTTGTTTGAATTGTCAAGGCGGAATTCGGGAATAAAAGTGAAACCTCCGGATTTTAAATTCGCTGAAAATGTTGTTGCGAAAATATTACTACCATCAGGGGATGCCATTATTTTCAGGTGATTCTTATCGCCGAAATATTCTCCCCTTAGTGTGAGACCAAACCAGGGCTGTGGATCGTAATTCAGGTATAATGCTGAACCCCACCAGGATTGACTCTCGATATTTTTTGCACCATCCCAAAACCGGGTAGAATTAATGGTGCCATTATATCCTATATTGAATTTGTCACTGATTTTTGCAGTGATAACGCCATCGAACTGGTTCACTTTTGAAGTATCCGGGTTTTGTCCACCCACGTAGTTCAGGTAAATCTTAATGTTCTCTGTAGGAGCATAGGAGTATTGGGCCAACAAGAATTTTTTATTGATCTGCCCATCCATTGGAATTCTGAAATCGGTAGCATTAGCTATTCCCAGCATAGCACCATGTTTTCCCATTGATACTTCAGCTTTTAACCCGGTATGAGAGAAAGGACCATTCGTGAACATATAGCTCATGCTATAGTTTCTGTTCAGTTGCGGATCTAGTAATTCATACCCCACATGAGTGCCCCATGTTCCTGCTACGAATTTTAACCAGTCAGCAGGAGAGTAGCTTACATACAATTGTTTAATGGCTTGTGTGATGCCGTTATCTGTGTAGGAAAAATCTTTTGCCCTGGGGCCAAATCCAAGATCAGCCACTGCACCTACTTTATCTCCTTTGTGTTCAAATTTTACACTGGCCATCCCCAGGGAAAAGGCATTATGAGTTTGTGTAAAGCTGGTCAGGCTATTGACTTTTGTATTTGCAAAGTCAAGTTTATAATAGGCATCAACGGAGCCGGTGATTGTTAACGACGCTTCCTTTCTTTCCCCGGCAGCAACAGTAGCTGTGGAATCCGCTGTGTTATTGTTTATTGATGCTGTTTGGGCTATCGAGAGGGTAAATGACAGCATACTGATGGCTGCCACAAAAAGTTTTTGTAACATTGTATTACATTTTAGATGTTAAGAAAAGGGCACAGCAGGAATAAGCTTTTGCGAGAAGTTTATCCCACTTATGCAGTGCCTTTTTCGATTTTATTTGCTTAGTGTTCTACAGGTTTTTCTTCTATAGAACCATTGTTGTGAACCAGTAATGTTCCTTGCAGGTATTTTTCATCATGCTGGGTAGCATCCAGTCCTTCCTCTTCTTCACTTTCACTTACTCTCATGGGAATTACAAAATTGATGAACTTGAATATTCCGAATGAAACGGTAAAGCTATAGGCCACAACGATGGACATCGCTTTCAACTGCGTGAAGAAAAATTCAGGATTGCCATAAAATAAACCTTGTGGTCCGTCTTTGATGCCATGTACTGCAGTGCTGGCAAAAACACCTGTAAGTAACATGCCAACCATGCCACCTAATCCGTGACAAGGGAATACGTCCAGTGTATCATCCAGTTTTGATTTCTGTTTAATACTAACTGCAATATTGGAAACCAATGCTCCAACCAGGCCAATGATGATGCTTTGTGGTATTCCCACAAAGCCTGCAGCAGGTGTAATTGCAACAAGGCCAACTACTGCGCCAATACAGAAACCCAGTACAGAAGGTTTTTTGCCTTTAATAACATCAAAGAACATCCAGGCCAAACCTGCGGAGGAAGCGGCTGTAGTGGTAGTTCCAAAAGCATTTACAGCCAGGGGGGTGGCGCCCACTGCAGAACCTGCGTTAAAACCAAACCAACCAAACCAAAGTAAACCCGTGCCGATCAATACATATGGAACATTGGCAGGAGGGATCTCTTTATTCTCAATATGAGACTTTCTGCGTTTTAGCACCAGGGCACCGGCTAATGCGGCACAACCTGCCGTGATATGAACAACCGTTCCTCCGGCAAAATCCCATGCACCCATTTTTGCCAGAAATCCTTCCGGATGCCAGCTCCAGTGTGCAACAGGTGCATACACCAGTAGTGCAAAAAGCACAATAAACAGTACATACGAAGTAAAACGGATTCGTTCTGCAACTGCTCCCACTACCAGTCCCGGTGTGATTATAGCGAACATCAGCTGGAATAGGGAGAATAATGATAACGGTATAGTGTTGGCCAATGGCCAGGCAGCTCCTGACTTTACGCCATTATAAAATGCGTAAGTGGAGGGATTGCCAATGAAACCGTTAATTGATTCTCCGAAAGCAAGACTGAATCCGCAAATCACCCAAAGCACCCCAACAATACCGGCCGCAACGACACTTTTAATCATTGTTGAGATTACATTTTTCCGGTTTACCATTCCGCCATAGAAAAAGGCGAGACCCGGAGTCATCAGGAATACCAGTGCTGTAGACACTAACACCCAGGCGATATCAGAAGAGCTATACTGGGGATCAGCCTCACCCGGAACATAATCAGCTGCGGGTTTTACAAACATGGCAATAATGGCAATCGCAACCAACAGTACAAATGGCAAGATTTGTTTTGCTTTTCTTTTACTCATAAGCTGGGTTTTAATTAAACGTTAAAAAAATAAATCATTTGATATATCTGGTATAAAAATATCAAAATATGGCATTAACATATGTTAGTATATCATATTATTTCAAATTATTATTGAAATAGTTGATAAATTGTTTAAAATATTAAATATTAATAAAAAATAATATTTAATATTTAGGAATTTAATTTGAGTCTATAAAGCCTGAAATTGAAGTATACTGTCCCTGGATTCTAACATGCTGGGAGCATTATTATTCAGAAACTCATCCACTTTACGGGCACATTCCCGTCCTTCGCTGATTGCCCATACCACCAGGCTTTGGCCACGGCGCATATCGCCGGCTGAGAAGATCTTGGAGATATTAGTACGATAGTCTTTTTCAGATGCTTTTACATTTCCTCTTTCATCGAGCCCTATACCGAGATCGCTGATAAAGCCTACATGTTGCGGATGCACAAAACCCATGGCTAATAATGCCAGCTCACAAGGAATTTCTTTTTCACTACCAGCCACTTCAACAAATTGTGCGGGTCTACCATCTACAATTTTCCATTCGAGGTCAATAATTTTCAATGCTTTCAGATTACCTTTTTCATCACCAATAAATTCTTTGGTTGCAACGGCCCACTGACGTTTAGCACCTTCTTCATGCGAAGTAGTTGTCTTCAGCAGCATCGGGTAAGTGGGCCATGGCATGTAATTATTTCTTTCTTCCGGGGGTTTAGGCAGTAATTCGAATTGAGTTACTGATTTTGCACCCTGGCGGTTAGATGTTCCCACACAATCACTACCGGTATCGCCGCCACCTATCACCACTACATTTTTGCCTGTTGCTTTCAATTCTTCACTTAAAATGTTACTTTCTATTGCTGCGTTAGCTAAAGGATCTTTTCCGGCTACTCTTTTATTATTCTGCTTTAAAAAATCCATAGCAAAATGAACTCCGTTGAATTCTCTGCCGGGAATAAATAAATTCCTTGCTGCTGTACTACCACCTGCCAGCACAATTGCATTGAACTCTCTCAGTATATCATTGATACTGACATTCACTCCCACATTTGCCAGGCATTTAAAAATAATACCTTCCTCTTCCATTAGTTTTATTCTTCTGTCGATCACCCATTTTTCCAATTTGAAATCAGGGATACCATATCGCAACAATCCACCCGGAGCATCATCTCTTTCGAAAACAGTAACTGAATGCCCGGCATAGTTTAATTGTGCAGCAGCAGCTAATCCGGCTGGGCCGGAACCAATCACTGCTACTTTTTTCCCGGAACGCAGGTTAGGTTTTTTTGGTAAAACAAAACCTTTTTCAAAAGCAATCTCAATGATATGTTTTTCTATTTCCTCAATAGTAATGGCTGGTTGATTAATACCCAGCACACAGGCAGTTTCACAAGGGGCCGGGCAAATTCGTCCGGTGAATTCGGGAAAATTATTAGTTGATGAAAGAATAGCATAGGCTTCTTTCCAATCTTTTTTATAAACGGCATCATTGAATTCAGGTATCACATTTCCTAACGGGCAGCCATGATGACAAAAAGGAACGCCGCAGTTCATACAACGGGCCGCCTGCTGATTCAGTTGTTCATCAGTATAGCGGTTTACGAATTCATTGTAGTGCTGTACTCTTTCCTGTACCGGTTGTTTGCCGGGGAGTTCTCTGCCAAATTCCTTAAATCCTGTTGGGTTGCCCATAGTATAGCTCAGGTATTAATCAGTTAATTATACTTTTATTTTTCTTTAAGCATTTTGTTTTATGCCTTCAGCTTTCTGTAATAACACTTTTTTATAATCTCTTGGGAACACTTTTACAAAATGCTGTAATTGGTTATCTAAATCTTCTAAAATGAATTTTGCTACGGTACTGCCAGTATATTCAAAATGTTTCTGAATCATGGTAAACAATTCATTTTTATCATTCAGGTCACAAGTATCAAGGTCCACCATCTCTTTATTGCAGTTATCAGAGAACTTCCCTTTTACATCATATACATATGCAATACCACCGCTCATGCCGGCTGCGAAATTTCTTCCGGTATCACCTATTATTACTACTCTCCCGCCAGTCATGTATTCGCAACCGTGGTCGCCAACCGATTCCACTACCACGTTGGCGCCGGAGTTTCTAACACCAAATCGTTCGCCGGCTTTACCTCTTATGTAGGCCTCTCCGGATGTAGCTCCGTATAAAGCCACATTGCCAATTATGCTGTTATCTTCCGGAGAATAAGTGGCTGTTTTTGGTGGATAGATAATAAGTTTTGCTCCACTTAATCCTTTTCCGAAATAGTCATTGGCATCACCTTCCAGTTCCAGTGTAATTCCATTTGTATTAAAGGCACCAAAACTTTGCCCGGCAGTTCCGTTAAAAGTGAAATGAATCGTATTGTCTGGTAAGCCTGCTGCCCTGTATTTTTTGGTTATTTCATTTGACAAAATAGTGCCAACGGTCCGGTCGGTATTTTTAATATTGAACAGAGCACTTACTTTTTGTTTGCTCTCAATAGCCGGTGCAGCCGCCTGTAATAATTTCCAGTCGAGAGTATCTGCTAATCCATGGTCTTGCTCTTCACTGCAAAACAATGTTGTGTACATTGAGTTAGGTTCTTTATATAGCACCGAAGAGAGATCAAGGTTTTTATATTTCCAGTGTTCAATGTTCTCTCTCATTTCAAGATTATCAACCTGCCCTATCATTTCATTCACTGTTCTGAAACCAAGCTCTGCCATTATTTCTCTCAATTCCTGTGTGATCATTTTGAAGAAGTTCACTACATGGTCAGGGTCACCTTTAAATCTTTTTCTGAGTCCGGGGTCTTGTGTAGCCACGCCAACAGGGCAGGTATTCAAATGGCACTTTCGCATCATGATACACCCTTCCACTACCAGCGCAGCGGTGGCAATGCCCCATTCTTCTGCACCTAATAGGGCAGCCACGGCAATATCCCTGCCTGTTTTCATTTGTCCATCTGCCTGCACTACTACCCGGCTTCTCAACTTATTTTTTACCAATGTCTGCTGTGTTTCTGCCAATCCTAATTCCCATGGAAGGCCGGCATGTTTAATAGAACTCACCGGTGATGCACCAGTTCCTCCATCATGTCCTGATATCAACACCACATCCGCCTTTGCTTTTGTAACTCCGGCTGCAATGGTTCCTACTCCGGCTTTACTTACCAGTTTCACACTTATTCTTGCTTTCCGGTTGGCATTCTTCAAGTCATAAATCAATTGTGCCAGGTCTTCGATCGAATAAATGTCATGATGGGGTGGAGGAGAGATCAAGCCAACCCCAGGTGTGGCATGACGGACCTTACCAATCCAATCATCTACTTTATGACCAGGTAACTGACCGCCTTCACCCGGCTTGGCACCCTGCGCCATTTTTATTTGTAGTTCATCTGCTTCCGTCAGGTATAAACTTGTTACTCCAAATCTTGCAGATGCGACCTGTTTGATCGCACTTCTCATAGAATCCCCATTTCCCATTACTTCATACCTTCTTTCATCTTCACCTCCTTCACCAGTATTGCTTTTAGCGCCGAGACGATTCATGGCAATTGCCAGGGTAGTATGTGCTTCCCATGAAATAGAGCCAAAGCTCATTGCACCCGTAGCAAATCGTTTATAGATATTCTCTGCTGCTTCCACTTCATCAATACTTACAGAAGGACGGTTCTTTCTGAACTGGAACATACTTCGGAGTGTGCAGGCTTTTTCGCCCTGGTCGTTCACCAGTTTAGAATATTTTTTGAATGTATTGAAGTCATTCATCTTCGTTGCATGCTGTAACAGGTGAATGGTTTGAGGATTGAATAAATGAAATTCCCCTTTTCTTTTCCATTGATAAATACCACCTGCCGGTAACCTGTCTACAGGAATATCTTTTTTATTAAAAGCAAAGAAATGTTTGGCCAATGCTTCCCTGGCGATTTCATCCAATCCCATACCTTCAATCCTTGATGTAGCACCGGTGAAATATTTATTGACTACTTCTTTATTTAATCCCAGTATCTCGAATATCTGAGCTCCCTGGTATGACTGAAGGGTAGAGATACCCATTTTGGAAAATACTTTCAGTAAACCATCGTTGACAGCTTTGATATAATTTTTCTTCAGTTCATCCTGTGTAAGTGTAGTTTGTAATTTTCCGGACTCCCTCATATCACGAATAGAAGAAAGGGCCAGGTAAGGATTAACAGCTGTTGCACCAAATCCAACGAGACAGGCAAAATGATGGACTTCCCAAACATCACCGGCTTCAACGATAATGCCGACCTGTCCCCGCATACCTTTACGAATAAGGTGATGATGAATAGCAGCTGTAGATAATAGTGACGGGATGGGGGCATGGGTAGAGTCTATAGCCCTATCCTGTAATATCAATACTTTAAAACCATCTTCTACGGCGTGAACAGCGTATTCACAAATTCTGTCCAACCCTTTCTGTAGTGATCCTGGTTTGCCATCTGCTTTAAAATAACATTGAATTGTTTTTGATTGAAATAACCCTGTATCAATACTCCTGATTTTTTCCAATTCATAGTTACTAAGTACCGGGTGCTTCAAAGCCACGCTATGACAAGTCAGCGGGTCTTCAAGCAGGAGATTTCCATTATTGCCGGCGAATGTTGCTAAAGACATTACCAGTCTTTCACGAATTGGATCAATAGGCGGATTGGTTACCTGTGCAAATAATTGTTTGAAATAACTGCTGAGGTGTTGTGGCTGGTCACTTAATATTGCCAGCGGCACATCAGTGCCCATCGAACCGATCGGTTCTTTTCCTTCTACTGCCATTGGTGCAATAATGGTATCCAGGTCTTCCGTTGAGTACCCAAATGCTTTCTGGTATTTAAATACCTGGTCGTGTTCAAGGTGGGTGAACATAATTCTTGGTTCGGGTAATTCTTCCAACCTGATTTTATATTTATTCAACCATTCACCATAAGGCTTTTGAGAACAAATTTCTTTTTTTAATTCAGTATCACTGATGATTTTCCCTTTCTCCATATCCACCACAAACATCTTACCCGGTTGCAATCTTCCTTTTTCAATTATACTGGCCGGGTCAACCGGCAGTACACCTGTTTCAGATGCCATGATCACACGGTCATCAGTAGTGACGCAATACCTGGATGGCCGTAACCCGTTTCTGTCTAATGTGGCACCAATAATTTTCCCATCAGTAAATGAAATGGACGCAGGCCCATCCCAAGGTTCCATAAAGGAAGAATGAAATTCATAAAATGCTTTTTTCACCGGATCCATTTCTTCATGTCCATCCCATGCTTCAGGTATCAGCATCATCATTACATGCGGTAATGAACGGCCGGTCAGGGTGAGCAATTCAATGATATTATCGAGGCAGGCTGAATCGCTTTGCCCTTCCGTAACAATGGGCAACAGCATCTCCATTTCTTCTTTTGAAAAATAAGGAGTGGTAAAGCCTTTTTCGCTGGTCTTCAGCCAGTTTAAATTTCCCTGCAGTGTATTTATCTCACCGTTATGGGCAATGAAACGAAATGGTTGTGCCAGTTTCCACGATGGAAAAGTGTTGGTAGCAAATCTTGAATGC
>Ga0209063_1001953_pt1 | contig 10132 bp, 11 predicted proteins | sample KloWWTmeKNB19Kit_FD_187177 | JGI IMG/M metagenome (GOLD analysis project Ga0209063, IMG submission 187177) | Active sludge microbial communities from Klosterneuburg, Austria, studying microevolution and ecology of nitrifiers - Klosterneuburg... | ecosystem: Engineered > WWTP > Aerobic digester >...
TTCTTCGGGAATTCCTAATAATTTTACTACTTGTCTTGTTGTTTCAAAACATTGATGACGGTAACAAAATTCGTGCGCTGGGGAATCGGTTACGCAACATTTTCCATCGATGGTACAATGCGATTTGGTCACATCGGTTTTGCGAATATGACGTTTCGGAATTCCGTGATATGAAAACAATAAATGGTCGTAATCAAATCCTTCCAAATGTTTTTTTATTGAATTTGCCAAAGCTTGAATAAAGTCAGGTTTATTGTAAAATGCCGGAACTTTGGTAATCGTCATTTCGGGGAAATGTTTCTTCTGCAATTCATCTGCCAAAGCCCAAATGGTAGTAGTTGAAGCCATAGCATATTGTGGATACAAAGCCAAAAGCATAACTTCGGTTACACCTTTATCTTTCAATTCTTGCAGTCCTTTTTGGATGGTCATTGTTCCATATCGCATGGCTAAAGCAACAGGAATATCAACCTGCTTTTTTACTTTTTCGTGCATTTTTTTAGAAAAAACAATCAACGGCGAACCTTCATCTGTCCAAATTTGTGCATAAGCATGAGCTGAATTTTTTGGACGTGTTTGCAAAATAATTCCTCGAACCAATAATGCACGCAATAAATACGGAACATCAATTACATATTTATCCATTAAAAATTCGTCTAAATACGGCTTTACATCTTTTGGCGTTGGACTTTCGGGCGAACCTAAATTTACTAATAAAACTCCTTTCATTGTGGCAATTTGTTTTTGTAAAAGTAATTTATTTACTTTTTTAAGATTTTATGTTTATACTTTTTTTATCGATTGTTTAATATACGAAATATATTGAATTAGGTATTTGAGGTCAAACTCATCAAATATTTTTTTGGCGTTGTGGCAAATTTCTTTTTAAAAGCCGCAATAAAATGACTTCCGGTGCTGTAGCCAATTTTCAATCCAACTTCATTTACATTATACGAACCTGAATCTAATAATTGTCGAGCGTAATCCATTTTATAATCAAAAAGAAAACCATAAACGGTATCACCATAAATTTGTTTGAAACCCAATTTTAGTTTCTTTAAACTCAGTCCAACTTGTTCCGAAAGTTCTTCCAATCCTGGTGGTTCAGCCATGTTATTGATGATTATTTCTTTGGCTTTTTTTATTTTCAAAACATTTTCTTCGTCAATTAAAAACGGACATTGTTCTGCATTTGGATCTTCATTTCTATTGAAAAACAAACTCAACAATTCATATCCTTTTCCTTTGTAATACAAATTTTTAATCGATGGATTTAAGGTGTAATGAAACATTTGGCTCAATACAATTGCCATCGATGGACTGATATTTTCTTCCTTGTAATATTTTTTATCGTTATTTTCAGGACTCAAAAAAGGAATATGATTTGCCTCATTCGAAAACAAAGAATGAAACTTTTGAATGGAAATAATAACCGAAATTACCCAAGAATTTGGCGATAATTCTAAGTCTAAAGGCAACTCTTTTTGTGGATTATAAAATAACAACGACTTTTCTTCATTCAAATCCAAAGCATAATTTCCTTGATTGAAGACAAATTTTGCTTTTCCTTTTATCCCAAAATGAAACTGTATAAGTCCTTGATTTATATGCTTTTTTACATGAAAAATTTCATTCCCGTCATTTTGAAAACGAATTAATGTAAAATCATTTTCAATATTTATTATTTCTTGAGAACCCATAGCGATATTTTTTCGTATATAAATTTGAACTCAAGTAAAAATGTTATTTAGAATTAATCTACATAAGAAATTTGCGAAGACTTGATTTCACTACAAATTTATAATAAATAACGCTAAAAAGATAATTCAGTTGCAAAATATCTCGTAGCGATACAAAAAGTACTTCTAGCGTTACTTTTATAAATAGTATAATAATATTTTTGTTGAACTTTTTAAGGAAAGTAGTTTATGGAAAATTTTAATATGTCGAAACATACCTCTTTTTACGCCGTAGGATTAAGTTACAAGAAAGCAGATGCCCAAATTAGAGGTAAATTCAGTTTAGATGCTAAAGCCAAATCAACTTTATTGATGCAAGCCGAAGCCGAAGGAATAGAAGCTTTAATCGTTACTTCAACCTGCAACAGAACTGAAATTTATGGTTTTGCCAATCATCCATACGAACTAATAAAACTACTTTGTGAAAACAGCCAAGGCTCAGTTCCTGAGTTTCAAGAAGTAGCTTACATCTATAAAAATCAAGACGCAATCAATCATATGTTCCGTGTTGGAACGGGTTTAGACAGTCAAATTCTTGGTGATTTTGAAATCATTAGTCAAATAAAAACAGCTTTTGTAGAAAGTAAATCAAACGGTTTAGTAAATGCTTTTTTGGAAAGATTAGTAAATTCAGTGATACAAGCGAGCAAAAAAATAAAAACCGATACCGAAATTTCTTCTGGAGCAACATCGGTTTCTTTTGCGTCTGTTCAATACATAATTAGAAATGTTGAAGATATTTCCAATAAAAATATCCTTCTTTTCGGAACAGGAAAAATAGGTAGAAACACCTGTGAAAATCTTGTAAAACACACAAAACACGAACAAATTACGTTAATAAATCGAACCAAAGACAAAGCCGAAAGACTAGCTCAAAAATTAGATTTAGTAGTTAAAGATTATGCCGATTTACAACTAGAACTTCAAAAAGCTGATGTTGTTGTCGTTGCCACTGGCGCACAAAACCCTACGATTGACAAAACGATTTTGAATTTAAAAAAACCGTTACTAATTTTAGATTTATCCATTCCAAAAAATGTACATGAAAATGTAAAAGAAGTTGAAGGTGTAACGCTAATTCATTTAGATCATTTATCTCAAATGACAGATGAAACACTAGAAAATCGCAAACAACATATTCCTGCAGCCGAAGCTATTATTGAAGAAATAAAAGAAGAATTTTCAGCTTGGGCAAAAAACAGAAAATTTGCTCCAACCATTCAAGCGTTAAAAGAAAAACTAAACTCCATCAAAGAAGGCGAATTGAATGTACAACGCAAAAAATTGTCTAATTTCGATGAAGAACAAGCCGAACTTATCAGCAACAGAATTATTCAAAAAATCACCAATCATTTTGTAAACCATTTAAAAGATGGCGATTCAATGGATGAAGGAATTGAATGGATTGAAAAAGTTTTTCAATTAGAACAAGAAAAATCATTTTTTTAAATATCCACACAAATTTCACCAATTAACACGAATTAGTGAAATTTAAAGAATTACACAAAGTAAAATTTTCGTGTAAATTTGTGCAATTCGTGTAAAAAAACAATAAAGTGTCTGAAAAAACAATACGAATAGGAACACGCGACAGTGAACTCGCACTTTGGCAAGCCAAAACTGTCGAAAAAAAACTCAACGATTTAGGATATAAAACCGAAATTATTGCCGTAAAATCGCAAGGTGATATTATTCTCGACAAACCGCTTTACGAACTCGGAATAACAGGAATTTTTACCAAAACGCTCGATATTGCAATGATTTCTGGTCAAGTTGATATTGCGGTGCATTCCATGAAAGATGTGCCAACGGCTTTGCCCGAAGGAATCATACAAGCTGCGGTTTTAGAACGCGCCAATGTTTTGGATATTTTGGTTCACAAAGGAAATTTAGATTTTCTTGAAAATAATGGAACAATCGCTACTGGAAGTTTGCGTCGTCAAGCACAATGGTGGAATAAATATCCAAATCACAAAGTGGTTGATTTACGCGGAAATGTCAATACACGAATGCAAAAACTAAGCGATAACGATTGGAACGGAGCCGTTTTTGCTGCTGCAGGTTTGGAACGAATTAACTTGAAACCAGGAAATTTTATAGATTTAGATTGGATGATTCCAGCACCAGCACAAGGTGCAATGGTCGTTGTCGCTATGGCAAATGACAATTTTACTATCGATGCTCTTTCACAGTTAAATCATATAGAAACCGAAATTTGCACCTATATCGAAAGACAATTTCTAAAAACACTCGAAGGTGGTTGCACTGCACCAATTGGCGCTTTAGCAAAATACAATGAACAAAATGATACGATAGAATTTCAAGGAATTTTGCTTTCGGTTGATGGGAAACAAAAACTCGAAATCAATAAAGAAGTCGATATTTCAGAATGGAAAAAGCTTGGTTTCAATTCCGCTCAAGAAATTTTAAACAATGGCGGAAATGAATTGATGACCGAAATAAGAAAGCAATTGAAAAAATAAACATGGAAAATGAAATTCGCATAGTATCAACTAAAGTGCTTTCGGAAGACCAAAAGTTACCCTTGTTGAGTGCGAATTTCTCAGTAATTGATAACGATTTTATAAGTATCAAATATCATAATTTCAATTTTGAGGAATTAAACGACTATTTGATTTTTACCAGCCAAAATGCGGTAGAAAGCGTTCTTTTACATAATAATATTGACCAAATTAAAACCAAAAAAGCGTTTTGTGTAGGCGAAAAAACCAAAAAACTTTTAGAGCAAAATGGTTTTGAAGTTGTCCTATTTTCAGAGTATGCAGCTGAGTTGGCTTCGGTAATTTGTAACCAATACGACAAAAACAGTTTCACTTTTTTCAGCGGAAACATTCGCCGAAATATTTTGCCCGATGCGTTACAATTGGCACAAATAAAAATGGATGAAATCGAAGTCTATCAAACCGTTTTAACATCGCATAAAGTTGAAGCAAGACATAACGGAATATTATTTTTCAGTCCATCAGCAGTTGAAAGCTATTTGAAAGAAAACGAAATTGGTAATAAAACCTGTTTCTGCATTGGTTATACAACCGCCGAAACATTAAAAGGAAAAACAGAAAACATCATCATTGCATCACAACCAAAAATTGAAAACGTGATTGCAGAAGTAATAAAATATTATAATTAAAAACAAACCCTGTCAGTCCCGAAACTTCGGGATAAACCTGACAGGGTTAAACGACAAACAAAAATGATCAAAAACGACCTATTCCTTCGCGCCTTAAATAACGAAACTGTCGAACGTCCACCAGTTTGGATGATGCGTCAAGCCGGAAGATATTTACCAGAATTCAGGGCATTGCGTGACAAATATGATTTTTTCACTCGTTGCGAAACTCCAGAATTAGCAGCAGAAATTACAGTTCAACCAATCAGAATTGTAAAACCAGATGCAGCTATTTTATTTTCAGATATTTTGGTAGTTCCAAGAGCAATGGGAATTCACGTGGAATTGAAAGACAATTTGGGGCCAATTATTCCAAATCCAATCCGAACAATGGAACAAGTAAATCAAGTAATTGTTCCAGATGTAAATGAAACTTTAGGTTACGTTTTTGATGCCATCAAATTAACCAAAGAAATGCTCAACGATGAGGTTCCATTAATTGGTTTTGCAGGTTCGCCTTGGACCATTTTTTGCTATTGCGTTGAAGGAAAAGGATCTAAAAGTTTTGATACGGCTAAAGGATTTTGTTTTTCAAATCCAATTGCAGCACATACATTATTGCAAAAAATCACCGATACAACGATTTTATATTTGAAAGAAAAAGTAAAATCAGGTGTAAATGCCGTTCAGATTTTCGATTCTTGGGGCGGAATGTTATCACCAGTAGATTATCAAGAATTTTCATGGAAATATATTAATCAAATTGTTGAAGCTTTAGCCGAAGACACAAAAGTGATTGTTTTCGGAAAAGGATGTTGGTTTGCCTTAAATGATATGGCAAAATCCAAAGCATCGGCACTTGGTGTAGATTGGACATGTTCGGCAAGAAATGCTCGTTATTTAACAGGCGGAAAAATCACTTTACAAGGAAATTTCGATCCATCAAGATTGCTTTCTCCAATTCCAACCATCAAAAAAATGGTTCACCAAATGATAGACGAATTCGGAAAAGACAATTACATAGTAAATCTTGGTCACGGAATTTTGCCAAATATTCCAGTAGATCATGCCAAAGCGTTTATTGAAGCGGTGAAAGAATATAATAAGTAATTGAATGTTTCAAAAAAGAGAAAGTATTTTCGGTTTAGAATTTGATAGTCCTTGGATTAAATACTCTTTTCTTGCTTTTATATTTGGTATAGGACTCTTTTATATTGCTTATGATATTCATAAACAATCAAATTACAATTATAAAGAAGAATTTTATAAAGAACATATAAATGATGAAATTAATGCAAAGGTTCAATATAAAATAGCTAATGAATGGCATAAAGATAAAACAGGAAGTAATCATTTTGACCGAGCAACATTAAGACTTTCTGATTCATCTGAAATAAGTTATTATTCTATTTATAAAAAAGTAAATGTTGGAGATTCTCTTATAAAAGAGAAAAATTCTAAAACAATAAAAATCATAAAAAAAGATACTATTATTTATAATGATATTTATGATGAAAATAAATTTCATTATGGGTTAAGAAAAGTTTCTAAAAATGAAAAATAAATTCTACCAATACATACAAAACCTCCAAAACCAAATCACTTCAAAACTAGAAGAAGTTGATGGCGTTGCCAAATTCCGTGAAGACAATTGGGAACGACCAGAAGGTGGTGGCGGACGAACGCGTGTTATAGAAAACGGAAACGTAATCGAAAAAGGCGGCGTAAATATCTCAGCCGTTCACGGAAAATTACCCGATTCTATGCAGAAATTATTCAACGTTGGTGAAGCCGATTTCTTTGCCTGCGGATTGAGTTTAGTCATTCATCCTAAAAACCCAATGGTGCCAACTGTTCATGCTAATTGGCGATATTTCGAAATGTATGATGATGCTGGAAATGTAATCAAATCTTGGTTTGGTGGCGGACAAGATTTAACACCGTATTATTTGTTTGAAGAAGATGGAAAACATTTTCATCAAACCTGTAAAACCGCTTGCGACAAACATAATCCAGAGTTTTATCCAAAATATAAAAAGCAATGCGATACCTATTTTTGGAATGCGCATAGAAACGAAGCTCGTGGACTAGGTGGATTATTCTTCGATTATTGCAAAGAAACCGAAGAAATGAAAATGGGAGATTGGTACAATTTTGTGACCGAAGTTGGAAACAGTTTTCTTGAAGCTTACGTTCCAATTGTTGAAAAAAGAAAAGATTTACCGTATACTGAAGCACAACGAACTTGGCAAGAAATCCGTCGTGGTCGTTATGTAGAATTTAATTTGGTTCACGATAAAGGCACGTTATTCGGACTAAAAACCAACGGAAGAATTGAAAGTATATTAATGTCTTTACCACCAAAAGTGCAATGGGTTTACGATCATCATCCCGAAGCTGGAAGTGAAGAAGAAAAATTAATCAAAGTATTAGAAAACCCAATTGACTGGATATAATTATCAATTGTCAATTATTAATTATTAATTATGTTCCCATTACAAAGAGGCAGAAGATTACGCGTTAACGAATCCATTCGTTCTTTAGTTCGCGAAACCACATTAAGTCCGAGTGATTTTATGTTCCCAATGTTCATCGCAGAAGGAGAAAATTATAAAGTTGAAATCCCATCAATGCCAGGAATTTTCCGTCGTTCAATAGATTTAACCGTTGAAGAAGTAAAAGAACTTTTCGCATTAGGAATTCGAGCCGTAAACATCTACGTAAAAGTTGACGAATCGCTAAAAGACAACACTGGAAAAGAAGCTTGGAACGAAAACGGATTGATGCAACGCGCCATAAAAGCAATTAAAAAAACTTGTCCAGAAATGATTGTAATGCCAGATGTTGCCTTAGATCCATATTCAATTTATGGTCACGACGGAATCATAGAAAACAACGATATTGCCAACGATGCAACCAACGAAGCGCTTGTAAAAATGGCAGTTTCGCACGCACAAGCTGGAGCCGATTTCGTGGCACCAAGCGACATGATGGACGGAAGAGTTTTAAGATTGCGCCAAGGGTTAGACGCCGCAGGTTTCCATAATGTTGGAATTATGAGTTATTCCGCCAAATACGCATCTGCTTTTTACGGACCATTTCGTGACGCTTTAGATTCTGCGCCAGTTGATAACATTGAAATACCAAAAGATAAAAAAACCTACCAAATGGATTACGCCAACCGCATCGAAGCCATCAAAGAAGCATTAATGGACGTAGAAGAAGGTGCCGATATGGTTATGGTAAAACCCGGAATTGCTTATCTCGACATTGTTCGTGAGGTTAAAAACGCAGTGAATGTTCCGGTTACAGTTTTCCACGTTTCGGGCGAATATGCTATGATAAAAGCCGCTGCCGAAAGAGGTTGGCTCGACCACGACAAAATCATGATGGAACAATTAATGTGCATAAAACGCGCTGGAGCAAGTTTAATTTCGACTTATTTTGCCAAAGAAGCTGCGATTATCTTAAATAAAGAAAAATAGAATGAAGAAAATACTATTTGTTGCAATGTTATCAATTCTTTTTTCTTGTAAAAAAGAAACTGAAGAAAATTTTGATCAACCAAAACACGATGAAACTTCGGTTACAGTTTCAGGCGAAGAATTATTTTCAGGTAAAGGAACCTGTACAGCATGTCATTTACCCGACCAAAAAGTAATTGGACCAAGCATCACCGAAATTGCCAAAATCTACAAAGAAAAAAACGCTAGTATCGTTTCTTTTCTAAAAGAAGAAGCCGAACCCATCGTTGATCCAAGCCAATATGAAACCATGAAAACCAACTTTGCTATCACCAAGCAAATGAGCTACGAAGAACTAAAAGCATTGGAAGATTATATGTTAAGTTTTGCAAAATAAAAAGGTTTTATAATCAAAATTATTTACCTTTATTGAAATCAAGCTAATTATGAAGTCAACTTATTTTTCTTTAGTTCTAATAATGGTATTTTCGGTTGCTTTTTCTCAAAAAAAATCTGCAACTTTTGATTTTAAAGACAATGTTTCACTAACATTATTTGATACTGACACAACCGACGTAGTTGAAGTTTACAGCATCCAAAAGCTAGGAAAAACAGCTTGGAACGACAGTTTTGACAAAGACAAAATCAATTTATCACCAAAAAAATTTAATTGGTATACCGATTCACAAAGGATAGAAAGTTTAAAAAGCATGGTTTCAAATGTTCAACGACAAGATATTTGCGGACGTGATTTACCAATAGATGTCCATTCTGAGGTAATCCAAAATGTATATTTTAAAAGCTTATATGATCGTTAAAATGCAGACAGCTTTTATAAATTCACCACTTGGAATTACCAAAATCGTTGGCGATGAAAACGGCATTACAGAAATATCCGTTACATCAGAAGGAGTAATTTCAGAAATAATTCCAACTGAATTACAAGAAGCAGCTACACAACTAAGCGACTATTTTGATGGAAAACGTAAAGATTTCAACTTCAAATTAAACCCAAAAGGAACCGACTTTCAGCAAAAAGTGTGGCAAGAATTACTCCAAATTCCTTTTGGAAAAACCATTTCATATCTCGATTTATCCAAAAAACTCGGTGATGTAAAAGCCATTCGCGCGGTTGCATCTGCTAATGGCAAAAATCCACTTTGGATTGTTGTTCCGTGTCATCGCGTAATTGGAACTGATGGTTCGCTTACTGGTTATGCTGGAGGTTTGTGGCGAAAAAAATGGCTTCTGGAACATGAAAACCCTACAACACAACAATCATTATTTTAAAATTAGTTTCAATTTCAAAAATCTTCCTCAATTAAACTGTATAGTTTTCTCAAAATTGATATTTTAAATTTTTAACCCATTAAAAAGAAAAAATTAATGGTTTCTGATAGATTTGACTTTTTTATAGCCGGTTTTATTGATTTTAATGCTAAATTTTAATAATTATATCGATTGCAATAACTTAACATTACCACAACAATTGCATTGAATCTTCGACTGTGGTTGAATTTAAGAAAACCGATTCCCAATCATAATATACTATTTCATCTGTTTTGTGTTAAATTGTTAATAGTATAGTTTCTATATCATATTTTGGACAAAAGAAGAAAAATAATAGTCTATTTTTATGAATTATGAAATTTTTTAAGTTATGAAACCACAGTACTCCATTTTTTTTAAAAGAACGTTTTTAGCAATCGTTTTTATAATTTTAGGCAATTGTCAATTGAATGCACAAATTTTATCCAATGGCGATTTTGAAAGTGGTGGAAGCGGTATTGGTTTTTTAG
>Ga0209063_1001956_pt1 | contig 10128 bp, 10 predicted proteins | sample KloWWTmeKNB19Kit_FD_187177 | JGI IMG/M metagenome (GOLD analysis project Ga0209063, IMG submission 187177) | Active sludge microbial communities from Klosterneuburg, Austria, studying microevolution and ecology of nitrifiers - Klosterneuburg... | ecosystem: Engineered > WWTP > Aerobic digester >...
TCCTAACGCAACCGATCAAGGATGGATTGAAAGCCATCAAGGTCCAGTTGGACCACCGTACAGTGATCACCCTTGCAAGCCTTAAGGCGCTGGACTTTTGGAAGAAGCGATATCCGAAGGCAGTTGTGATCGGGTGATCACAGTCCTTCCACGTACCGCCTATCGTTCGCCAGCCTCGGCACTTTGCTTTGTGCATCGTTCATGCCGCGCGCTTTCATCCAGCTTGCGAACGAACCTCTGGGCAAAGAGGTGATCATTAGCGGACGTAGCACCTTACCGGCGATCAGGTCCTTGTAGTAAGGATTACGCTGTTGCAAGGCCTTGTCGATCTTGTCCGCGAACAATTGGGGATCCGCTGGCTGCGCCGCGAATTCGATGAACCACTCGTGATGCGGTAGCCCCGCGGTCGGGGATAGCTGTGGGGCCACGGTGAACTCCGCCACCTCACACCGTACTTGGGCCATCGCATCTTGCAGTGCCCCTTCCACTTCCTCTGCGATCACATGTTCCCCGAACGCACTGGTGAAATGCTTGGTGCGGCCAGTAACGACCATACGTGGCGGTGAAAGCGAAACGAATTTGATCGTATCCCCGATCTCGTAGCCCCACAGGCCGGCGTTGGTGTACAGGATCAAGGCATATTGCACGCCGATCTCTACCTCGCCTATGTGAAGGACACCCACTCCACTGCCCCTCTCCCAAGGAGAGGGGTTCCCTGAAGCAATTGGAAGGAACCCGAAGTAAATGCCATTGTCCAGCACCAGTAGTAGGCCCTCCTCGTTGCTCTTGTCCTGATAAGCGATAAAGCCCTCGCTGGCCGGAAATAGTTCAACGCTTGGCACACTTCCGCCGATCAAGGTTTCCATGCGGCTGCGGTAGGGCGTATAGTTCACTCCGCCGTACACGAACAGGGAGAAATTCGGGAAGACCTCACGTACATTGGCTTTCCCGGTGCGGGCCAAAACGCGTTCAAAATACATCTGCACCCAAGCCGGTATACCACTGATCAGGCGCATGTCCGCGCCAATGGTTTCACCAACGATGGCATCCACTTTCGACTCCCAGTCCAAAATGGTGTTCGTGGCATAGCTGGGCATACGGTTCTTCAAGAGGTAGCGTGGGACATGGTTCGCCACTATGCCGCTCAGCCGGCCCGAAGGGATGACCTTGGACCGATCCAGTACCGGGCTACCCTGCAGGAAGATCATCTTTCCATCCACGAACTCCGAGCGACCGCTATTGGCGATGTAGGCCAACAGCGCCCTACGAGCGCTCCCGATGTGGTTGGGCAAACTATCCTTTGTGATCGGGATGTACTTCGCACCACTCGTGGTGCCGCTGGTCTTGCACAAGTACATGGGCCTACCCGGCCACAATACGCTCTCCTCTCCGGCCACGACCCGGTCGATGTACGGCTTTAGCGCCTCGTAATCGCGTAACGGAACTGCACGCACGAGACCCTCATGATCATGTACTTGAGCGAGTCCATGGTCCATTCCAAAGGCGGTTTTAACACCTTTACGCAATAAGCCCTGCAACACCTTTCGTTGAGTGGCCACAGGTTCCATGGCACGTCGCATCACCGCTGCGGTAACACGTTTGGCGTAAGGTTTGGCAAATGTGCTTTTAAGGCTCATGTTCGGAACTCAAGGGGCCGGTGCAGGCGCAAGGAGCAAGTTGCATCCTGCCCCCGATCTCTGATCCTGATCTTTCATTGGAACACCATGTACCCCTGCGGGTCCACCGGTTCGCCGTTCAACCAAAGTTCGAAGTGCAAATGTGGACCTGTGGTCAGTTCACCACTGTTTCCCACGATGGCAATGGCCTCACCCGCCTTCACCTTATCGCCTACTTTCTTGAGCAAAACACTGTTGTGCTTGTACAGGCTCAACAGGTCGTTCCCATGTTGTATGGCCAATACATGCCCGGCATCAGTGGTCCAAGCCGAAAGCGTTACTGTCCCAGCCAAACATGCCTTTACAGCTGCATCGGCGTTGGTCACGATGTCGATGCCGAAATGGTCCTGTCTACGGTCGAAAGCACTTGTTACGATGCCACGAAGTGGTGGAAAGAAGAAGATGCCTGCAAGCTCGCGTCGGTCCGAGGTGGCCCTTCCCTCGTTCAAACTGTAAGCCTCTTCCTTGGCAATGCGCGCTCTCAGCAGACTGTCCGCGCGACTTGGCTCCAAGTCAGCCGCATCGGGTTTTGCCGCCAAAGGGGCGAACAGGTTGGCGCTGTCCGCCTTCAACTCCCCGCTTAATACCATTCTCAGGTTCTCCACGTACAGATCACGCTCCGCCACTTTCAATTCCAAGGAATCCGCTTTGATCAAGCCGAGATAGGCGTTCCGCTTGGTCTCCTGATCGGAATAGCCGGGTATGTATCGCTTCAGCGGGGTGAATACGATCACTGCGGTGACAAAAGCGCCATATGCGGTGAACGCCCCGATCGCCAACAGCAGCACATTGAGCCGGTTGAGCCGCATGCTGAATCGCTCCTCGAACGTGCTGTCGTTGATCAGCAACAAGCGATACTTGTCCTTCAGCTTGCGCAGCCACTTCAATTTTTGGCCCTTGGCCGGGGTTGAAGGAGTTAAGGACATCGTGTGCAAATATCGTTGCTACCGATCCTAACACGGTTATTGGTCCAGGGCCAAATGCCAAGGAACAACGATCAAGCCCCACCCGAACATGCGCCTCCTGTGATGACCCATGTACAATTTCCAGAGCACCCGATCGTTCAGGTCCGGTTGCTTGGAATATCTTCGCCCGTTCGTGCCAATGCACGTTATCCTTCCCTTGTTGCAGCGCATACCATATCGAACCTTGGCCCCGATCATGTTGGTGGCCACCCTGCTACTGGGTTGCTCCCAGAACAAGGACGGGGTGATCAACCGGGCATTCCACCGTCTTACAGCGCGCGATAACGGCTGGTTCAACGCCAATGAAAAGTTGAAGGAGGTGGTAGTCGGGATCGAAACGGCACATGTGGACAACTATGACGAGGTGCTGCCGCTCTTCATCTACGGCACACCGGACCAAGCCAAGAGCGCAACCCCGGAACTGGAGAAGTGCATAGACAAGTGTTCCCTTGTGATCGAACGGCACTCCATGAACATTGGGGGAAAGGAGCGGAACAAGTGGATGGATGACACTTGGTTCGTACTGGCCAAAAGCCAGTTCTACAAAGGGAACTACTACGAGGCCGAGCGTGGCTTTACCTATGTGAGCCGCCGGTTCAAGGACGGTAACCGAAAACTGGAAAGTCTGGTCTGGCTCGCCCGCACCGCGATCCAATTGGAGCAATACGGTAAAGCACAAAGCGCATTGGACCAGATCAACGACGAGAAGAAATTGCCAAAGAAGTTCGACCACGGCGAACTGGGAGCCGTGCAAGCCGAGTTGGCCTTGAAGCGTGGCAAGGTGGATGATGCCATCGTTCACTTAGAGGCCGCCATTCCCAAGGCCAACAAGAAGAAGGAACGCGTGCGGTGGTCATTCATCTTGGGCCAACTTTACCAAGTCAAGAGCTTGGACGAGAAGGCCATTGCCCAATTCGCGAAAGTGGTGAAGATGAACCCGCCCTACGAAATGGCGTTCCAAGCGGAGATCTTCCAGGTCCTTGCATTCAACCGTGGCGATAGCAAAAGCCTGCGGAAGAAGCTGAAGCGCATGTTGCGCGACAACAAGAACATCGACCACTTCGATATGTTGCACTACGCCGTGGCGGACCTGGACATGAAGGAAAGGAAACAGCCCGAAGCCATTGAGCAACTGGAGATGAGCGCAAGGGTCAGCACAACGGACCAGAAACAAAAGACCAAGACCTTCCTGAAGCTGGCCGATATCTACTTCGATGATCGGGAATACAAGAGCGCCCAGCAGTACTACGATAGCACGCAGACCTTGATGGCCGAGACCCACCCGCGGTTGGAGGAAGTGAAGACACGGGCCCGCGTTCTTGGCGAACTGGTGGAGCAACTGGCCATTATCCAGCTGGAAGACAGCTTACAGGAATTAGGCAAGTTGGATGAAAAGGACTTGGAGAAGAAGATCCGGGGTATGATCCGTGATCGTGAGCAAGAAGAAGCGGAAAAGGAACTGGCCGAGGAGGAGGCACGAGCGAGGCTTGATGCTGCACCACCACCTGCGAACAAGCCGCCCACTGCCGGTGGACGAGGGACTTGGTACTTCTATGACCCGCAGCAGATCGCTCGTGGCCAGACCGATTTCAGCAAGAAGTGGGGACCCCGCAAGTTGGAGGATGATTGGCGCAGAAAGGACAAAGGGGGTAGCGCCTTGTTCGAAGGCGAGGAAGAAGATTTGGCCGACGGGACCACAGAAGAAGATAACGAAAAGGAAAAGGCCGAAAGCGAGTGGAAGGACCCGGCATTCTATACCAAGGACATTCCTTTGGACGATGTGGCGCTGGAAGCATCCAACTCGCGGATATGCGGCGCGCTGTACACCAGCGGCATGATCTACAAGGAACAACTAAAGGATGCCGACAACGCGATCGAGAGCTTTGAAGTGCTCAACGGTCGTTTCGAAGAATGCCGTTATACGCCCGAGAGCTTTTATCAGCTCTACCGCATCTATCTGGAAAAAGAAGAGACCACCAACTATTTCTCGCCGGACGGCACAAGCTCCAAGACCTACGCGGACATTATCCTGGAACGTTGGCCCGACTCCGAATTCGCCCGACTGGTGCGTGACCCGAATATCCTACAGGCCGATGAGGCGCGCAAGGCGGAAGAGGAGTTGGCCTACAAAGAGGTCTACGACAGGTACCGGCAATACATGTACGGTTCGGTGATCACTTCCTGTGGCAATGTGATCGAGAATGAACCGCGCAACCACTTCCTCGCCAAGTACCATATGCTCCGGGCAATGGCGATCGGTGGCATGCGCGATGTAAGTGGGTACCGTAATGCATTGACAGAGGTTCGCACCAAGTTCCCGGGCACCGATGAGGACCGAGCAGCAGGCGACTTATTGGCGGCTTTGGAAGGTAGCCATAAAGCACCTCCACCACCGATCAAGGCCGAAGGGACCAAGGGCGAATACAAGACCGCTTCCGGGCCGCACTACTACGTGCTCATCGTCCCCAATGAAGGGAACGACATCAATTTGATCAAAGCCGCGATCTCCAATTTCAATTCGGCCTTCTTCCCCGGCACTCCTCTGGAAATAACCAGCAGCTTCCTGGACCCTCAGCGCCAAGTGGTCATGCTAAGCCCGTTCGAAAGCAAGGCCAAGGTGGTGGAGTACCACGCCTTGTTCGCCAGCGGAAACGAAATGCTCGTGGGAGTGAATGATCAGGAATTCCCGGAATTCGGGATCGGCACCGATAATTACGCCCAACTGTACAAGACCAAGGACGTGGAGGGCTACATGACCTTCTTCACCGAAAATTATCTGGGACCACAGTAGGATACAACTTGTGAAAGGCTGTTCTTGCGGTGCCTCTTGCACCATTGGTCCATCGTCGTAGGATAGTTGCCGATCCGCCGTGAAGACTCCCGATGAACACGGTCCGTCCCTTCAAAAGGCAGGCCTAGGAAAACTGCCAGTGGGTATTACCTTTGACAGCTCTGTGTATCCACCCAGCAACTGAAGGAACATGTTCCGTAGTGATAAACCCGCTCCCCCCGCCCCGATGAACAAGACCACCGAACCCGTTAGCCCAGGCAAGATCAACAGCATCATGGAGGGCACTTCCATTGAAGGGGAGATCAAGAGCGATAGCAATATCCGCATTGATGGTCGTGTGAAGGGAACGGTGAACGCGCGTGGTCGCGTGATCGTTGGCCAGACCGGCGTGATCGAAGGGGAGGTGATCTGCCAAAGCTCAGACATTGAAGGCACCGTTATCGGCAAGGTGAATTGTCAGGACCTCCTGAGCCTGAAGGCCACTGCGAAATTGCAGGGGGATATCAACACGAAGAAATTAGCCATTGAACCCGGTGCCGTATTCACTGGTAATTGCAGCATGAGCGGCGGTGTGGTAAAGGAAATGGACCCCGTACGCTTGCGCACCGACAACTCCATACAACGTCCGGAACAGGCCACCGCCACGCGTTGATCACCGATGACGACCCGACGTTGGTCGTTCTTGGCCCCATTGGCCATTTTCACCTTGTGCTGCGCTGCCGTCCTACTGGGTGTGCTCTTCCTCGTGGGATCACCGATGAAGGCCCATTACTTGGTCATACTGCTGTACTTCGCTGGATTGACTGGTCTCCTCCACGCTTGGCAAGAGGACGGATTGATCTCTGACCCGAAAGGCTTCGTGCGTCGATTCATGACCGCATTGATGGGCAAGATGCTCCTGTCCTTGGTCGCCCTTATGGTGCTCTTGCTTTTTGCTCCCATCGCCATCCGCGTTCCGTTGGCCTTGAGCTTTGCAGTGCTCTATTTGGGTTTCTTGGTCTTCAGCACCTTGCGCCTTTTCAACTTGGCCAAACAAGCTCCCGCCAAGTGAACATGGAGCAACACCCGCCGGACCTGAAAAAGGTCAAAGAGGGGTATAACAATTACTTGCGCTACACCGGACTGGGCTTTACCATGATGGGGATCATACTGGTCTTCACCTTTGGCGGCTGGTGGCTGGATGGCCAACTCACTTGGAAATTTCCTGTATTCACGATCGTGCTCAGCCTGTTGGGGATCACCGGGAGCATGGTGTACCTATTCAAGGAAACCGGGCGAAAACCCTGAGTGGTCTTGCGATCCGTACACACGAAAAGTGGGTCGATCGAACTCTTTTATACATGGAGCTATCATCATTCCGATGAAGTGTCTACCTTCGCGGCCGCAAACCGGGGGCAACCCTTTGATGAGATCATTCGGAAATATCCTGCGGACCGCGTCCCTACTGATCGGAAGCCTTGCTTTCGGAACATTAGTGGCACAACACGAAGGACATGATCTTCCTGCTAGCGGGACAGTTCAACACGGTGTGGATGCAGTTCCTGCGCATGCGAATGAGGCTCCTGATCACAGGGCTTCCGAAAAGTTCAATCCCGGTAAGATGATCATGGATCATATCGGTGATGAGCATGGCTGGCACCTCTGGGGCCATACTTCCCTCCCACTGCCCGTTATCCTATTCGATACAGAACGTGGCCTGAAGGTGTTCAGTAGTTCACGATTCGATCACGGTCATGCCACTTACGACGGGTATGCACTGATCGACCATACCGTGGTTGCTGTTGATCCACAAGGGCACGAGGACGAAACCGCCTCAGCGAACATTTGGGACATCAGCATCACCAAGAACGTGGTGAGCCTCTTCGTAAGCTTGGGGGTGTTGCTCATTGTCTTCATCTCAGTGGCAAAAGCATATACACGTCGCGCCGGACAGGCACCAACCGGTCTACAGAATCTGGTGGAGCCGATCATCCTCTTCGTACGTGACGATGTGGCCAAGAGCGCCATTGGCGAACACAAGTGCATGAAGTTCATGCCTTACTTGCTCACGGCATTCTTCTTCATCTTCTTGAACAACCTGATGGGACTTGTGCCCTTCTTCCCCGGAGGGGCGAATTTGACCGGAAACATCGCCATTACATTGGTGCTCGCACTGATCACCTTCGTTATCGTTACGGTAAATGGGAATAAGAATTACTGGGGTCATATTCTGGCGATGCCCGGTGTGCCCGCTTGGGTGCTCGTGATCCTTACACCCGTGGAGATCCTGGGTATGTTCCTGAAGCCTTTCGTTTTGATGATCCGGCTTTTTGCGAACATCACGGCCGGCCACATCATCGCGCTCAGCTTCTTTAGTTTGATCTTCGTGTTCGGAGAGACCAATGCTGGTGCCGGATACGGTGTCGCTATCGGCTCATTGGCATTCACCATCTTCATGACCGTGCTCGAGTTGCTGGTCGCATTCATTCAAGCCTATGTGTTCACCTTCCTAAGCGCCATGTACATAGGCGCAGCGTTGGAGGAGCACCATGAGCACAAGGAATCAATCATTTAACACTTTCAACCCCAAACACATGTTCCTTACAGTTCTTCTCGACCTCGGCATTGGTTACGGTATCGCAGCTCTCGGTGCTGGTCTTGCTGCTCTTGGTGCCGGCGTAGGCATCGGCCGCATCGGTGGTGATGCCGTTCAAGCAATGGCCCGTCAACCCGAAGCCATGAACGACCTCCGTGCCAACATGATCCTCACCGCCGCTCTGGTGGAGGGAGCTGCCTTCTTCGCGATGGTGGTTGGCCTGTTGGTGGTGCTGAAGGAGATGCCGGTCGTAGGCTAAGCCACACCGTCGTTGTCTTTTGTTCCGTTCACTTGAACCCGCATTCCCATGCTGCTCGCTAGCCTTGTAGAGCCTTCCTTCGGACTCATCTTCTGGATGACACTGTCGTTCTTGGCGGTGTTGTTCATCCTTGCCAAATTCGCCTGGAAGCCCATTCTGAATGGACTGAAGGAGCGCGAGGCATCCATTGCGGATTCCCTGAATGAGGCCAAGAAGGCCCGTGAGGAGATCGCCGCAATGAACGCACGTAACGAAGACCTGATGCGTGAGGCCCGCGAAGAGCGTGAGGTGCTGCTGAAGGAAGCACGCGACATCCGTGATCGTGAGATCGCCACTGCAAAAGAGCGCGCGAAGGCCGAAGGCGATGCCATGCTGGCCCGTGCCCGCGAGGACATCCGCAACGAAAAGAACGCCGCCATTGCAGAGATGAAGAACGAGGTGGCCCAATTGAGCATTTTGGTGGCCGAGCGTATCCTGAAGGAAAAGCTCGGTGACCCTGCTGCCCAGAAAGCCTTGGTGGACAAAGTGATGGCCGAAGCCGACCAGCGCAAGTCATGAACATCGCCCCGGTCGCATATCGCTACGCTCAGTCCTTGATCAGCCTTGCCAAGGAGCAAGACAGTGTGGAGAGTATACAGGAGGATATGCATCTGGTGGCAACCACCACAACGGAAAACCATGAACTGGTGGTCCTTCTGAAAAGTCCCGTTGTCAAGGCGGATAAGAAGGTACTTATCCTCAATAAGATCTTCGCCGGTAAGGTCGGTGAGGTGACCAGCCGCTTTATGGGGATCCTTGTGCGCAAGGGACGAGAAGCGTTGTTGCCCGAGATCGCAGCGGCATACAACGAACTGTACAAGCAGAACAAGAACATTATTACGGCGGAAGTTTCCAGTGCCATTGAACTGAGCGCCGAAGCCTTGGAAAAGGTCCGTGCCCAGGCGATCGAGAAGCACCCCGGAAAGACCATTGAACTGGTACAACGCATTGATCCTTCGTTGATCGGCGGTGTTGTCATCCGAATTGGCGACGAGCAGTACGATGGCAGCGTGAGCCGCCGCCTTAGCGACCTTCGTCGCGATTTCTCCAAGAATCCATACATACCCGCGATCTAACGCACAACCGATATGGCCCACGTACAACCCGCTGAAGTTTCGGCGATCCTGAAAGAAGAACTCTCCGGTTTTCGTAGCGAAGCCGAATTGGAAGAGGTCGGTACCGTCCTTCAAGTGGGTGATGGTATTGCCCGCATCTATGGCCTGAACAGCGTGCAAAGCGGTGAACTCGTGGAATTCACCAGTGGACTGCGCGGCATCGTGTTGAACCTCGAGGAGGACAACGTTGGTGTGGTACTGCTCGGTCCATCCGTGGGTATCAAGGAAGGAGACACTGTGAAGCGCACCAAGCGCATCGCCAGCATCAAGACCGGTGAAGGCATTGTCGGTCGTGTAGTGAACACATTGGGAGAGGCCATTGACGGTAAAGGTCCGATCAGTGGCGAGCTCTTCGAAATGCCGATCGAGCGCAAGGCGCCGGGCGTTATCTTCCGTGAACCTGTGAAGGAGCCGCTCCAGACGGGTATCAAAGCCATCGATGCCATGATCCCGATCGGTCGTGGCCAACGCGAATTGATCATCGGTGACCGCCAAACCGGAAAGAGCACGGTGGCGATCGATACGATCATCAACCAAAAAGAATTCTTCGACGCCGGTAAGCCGGTGTACTGCATCTACGTGGCCATCGGACAGAAAGGTTCCACCGTTGCCGGTACTGTAAAAGTGTTGGAGGAGGCCGGAGCAATGGCCTACACAACTGTTGTTGCCGCCAACGCCAGCGATCCTGCACCGATGCAGTTCTACGCT
>Ga0209063_1001958_pt1 | contig 10123 bp, 8 predicted proteins | sample KloWWTmeKNB19Kit_FD_187177 | JGI IMG/M metagenome (GOLD analysis project Ga0209063, IMG submission 187177) | Active sludge microbial communities from Klosterneuburg, Austria, studying microevolution and ecology of nitrifiers - Klosterneuburg... | ecosystem: Engineered > WWTP > Aerobic digester >...
TAATCTCGTAAGCTGTTCTTGCAGTTACATTTCCACTGGGAATAATGGAGCGAATTCCACCGTGATTTAGTAAACAAATATCGATAGACTTATTTTCTCTTTTCTCGAAAATAGGTTGTGTTTTTTCAAGAGTAATATCGGATAAAAAATTTCCAATAGGTGTTTGCCAAGTTCCTGTTTTATCCAAAGTTTCTGGAGCAAATGACAGAACTTGACTTAAGTCTTTATCAATATTGTCACGATATGGTTTTACAAAGTTTTCAATTTCAGTACTTTCTATAACTGAACTTTCCACACTTATTTTTTTGCCTTCAATTTTTGTGACAAAATATTTTTTTTCTCCACAAGAAAGGAGCAAAGCAAATGTTAATATTAAAACAAATTGTTTCAATACAACGTTATAGTTTTTTAGTTTTACCATCGTAAATACTACTAATTTTATTAAATTTGTAACTCAAGTAAAAGTACAATGTTTTTAAATCAAATCAAGGAACTACTAACAAAAAAAATTGTTACCAAAAGTTTATCAAATGTAAAACTTTCAAGCTCTGATGATAAGATAAAAACTGTTGGGATAATTTTTGACGAAAGTTATTTCTACGAAAAAGAAGATTTAGTAAAAGAGTTAATCCAAAATGGAATTCTTGAAAGTGATATTAAAGTTCTGGTTTTTAAGAATGTAATTAAAAAAAATGAAACCTTTGACTATCCTGTTTTTAGTTACAAGGATTTAAGTTGGAGCGGAAAAGTGGAACAGAAAGGAGTTCAAGATTTTGTAAACGAACGTTTTGATTTGTTACTTAATTATTATGATACTGAAAAAGCGGCATTAGTTTTGGCTTCTCATTTATCAAAAGCTAGTTTTAAAGTTGGTTTTAGTACTATTGATAAGAGAATTAACCACTTCATGATTAATACCAACGCTGAAAATTATAAAGTTTTTATAGAAGAACTTTTCAAATATTTAAAAATACTTAATAAAATATAATATGCAATCACTAATTGGTACTGGCGTTGCGCTGGTAACACCTTTTAAAAAAGACTTTTCTGTTGATGTTGAAGCATTAAAGAGAATTGTAAATTTTCAAATTGATAATGGAATTGACTATCTTGTAATTCTTGGAACTACTGCAGAAAGTGCAACACTCAATGAAGCTGAAAAGGAATTAGTAATTAAAACAATTGTTGAAGCAAATAACGGTAGATTACCACTAGTGCTTGGTGTTGGCGGAAATAACACACAACAAGTGATTGATGAATTGAAATCGAAAAATCTTTCTGATTTTGTGGCAATTCTTTCTGTTTCACCATATTACAATAAACCAACTCAAGAAGGAATTTACCAACACTTTAAAGCAATTGCAGAAGTTTCACCTTTGCCAATTATACTATATAATGTTCCAGGAAGAACATCAAGTAATATGTTCCCAAAAACGGTTTTACGATTAGCTAACGATTTTAAAAACATTGTTGCAATTAAAGAAGCTGCAGGCGATATCGTTCAAGCAATGGCATTGATAAAAGATAAACCAAGCGATTTTTTAGTGATTTCTGGAGATGATATGATTACGTTGCCGATGATTTTGGCTGGCGGTTCAGGTGTGATTTCGGTTATTGCCGAAGGATTTCCAAAAGAATTTTCAGAAATGGTTCATCTAGGATTAAATAAAAAAGTAGAGGAAGCGTATAAAATTCACTATTTGCTTGCTGATTCTATTAATATGATATTCGAACAAGGAAATCCAGCTGGAATTAAAGAAATTTTCAAAACATTAGGACTTTCTGAAAATACAGTAAGATTGCCATTAATTACCGTTGACGAAGAGCTTTCTGGTCGAATAAAAACATTTGTTACAACCATTACAAAAATGTAGTTTTAGCTAACTAAAAAAAATATTTTGTATTCCATAATTAATAACTAAATTTGCAGTTGCTTTTTAGAGCTCATAATGTCTTTAAAATCGGCTGAATTAATAAATTAAATGAAGAAATTTTTTGTACTTATTGCCTTAGTTGTCTTTTTTTCGTCATGTAACGAATATCAAAAAGCAATGAAATCTGAAGATGTTTCGGTTAAATTTGATGTAGCATCAAAGTTGTATGAAGCAGGAAAATATAGTAAAGCCATACGTCTTTTTGAACAAATTGCTCCAGCATACAAAGGTAAGCCATCGGCAGAGAAGATGTTTTATATGTATTCTCAGTCGTTATATAAAACAAAACAATATTATTTAGCAGGTTATCAATTTGAAAGTTTTGCAGCTAGTTATCCAAAAAGCGAAAAAATAGAAGAATGTGCATTTCTAGGAGCTAAATGTTTTTCAAAATTGTCACCAGTTTATAGTTTAGATCAAGTTGATACATACAAAGCAATAGATAAGTTGCAAAATTATATTGACGAATATCCTGAGTCACCAAATTTGGCGGAAGCTAATTTATTAGTGAAGGATTTAAGAGAAAAACTTGAAAAGAAAGCATTTGAAGTTGCAAAACAGTACAACACAATTTCTGACCATAAATCGGCAATTGTTGCGCTAGATAATTTTGTAATTAATTATCCAGGAACACCATTCAAAGAAAAAGCATTATATTATAAACTTGATTCAGCATACAATTTAGCAATTAATAGCGTTCCTTCAAAAATGCAAGAACGTTTAGAGAATGCAAAAGTTGCATATACAAATTTGACAAAATTTAAAGCCGATTCAGAATATAAAAACACAGCTGACGAAATGTTAGCAAGAATTGAAAACGATTTAAAACAATTTTCTAAATAAACAAAGAGATGGATTTAAAAAAGACGAATGCACCAGTAAACACTATTACTTATAACAAAAGTCAAATAGAAGAACGTACTGGAAATGTCTATGAAGCAATTACTATCATGGCAAAAAGAGCCAATCAAATTAATTCTGAAATCAAAAAAGAATTAATTGAAAAGTTAGAAGAATTTGCTACGTATAATGATAGTTTGGAAGAAATTTTTGAAAACAAAGAACAAATCGAAGTTTCAAAATTTTATGAAAAATTACCAAAACCACACGCTTTAGCTGTTCAAGAATGGCTTGACGATAAAATTTACTACAGAGATACAACTCAAGACTAATTAACGATGTCAGTTTTAAGCGGAAAAAAAATAGTACTAGGAGTTTCTGGTGGAATTGCCGCATATAAAACCGCAACATTAGTTAGATTATTTATAAAAGCAGGTGCGCATGTCCAAGTGATAATGACACCTGCTTCTAAGGATTTTGTAACACCACTTACCTTATCAACGCTTTCTAAAAATCCTGTTCATTCCACTTTTTATAACGAAGAAGATGAGAATGCGCAATGGAATAATCATGTTGAATTAGGACTTTGGGCAGATTTGATGGTTATAGCTCCAGCAACTGCCAATACTTTATCTAAAATGGTAAATGGAAATTGTGATAATCTTTTGATTGCAACCTATTTGTCAGCAAAATGCCCAGTTTATTTTGCACCAGCAATGGACTTGGATATGTATAAACATCCATCAACAATTTCTAGTTTTGAATCTCTAGAACAATTTGGAAATATTATAATTCCTGCAGAATCAGGCGAACTAGCAAGTGGTTTATCTGGAGAAGGAAGAATGGCAGAACCTGAAAATATTGTTTCTTTTTTAGAAAATGATTTAGAAAGTAAATTACCTTTAAAAGGGAAAAAAATACTCATAACTGCCGGTCCAACATACGAAGCCATTGATCCTGTTCGATTTATAGGTAATCATTCCTCTGGAAAAATGGGTTTTGACATTGCTCAAAGTGCTACAAAATATGGCGCTCAAGTAATTTTAATTTCTGGACCAACACATTTACATATTGACGATTCTAATGTTACCTTAATTAGAGTAACGTCAGCTCAAGAAATGTATGATGCTTGTCATAATTATTTTGAAACAACCGATGTTGCTATTTGCGCAGCAGCAGTTGCAGATTATAAGCCCAAAAATGTTGCGGAGCAAAAGATAAAAAAATCAGATTCTGCTTTAACAATTGAACTTGAAAAAACCAAAGATATATTAGCATCATTGGGAAAAATAAAGAAATCACAGTTTTTGATTGGCTTTGCTTTAGAAACTGAAAATGAAATTGAAAATGCGACATTGAAAATTCAGAAAAAAAACTTAGATTTGATAGTTTTAAATTCGCTACAGGATGAAGGAGCAGGTTTTGGAAAACCAACAAACAAAGTAACTTTTATTGATAAAAACTTAATTGTTGAACCACAAGAACTTAAATCAAAAGAAGCTGTAGCCAATGACATTCTGAATAAAGTAATTTTGTATTATGAAAAAAATAGTTAGTTTTTTACTTCTTTTCTTTGTTGGTATAGTCAATGCGCAACAATTAAATTGTACTGTTCAGATAAATTCTGATAAAGTTGCATCAACTAATGCTCAGTTGTTTAAAAATCTTGAAACAGCTATTACGGAGTTTGTAAACAAAACAGATTGGACAGGTGAAACATTAAAACAGCACGAAAAAATTAACTGTTCGATGGTAATTATTGTCAATAGTTATTCTGATAATAGTTTTTCAGCATCAATTCAAGTGCAATCTACCAGACCAATTTTTAAATCAAGTTATGCTTCGCCAGTTTTTAACTTTAACGATAATGACTTTAATTTTAGATATACAGAATTTGAAAATCTATTATTCAATCCAGCGACTTTTGATTCAAATCTAGTTTCAGTTTTGTCTTTTTACAGTTATATGATTTTAGGTTTTGACGCAGATACTTTTTCACAAAAAGCTGGAACAAGTTGGTTTGAAGTTGCGCAACAAATCCTTTCCGTTGCTCAACAAGGTGGATATAAAGGATGGAGTCAAGCTGATGGAAATCAAAACAGGTATTTTTTAGTTACCGATATTTTATCAGGAACATTTGATGCATATAGAGAAACACTTTATTTATATCACAGAGAAGGACTTGATACAATGGCAACTGATTTAAAAGGCGGAAAAAATAAAATTTTCCAATCAATTGATAAAATTGCAGAAATCTATTCTATCAGACCAAATGCCTTTTTAACACGAACATTTTTTGATGCTAAATCTGATGAAATTGTATCGATACTATCTGGTGGACCAATTGTTTCAATATCAGAAGTTGTTGATAAGTTAAATAAAATTTCACCTATCAATTCCAGTAAATGGGCGTCAATTAAGTTATAAATTACTAAATTTACACTTAAACTGATTTACTATTTTATCACATGATTACATCGCTTTCAATTGAGAATTTTGCTTTAATTGAAAAATTAAACATCAATTTTTCAGAAGGTTTTTCAGTTATTACTGGTGAAACTGGAGCAGGAAAATCGATACTTCTCGGCGCTTTAGGTTTACTTCTTGGAAAAAGAGCCGATTTGACATCTTTGAAAAACAAAGACGAAAAATGCATTATTGAAGCAACTTTTAATCTAAAAAAATACAATCTTCGTTCTTTTTTTGATGAAAATGATATTGATTTTGAAGAAGAAACCATCATCAGACGTGAAATTCTTCCGAGTGGAAAGTCAAGAGCTTTTATTAATGATTCGCCAACAAATCTCCAACAATTACAGGACTTAGGATTCTATTTGATAGATATTCATTCGCAACATCAAACCTTAGAATTATCAAATCAAAATTTTCAAATTGAATTATTAGATTCAGTTGCGAAAAATCAAGATATAATAAAAAATTATTCAGAGACTTTATCCCAATTTAAAAAAGTTGAAATAAAGTATAATGAGTTGCTTACAAACAAAAATGCACTTTCAAAAGAGCAAGATTATACTACTTTTTTGTTAGAGGAACTAATTGCAGCCGATTTAAAAGTTGGTGAGCAAGAGTTATTTGAAACAGAATTAGAAAAATTAAACAATATTGAATTTATTAAAGAAAATATTGAAAAAACACTAACAATTGCTGATGATGAGCAATTTGGGGTTATTCAAAATTTGAAAGAAATTAAACTTTCACTTCAAAAAATTTCAAACCTATCAGAAAATTATAAAGAGTTGAATGACAGAATTAGCAGTGTAATAATTGAATTTGAAGACATCAATCAGGAGTTAAAAAAAGAAGCAGAAAACTTAGAATTGAATCCTGAAAAAATAGAATTATATAACCAAAAGCTACAACTGCTTTATACTTTACAAAAAAAACATCAAGTAGAAACGGTTGGAGAATTATTGCATATAAAAGAAGATTTAGACTCAAAAGCATTTTTATCTAGTGATATTGATAATCAAATAATTAAATTAGAAAAAGAAATTCACGAAAAGAAAAATTCTCTGGATAAATTGGGCTTACAAATTTCAAAAAGTAGAGTAGAAGTAGCTCCAAAGTTGGTTATTCGATTGACCGATATTTTAGCTCAATTAGGTATGCCGAATGCTCAATTTAAGTTTGAAATAAATCATCAAGAAAATTATTTTTCGACAGGAAAAGATGAAATACAATTACTATTTTCAGCAAATAAAGGTTCCGATTTTGGATTGTTAAAAAAAGTTGCTTCTGGAGGAGAAATGTCAAGAATTATGCTAGCTGTCAAATCGGTTTTGAGCGTTGATACTAAACTTCCAACAATAATTTTTGATGAAATTGACACTGGAATTTCAGGAGAAATAGCCAATAAAATGGCTGAAATAATGAAAGTTATGAGCAAAGAAATGCAAATTTTAGCCATAACTCATTTACCACAAATTGCAGCAAAAGGACAATTTCATTACAAGGTTTTTAAAACAATTAAGGAAAACACAACGATTTCAGAAATAAAATTACTCAATTCAAACGACAGAATTCTGGAAATTGCCGAGATGTTATCAGGAAAAAACATGTCAGAATCGGCTGTAAATCATGCAAAAGCATTATTAAATTAAAAAACTAACAAATAAAATTACTAATTTCAATAAAATATAGAATTATGATAATAGAACCAAGAATGCGAGGATTTATATGTTTAACAGCTCATCCAGATGGTTGTGCGCAAAATGTTAAAAACCAAATAGCTTATGTAAAATCAAAAGGAAAAGTTGACGGTGCAAAGAAAGTTTTAGTTGTTGGAGCTTCAACAGGTTTTGGATTAGCATCTAGAATTACTAGTGCATTTGGATGTGATGCTGCAACTATTGGTGTTTTCTTTGAAAAAGAACCAGCAGCAGGAAAAACAGCAACTCCAGGTTGGTATAATTCTGCCGCATTTGAAAACGAAGCAACTCAAGCAGGTTTATATGCAAAAAGTATTAATGGAGATGCGTTTTCAAACGAAATCAAACAACAAACCATAGATTTAATCAAGAAAGATTTAGGTCAAGTTGATTTAGTAATTTATAGTTTAGCATCACCTGTTAGAATGCATCCAACAACTGGAGTTTTACATCGTTCGGTTTTAAAACCAATTGGAAATACTTTTACAAATAAAACAGTAGATTTTCACACAGGAAATGTTACGCAAGTTTCGATTGAACCAGCTAATCAAGACGATATTGATAACACAGTTGTAGTTATGGGTGGAGAAGATTGGTCAATGTGGATGAAAGCACTAAATGATGCTGGTGTTTTAGCAAATGATGCAATGACAATTGCCTATTCTTACATTGGACCAGAAGTCACAGAAGCTGTATATAGAAAAGGAACTATTGGAAGAGCAAAAGATCATTTAGAATCAACTGCTTTTGATATTACTCAAGATTTAAAATCAATTAATTGTAAAGCATTTGTTTCGGTAAATAAAGCATTAGTAACTCAAGCAAGTTCTGCAATTCCAGTGATTCCACTATATATTTCATTGTTGTATAAAATAATGAAAGCTAAAGGATTGCATGAAGGTTGTATCGAGCAAATTCAGCGTTTATTTGAACAAAGAATTTACAACGGAAGCGAAATTCCTGTCGATGAAAAAGGAAGAATTAGAATTGACGATTGGGAAATGCAAGAAGATGTTCAGGACAAAGTAGCTGAATTATGGAAAATAGCAGAAACTGAAAATTTATCTGAAATTGGTGATTTAGCAGGATATAAGAATGATTTTTTAAATCTTTTTGGTTTTGGATTTGAAGGAGTAGATTACAATGTTGATTCTGATGAAATGATTCTAATAAAAAGTATAAATTCGTAAAATTTTATTAACAATATTGCATTTTTATCAAAAACTCACAAAAATTATTTGTGAGTTTTTTATTTTATTAATATCTTTATACGAATTAACTTTTTAAACTAATTAATTATGAAAAAAATTTACTTATTCTTTTTCGCTTTGTTTTTTGCCTGGCAAGGTAAATCACAAGTGTTAAATCAAGGTGCTGGATGGCCAAATGCGGCTTGGACAGTAACAGGGACTTACAGCCCAGCTGTTGGAGCATTTGAATCCAATCCAACAACTACAGCAAATTTTGCTTTTGATGATGATGATGCTGGACAAACTTCAGATGACCAAATTTCTGCAGAATCTCCAGTGATTAATCTAACAGCTGCTCATACTGCTGGGGAACAAATTGTTAGAGTTAGTGCACAACACACTTACAGATATTTAGCACCAGATGATGTCTTGCGTTTTGAATATTGGAATGCTGACTCATCAACATGGATTGCTTGGGGTCCAAATCTACCAGGTAATAACACTACAGTTGCTGATGCATTTTGTACACCTGCTAAAACATTATATACTTCTTCTGATTTAGATATCTCAGGATTTACTGCTACACAATTATCTGGATTTAAATATAGAATTTTTTACAGTGATGGTTTAACAAGTCAAGAATGGAATTGGGGATTTTGTTTTGATTCTCCAACTATAGTTTCTTCTGCTGCACCTATTGTTATTCCTGGATGTGTATCTAATCCAACTCCAGCTGATGCGACTAGCATATCCGCGGTTGAAGATATTTTTATTTCTTGGAATATACCAACAACAGGAAGTCCAGTTACTTCTTATGATATTTACTTTGGTGATGCTCCTGACAACCTTACTTTAGCTGGTTCAGAAATCACTAATGGTCCAATTAACGTTGGGTCAGTCCAAGCATATGATACGACTATATATTGGCAGGTTGTTGCTAAAAATTCAGCTGGTGAAGCTGTTGGATGTGCTGTATGGAGCTTCACAACTGAAGCACCTCCAGGATATTGTTTAACAGCTCCTAATGGTCAATATCCAGGAGGAGAAGAAGGTTACACGCCAGATACTTGTGATGGAGTAACGGTTAATGAAGTTGTTGCAGATGCTTACGCAGGTGAATATTCATTAGTTAATGTAATTGCTGGTCAAACTTACACTTTTGAAAGTTCTGTTGCTACAGATTTTATAACAATAGGATCAGCAGATGGTTTAACAGCAGAAGAATATGGAGTTACTCCATTAACATGGGTTGCTACAACAACAGGTCAAATTAGATTTTACATCCATTTAGATGATCAATGTGGAAGCGAGCAACTTTTAAGAGTAAAGTCTATAATCTGTAACGTTTCTGCAGCATTACCAGATTTTGTTAATTTACAATGGCCACCAGATTTAACTATTTCTCAAGGAGAGTCAGATACTGTATATGCAAGAGTGTATGAAGGTGGACTTACTGATACAACTTCTGGACAAGCACCTGGCATTTCTGCTTGGGTTGGTATTAGTCCAGTTGGTGATAATTCAAATCCAAATACTTGGACAACTTGGGTTCCAGCAACTTTCCTAGGTGAAGTTGGAAATGATGATGAGTATAGCGCACTTATTGGTAGTGATCTTGATGCAGGTACTTACTACTATGCAACTAGATTTCAATTAAATGGTGGAGCTTATGTATATGGAGGTATTAATGCTACTAATCCTGAAACAGGAGGTAGTTTTTGGGATGGTACAGGATTTATTAGTGGTGTGTTAACAGTAGAAGCTGCTCCAACACCAGGTAATGATGATTGTGCTAATGCAACAGCAGTAACTTTACCTTATGATGAAAGTGTAAATGCTTTAGGTGCTACAAATAATGCAGGTTTCGTTATCGTAACTGATTGTGGTGGAATGAACGATGGTGTTTGGTATTCATTCGAAGGTGATGGAGGTGATATTACTGTCAGCTTATCTGAAGTTAGTGCGGCTTTTGATCCAGAATTGGGAGTTT
>Ga0209063_1001961_pt1 | contig 10112 bp, 8 predicted proteins | sample KloWWTmeKNB19Kit_FD_187177 | JGI IMG/M metagenome (GOLD analysis project Ga0209063, IMG submission 187177) | Active sludge microbial communities from Klosterneuburg, Austria, studying microevolution and ecology of nitrifiers - Klosterneuburg... | ecosystem: Engineered > WWTP > Aerobic digester >...
GAGGAACAATCCATATTGTAATCAACAACCAAGTTGGATTTACAACCAATTACCTTGATGCGCGTTCATCAACGTATTGTACTGATGTTGCCAAAGTTACTTTATCGCCAGTACTTCACGTTAATGCTGATGATACTGAAGCTGTAGTTCATGCTATGTTATTTGCTTTAGATTTCCGTATGCAATTTGGTCGTGATGTATTCATCGACTTATTAGGTTATAGAAAATATGGTCATAACGAAGGTGACGAACCTCGTTTTACACAACCGGTTTTATACAAAATCATTGCTAAGCATAGAAATCCAAGAGATATTTATGCCGAAAAATTAATTACCGACGGAATCGTTGATTCTGCTTATATCACTAAGATTGAAAACGATTATAAAGCAAATCTTGACGAAAATCTTCAAGCATCACGCAAGAAAGATAAAACCATCATCACACCATTTTTACAAGATGAATGGAAAGGATTTGTTCAAGTTTCAGATGATGAAATGTTGAAAAAAGTAGATACTAAATTCGACAGAAAAAAATTAGATCAAATCATCGAAACCGTTTCGACTTTACCATCAGATAAAAAATTCATCAGCAAAATTTCAAAAATTGTTTCCGATAGAAAAACAATGTACGACAACAATACGTTAGATTGGGGAACAGCCGAAACATTAGCTTATGGTTCACTTTTGACTGAAGGTTATGATGTTAGACTTTCTGGACAAGACGTAGAAAGAGGAACTTTTTCTCATCGTCATGCCGTTGTAAAAGTAGAAGACAGCGAAGAAGAAGTTGTTTTATTAAACACATTAAAAGACAAAAAAGGAAAGTTCAATGTGTTCAACTCATTCCTTTCAGAATACGGTGTTTTAGGATTTGATTATGGTTATGCTTTAGCCAATCCAAACACGTTAACCATTTGGGAAGCACAATTTGGAGATTTCTCAAACGGTGCACAAATCATGATTGACCAATACATTTCATGTGGTGAAGACAAATGGAACAACCAAAACGGAATTGTATTATTGTTACCTCACGGTTATGAAGGTCAAGGTGCCGAACATTCATCAGCAAGAATGGAACGTTATTTACAACTTTGTGCACGTCACAATATGTACGTAGCCGATTGTACAACGCCAGCCAATTTCTATCACTTGTTGAGAAGACAAATGAAAACGAAATTCCGTAAACCATTGGTAGTATTTTCACCAAAAAGTTTACTACGTCATCCACTTTGTGTTTCAACCGTTGATGAATTGGCAAAAGGACAATTCCAAGAAACAATCGATGACAATTCGGTTGACAAGAAAAAAGTAAAAACAGTAGTTTTCTGTACCGGAAAATTCTACTACGATATTCTAGCCGAAAGAGAAAACTTAGGCAGAAATGACGTAGCTTTGGTACGTATCGAGCAATTATTCCCGTTACCAACCGAACAATTAAAAGAAATTATTGCTTCTTATCCAAATGCTGATGATTTCGTTTGGGCACAAGAAGAACCAAAAAATATGGGCGCATACAGTTTCATGTTAATGAATTTCGATTTAGTAAAATGGAGATTAGCATCATTAAAAGCATACGCCGCACCAGCAGCAGGAAGTCACACTAGAGATAGAAGACGTCACGCCGATGCCATCAGAATGGTTTTTGATAAAAATTTATTTAGATAATAACACACTTATAAAATTATAAAAGGATGATTTTAGAAATGAAAGTGCCTTCACCAGGCGAATCGATAAAAGAAGTAGAAATTGCAACTTGGTTAGTAAAAGATGGCGATTATGTAGAAAAAGATCAAGCCATTGCCGAAGTTGATTCTGACAAAGCAACATTAGAATTACCAGCAGAAGCAAGCGGAATTATCACACTAAAAGCAGAAGAAGGCGATGCAGTTGCCGTTGGCGCAGTTGTTTGTTTAATCGACACATCTGCAGCAAAACCAAGTGGTTCAGCTCCAACTAAAGAAGAAGCAAAACCAGCTGTAGAAGCTCCAAAAGCTGAAGTAAAAGCTGCTCCAGTTGCTGAGAAAACTTATGCAACTCAAACGCCATCACCAGCAGCTAAAAAAATATTAGACGAAAAAAATATTCAACCAACTGATATCGTTGGAACTGGAAAAGGTGGAAGAATCACAAAAGATGACGCTGTAAACGCTGTTCCATCAATGGGAACTCCAACTGGCGGAAATCGTGGTTCTGAAAGAACAAAATTGTCAATGTTACGTCGTAAAGTTGCGGAAAGATTGGTTTCTGCTAAAAACGAAACTGCCATGTTAACTACGTTCAACGAAGTTGATATGACGGCAATATATGCTTTACGTGAACAATATAAAGAAGAATTTAAAGCCAAACATGGTTTAGGTCTAGGTTTTATGTCTTTCTTTACTAAAGCAGTTACAAGAGCATTACAATTGTATCCAGATGTAAACTCAATGATTGATGGTCAAGAAAAAATCTCATATAATTTCTGCGATATTTCAGTAGCAGTTTCTGGACCAAAAGGTTTGATGGTTCCAGTAATGAGAAGCGCAGAAACCTTATCTTTCCGTGGCGTTGAAGCTGAAATCAAGCGTTTAGCAATTCGTGCTCGCGACGGACAAATTACAGTTGATGAAATGACTGGCGGAACATTTACCATTTCAAATGGTGGCGTTTTCGGAAGTATGTTGTCAACACCAATTATCAATCCACCACAATCTGGAATTTTAGGAATGCACAATGTTGTGGAAAGAGCCATCGTAAAAAATGGACAAATCGTTATTGCACCAGTGATGTATGTTGCTTTATCTTATGACCACAGAATTATCGACGGACGTGAATCTGTTGGCTTCTTGGTTGCTGTTAAGGAAGCATTGGAAAAACCGGAAGAATTATTGATGGATAACAATGTGAAAAAAGCATTGGAGTTATAATTTTTAGAATTAACCTAAATACAAATCCCAAATTCCAAAAGAGTTTGGGATTTTTCTTTTCTTTGTGTTTGATTTTTAATGTATGAAGCAGAACAAAAAACAAGCCGCAATAGGATTTATTTTTATTACAATGCTAATCGATATTACGGGTTGGGGAATTATTATTCCAGTAATTCCAAAATTGATTTCAGAATTAATTAATGGTGATGTTAGTGAAGCAGCAAAATATGGTGGTTGGCTTACGTTTGCTTATGCATTTACCCAATTTATTTTTGCTCCTTTAATTGGAAATCTAAGTGACAAATACGGCAGACGACCAATTATCTTAATTTCATTGTTTGCCTTTGCATTTGATTATATTTTACTCGCATTTGCACCAACTATATTATGGTTGTTTGTGGGTAGAATTATTGCAGGATTAACTGGCGCAAGCATTACAACGGCTTCGGCATATATTGCAGATGTTAGCACACCAGAAAACAGAGCCAAAAACTTCGGGATGATTGGTGCTGCTTTTGGATTAGGATTTATCATCGGACCTGTTATTGGTGGTTTGTTAGGTCAATTTGGTTCGCGAGTTCCTTTTTATGCTGCAGCAGTTTTATGCTTTTTAAACTTCTTGTATGGTTATTTTATTCTTCCTGAGTCGTTATCTAAAAAAAATCGAAGAGCTTTTGAGTGGAAACGAGCTAACCCAATTGGTGCTTTTTTAAATTTAAAAAAACATCCTGAACTTTTAGGATTGATGCTTGCCATATTCTTGCTTTATGTTGGTTCTCATGCTGTTCATAGTAATTGGAGTTTCTTTACTATTTATAAATTCAATTGGGATGAAAAAATGGTTGGGATTTCGCTTGGCGCAATTGGACTTTTAGTTGGATTGGTTCAAGGTGGATTAATTCGGTGGACAAGCCCGAGATTAGGCAATCAAAAAAGCATTTATTTTGGTTTGATACTTTATACTGTAGGCATGTTTTTATTTGCAATTGCATCAGAAAGTTGGATGATGTTTGCTTTTTTAATTCCTTATTGTCTTGGTGGAATTTCTGGACCTGCACTACAAAGTGTGATTTCTGAAAAAGTTCCTGCGAATGAACAAGGCGAAATTCAAGGAACGATGGCTAGCTTAATGAGTGCTTCAGCCATTGTTGGTCCGCCAATGATGACTAATACTTTTTACTTTTTCACACACAAAGAAGCGCCGTTTCAATTTGCTGGTTCGCCTTTTGTTTTGGGTGGTTTTTTGATGTTGTTGAGTACTATTATTGCCTATTATTCTTTAAGGAAACGATAACTTGACAAAAGACATTAATTCTTTAGCCCCGATTGTAACGGTATCGTCTTTTGGGACGATAGTAGTGGAAAGCGGGAATAAGGTTGGCATAAATTCCTGCTGATTCGCTCCAAATTTTTTTATTTCAAATACAAACAATGATTGTAATAATCGATAATTGCTTTGCCTTCGAGTAGCACATCGGCGCCAATAATTCCATCAACTGGTTTGGCTTTATATTGTTGCAAGGCTTGGTTTACGTGTGTCATGTCAAAAACGACTAAATGAAAATCCTCGGTTTGCCAACGACCAATTTTTAAAGAATTATTTTTAGCAATTTTAGTCAACATTCCTGTTGCTCCAGCGCCAGAAGCTTTGGTTTTGGACTTTCCTGCTTTCAAATTGAAAAGCTCAATGCTTTCAAATCCAACGCAGCTATTTGAAGCACCAGTATCTAGAATAAAGTTTCCGAGAACGCCGTTTATCCTTGCTTTTATTAGTAAATGCTGGGTTTTTGAAACCTTAAAATTAATTTTTTTGTATTTTTCTTTCTTTAGAACTTCGTGAAGGTTTTTCATGTTTTTTACCGCAAAGGCGCAAAGTTTGTCGCAAAGTACGCAAAGTTTTTAATTCTACATATTATTTAATAATCGTAAATTTGCTATGTTTAATTTGAAATCTGAAACTTGAAACCAACATTAGTTTTAACCGATACGCACACGCATCTTTACTCCGAAGAATTTGGAAATGATAGAACTGAAATGATTAAAAGAGCTATTGAAACTGGTGTTTCTCGCTTTTTTGTTCCGTCCATCGATTCTACATACACTCAAAAAATGTATGATTTGGAAACTGAATTTCCTTCGAATATTTTCTTGATGATGGGTTTGCATCCGTGCTATGTGAAACCCGAAAGTTATCAGTTGGAATTGGAGCATGTAGAAAAATCATTGGCAGAAAAAAAATTCTATGCTGTTGGCGAAATTGGGATTGATTTATTTTGGGATAAAACGACTTTGAAAATTCAACAAGAAGCTTTTAAATTTCAAATTCAATTGGCAAAAAAACATAAATTGGCGATAAATATTCATTGCCGTGAGGCATTTGACGAAGTTTTTGAAGTTTTAGAAAGCGAAAAGTCAACTGATTTATTTGGGATATTTCATTGTTTTACTGGCGATTTCCAACAAGCACAACACGCCATAGATTTAGGAATGAAACTTGGAATTGGCGGAGTTGCCACGTTTAAAAATGGAAAGATTGACCAGTTTTTAAACGAGATTGATTTAAAACATATTGTTCTTGAAACGGATTCACCCTATTTAGCTCCAGTTCCTTTTCGTGGCAAACGAAACGAAAGCAGTTATACCAAACTCGTTGCCGAAAAATTAGCCCAAATTTATAATCTTCCAATAGAAGAAATTGCTAAGATTACTACCGAAAACTCTAGACAAGTTTTTGGGATTTAATGGAAATATAACCTCTAATTGCGTTTTTTTTTGTTCTTTTGTTTTTTGAAAATCCAACCAAATAATGTCAAAATTCGATTCTATTCGTCCGTTTTATGATGCTGAAGTAAACGAAGCCATTTGCAATTCTGTAAATCATCCTATGATGAAATCAATTATGGATTTTACTTTTCCAGATGTTGATGATGAAGTATGGAAAAACCAACTAAGAAGAACTCATTCTATTAGAGATTTTCAGTGTAATTTCATCTATCAATCAGTTCAAAAAGTGTTGCAAAAGTCATCCGAAGGTTTAACCACTTCGGGATTTGAAAAATTACAAAAAAACACATCGTATCTTTTCATTTCAAATCATAGAGACATCATTTTAGATACATCATTGTTAAACGTTTGTCTTTTTGACCACGGATTAGTGATGACAGCTTCGGCAATTGGAGACAATTTAGTTAAGAAAGATTTTTTAAAAACATTATCTCGATTAAACAGAAACTTTTTAGTTCAACGAGGTTTATCTCCAAGAGAATTATTAGAAAGTTCTAAATTAATGTCGGAATATATTGGACAGCTATTGCTTCGCGAAAATCGTTCGGTTTGGATTGCACAACGAGAAGGAAGAACGAAAGACGGAAACGATGCAACACACTCGGGAGTTTTAAAAATGCTTGGAATGGGTTCGGATGAAAAAAATCTGATTGATTATTTCAAAAAAATAAAAATTGTTCCCGTTTCTATTTCCTATGAATATGATCCGACAGATGCTTTGAAAATGCCTCAATTAATGGCTGAAGCCAATGCTGAAAAATATATCAAAGAAAAAAATGAAGATTTCATCACTTTAATCAGCGGGATTATTGGTCAAAAAAAACGTATTCATATTCACGTTGGTGATGTTTTAAATTCCGAATTGGATGATATTGCTAAAGAATTTGACAACAACAACAAACAAATTCAAGCTTTGGCACAAGTAATTGACGACTCCATTTTGCAGAGTTATAAACTTTGGCCAACCAATTATATTGCATACGATTTACTTCATAAAACAGATAAATTCAAAAATTTATATACTGAAAACGAAAAATCACTTTTCGAAAGACGTTTGGAAATGCGAATTGACGAAAGTAATTTGCAAATAGTGGAAAGCTTTTTGGCAATGTATGCCAATCCTGTGGTTAACAAATTGAAATATGAAAATGCAGTCTAAACCTAACATTCTTTTACTTTATACTGGTGGAACAATCGGTATGATGAAAGATTTTGAAACTGGTGCTTTAAAAGCATTTGATTTTAAAAAATTGTTAGAAAAAATTCCTGAATTACAACAATTAGATTGTCATATTGAAACCATTTCATTCGAAAAACCTATTGATTCATCCAACATAAATCTGGAACATTGGATTTCGATTGCTAAAATTATTGAAGAAAATTATTCCGTTTTTGATGGATTTGTTGTTCTTCATGGTTCGGATACCATGTCGTATTCTGCCTCAGCATTGAGCTTTATGTTAGAAAACCTGAACAAACCAGTCGTTTTTACTGGCTCGCAATTACCAATAGGAGATTTGAGAACGGATGCAAAAGAAAATTTAATTACGGCAATTCAAATCGCTTCACTGCAACAAAAAGGAAAACCAGTAATTCAAGAAGTTGGTCTTTATTTTGAATACAAATTATATAGAGGCAACCGAACAACCAAAATTAACGCCGAACATTTTAATGCTTTTTCTTCTCCTAATTTTTCTCCTTTGGCAGAATCAGGAGTACATTTAAACGTAAATTCGAACGTAATTTTAAAGCAACAAACGAATAAAAAATTAATTGTTCACAAAGATTTAGACAACAATGTTGTTATACTGAAGATGTTTCCTGGTATTAACGAAACGATATTATCAGCCGTTTTTTCAATTCCAAACTTAAAAGGAATTGTTTTAGAAACCTATGGTTCAGGAAATGCGCCAACAGAAGAATGGTTTGTTTCTATTTTGAAAAAAGGAATTAAAAAAGGATTGCATATCATCAATGTAACCCAATGCTCCGGTGGAAGTGTCAATATGGGACAATATGAAACAAGCACACAACTGAAAAAAATAGGTTTAATTTCTGGAAAAGACATTACAACCGAAGCTGCAATCACCAAACTAATGTATTTGCTTGGTCAAAATGTTGCGCCAACCGTTTTCAAAACCATTTTTGAAACTTCTCTTCGCGGTGAAATGGCTTAATAAATTGACAAACTAACTTTTTTTACTGAAAAAATTTGTTGTTCTTTGCATCCACAAAAAAAGAGAGGTGTCCGAGTGGTTGAAGGAGCAAGCCTGGAAAGTTTGTATATGGGTAACTGTATCGTGGGTTCGAATCCCATCCTCTCTGCAATTTTTTTTAGATTAAAAAATTTCTTCTAAAGCTTTTTCTATAGTTGAATACACTTTTTCTAGCTGTTGATTTTCAATAATATAAGGCGGTAAAATATAAACAATATTACCAACTGGCCTCAATATTACTCCATTTTCAATAAAAAAATTATAGAGCTTATTTCTAAAATTTCCATAATAACTTTCTTGACTTTCTCTTTTAATTTCCAAAGCAAAAATTACTCCTAAAACTCTTGTTGTTTGTACTCTTGGATGTAATTTTATTTTTTCTTGAAAACTTAAATGCAATTGGTGAACCGTTTTAATATTTTGTTGAATTTCATCCGTTTGTAATAAAGAAATACTCGCTAAAGCTGCCGCACAACCTGTTGGATTTGCTGTAAAAGTATGTCCGTGAAACAACGCCTTGTTGGTGTCATCGTCATAAAATCCATCAAATATTTCTTGACTAAAAGTAGTAATCGCCATTGGGATTGTTCCTCCAGTTAAAGCTTTTGAAAGACACATCATATCAGGTTTTTGTTCTAAATAATCACAGGCAAATGTTTTTCCAGTTTTTCCAAAACCTGTCATGACCTCATCGGCAATAGTGAAAACATTATTTTGTTTGCAGATAGTTATTAATTTATCCAAAACTTCAGGTTGATACATCACCATTCCTGCGGCACCAAGAACTAAAGGTTCAAAAACAAAAGCAGCAAATTCGTTAGTTTCAACTAATTTTTTTAGTGCTTTGATTGACTTTTCTTCGTTACCATTAGTTGGAACCGGAATTCGAACCACTTCCAGCAACGAACCTTTAAAAGCTTCTGTAAAAAATGTAATTCCGCTAGCGGCCATTGCACCAAAAGTATCACCATGAAAAGCATCTTCAAAAGCAATGATTTTTAACTTTTTAATTCCTTTATTGTAATTGTACTGTAAAGCCGATTTTATAGCAATTTCAACGGTAGTTGAGCCGTTATCAGAATAGAAGATTTTCTTTTGATTTGAAGGTAAAATTTCCATCAATTTTTCAGACAACTCAACCGCTTTGTTATGCGTAAATCCACCAAAAAGAACATGTTCTAATGTTGTTAACTGCTTGTAAATAGCATCAGCAATTACTTGATTAGAATGTCCAAACGGATTTACCCACCAAGAAGCAATAGCGTCGATATATTCTTTGCCGTTTTCATCCCAAAGCAAGGCGTCTTTTCCTTTAACAATTGCTGGAAAATCAGCGGCTGTTTTGTGTTGAGTATATGGATGCCAGTTGTGTTTTTTGTCTCTTTCAGATAAATTCATGCTATAAAATTATAGTACAAAGATACACAGAGTATGACACAGAGTTTCACAAAGGTTTTATAAATTTATTAGATTATCTCTAAACTTATCGGCATAATATTGAATTACATTTTGGTCAAAATAAGGTTCATTGTGAATTCTTCCGATGGACTTTGCTTTGGTTTTTGATAAAATTATTTCCTCAGTAGCTTGATTTTCATCACCTGAAAAAATAATCCCTGCTACTTTTAGATTTCGACTTTTTAATGCTTCAAATGTCAATAAGGTATGATTAATGCTTCCAAGATAATGACGAGAAACTATAATTATTTTGTAATCGGGTTTTATTAAATCGATGATACAATCGTTGTCATTTAACGGAACAAGGATTCCGCCTGCGCTTTCAATCACGAGATGATTGGTTGTTTTTGGTTCTATTATTTTTTTTATATCGATGGTGATTCCGTCGATTTGTGCAGCTAAATGTGGACTTGCAGGAGTTTTCAGTTCATAAGCGTTTGGATGAACTACTGACTTTTGACTTTTGACTTTTGACTTCACTTTATGACTATCGGAATTGTCTAAATCACCTGCTTGGATTGGTTTCCAATAATCAGCTTCGAGTGCTTGGGTTACAATGGCTGATGTGATGGTTTTGCCTACATCGGTTCCAATTCCTGTGATGAATAGTTTCATAGTATTAACTAAATTCAAATTTACATGATTGACATTTATACTTATATCTAGAATAAAAAGGAATTAAAACTATCAATATTGAAAACAAGAAGGTAAGTAATGATTTGAAATCATTAATTGAAGTTACCATTTCT
>Ga0209063_1001963_pt1 | contig 10107 bp, 1 predicted proteins | sample KloWWTmeKNB19Kit_FD_187177 | JGI IMG/M metagenome (GOLD analysis project Ga0209063, IMG submission 187177) | Active sludge microbial communities from Klosterneuburg, Austria, studying microevolution and ecology of nitrifiers - Klosterneuburg... | ecosystem: Engineered > WWTP > Aerobic digester >...
GAAATTTGTCATAGTCCGGATTATGCAAATCTACTTGACTTTGGACTGTAAATGGCTGATGATAAAGGTATTTTGATTGATCTTTGTCAAAGAGTAAGACTTTCTTTTTTGTATGGAATTGTGTGAGAAAATTAGAAGGACAATCAATATCAAAATGCAATGGCGTGATGCTGTCTTTACCTCCAAAAAACATAAAAGGGAGCGTTTTTACAAAACCATCCATAATAGTAGGCCAGGTAAAATCTTCTCTTAATTCCGGAGCTTCAGCAAAAATATTAAATAAGAATAGTCGCAAATCTGTTGGACCTTTTTCGATAGCCTCAATATATGTCTTGAAAGCTACCTTCTTCTTTTCCATATAATGTGCACCAGGATTATGAAAATTTTTATCCACAAGGGGTACCTGAAGGTCTCCGTATTTTTCTTTAAAGAAATCAAAGGACCACTTATCCAACCCTACCCAATCCTTCGACATGTCGGTAAGTATAACCGGCAGATTCTTATCCAAATATTCATTTTTAAATGCTTCTTTGGATAAATTTGACCTTCTTTCTATTGACTTGAGAATCATGAGCTTAGAAAATATACTTGATAAATTTTTAATAGATATATTAAAGCTATAAAACAATGCAATACAGCCTTATTAAGATTTAATCATCTTCTATATCCTATTAACTAAAATATGAAATCTAAGTTTCATTTTTACTTAATTTTTTTCAATTAATTAACGACAGATCGACCGAAATTGTGCAAAAAATTAAGAAATAATTTCCTTGTATATTCTATTTAACTAAAAATTCGATGCTGGAGGGATGTACCTTGTCTCTAAATACTTCAACTTTAGACTTTACAAAGTCAGATTGTTTACATGTGTAGATATTTACAAATTGCTGAGGATTCCTGTCGAAAAGAGGAAACCACGAACTCTGTATCTGCACCATGATGCGATGTCCCTTTCTAAAATTGTGTGCAATGTCCGGCAAATTGAACTTTACTCTATCATCCTTACCGGGTTTGAAGCCCTCCGGATCAGAAAAACTATTCCTATATCTGCCACGCATGATCTCGCCACGAACCAACATCTGATAACCACCCATGGGCACTTTATCAGAGGAGTATTCTTTGAAGTCATCAGGAAAGACATCAATTATTTTTACAACAAAATCAGCATCTGTAGTAGATAATTTAACAAAAAGGTCTGCTATTACAGGACCTATTGCCGTCACATCTTCTTCAAGTATATCGGATTGATAGGTGAGAACATCACTCCTTTGGGAAGTAAATCTTTGATCATCAAGCATATATTCTCTGGTTCTGTTCCAGCCAATCTCACTTCTGTAAGGAACCGGATGGGCAGGATCACTTATGTAAGAATCTGACCCGGTAGCTTTATCTGATGCAGCATTCTGACTTAGGCCATTCTCTGATGTCAAGTACAACTTATAAGGACGTGAACCACTAGGTGGCCATGTTTCAAATTTATGCCAATTATTTTCACCTGTGATGAAGACATTCACCTTGCCACCCACCATTTTATTAGGGCTGTCTTCCAAGTATTTTTTAAAAAACGGGATCTCCATTTCATTCTGATACCATTCAGCAGTTTTTTGTCCAAATTTTACATTTCCAATTGAAGCTCCATCTCCTCTTCCACCCCAATTACCATGATACCAGGGTCCCATGACGAGCATATTATCTGAAGAGCTGCTTTGTGATTCAAGGGTTTTAAAGGTATTCCATGCACCATAACAGTCTTCTGCATCGAAGAGACCACCGACGACCATCACGGCTGGTTTAATGTCATTTAGATGAGGCAGTGGATTGCGGTCAGCCCAAAATTTATCCAAATCAGGATGTGCATACATATCATTCATAAACTGAAGACTATCTCCAAAGTAATTCTTTTTAATATCGGACAATGCTCCGGCCTTCAACATAAAGTCGTATGAATCTTCTGAAAATTTTGATTTAACTGATGCATACTGCTTTAATGGATTTGGTCTTGGCAATCCAAAGCTCCTGTAAAAATTAAAAGCATCCATCAATGCAAATGCTCCATTATGATGAAAATCATCTCCTCTGAACCAATCTGTCACAGGTGCTTGCGGGCTTACGGCTTTCAACGCTGGATGCCCTGACAGTGCAGCCATCGTAGCGTAAAAACCGGGATATGAAATACCCATGATACCAACATTGCCATTATTGTTTTTCACATTATTGGCCAACCAATCGACGGTATCATAAGTATCTGAAGCCTCGTCTATATCCTTGCTTGATTTTTTGTTGGTGATAAATGGTCGGATATCTTCAAATACGCCTTCACTCATAAATCTTCCTCTTACATCCTGAAACACTATAATATACCCTGCTCTTAGGTAATATTTATGATAGGTATTGTAAAGTTCGGCATATTTATCCACGCCATAAGGTCTGCATGAATACGGGGTTCTTACCATTATGATAGGATGCTTTTTTGACAAATCCGTGGGAATATAAATGGAAGTAAAAAGGCTTATACCATCGCGCATTTTGATCATCTTCTCCTCCTTTGTATAATGCATCCGCATATACAGGGAGTCCTGACTGTTCTGGGCTGATAGTGAGTGAAATACATTTAAACAAAGGAAAAGAAGAAAAAATCTAGCAAATCTCATAGAATGAATATTAATTACAGATAAAATTAAGTAAATCTTCATCAGTTGGGCAAAAATTAATGCAAGCAAAGTCAAATTTTGAAAAGAATTGTAATTTTTGAACGGTAATTGTCTTATTGGATGTGAACGAATCTATTAAGGAGTATTTACAATAATAGCAACGACATTCTGTATAAGAGAATAAAACAACGATTCAAATAGGTGGGACATCTATGTGGTAATGCGATAGGAAGCTAATAAAAAAAGCAGATCCGGAAAATGGATCTGCTTTTTTACCAATAATATTCTTAGTTAATTCAAAAGGAATCGGAATGTTACCCCTCCTCTTTGAGATATCGTCTTAAACTGTTGTGATGTCTTAGGACTTGAAAGATTGTAGTCATAAAACAGTCTGAGTGTAAGATTCTTGTTGTATTCATACTCAATATTCGGGGCTATTCTAAATGTAGTAGCACCTCTTGAAGTAAGTGTCCTGTCCTGATCTATAAAATGACTCACAGAAATATCATCTCGGTAAGATACATCCAGTCTAAAAATAAGGTCATTGGCAGAAGGTGCTTTTCTGGAGCCACCGGCACCTGGCTGTGAGGAAGTTTTGGTTGTATCTTTTTCCTTATCCTTTTTCTTCTTAGATTTTTTCTTTTGGAATTCTTTCATAAAAGGCAACTTTACGTTGTGCATTTCATATCCGGCTCCAATCGTGAAATCAGAAGTTTTAGTCTCATTCACCAGGTTATCAACGAATGACAAAGAAAGGTTTCTGATTTTTTTATAATCTACATTAAAGGTAATGTCATTTTTAGTTTTAAAATCGAACCTGATCAAAGGAGACAATCCTTCCGTGATAGAAATAGCAGGTATCTCAAGCCTACTGTAATAATTCTGTGTGATTGGATTGACCAATGTAGGGTCATTCGCATCGAAATAAGGAGAAGTATTAAAGCTATTGACTGTCAACGTAGATTTGTACGCATGAGAGACATTGATACTCGAGAAATATTTCTTAAAGAAAGCAATCTTAGTCAGTCCATTATATGTCACCTGCCAGTTGACCTTTGGAGTAGTCTTAAATGCATCTAAATTCTGCGTGGCGGCACTTTTGTTTGAATAAGCAGCCAGGAATGCAGGCACAAGCACCTCTTGCTGTATCCTTCCAAACCCTTCAGCATATCCTGTAGTTGGATCCGGATTAGTACCTAACCTATTTGAAATAACCACCCTATTGGATTCAAATCGCTTGAACACATCGTCAATATCATTAAAGAAAGTACCCAATGTAAAGAAAGTCGTGGTATAAGAACCGACATCCCTGCCGCTATATCTACCAAACCCTTCTCCGGGGGCCTTGATCTTGAACAATTCTGTGTGCGTTTCCTGATAGGTCTTACCCGCGTTTAGATCAATTTTAAAATCGTTGAAAGGTTCTAGATTGACTCTTCCTTCTATGACTTGATTCTTACCAAGGATAACCAATTGATTTTGGAATATATTCTTAGTGATCCATTGATTATTCGGTGCTATGGCCCTTTCAAAATATGCATTGTCAGGTTGCCAGCCAGCTACATAACTAAGTCCGGGAGCATCCCAGGAGTCCATACCCAAAGCTGTGGTCTTAGGTGTATATCCAGGAATTGAAGAGTTTAAGTTTTCCGTATAGGTTAATCTGGCTTTTCTCACACTAAGCAATGGCCTTATCAATATACGTTCTGCAAGGGATGGTTGATAGTTCGCCCTCCTCTCTATTCGTTCCTGCTTGCGTTTAGCCTTGTCTTTTTCTTTCTTAAGCTTAGCTTTTTCTGCTTTAGTCAGACTCGCTGTGGAAGTAGAGTCTACTTTTGCATCACCATCCTTATTTTTACCTATTTTACCATCTTCAGGAGTATTTTTATCGCCTTGTTTCTTTGGAGGTGTGACTTTATCACCTTTTTTAGGAGTAGTCTTAGTACCGGGTTTTTCAATCTTTTTGAGATAGTCCCATTTAGCATATAATCTATCAAAACTTAGATCAGCATTGATCTGTCTGATCTGAGTATTCTGGATCACATTACCCAAAGTATCCACATTGATAGCAGCAGCACTCCAGGTATATGAACCTCCGTACAATGCCCGCATCGTAACCCACTCCATGAATGGAATGTTTTTAAATGGCACGTTATAGTTCAGGTTGAATGTATGCTTATAGTTTTTATTCCTTCCAAGATTTTTTACATTATTCCATATTTCCGCTCGATTGCTATTGGTATTAAAAGCAGGATCAGGAAGCCCGGAATCTACAAATCTGTCACTTAATTCATCTATTACTGCAGTATTCTGAGCGACAAAATCAAATTTCAATGATTTGGTGAGATCCCAGTTAAGACTGTAATTTCTATCCCACAGAAAGTTCCTTGTTCTCCAGGTACTTTGGAATGGATCCGTAAACCTGTACAATTTAGTGCTGTATAATCTATTGAGCTGAGTATTAAAAGTAAATGTATTGGGAACCAAGTTAAAATTAAGGTCCGTAATAAACTTGACGTATTTATCCTTTTTGATTGCCTTGGCAAATGGAGCTATATAAAGAGGCTTCATTGTAAAGTTGTAATCGAATCCACCTTTGTATTGATCTGTTTGATCATTGGCTATGATGGGATCAGTACGTTTAGTTCTGGAATGTCCATAAGTAAAACTAAAGTTTTCTATGTCCCACGGAAGCGGAGTTGAGGCTTTGTTTAATCTCTCTTTGCGTACATTATTGAATGAATAACTGGTAATATTTTCGTATTCTATCGCTTGTTCGCGAAGACTATCTTTGACATTTGCATCTACAGTATTCAGTTTATCTTTCAATTTTATATCCAGATCGTAAGGATCATATTCCGGCGTTTTAACACTGGTAGTATACTGATAGTAAAAAGGAATTTTAATTCCGGTCTTACCCGGTATAAATTTACCAAGTTCCAGATTGGTGCTGATATCATATTGATAGTTGGATTCAATAGCTCTCTCCTGGAGTCTTTGATCCAGCGCTCCCCATCCAAGTGAAGAATATGCGCCTGAAAGCGTAAGTGTACCAAGGTCAGCAAGTTGAAAATCTAATCTGGATATAGCAGCTACACCACCCCGCTCATCGAATCCTGTCATCCGGAGTTCATTGACCCAGATCTCACCACACCGTGGTATTCCGCCATCTTTATTATGTATGCCTATCATTATCCCTTTGACGTAACCAAGGTTAGGATTCCCTTTTACAGTTATGGTATTATTTGGTTTCTCTGGATCCGGCTTGGAGTAATAAGTTCCTACTCCATTTAATTTATTCCTTTCTTCTTTCAATTTAGTGAGCACTTCCAAAGGAAAATTGAAAGCATTCTGTTCCAGCCATACTTCATCACTGTATAAAAAGATGTCATTGGACAATGCTTTAAGTTTGTCCAGATCTGACATTTTTAATGGAACCTCATATTCATAGTAGTTATCAGTAAAGTCACTACCGATTCTCAGGAAGAGGCTTAAATCTCCTTCAGGAATTGAGTTATTCTGATCAGCAAGAGTCTCCGCATGAACAAACATTTTCAATCGGTCATATCTCCTCATGTCAATGTTTGTATTTTTGAATACACCTACTCTATAATCTTCAGGTAGATTACAGAAATTCATTGCAAGTGATTGTTCATTCTGAAATGTCTCAGCATATGCACCTACAGCTCTCTCCAATCTCAAACCTTTAGGCAGGACATAGGATACCGGGATTTTGGCAGAGTTGTCTTCAAAATTGACTGCATTCAGATCAAATTTTAGATCTGAAAAAGGAGGTTGAATAATGATAGGACCGTCTATAGCGCCCGTAATACCTCTGGTGTACTTCCTCCATTGATTCCTGACAAGATCCATTCGAGCAAATCGCATGATGGTTTGTTGACCGAAATCCTTCATGAATAATCTCATGAATCGAATAGATCGAAAATCGCTAATACCCCCTACTGTTTGTGTTGGCTGATTGATCGGAACTTTAAATCTGTACCAAACCTCCTCATCATTTCGGCCATGTATCGTATCTGTTATGAATTGGTTCAGCTTAATTCCATTGCCACCATCCCACTCTATTGGAATCTCGTATTGATAATATGCTTCTGATTCATTCAGCGAGTTGTCATTGTTTATATCTTCCCGATCTGGATAGTTGGTAGAGGCTGATTGGACACTTGCATTACTTTGTGTAGGCTTTGAATTACCTTCTTGTCCGTTGAACTTCCTATATCTTTCAAGAATGGGAGAATTGTTGTCAAATTCTCTAAAATGCTGGAAGTCATCGGCAGAAGGATCAGCAAGGATTTTTGCTTTTGCATCCGCACTCAAATTCGAGTTTTGAATTGCATTGATAAAATCAGTATAGTACGCTCTTTCCTGTTCACTGTTTAATCCATCAAGTCCAACATCCTGAGCCTGACGCTTGGTAAGGTCATTGTCAAAAGCATTGATAAATTGGTTAACTGCAGGAATATTACCCCATACTGAATTAAATATTTTTTGATTATCATCATTGGGACCAGGCAGGCCGTTTTCAAAGAAATTTCTTGAATCCCTCAATACATCCTCAGAAACATTCCCTAAATTGATAAATATCTTACCGCTTGAAGTGTTTTGAACACCATTAGGTCTGGCCAAGAAGGGACTCAACATATAGAATTCAATAAATTCATAGTTTTGTGCCTCAAAATCAGAGTTTGTAATAGCCCGCTGAATCCCTGCCCATCTAGAAGTAGGTTCATTGAGACCACCCGCAGAGTTTAATCCTGCAGAAAATCCAGGATAACCACCCGGGATATCAAAGTTATAAGGCCCTCGCTCTGTCGGATCATATACTACGTCAAAAGTATATAAGCCGTTGTTGATACCTACGACATTGTTCCTTCTTTTGAATACCTCATTAATAGCAACAAATCTCGAGTATGGGTCATTGATATCAGTTGGGTTTAAGGCATTAACCTCTGCACGGAACCAATTCAAGTGCGCTCTATTGGCACCATAGGCAAGATTGTTCGTCAACATTGATTCCTTGAAAAGCGGGTTATTGTTAGCATTATCGTTCTGAGGTACACTTGAGATAAACCATTCCTGGGTCGGGGTTCTTAGATCAAAACTCGATGTACTTCCTTCGAAGTCATCTATATAAGCAGAACCACCTACGTCAGCCAAGTTATTGATAAACTTCGAATGACCCGGTTGTAGCAAGGCAAATTCGGAAGTCAAATTGACTTTTGAAACTTCTTTAGTCTGAATCAAGGGCAGCTTATCAACGAGTCTTGTCAACCATTCAGCATCTTTCGAAAAGTTGAAATCTACCCCATACACTTTGTTATTGAGCGGATCATCTCCGAGATTGACTTTTTGAGTATATGGTCTTTCTGAAAGTCTCATGAAGGTACCTCCAATATTGATATTCTTATTAATGGCATAGTCTGCGCGCAAGCCCATCATTGACTTTTGCTGAAAACTGAATAAAGCATTATCCTCAAAGGAGACATTGACAGGTACTCCTGAAGTGAGATAGGCATCATTGATGATGTTGACCTTACCCGCAGAATAATCTATGGTATAATCTTGATTTTCTACCAGTTGCGTACCTCCGGCTGTCACCTTCACAGAACCCTGAGGCACATTAAATGCACCTAATGAGATCTCAGAAGAGACTGAAGATTTATACGACCCCTTTAAAGTAAATCGATTTTTCTCGGGATATTCACGGGCCCTGGTTATTGTCCTGGTATAAAGATCAGGATAAGTATAGCGTTCAGCGAGACTAGAATTATTAATTTTTTTTGCGAGATCACTTCCAAATGGCTCCAGCACCGGGAACATGATCCTACCAGTTCTGCTATTGATCGTGACGCCTTCCACAAAGTCAAATACTCCATCCGGCTGCGGATCACCCGTAGTGTTCAAGTTGTCCAGATTGAATATTCTCAAAAGAGGTTGACCTTTGAGGTCTGTATCTGGAAGGAATCTTTTCTGCCCATAACCCGGATCTTCGTAAAAAACATCAAGCCTAAAGTCCAGCGCATTTGTTTGATATGCTCCGACAGAATATATGTTTTTCATCATCAGATTCCAAAGTGGAACTTCCGTTTTCTGTGATGTAGCTTTTAGTAATTTGACAAAAATCACATTCGGCTCTACCGGATTTACGGGAACTTCATAAGAAAACTCTCCTACTTGATAGATCTTGTCATTATATCTATATCTGTAGGATACACCCAATACTTGATCTGGCCTTAAGCCAATATTTATTGAAACGAAGCCTAATTCAGGATGAAAGGTATAATCAGTTCCGCTTCGAAGCTTTCTTGCTCTTACTTTTTCAAAATCCTTAGTTTGAACAAGGTTTAATGGGGAGCCTTGCAGGGTATTAATAGTTCTGCTGAGCGGACGACTATTTAATGAATCCTGAATAGCAAGCTGATTATACAACTTGTTTGAATTGTTGTTCGGCAACTCAATTCTTCCTGTATAATCAGGATGATTTACAGATAATGTGTCGTTGATCAGTGGATTATAAGTGGTTAATGTCTTCCATTCACCCAAATCCGCCAATGCTACAATGTCCCTTACATCCTCAGTCTCCTGACGGTCATTGGTTACCCAAACCTCAATATCTGTTATGGAAAAAAGCGAATTGATCTGAGGGAGGGTTTTCAGTGCATTATTAAACTGATTTCTATTGTATTGGGACAATAGGAAGTGTTTATTTTCATCATATTGGTCGATGGGTAGTGAAAAGGTTTGTAATTGACTACCACCTTGCAATTGTAAGTTTTTCCGTTCTGATTTCTGCTGGGAAATCAAACCGGTTACTTTCAAATGACCGAACTGGAGATCAGCTTTTATTCCGAAAAGAGACTGACTACCTTGAATTAGCGAACTACGCAATGGCAAACTAACGTTACCCGCTTCAATTTTTCTAAGAATATCGTCCTCTCCAAAGCTTCCTCCATCAAAATTTATCTTGATCACCTGGTCAAAATCAAATTGGGATTGAGTATTGTAATTGGCGTTAATATTTAATTTTTCGCCTACTTTCCCAGCAATACTTAAGTCTATGGTAGGTTGAAAATCAAAATTGGTATATTTTCTTTGGCGCTCAGTAGCTGTTGGATTGAAGGTATTATTGGAGCTCAAGCCCAGGTTGATGTCTACACTACCTGCCGGTTTGATATCTATATTATCACTTCCAAAGAGTCTGGTGATGATGGAAGTACTGGTCTTATAACCTTCTAAAGGGTCTTTTGCCTGGCCAGAATTTTTACCATCCGATATACCTGCCAACTTATTAAAATAAGACGTTTCTTGTTCTTTGGCTTTTGCTGCCATAAATTCTGAGAAGGTCATTCCCACCGGAGCTTCCAGAAAATCAGAACCTAATTTTGTAGATTCAAAGTAACTATCAGTTTCAGGATCATAATTGAATCCCTGA
>Ga0209063_1001965_pt1 | contig 10102 bp, 7 predicted proteins | sample KloWWTmeKNB19Kit_FD_187177 | JGI IMG/M metagenome (GOLD analysis project Ga0209063, IMG submission 187177) | Active sludge microbial communities from Klosterneuburg, Austria, studying microevolution and ecology of nitrifiers - Klosterneuburg... | ecosystem: Engineered > WWTP > Aerobic digester >...
ACCTGGACCACTGAGGTAATTCCCGTCGCGTAGAAACGGTACCATACGTCATTCGCGAGCGATGACATGAATCCAGCACAATTGATCGGAGGCAGCGTTTCGGTCGCGTTGGCCAAGTTTCCAGAAATAGACACACACGAACTGTCCGCTGTGATCAATGTCCCGTTGAAGCATTCATCATTCATTGGGCCCGATGCCCCATTGCAGGATAGATCGAGCGCAATTGTCTCAAAAGGCATGTTCCACGAACCTGTCACGGCGTTCCACGTCACGCCGCCGTCGCAACTCGTCTCTACGCCAAAGGTGCCTGATGTCTCGACCGGGAAGAAAGTGAAGCTGTAAGCACAATTCGCTCCGGTGTAGATCGTGGTGTCGATGGCAGGTACCGTGTTGGTGGTGAAACGAACCGGATAGGATAGGCCGATGCAAGGGGAAACCACGCCGGTAACTGTGACCGCGTTCTGCGCAGTGGCAGCCATTCCGAGGAAAATGGCAATGTATAGGGCGAGGGAGCGAATCAGGGTTCTCATGGGGTTCGATTTTCAGGTTTCAACTTCATACACGCAGATCTCTTGGCAATGGTTGGGTGAGCATGACGAAATATACGTTCCGAAGGATGCCGGATAAGTTGAGAAAGGCCGCCCTACCAAGGTAGGACGGCCTTTCGGAATTGCGGTCAAGGAGCCTACTGCTTCACGAAACGACGGCTAACGGAGTTTGTTCCATCGCCGATCCGAACGACGTAAACACCGCTCACCAGTTCGTTCACAGGAACAACCAGTTGGTTCTTGCCAGCGCTTATTGGATCGGATGTGGAAAGGACCACACGACCGTTCAGGTCCAAAATGCTTACTTCCAAACGACCGCTCTTTGCACTTTGGAGCGAGAGCATCAGATTGTTCGACACCGGGTTCGGCCAAGTGCTCAGGTCAGCGTGGGCGGGCGTTTCTTGCACGCCGGTGCTCAACGCGTTCATCACATTCACTGTGAATGTGTTCCGGTTGCCGGGCGCCAATAAACCATTGAGTAGCCCATCGCCATCCACCGAGATCGAGTCGCAATACGTGTCGGTGCAACCGGCCCCATCGGCGATCGTTAGGCAGAGCAAGTAGGCGCTGCCGCTGGCGTACGTATGCGTAGGGAACGGGTCGGTTGAAGTGGTGCCATCGCCGAAGTCCCAGGTGTATTGGAAATTACCGGCGCCACCACTGCTCAGGTTCCAGATCCATAATTCATTCGGGACCGGTTCGCCACCACCACCATTGGGGTTGGCCGCGCTGTCCACCCATTGGTAGGCCTGCATCGCGAAGAAGCCGGCTTCGCACGTGGTGTTCGATGAATCGGGCATGCACATGCACGCCGCGCTCCATGTACCAAATTCGTTCGCTCCGAACAAGGTACACGGTGTGCCGGGAACGTTCGGACCGTTCAAGATCTGCAAGCAATCATACGCCCCGGTACCTCCGTTGATCACGCCGTTGCTATCCACGATCAAGCTATCGCAGGCAATACTTGTGCATCCATCAGCGCTTGTCATCATCATGCAAACCAGATGCGTGCCAGTAGTAAATGCCATCGCGGTGTCGGCAGGTGCGGCCTCATAGGTAAGGCCGCCGTCAAAGGACCATGCGTAGGTGTATGGTGCGACACCGCCACCCGAACAGTTCTCCAAGTAGGCCATGAAGGGAATGTCACCAACTGCAGGAGTGGTAGCTTGGCTTATGGTGATGCAGGCATAGCAGGGCAGGGCTGGTCCGCCAGCGCACATGCAATCCGCGGTCCATGCATCTCCGAGGGTATTCGGGTCGTTATCGTTGCACGGAGATCCAGGAAGGTTCGAACCACCCGAGATGCCTAAGCAATCAATTGCGGAATTGGTGCAGTTGAACGTAACGAACAAATAAGTGGAATCGAGTTGGAGAGCGTTCACTTGATAGGCAGCTGCAGCTTGCTGGATGGCTCCGTTGCATGGTGTGCTCAGAATGAAGCCCCCACTGTACGAATCCATGAGCAAGTCAATGGAAAAACTGCAGTTGGCATCCAAGGTTACATCGATATCGATGGCAGGCTGGGTGATGGAGTTCGTGGTGATGTTCACAGAGCCGTTCGGAGAGCAGCCTAGGACAACGCCGCCCACGGTGACGTCGTATGGTGGCATGGGCTGCGCAAAGACCGCGATACCAAGCAGCAGGGCAGTTCCAAGGTTAAACGAGCGTAAGTTCATGTCGATCAGAGTTTGGTTGGGGTTGATTTGTCTTTCCATCACATACACGGAGGTTTTGGTCCCAGGGTTGGGTCGGGAACGAAAATGATCAGAAAGTTAGAAGATCACAAGGGGAGATGGTCGTATGGCCCTCGGCGGCATTCTTGGTCTGAACCATTCATTTTCCGATCGCACGATCAATAAGGTCATCTTCCGCCTCGTTCGGCAAGGTCACCTTCAGTCCGGGGGTCCGCTTCATCTCCTGCTCGATGCTCCAAACCGCATTCGGGTTGCGAGCCCAAGCTCTGCGTGCGATACCGTTGTTCACATCCCAAAGCAGCATGCTCTTCAGCCTGCGGTCACTATCTGCGCTTCCGTCCAGCACCATGCCGAAGCCTCCGTTGATCACTTCGCCCCAGCCTACGCCGCCGCCGTTGTGCAAGCTGATCCACGTAGCGCCGCGGAAGGCATCGCCAACGAAGTTCTGCACGGCCATGTCCGCAGTGAAGCGGCTACCATCTCGGATGTTGCTGGTCTCACGATAGGGACTATCAGTGCCGCTCACATCGTGGTGATCACGACCTAGTACTATCGGAGCAGAGATCTCTCCACTCCTGATCGCCTTGTTGAAAGCTTCGGCGATCCGGATCCGTCCTTCACTGTCTGCATAAAGGATCCGGGCTTGGCTGCCAACGACAAGCTTGTTGGATTGAGCGTTGCGTATCCAATGCAGGTTGTCCGCGATCTGTTGGCTGATCGTATCGGGTGCTTCCTTGAGCATTGCTTCCAAAACATCGCCCGCAATGCGATCGCTTGTTGCAAGGTCTTTCGCATCGCCGCTGGTGCATACCCACCGGAACGGCCCGAAGCCGTGGTCGAAACACATTGGCCCCATGATGTCCTCCACATAGCTGGGGTAGCGGAATTCGCCCTCACCCCCAGCCCCTCTCCCTAGGAGAGTGGAGCCGAATACATCTGCGCCTGCACGGCCAGCTTCGAGCAGGAAGGCATTGCCGTAATCGAAGAAGTACATGCCCGCGCCGGTGAGCGTATTGATCGCTTTCACCTGACGTTTCAAACTTTCCTGCACACGTAGTTTGAAGGCAGCGGGGTCCTTCACCATCAGGTCGTTGCTCTGCTCGTAGCTGAGGCCCGCTGGGTAATAGCCACCGGCCCATGGATTGTGCAAACTCGTCTGGTCGCTGCCGAGGTCCACATGGATGCTTCGTTCCGCCAAGCGCTCCCACAGGTCGACCACGTTGCCGAGGAAAGCGATGCTGTGCGCCTCACCCTTCTTCTGCGAAGTGATCGCCGTATCGATACACGCATCCACATCTTCGATCACTTCATCCACCCAGCCTTGGCTTTGACGTTTGTGTGCGGCCGTGGCGTTCACTTCTGCGCAGATCGTGACCACGCCGGCGATATTCCCCGCCTTCGGTTGAGCACCGCTCATACCGCCGAGACCGGCCGTAACGAAGAGTTTGCCCTTGGTGGTCCTGTCCGCTCCCTTCAACATGCGGCAAGCATTCAACACCGTGATCGTGGTGCCGTGCACGATCCCCTGCGGACCGATGTACATGTAGCTGCCGGCGGTCATCTGCCCGTACTGAGTTACGCCCAGCGCGTTGAACTTCTCCCAATCGTCCGGCTTGCTGTAGTTCGGGATCATCATGCCGTTGGTCACCACCACGCGCGGTGCATCGGTGTGGCTTGGGAAGAGGCCGAGCGGATGGCCGCTGTACATCACCAAGGTCTGGTCATCGCTCATCTCGCTCAGGTACTTCATCGTGAGCCTGTACTGCGCCCAGTTCTGGAACACCGCGCCATTGCCGCCGTAGGTGATCAGTTCGTGCGGGTGTTGTGCCACAGCCGGATCCAAGTTGTTCTGTATCATCAACATGATCGCTGCGGCCTGCGTGCATTTTGAGGGATAGTCCGCGATCGGACGAGCGCGCATGGCATGCTCCGGACGCAGATGATACATGTAAATGCGACCGTGTTCCTTCAACTCCTGCGCGAATTCCGGGGCCAGTATTCCGTGCTGGCTTTTTGGAAAATAACGCAGGGCGTTGCGTAAGGCCAGCTTCTTTTCTACTGTCGTGAGAATGTCCTTGCGCTTGGGCGCGTGGCTCACGGAAAGGTCCAGCGGTTGGGCTGGCGGAAGGACATCGGGAATGCCTTCGCGGATGGTTTGTTGGAATTGATCGAGGTCGGTGGTGGTCGCAGTGCTCATCACCGCGAAGGTCGGTACTTCACACGGATCATCGCATGATCATGAATCGTTGGGCTGTCATGCCTTCGATCTTTAACAAGTAGGCACCGGGCTGAAGGTGCTGCACGTTGATGCTCTCGTTGGTAGCGGTGATCTTGTGTGTGGCAAGGATCCGGCCATTGAGATCGAGGATGGTATAAGTGGTGCCGGGAGTTGCGGATCTCAATTGTAATTGATCGTTGGCAGGGTTCGGGAAGAACGAGGTATCGATCAGACTTGTCTCGCTCAGGCCAAGTAGGATGTCATCCGGGGTGATGGTTCCAAGCGTATCTCCGCCGAGAATCGCGCCACTCAGCACGTAGGATTCTCCCCGTTCGAAATAGTTCCCAATGAACCATTCAAGTCCGAGTCCGGCCGTGTACCGCACGCCGCAATCCGGCTGCGTTCCTCCAGGGCAGTAGTCCTCTGGGCCAGTGAACGCCGAATACCCATCATCGGCAGGCTGTGGCTCTTGGTCGAAGAGGAAGGACCCATCTCCCAGACTGCGGCAACCAATGATGTATCGACCAGAGGCATCAAGTCCATGTTCCGCCACACACAGGACAGGCCACGTGTCGTCGAGTGACACGCGGTGTGTGGTGCGGACCAACTGACCAGGGTAGGAGAATATCAGTTCAGGCCATGGGTATTCGGGAGTCCCGGCGCTCCAAGTGGCTGCTTGGTTCAAGTAATTGTGGATATGGTACGTCGGTGACCCAATATTATTCTGGAAGTAGTGGTCGGTATGTTCGATCATCCAACCTTCGAAAACTATTGCACTGTCCTGAACCTCGCCAGCCGAAGCGACCGTGAATTTATAGTCGCGCTGATCCCCGAAGCAACCGCCGATCGCATCACAACCACCATACCACGTGGCATACTGGAGCACATCGCCGATCTCGTATGGAAAGAGATCCACCAAACCGGGGATCAGCGTACCGATGTCGGGGCCATTGACGCCGATCAGGTCTTTATCCGAAGGCCAGTGCAAGATCCCATGGTCTTGACCGATCACGATGCTGTCCCCTGTTGTGAGTTGGATCGAACGACGTTCCTCCAATAGGTCGAACGGGGTTCCTATCAGAGTAGGACCCATTTCGGCCCAAACCGTATTCACAGAGTCCATCAGCCAGGTCATTCCCTCCATGGCTTCAGGAAATAGCACGAAGGAGAGTCCATTTCTGAAGTGCCATCTATTCTCCGCGTGGGTCACTTCCCCGCCAAGGAATTGTGGCTCATCCAAACGCAGTAGCACCGTCGATCCGCCAGTTCCACAGGTGTCGCAATGAACGGCGACTCTGTTCAATTCATACCGAAAACTATCAACCCCCAACGTATCAATGTGCGTCACGAAGACCTGGTTGCTGATCGTGTCCGAACCGTCGTTGCTATAGTTGTATTTGTAGGCTGGGTTGATCAAGGCCCAGTTTTGAGCATTGCTAAACGAACCCGCTACCAGAAACGCGAAGAGTAGGGCTGTACGCATGATGATCTTTACATGAAGATACCTTTTCTCGGTAGAGTGCTGCCTCAAACTTGCTCTTTCTTCGTTTTCTTGTTGAACCCATACGGGCAATGCCGGCACCCGCTCTGGCAACAATGTCCTCGCTTCAGGTGGTACTGTTCGGTGAACACGATGTAGCCTTCCGGACTGAGGTAGAAATCGCCTTCTTCCAAGCCCATGCGCCGGAAGCGTTCCTCCTCTTCCTCGTTCTTGCCTGGGTTATCGGTCATGTTTTGAACAGTGTACGGTCGTATTGGACCGTTCCAAGTTGCGAAGTTCGCCCTGCTGGCATGCGTTTCTACCCTTTTGTAACGTTCTTTTCACAACGGGCGGTGGGTTTCTCGACTCCCGGGGCGCTGAATGGCCTACTGATCGCCAATAGTTTCGCTTATTGCCGAGGTGTCCACCAACCATCCGAAGCACCCTTTCATCATGCTCAAGCACCTCCTATTTCCGCTTCTCGCTGGGTCCGCGACCTTGTTCGCACAAGGGCAACCCAGTGGCCAACGGTTCACCGCGGAAGAATACATTTCCGAATGGAAGGAGGTGGCCGTGAAGAAGATGAAGGAACATGGCATTCCCGCGAGCATTACGTTGGCGCAGGGCCTTTTGGAAAGTGGCAACGGCAACAGCGTGTTGGCGCGGGAAGGCAACAACCATTTCGGGATCAAATGCACGCCCGATTGGACCGGCGGCCGCACCTACCACGATGACGATAAGAAGAACGATTGTTTCCGAAAGTACAAGAACGCGGCACAGAGCTACGAGGACCATGCGGCATTCCTGCAAAAGGCCCGCTACGCATCGTTGTTCGAACTGAAGTCCACCGACTACCAAGGCTGGGCGAAGGGGTTGAAGAAGGCGGGCTATGCAACGGATCCCAACTACCCAAGCAAGTTGATCACCTTGATCGAACGATACGAGCTGCACAACCTGGACCGTGGTGTGGATGTGGCGTACAAACCCGCGAAACCCAGCGGGAACACCAGCACACGATCTACTTCAACATCCAACCCGAACAGTTCACAACGCAGCCGTTCAGAAGGTCAAGTGATCACTTTCGGCACCGGGCGTTCGATCGAGCAGTTCGAAGGACGCATCAAGTTCGTGCGGGCGAAAGAAGGGGAATCTTTCCGCGATCTGGCACAACAGCTTGAAATGACACACGGCATGATCGCGCGTTGGAATGACATGGACAAGAATTCCACGCTAAAGGCCGGACAAGTGATCTACATCCAGCCCAAACGCAATGCGGCCAAGAGTGCGAAGGTGCATACTGGAGCAACCGGCGAAACCCTTTGGGACGTGAGCCAGAAGTACGGCGTCAAGCTGGCCAGACTTTCAAAATTCAACGGCTTACCTGAGGATACGCGACTTTCCGAGGGACAGCAGGTTTTGTTAAGGAAGGCGAAGAAGTGAGTCTCGGGTCGCAGTCCGGGATGACAAGTGAAGTAGTGAGGAAGTCCGCTTGCCCTGTAATTCCCCTCAGTCGTTTTCGCCGGTGAACCGGATCACATCATCCTTGGTGCCGAACAACACGAGGATGTCGCCTTTTGAAGGCACGAAGTCGGGATCCATTACGCCCAAGGCGCCGAGCTTGATGGAACGCCGGCCCATGAAGCCCGTCTCACTTTCCTTGCGAAGCACGGTGACCATGCCCAGTTTGCGTTCGCGCAGTTCCACGATGCTGTTCAGCGGCTTGCCCACCATCTTGTCCGGTACTACGATCTCTGCAATGATGAAACCACCGGGCAATTCGAACTGGTCCACCAAGCGACGCAGGTTCAGTTTACGGGCCAGCACATCCGCGGCCTTTTCCTCAGGGTGAACGATCTCCGTAACGCCCATGGAATTCAATACCATCTCGTGCAGCGGATTGATCGCCCTGCTGATCACGCGTTTCACCTTCAGGTTCACCAAGAGCGCTGTGGTCATGATGTTCGCGCCCTGGTCCTCACCGATCGCTACCACGGCGGCATCCACATCATTCAAAGGCAAGGTGCTTACGGCGCTGGGTTCGTTGCTTTCCATGCACACCGCGTAGGACACTTCGCCTTTGATCGCTTCCACCTTGTCCATGTCGTGGTCGATGCCGATCACCTCGTGGCCCAATTGCGTGAGCTTGATCGCAAGGTGCTTTCCAAAGTTGCCGAGGCCGAAGACTGCTACTTTCATGACATCACACTAGTTAATGAGGAGGTCCTCTTTTGGATAGCGGTAAGGGGTTACCTGCACTTGGCGCAATACACCCACCAACAAAGTAAGCGCACTTACACGACCAACGAACATCACGATCGCAAGTACCAGCTTGGCCGTGGACCCCAAGGTGGCGGTAATGCCCATGCTCAAGCCCACGGTGCTGAAAGCGGAAAAGCACTCGAAGGCAATGGGAAGCAAGCTGTGGCCTCGCTCCAAAGACGCCACCACCGAAGTGGATAGCCCAAGGAAGACGAGGGATAGGACGATCGCCGCGAAGGCCCTGCGGATGGTGACATTGCTGATCTCGCGCCCACCATATTCCACACGTCTACGTCCCCTTGCTGTCGCAAAGATGTTCAGCGTGGCGATCCCGAAGGTGGTCGTCTTGATGCCACCGCCAGTGGAGCCCGGTGAAGCCCCGATGTACATCAGAAGGAGGGTGATCATCAATGTCGGTATGTTCAGGTTATTGTAGTCCACCACATTGAAACCCGCTGTTCGTGGGGTTACACCGGTGAAGAACGCCGTACTGAAGCGACCCCACCACGTGGTGTGTTCCGCCAAGGCGCCATTCCACTCGAACACCATTACCGCCATGGTGCCAACTGCGATCAGCATGGAGGTTACCTGGAGCGCCAAGCGTGAGCTCAAGTTGACCAGACGTGGGTGCCGTTCACAGGGTTTGCCGGTGATGACCTGCTTCACATGGCCAATGATCCAAAGCTTCGAATAGCGGCTGAAATTGAAGATGATGCTGAAGCCCAGTCCGCCGAAGATGAACAAGGTCGCAAGGATCCACATCAAGGAATAATTGAATCTGAACGGTAGTTCATACATACCCAGTGTTTGTGTGGAGAAACCCGCATTGTTGAACGCGGAAACCGAATGGAACAAGGAGAAGAAGACCCTGTCCCCGAAGCTCTCGAAAATGCTTTCCGGAACACTAAAGAAGATGAGGATCGTGCCCACCAGTTCCACGGAAAGGGTGAACAGGATCACTTGGGTAATGAACGAACGTGCGTTGCCCAAAGAGGTGTTGGCTATATCCCGGATGCGCAATTGCTCTTCCAAGGAGTTACGGCCTTTGAAGAAGAATGCAAAGAAGCTGGTGAAGGTCATCACCCCTAAACCACCGATCTGGATCAAGAGCAAGAGCACCCATTGGCCTTGGAAGGTGAGGTCCTTGCCCACATCAATGGTGCTGAGGCCTGTAACGCAAACCGCCGAGGTGGCCGTGAAGATCGCATTCACCATGCCCAACGGGCGCGTGGCCGCATTGGGCAACATCAAGAGGGCTGCACCTATGGCGATGAGCAGGGCAAAACTTGCGGTGAACAACAGTGCCGGATTGAACAGGACGCTGTTCCGGCCCAATTCCAACCTGGAGAGTTCAATGAACACAAAGAAGAAGAGGAACATCAGGTGCGGCCATCGGTAGATCCCGCCCCATGTCTCCATACCCAGAGGCTTGGCCAGGATCAGGACCAATGCCGCAAGGAACCACGCCAGCTCTGCCTTTCGTAGATGTATCCCTCGCAGGTAGGTTCGCAATAAACTGCCGAGGGTCACAAAAGCTGCAGCCGCCACCAACCCATAGCTCAGCTGGTCCAAGAGGCCACTTGTTGCTGCATCGGCACGGTACCCGAATTCCAGCAAAAAGAGGAAGATCGCCAGGATGATCACCGTGAGCCGCGCCAAGCCCACTACTTCCTTTCGGAGCACCGTGCGAACTAGTGTCTGTCTCATTCGGGCAACAAGCCTCGCGCAATTCCGATCACGTAAGGAGCGCCAAAGCTAGAAGAGCATGCGGGCTTGGCAAGTCCGATCACCTGTAGTGTTGAAGGTTTGGTTACGACAGTATGTCGCTAATGACCACCATCACTGGTGAACGGAAGTCGATGCGCTTTGATATGCCCATCCTTGGTAACGGTGATCAGTTCCA
>Ga0209063_1001969_pt1 | contig 10095 bp, 12 predicted proteins | sample KloWWTmeKNB19Kit_FD_187177 | JGI IMG/M metagenome (GOLD analysis project Ga0209063, IMG submission 187177) | Active sludge microbial communities from Klosterneuburg, Austria, studying microevolution and ecology of nitrifiers - Klosterneuburg... | ecosystem: Engineered > WWTP > Aerobic digester >...
CAGTCATATTGCGACCTCCACACGAATGGAAGCAGCGTGCTGCACGCGTTCTGAATAGATCCTCCTGGCAAGTGTATTACAACGAAGACACCCACCACGCCATAAGCAACAGCGGCACTGCGGCAACGAACAAGGCCACTAACGAGAGCACACAAAGCACAAGGAACTTCCCAGAGAACGAAGTGAACCCGTGTCCGAAACGACTGATCAATAACGAAGCGAGCGCGATCGTTCCCAACAGGAAACCAACGGCCAACAAGATGGCCATGCCATTGGATCCCGCCGGAATAAATGCCGCGACCACCAAGACCAGAACTGCGATGCCCAGATCACGAAGCCAGGTGCTTTTGGCTCCTTCCTTTGGTGGGTAGAATGCACGCAGTGTCACCAGCGCGACCAACGAAAGATAGAACGCGGAAGGGTGAATGATCATGTTGTGTAACATATCGTCAAGCACCGATGCATGGCGCTTACAGGTGGGGTCGGCGCAGTATTTCTGAGTGTATGGTCGCTGCCGATCGGCTTATTGCCGCATCAGCTCGGCCAACGCCATGCGGTAGATACCATAGATATCGTAGGGCCCGAGCGTTTCGGCGGTCTTAGTTTCCACCGGCCCACGGTACTCGGTGCTCGTGCGTAGCGTGCCGAGGTCTTTAAGCCTCACTTTCTTCACCATCACCTCTTTCTTGTCAGGATCGAAGACCTGCATGGTCATGGTCACCATGGGCTTCAGCTTTTTCCGCTCGCCGATCGATACCGACCCGCCGGCCGCGATCATACAGTTCAACTCGATGAACCGCGTTTCACCGGGGCAGTACTCCTTGGCCAATTTGAACGTGTTGTTCGGCAGGCCGATCAGCTGCGGGCCCATGAAGCCGCCTGCGCCTGTGCCGCGTCTACCCTTCGTCCAGCACATGTGCACAGGGAAACCCAGCTTTTGCGTCAGCGCCCGTTCGGCATCCACCGCCATGGAGTCCACCAGCTCTTCCGGCAAGGCCGTTCCCACTGAAAACTCCGACATCACGTTTCTCGAACGATCATTGACGGACAGTTCGGTTTTGAGCTCCTCGGCGACAGTGACGTTGAACTGATGCACGACCGCGGAGGTCTGCGCGTTCACTTGGGGAAGATGCGGAAGCGCCAAGAGCAAGAGAACGGCTCGTGAACAAGGGGCTATGATCCGGGCAATAGGGAGGGGGAAAAAGAAGCTTGATGAGATCATTGTTAACAGGGATGGGTGAGGGAGAACGTCAACATGCACGATGGTAAATATAGGGCTATCAGACCATCCGGGCGCTCACGATCAATATCACGGTATTCCGGTATTGCTTGACCCGGTCCTGCTCATTTTCTTTGCGATCGGCCGGAAGGAACAGAGCCTCTATCGACACCTAACGAAAGTTCTACCCCGTGGATGACCGGCTTCCTACATTTTTGTTCATCGCACTATTGCAATGCTTCCGTCGGTGCTCTTATAGACCCAGAGAAGAAGAGGATCACATACCCAACCACAACTAACCCACCAACAGGTATTCATGCTTTACGATGCTCAACTCCCCCGCCGTACCGTGGCGCTCCTCCTCGCCCTGGTTCCTCTGGGCCTCGCGCTTGACACCCACGCCCAAGCGGACACCACGGATCAGACTTCCTCGGGCAACAGTCGCGTATACGATGACAGCAGTCGCCATTCCACGGTCAGTTTCGGCTGGCACTACGCGCAACCCCTCGGCGAGTTCGCTGATGCACAAAAGCACTTCTGGGGAGCTGGATTCCATCTCGCCTTCCACGTCAAGGAATTGCCGTTCGATGCCGGCTTCGGGGTCGGTTACAAATTGCTGGAGAATGCCACCTCCACCGTCACCGTGAAACGGAACAACCTAGCGAATACGACCGGTGAGCTTGATCTGAAAAGACGGAGCTACGCCATTCTGCCCATGCTACGCTTCCGTCCGATCCAAGGCCGGTTCATGTTCTACGCTGAAGTCTTCGGGGGGCTGCGCCTTTACAGCAACCGATATATTCTGGACACGGAGTCCCAAGGGGAGGCCTTCCAACGCAGAGACTACGATTATGATAACTCTTGGGAATGGGGCACGGCGGCGGGCATACTGATCCAAGGCCACAGCAAATATTTCCTTGAAGTGAGGTTCGCCCGCACGTGGGGGGGGCAAGCCACCTTCGTAGACTATAACAACATCAAGCTGGATGACAAGGACCGACTGGGCATCGGGACCAGAACGCTTCGCACTGATACCTGGTATTTGCAGGCAAGTATAGCGACCTATTTGTAAGAATGTGTGGCCAGGCGGCCCACCACCATCTGGCGCACTACCTCGTAAACGCCTCCCAAGCTGCTCCATCGAAGATAGCGTAGACATCACGCACCTGCGCATTCTGGAACAATTCTGCGATCACTTAGGCCGCGCATTGCAGGTTATCAAAGTGCCCACACCGGAAATGGAATTCAACCCGCACATGATGAACGCGAAGCCCAGCTACGATAAGATGCTACTTAAGGAAAACGAAGATTCGCGCGCAGGCGATACTATTCGCTAAATCCCAGCGGCTAGCTACCTCAACTTCCCACTCTAACACGCAAGCATTATACAAGCTCGAAATAGTATGCCCGAAGTTCTGTTGTACAATGATCAGCGCGCATCGGCTATTTCAGTGTATGTCACTCCGGTCTTGAACCGGAGAGCGTTCCATTAGCTAGATCGTCGCCACCACCTTCAGCTCGATCGCTATCGGAGTGGGCAGGCAGTTGATCTCAAGCGTGGTGCGGCACGGCGGGTCATGTTCGAAATGCTCCTTCCACAGCCGGTTGTATTCCGCGAAATCATCCTTCATGTTCGTCAGGTACACGGTCACATCCACGATCTTTTCCCACGACGAACCTGCATCCTCGAGGATCCATTTCACGTTCTGGAAAACACTGCGCACTTGCGTTGCAATATCATACGAAATGATAGTGCCATCCGTATCCAGCTCCACACCGGGGATCTTCTTGGTACCGCGTTCCCGTGGTCCGACACCACTGAGAAAAAGCAGATCACCAACACGGCGCGCGTGCGGGTAGTGGCCAACAGGTTCAGGAGCTTTGCTGCTATGGGTAGAGGACATAGTGGCAAAGATGAGACTTTTCCGATCGGTCACCGCGCAGAGCCCCGGTGCTGATCATCTGAACATTGATCCATCTTGCGTGACCTCTGTCACCTTCCATGCCCTTGAATACGCGAACTTTGCTCTATGTTACCACGCGCATTGATCGTCCTTTCTCTCGTGTACTTTACAGGTTGCAAAGAAGACGTAGACACCATCACCCCCACCATTGGTACGATCACCGAAAGTGTTTACGCAAGTGGCGTAGTAAAAGCGGCGGGGCAGTACCAAGTAATTCCGACCGCGAACGGAACACTCTTGGCGCTCTTGGTGCAGGAAGGCGATACGGTAAAAGCCGGTCAGCCGCTCATGCGGATCGATGACCGGACGAGCAGCCTTGCCACCAACAATGCCTTCGCACAATTGCGCAACCTGGAACGCAACGTGCGCGATGATGGCCCAGTACTTGGCCAACTAAGTACCGCAATGGATCAGGCCCGTGATAAGCTTGCCGTGGACAGTGCCAACTACGTGCGCCAGAAAGCACTGTGGGAGAAAGAGATCGGTAGTCGTGCAGAATTCGATCAGCGCGAATTGGCCTATAATTCAAGTCGTTCCGCCTACCAGCGCACACAGAAGGCCATAATGGAAACACGCGATAAGCTACGGACCGAGTTGGAGATCGCAAGGAATACCGTGGCGATCAACACCGCCGGGAATGATGATCGCACACCGCGCAGTTTGATCGATGGGATCGTGTACGACATCATGATCGAGCCCGGAGAATTGGCTACCACGCAGAAGCCCGTTGCGGTGATCGGTAGTGCAACGGATCTGTACCTGGAACTGGAGGTGGACGAGTATGATATCCGCCAAGTAAAGCCCGGTCAGTTGGTGTATGTGTCGTTGGATAGTTATGCGGATCAAGCCTTCGCAGCGGAGATCACGCGCATCATCCCGCTCATGGATCAGCGCTCGCGCACCTTCAAAGTGGAAGCACGCTTCACGGAAACGCCTGCTACGTTGTATCCGAATTTCACGGTGGAAGCGAGCATTGTACTGCGTACGAAAGAGAACGCACTCACCGTGCCGGCAAGCTATGTAGTGGACAATGGGTTCGTGCTCATCGGTAAGGACGAACGGAAGGCCGTAAAGCTCGGCGCACGCGATCTGCAACAGGTGGAGATCTTGGAAGGCATAGATGCCAACACGACACTTTACAAGCCTTGATCAGCGTCCATGCAACTGCTGATCGACATCGCCATTACGTTATTGCGGGCCAAGTTGCGACAGAGCATCGTGGCAGCGGTGGGTGTCATGTTCAGCATTGCCATGTTCGTTACGCTCTTGGGTTTCATGAACGGGTTGAATACGTTGTTGGATGGTCTTATCCTGAACCGGACACCGCACGTTCGTTTGTACAATGAACTGCATCCATCAGTCAAGCAGCCCATCGAAAAAGCATTCCAACGCACGGGTGATAGCACGCATCATTTCATCCGCAGCATCAAACCAAAGGACGATCTACCGCGTTTGCGCAATGCAACGGCGATCATGTCGGCGTTGGAGAATGATGAACGTGTGCTTGCTGTTTCACCGCGGCTGGTCGCGCAGGTGCTGTTCAACATCGGCACCACCGATCTGAACGGGATCGTGAACGGCGTGGATGTCATGAAGGAAGTGCAGTACTACACCTTCAATGATTACCTGGTGCAAGGTGATCCGAGCGATCTCGCGACAAGCAACAACACCATCGTACTGGGCAAAGGGTTGGCGGAGCTGATGGAAGCAAAGATCGGCGATGTGGTGCAGGTGACCACTGCAACCGGCGACCGTGCAATGCTGCGCGTGGTGGGCTACTTCCAAAGTGGTATGGCGGACTACGACAAAGTGCAGTGCTTCGCGAACATCAAGACGGTGCAGAAATTATTGGTGCGCCCCGGAAGTTACCTCACGGACATCAACGTGAAGTTGCATGACATTGCGGATGCGCCTGCCATGGCGAAGGAATTCACATCGCGCTTTGGTGTGCAGGCCGTCGACATACAAACGGCAAATGCGCAGTTCGAAACAGGTAGCGATGTGCGCAACATCATCAGCTACGCAGTGGGCATTGTTCTGTTGATCGTAGCGGGCTTCGGCATCTACAACATCCTGAACATGATGATCTACGAAAAGCTCGATGCGATCGCGATCCTCAAGGCAACCGGTTTCAATGGCAGCGATGTGCGCACGATCTTCTTGTTGCTCAGCATCATCATCGGCATAGTTGGAGCGGTGGGTGGATTGGTAGTTGGAATAGGCTTACAATTAGTGGTCGACAACACACCCTTCGTAACAGCTGCGTTGCCAACGATCACCACCTTCCCGATCGACTACTCGATCAGTTACTATGTCATTGCAGTAACCTTTGCTTTGCTCACCACTTGGGTGGCAGGTTGGTTCCCGGCCAGTAAGGCCAGCCAGATAGACCCAGTAGAGATCATCCGCGGAAAATGAGCAGTGAAGTGAATGCATTGGAAGTGGTGAAGGTGAGCAAGTCCTTCCATGATCCGGTTACGGTGAAAGTGCTGAAGGAGGTCTCCTTGGAATTGAAACGCGGGGAGTTCGTGAGCATCACCGGAAAGAGCGGCTGTGGCAAAAGCACATTGTTGTACATCCTCAGTACCATGGATACGGACTACGAGGGCGAGTTGCTCATCGATGGCGAAGCGACCCGTGGAAAGTCGGGATCACGGTTGGCGCGTATCCGCAATGAAAAGATCGGCTTCGTGTTCCAGTTCCACTACTTGCTTACGGAGTTCAGTGTGTTGCACAATGTGATGCTACCGGGTTTGAAGCTGGGCAGGAAAAGCAAGGCGGAAGTTGAACACCGCGCCATGGAGTTGCTCAAGGAATTGGATATCGGTGAACAAGCATTGAAAAGTGCCAACCAGATCAGCGGTGGCCAGAAACAGCGGGTAGCGATCGCACGTGCGTTGATCAATGATCCGCTCATCATCATGGGCGATGAACCCACCGGTAATCTGGATAGCAAGAACAGCGAGATCGTATTCGAGATCTTCCAACGGATCGCTTCGGAACACAAGCGCAGTTTATTGGTGGTCACCCACGATGACGACTTTGCAAAGCGCACGGACCGGATCATTGAAATGGATGATGGTAGGGTGGTGTGAGTTGATACCTTTGTCGTTCAACTAGCCTAATACATCAGTGAACACCATGCGCTACCGCAGACTAGGCACATCCGGCCTCCAAGTATCAGAAGTTTCATTGGGCTCTTGGCTCACGTTCGGCAAGCAGATCACCGATCCCGTTGCAGAAAAGTTGATGAAGGTCGCCTACGACGGTGGCATCAACTTCTTCGACAATGCAGAGATCTACGCACGCGGAGAAAGTGAGCGCGTCATGGGCAAAGTGTTGAAGAAGATGAAGTGGAGCCGCGATTCGTGGATCGTGAGCAGCAAGGTGTTCTTTGGTGCGGGTGGCAAATTGCCGACACAGGTAGGGTTGCACCGCAAGCATGTTGTTGAAGGCTGTAACGATGCGCTCAAGCGATTGCAAGTGGAATACATCGACCTCTTCTTCTGTCATCGTCCGGACAAGAACACACCGATCGAAGAAACTGTTTGGACCATGCATCAACTGATCATGGCAGGCAAGATCCTGTATTGGGGAACCAGTGAATGGAGTGCGCAGGAGATCATGGAAGCGCATATGTTCGCCAAGCAGAACCATCTGATCGGGCCGGTCATGGAGCAACCGCAGTACAACATGTTCCACCGTGATAAAGTGGAAGTGGAATTCAGCCAGGTCTACAAGACCGTTGGTCTCGGCACAACGATCTGGAGTCCATTGGCGAGCGGCATACTCAGCGGAAAACACCGTGATACCAAAGCGAACAAAGGAACCCGCCTCACCATGGAAGGGTTGGATTGGTTGCGTGAACGCGAGCTGACCGAAGCGCGTTTGAAGAAAGTGGACAAGCTGAAAGTGATCGCCGAAAAGCTGGATCTCTCACTTCCTGTAATGTCGCTTGCGTGGTGTTTGAAGAACCCGAACGTTAGCACGGTGATCCTTGGCGCAAGCAAAGAAGCACAGCTCAAAGAGAACCTTGGTGCAGTGGAAGCGCAGGACAAGTTGACCGCTGCGGTGATGGAAAAGATCGCGAAAGTGCTGGACAACGAACCGGTACGTCCGTTGTTCTGATCAGGGCACGATGGAACGCTCAGTGCTCTTTGCGTTGATCTCCATGGTCTTCGCCGGTATTACGGCGGTGATCGCCAAGCTCGGCATGAAGAACGTGAGCGGCGATGTGGCGCTCGCGGTGCGCACCACGTTGATCTTCGCCTTGGTGTGGATCAATTCACTCGCGTTCCGGCAGGTAACGGAATTGAAATTGCTCACACGCAATGATCTGTTGTTCCTGTGCCTTTCCGGCGTTACAACATTCCTATCGTGGCTCTTCTATTACCGCGCCATGAAAGAGGGGAGCGTAGCGTTGGTCTCAACGATCGACAAGGCCAGCATTGTGATCACCATCCTGCTCTCCGTGTGGATCTTGAAGGAACCGCTCACGTGGCGTTTGGCACTCGGCGGTTCGTTGATGGTCGCTGGGTTGGTGGTGTTGGTGTGGAAGTAGGCTTGCGAACGAAAGACGACCCGATCATCAGGTGTGCCTTACCTTAGAGAACCACATGCAGAAAACCACCACCACACAACTTACGCGCGCACTGAAGGTATTACCCCGTGCGCAACTGATCGCCTTCCTTACTGCGAAGCATGAAGGCAATATTCTTGCGTTGAAGTTGATCCAAGAAAGCTTGGCGGATGGAGAAACGTTAGAAGAGAGCTTCGCACCTGCCGACACCACCGCACCCGTAGCACCATTAGTCCCGGAACTAAAGGTGAAACGATCGGAACACGGAGTCTATCTGATCACCGTTGGCTATTTCGGTGATGGTGTTGGCGACGGCGGCACCTACCGTGTAGCGTTTACACCAACTGGTGAATTGGAAAAGATAGAACCGGAAGAATTCTGGATGTGTTAGGTGGAGGGGGGTGGTAATTTAATTGTGTGCGCTATCCACCTAGATCCAAATAGGGTCACCGCCATGCAGCGGACCAGACGTGCTCGCGGCGAAGACCTAAAACACACACCTAATTACGACGGACATCAAAAGTGCCATGCTCACCCGGCAATATCGTGTCCACCGGTATGCCGGTTACACTACCCTCGTCGTTGTATTTCGGGACTATTATGAATGAGGAATTGAACGAGCTTTTAAGTGGTTGCTTGAACCAGACCGTATCAACGATGTCTTCGCCTTCCGAAGTTCCTATGGCATGGCCCCGCATGACCATGAACTTTTGCGGCTCAATAAAGAGCCTAAAGCCCCGATCAATTATGGAATCGGAGTATGATGCTCCATTTATAATTTCAACGATCGTATCGCAACACGGTGCAGTGATCTGCAATGCGCGTAATAGCTTGAATTGCTTTTGATCAAGACTTAATTCGAATGATCCGGACGCGGGTCCTGTTGCGGTACCCGTGAAGATGCCTGTATCGGATATGCATGCTATCACACCCGAGCAAGGTTCTCCATTTGTGGTTAGAATAGTACCGCGAATAACGTATGAACTAAAATACAATAGAACAGGATCGTTAACGTTTTCACGAGAATCTGATCGGGTATCATGGGACACCAGATCTCTACAGCAACCCCAAAGGAGTATCACACTGATGAACAGTAGTATCGATCTCAACATTATCCCAAACTTAGTTGGTTCGAATAAAACTCGTTGACGTTGTAGATCCTTCACTTAGCCTAAGGCTGACATGTAGTGACCCGAAGCAAATGAGCTTACATCCAGTATAGGCTTTAGCATTGACCGAATTCTGGAGTAGATGAGAGGATGTCGGAGGTATTACTGTTGGCTAATGCATTTAACTTGAGAGTTGAACTGACAGGCGCGTAATCGTATCAAATTCGCAAGCAAGTTAGCTTGATGAACATGTTGATATTGCTTAGAAGAAAGTGTATTTGACCGCAGTGTAAAGAGGTGAAACGCTCACTGGTTGATCGTTCGTCCAACTTCGTTAGTGCTCCTTATTGGGCCTTAGATCAATATTGCCATTCTCGTCCAGCCAGATCGTGTCTACCGGAATTCCAGTAGCACCACCATGTTCATTATATTGATAGATTATCGTGAACTTCGGTTTTGCTTTGGTTAATACGAAGTTCCGCACGATCAATGAGTCGACCAGTTGAGTTGCGTCAAAATGATCTACTAGCGTATCGTAACCGCCTCGGGCTGTTCCTCTTATTGCGTTGACCAATATGGCCTGATCCCTATTTAATTTAACGCTGAACGCACCGGTATTTTGATCTGATAAAACGGCGATTACCACCCCAGAGTCAGACAAACATGAAAAAACTCCCTCGCATGACCTACCGGAAGAATTCAAAATAGTTCCGCTGAAAGTAAAAGTGTTTAATGAAAACTTCGATTGATCATTGTCGATGGAATCATGTCGAATGTTCAGGTCTTGATCCTGTTTAACCAAAGGTCTTGTGCATGCATCGATGCTAATTAGCAATAGGCCTAATGCGAAAAATTGAAAAGTCATCGTTCATCAATCAAGTTTAGAAAACCTACCTGACCGGAACGATCGGTCAGTGCATGGCACTAGTACGGAGTAAATGTAGGCTTCCCCAAAGTTCGTCCATTGATAACTGGAGGCAACGCACTTCTTGGCCCCGCGGGGCCAAGAAGTGCGTTGGCCGGCCAAGGGCTACATTCAACACCCTGTAGCCATGAGAAAGAGCAAATTTTCAGCACACCAGATCATTGGGATACTTAAGCAGCATGAAGCCGGACACAAAGTGGCCGATATATGCCGTGAGCATACCATAAGCGCGGCCACCTTCCACAACTGGAAGGCCAAGTACGGCGGCATGGAACCCAGCCAGCTCAAACGCGTCAAAG
>Ga0209063_1001980_pt1 | contig 10058 bp, 8 predicted proteins | sample KloWWTmeKNB19Kit_FD_187177 | JGI IMG/M metagenome (GOLD analysis project Ga0209063, IMG submission 187177) | Active sludge microbial communities from Klosterneuburg, Austria, studying microevolution and ecology of nitrifiers - Klosterneuburg... | ecosystem: Engineered > WWTP > Aerobic digester >...
CAATACAAAAATATCAATTGGATAACAGAAAAAGGTCAATCTCCCTACTTTATACTTGATTTACAAGAGATTAAAACAACATGGCACCCCATAGAAAATATCGGTGGAGCCAAGGCAAGTTACTAACATTTACTAACAAAAATTAAACGAAAATATGGGATTTCATATAGTAACGGATCAGGGAAATATTGCAGAAACTGTGCTTATGCCAGGGGATCCATTGCGTGCAAAACACATCGCTGAAGCTTTTTTGACCGATGTAAAGCAATACAATTCAGTAAGAAATATGTTGGGTTTTACAGGGATGTATAAAGGCAAGCGGGTGTCAGTCCAAGGATCTGGAATGGGCATTCCATCAATATCGATTTACGCCACGGAGCTTTTTAAAAACTATGGTGTTAAAAATATCATTCGTATAGGGACAGCTGGATCATTTCAGCCAGATATTCATATTAAAGATATCGTGATGGCGGTTTCTTCTTGCACGGATGCCTCTTTCAATAAAATAAAGTTTTCAGGTTGCGACTATGCGCCAACGGCGAATTTTGATTTTTTGGTTCAAGCGTACAATATCGCCAAGGAAAATAATTTTCCTTTAAAGGCTGGTATCGTTTATTCTTCCGATATATTTTATGGAGACGATCCGAATTTTTATAAAATTTGGGCAGAACACGGCGTTTTGGCGGTAGATATGGAGACTTCTGCTCTTTACACCATTGCTGCAAAGTTCAAGGCAAGGGCACTTACATTTCTTACCATCAGTGACAGCTTAGTTACTGGAGAAACGGCTACATCGGAAGAAAGGGAAACAATCTTTCACGACGCAGTTAAAATTGCTTTAGAACTAAAATAATCAGGGCTTTTTGAATCCAGAATAAATCGTACAGATACCAAAAGTAAGTGGATTGCAGGTACATTTTTCAAATCCAGAAGCGGAAAGTATGTCTAGGAAATTTTGTCCATCTGGAAAGGCTTGTACCGAACGAAAAAGGTAATCGTAAGCAGCTGGGTCTTTGGATGTAATTCTCCCTATTTGAGGTAAAATGTTTTTAAAATACCATTGGTAGATTGTGCTAAGAAGGGGATTTTTTGGCATTGAAAATTCAAGAACTACCAATTGACCAGAAGGTTTTAATACTCGGTTTAATTCTGTTAGACCTTTGTCTAAATTCTGATAATTTCGGACACCGAAAGCAACCGTTGCCACATCAAAGACATTGGATGAGCGATTTATATTTTCAGAATCTCCAACTTCAAATCTGATGTTTTTTTCTAGGCCTTTTCTCTTGATTTTTGCTTCACCAATTTCTATCATTTTGTCTGCCAGATCGATGCCTAGTATTTGCGCGCTGGGATATCTTTTGTTTATTTCTAATGCCAAATCCCCTGTGCCAGTCGCCATATCTAGGATGTGTTGGGGTTGGTCCGTTTTGATAGTTTTTACGGCTTTTTTGCGCCAATAAAAATCTACGCCACCGCTTAAAAAATGGTTTAAGAAATCGTAGGTTCCTGCTATTCGATTGAACATGGTACCTACTTCTTCCTTTTTATTCGTATCAGAAAGCTGATATGGTTTTAATTCTGGATTCAAAAGAAAATTAATTTTGGGTGGAAACCACCGTCCTGTGATTAAAGTCAAATGCAAAGCTAAGATTTATTTTTTAAATATATCTATCGATACTTTTGTTATACCTTTGCTTTAAATTGTAGAAATTGTACGTATTTAAGCTTTTATTCACCTTTCTTCGCCCATACAAATCTCTTGTATTCCTAAACATTGCGTGCAATATATTGGTGGCCATTTTTACCGTCGTTACCATCCCGACTTTAGCACCCTTTCTGCAGCTTATTTTTGGAATCCAGCAGACTTCTCCAGTATCTAGTTCTTCGAGTTATCTCAAGACTCTAAACCAATTCATGGCCAATGAGATGGCTACTAGCGGCCGCGAAGCACTCTTGATCAAGGTATGTCTATTCATGGTTTGCGTGTTTTTTTTAAAGAATCTATTTCGATATCTTTCTATGTATTTTATGGCACCCGTGCGAACAGGAATCGTCCGAGATATCAGGGGAAAGACCTTCTCGAAACTGATGGACCTACCGCTATCTTATTACACAGATGAGCGAAAAGGAGATCTAATCGCCCGTATGACCTCGGATGCCCAAGAGATAGAGTGGAGTATGATTCAAATGTTAGAATCCTTTTTTAGAGCACCATTTATAGTTCTTGGTTGTCTTACTTACATGATTACAATCAGCCCCAAATTGACATTATTCGTTTTCATATTGATGCTATTTACCGTTGGAATAATTGGGGGCATCTCAAGGAAGTTAAGGGCAGGCTCGTACTTGGCCCAATCCAAACTCGGCCAGGTCATATCCATGATCGAAGAGACGCTCGGAGGCATAAAAATTATCAAAGCTTTTACCAATGAAAATTATATAGAACAAAGATTTTCTCAAGAAAATAATTCCTATCGATCGCTCACAGCTAGTGTCCTGCGGAGGAAAGATCTATCTTCTCCACTATCGGAATTTTTGGGCGTTAGCATAGTGTGTTTGCTGTTGTGGTTTGGCTCTAGGATGGTTTTTGGAGGTGAGATGGACGGCGGTGTTTTTCTAAGTTTGATCTTTGCATTTTATAGCATTATCGACCCTTCTAAAAGCTTTGCCGAGGCATATTTCAATACCCAAAAAGGATTGGCCGCCTTCAGTAGGATAGAGGAGATTTGGAATGCACCAGTTACTGTCCAAGATATTAAAAACGCAGAAACCAAGACCAGTTTTAATTCGGAGATCTCCTTCGAAAATGTTAGTTTTCAATATAAAAATGCCGAATATAAGGCATTGCAAAATATCGACTTGGTGATTCCAAAAGGTAAGATAGTCGCCTTGGTGGGCAGCAGCGGATCTGGCAAAACCACGCTTACGGACATGGTATTGCGCTTTATGGACCCTACCGAAGGAAGGATATTATTCGATGGCATCGATATAAAAAATATTAAAGTAACCAGTCTTCGATCCATGATAACTCTGGTGTCTCAGGAACCGACTCTTTTTAATGATAGCATCAGAAATAACATCTCTTTTTCTTCTATTGAGTACACCGATGAACAAATAAAAAAAGCAGCAGAAGCCGCCAATGCATGGGAATTTATACAGGCCAGTGAAAATCAGCTTGATACCAATATTGGAGATCGCGGTATGAAGCTCAGCGGCGGACAAAGGCAACGTCTCACCATCGCAAGAGCTATACTCAAAAATCCACCCATTCTAATCCTTGATGAAGCCACATCGGCCCTTGATTCAGAATCAGAGAAACTGGTCCAAGAAGCCCTCCAAAGGCTAATGATCGGTCGGACTACCATCGTGATAGCCCATAGATTGGCTACCATCCAACACGCTGATATCATTTGCGTCATGAAGAATGGCATGATCATCGAGAAGGGTACTCATGAGTCGTTGATTAAGCTAGAGGGCGAATATGCTAAGTTTGTTTCCATGCAGGGCCTACAATAAGTCCCTCAGTGGCAACTTTAATTTGATTTTTTCTCCATTTCTCATGAGCCCCAAGTTTATATATTTTCTATTTCTTTTGGTGAATGATTTTTCGATATCTTCAAGGGTATAATAATTTATAGACCAACCACTTATTTTAGTCAAGAGATCCCCTGCCATTATACCCATATCTGCTGCTGGACTTCCTTCTATGACGTGATGTACAACGTACTGGGTTTTGGATTCTCCGCCCTTAATCACGATGATGCCAGTTCTATTGAATCTGAATGGCTTGGTTTTACTAGAATATGGTTTTAAATACAGCTTTTTATGGATATAATCAATCGTAATTTTATGTTGACCCAATATCAAGTTCCCCAATAGTCCATCCTTTCTAAATCCCTCTTCGATTCCGTCATCGTCTTCGAATTTCTGAAAATGGGTTATGAGATTATTATAGGTTCTACCCGCAAGATCGAGTTCAAATACCCGACCAATATAGCCCTTGATATACCCTCCGAGTCCTAGCCCAAGCGGACTCAAAATCATGTGCTCAGGCGGCTTTAGGTCAGCGCGTGTATGTGTGTATAGTAGCAGTCCCAGCGCAGCCCCAGAGTCCAATAATAGATTAACTTTCGTCGAATCATCAGACTTTATTTGCACTTTTGCCTCTAGAAAAGGTTTATTTTTATTCAGTTCGATACCAAAGGATTTGCAAGATTTACATGGCTTTGGTTCTTTGAACTCATTCGGACTTTGGAGCAATATTTTTGACTTTCTATAATCAATAGTTACCGCAAAATGCCTCAAAAAATTGCCCCCGATGATGCCATGAATTTGTGCATCGATATACTTTTCTAATTGAAATACATCCTCTTCCATCACCAAGACATCCGTAGAAATGGTTTTATTGCCGACACTTACCTTGACATTTCTCGATACATGCGCTTGTAATGTGTCGATTCTATCGGCTCCCCAAAACAGCACAGTCCGATCTAATTCTAAATTTAGCACCGCTGCCATTTCCTTGTCGAAAAGTATAGTGTACCCCGCCCCTGTGTCCAAAATAAATTGCAATGGAAACCCATTCATGCGCACTTTAACCAGAATAAAGTGATTGGTATATTCAAAATAAATAGCATCATCTACCTTTTCCCATGTGTTCAGATCTGATAGCGAATTGCTTGTGCTAATATGCATTTGACCAGTTAAAATACAAGGAAATGCCCAAGTGAAAACCCAAGCAAATACCCATATTTTTACCTTATTGACAAAAAACAAATCCATACCTTAAAGATATTAAAATTGGAGGATTTTAACCAGTTATTATTTTGGGCGTCACCTTTCTCTCGCCTTCATGACGAGATCAGGTCGCACTCTTCATGGGTTCCGTCTCTCCTTGCAGTCGCGACTCTCGGCCTTCCAGCCGAGACCATTCCGATTGCTGACGCGCTGGGATAAGCACTCTATACGCACCATATTTATTTTCCAGCCCTCGAGTACCAAATAAAATTGTTAAATTTGCCTTCTGATTCAAACCAAAGTATTTTATTTTATAGGACTATGATATACACAAAGAGACTCATTTTACTTATCAATTTCTGCTTTGTTATCTTACAAAGTTGGGGACAGGTTGCTGTCAAAGATTCCTTCAAATACGCTCCGTTTCAGGTACCCAGTTTTGGAAGGATTGAGCGAATTGATTCTTTTGTTTCGATGTACGTAGATGCAAGAAATATCGATATTTGGCTGCCAGAAAACTATAATGACTCCACTCGATATCCTGTGATTTATATGCACGATGGACAGATGTTGTTTGATACTGCTCATACCTGGAATCATAAGGAGTGGCGGGTCGATGAGACCATGCATGATTTGATAGCAGCCCGAAAGGTACCTCCAGCGATTGTTGTCGGAGTTTGGAATAGTGGTAAAATGCGGCATAGCGATTATTTTCCAGAAAAACCCTTCAATTATTTGCCTCAGACCACCCAAGACTCAGTATATAAGGCCCTGCGACACACAGGACAAAATTATTTTTTCGGCAAGGTCCAATCTGACAATTACCTTAAATTCCTTACTACTGAGTTAAAGCCTTTCATCGATAGTACATTTCGAACCAAACCCGACTCCATGAATACTGCTATCATGGGTAGTAGTATGGGAGGGCTTATATCCATTTATGCGCTTTGCGAATATCCACATATATTTGGGCGAGCTGGGTGTCTGTCAACGCATTGGATTGGGGTAGGTCCCAATGAAAAATTTCCGATACCCGAGGCATTTCAAAAATACTTGAAGAAGCATCTACCCAAATCGAAATACCATAGGATTTATTTTGATTATGGAATGGTGGGACTAGATAGTCACTATAAGACACATCAAGTTTTGGTCAATAGGATCATGAAATCCAAAGGATACTCAAAGAAAAATTGGCTGACAAAAGAATTTAAACACGACGACCATACTGAAGTAGCTTGGAGCAAAAGACTTCATATACCTTTGTCTTTTTTATTCATGCATTATAAATATTAAATAAAGGATTGGACAACAACAAGCAAAAATATTATTTGCCCGAATTCCAAAAGAAGCTGCCCATTTTTATGCAAAAATGGTGGTTGGATGCTGTATGTCCAAATCAATGGGATGTCGTATGTTCCTTTGACAAAGAAAATAATATCAATGGGGCATTGGTGTATTATTATTTCAGAAAATTGGGAGTGTTTAGCGTCATTGGAATGCCTCCATTAACCCAGTTTTCTGGTATTTGGATAGATTATCCTACCAATATAGTCCATCTGCATCAACGCTACAAACACGCTAAAGATATAGCCGACATACTAATCGATCAATTGCCCAAAGTTGATTTTTATCAACAGCAATTTCACTTTTCTTGGGGCGATTGGCAGCCATTTTATTGGAAGGGATACAGGCAGGGTACTCGATATACTTTTTTTATCGCCAACCAACCCAATTCGGATATTTTATGGGATAATCTTAGGGGAAAAGTAAGGACGAATATTCGAAAAGCTCAATCAATTCTTACGGTAGAAGAAATTGTTGATGTTTCAACCCTGTTTAAGTTTCAAGCCATGACTTTTTCCAAAAAAAACAAAAATATTCCGCTTACAGAGACTTTGATCCAAAACATAGTTCACCATTCATCTCAAGAAAACTGGGGTAAATCTTGGAAAGCCATCGACAAAGAAGGAAGGATATACGGGATCGCATATGTCGTATATGATGAAACCACAGTTTATTTGCTTTTTTCCAACATTGACCATACATTGCCGAACCTCGGTGCAATATATTTATTGATCTGGGAGGCTATATTATTTGCTATGAAAACGGGTCGAAATTTCGATTTTGAAGGGACGATGCTACAAGAGGTGGAGTCTGTTTTTAGAGGATTTGGTGCCGAGATGAAACCTTATTTTAAAGTATATAAGTTCAAAAATAGGTGGATGGAAGCCCTTAATTTTCTCACCAACCAAAGATTCATTAAACTTTGAAATCCGCCGTTTGGACCAGCGAATTTGAAGTAAGGACGAAAGATTCCTTGCGATGGCTCAAACAAAGCTTCGATGCAACCAATCAACAGGGATCAGCAGCCTCGTTTGTCCTTATGAGCAGAAAAGGGCCCTTTTGGAATAGGGCCTATCCAGAAACCACAGGCTATATCATCGAGACCATGCTGGATTATTACAAGATATTTGAAGAGCCTTGGATCAAGGATTATGCGCTCAATGCCGCTGACTGGCTTCTTGGATTGCAATACGATGACGGTGCTTTTCCTGCTGGGTATCTAGGGACACAACAAAAAAGTATATTCAATACGGGGCAAATCCTCTTTGGTCTTCTTGCTGCACACGATTTAACAACGGATGCCAAATATTTATTGGGAGCTGAACAAGCCACGAAGTGGTTGGCAAATTCTATTTCTAATGAGGGTTCCTGGGATAAATTTAATTTTGTGTCTGGTTATTCCCCTACCTATTACACGAGAGTTATTTGGCCAATGATGATGGTGAATTCACATCTGAAGGATAAAAACATCACAGAACAAACTCTTAAAGTACTTACATTTTATAAGCAAAGAATTAAAGGAGAAAAAATACATGGAATGGCGTTCCAAGAAAATCATGCAGCATTTACACATACGATTGCATATACTTTGAGGGGATTTTTGGAATGTGCTAATCTCTCAAATGACGCGGAGTTAATGGAGGCAATTTCTAACCATTTTATTTTACTATTGGAAAAAATCAAGCATGACGGTCGTTTGGCGGGCCGATACGATACAAATTGGAATTCAGATTTATCCTTTGAATGTCTCACAGGAAATGCACAAATGACATTGAATTTTGCACGTATGTTTGAACTAACTGGTGACAAAAAATTTTTTGAAGGGGCACTCCTTTTGTGGAATAAAAACTATGACATGCAATCGAGAATGCCTTTTTCCAGCTTAAAAGGTGGTATCGCTGGTTCTAAACCCATTTGGGGACCCTATATGACATGGGAATATCCCAACTGGGCAGTAAAGTTCTACCTAGATGCCTATCAGATTATGATGAAATTGATCAATGCAAAAGCCTAGGTTTTAGCCCTATCTGGTACTGGGGCACTGGCATGAAATTCCTTTGCAACAACCCCTGCATAATCATCCAACAATTGAATGACTCGCGCTCGGCTTTTTGATGTGACGATACAACCAACGTGATTGGCTTTATTGAGCTTCCAAACTACTTCTTTGGCATTGAAGCAAGTTTGGTCGGGGTGTTCTTGTCTCGCTAGTGACACGATGATACCACCTGTTTCATCTTTCGATTTTGGAATTTTATATTTTTCATTGGCAGCCATAGCTCGCTCCAGCCTAGCCCATTCCTTCCAAAGATTTACGCCTTTGGCAAAATAAACCATCTCTGCCAGATGCGCACCTCCAACACGACTTGAAGTTTCCAGAAATAAAAATTCACCTGTTTCTTTTGATTTTATGTATTCTGAATGGGAAGCACTGTATTGCATCCCAAATGCTTTCAATACTTTAGCGTTCAATTCTCTCAAAGCTTTGTCGTCCTCTGATCCAGTCTCTACCGTCATAGACCTAAATATACCACCTCCGTGCGCGACTTCCATAGGTGTAGCCAAATATCTGGAACAACAAGTAAATACAATCTTACCTTCGTAGCTGATAGAATCTACGTGATAGACGTCTCCTGGCCTAAAGGCCTCTATTAGAAAATTGCTTCTTCTGTCTCCTTTTTTGTTGATTATCGCCCAAGCCTCATCTTTTGTATGAACCTTTGTGATACCCGTTGCGGAGGCCTCTGATCTCGGTTTAATGAGCCAAGGACCAGGCACGGTATCCAGATAATGATTTATTTCATCGTTGTTAAAAAGTTTTGAAAAGGCAGGAACGGCAATATTATTGTCCTTTGCTTGGATCCGCATTGCTAGTTTATCCCTAAAATATCTTGCGGTAGTTTGTCCCATTCCTGGTATTCTAAATTCTTCCCTGATTTCAGCTCCTTTTTCCACATCAAAATCATCCAATGAGACTACTCTATCTATCTTTTTTGAGGTTAGCAAGTGGGCGATTCCCGCTTTGACATGCTCCATATTCCAGTTATTATTAATGTCTTGTTGTATAAAAAACGTTTCATCGATGTGGTTTGTAGGCCACGGCTCGTTTTTTAATTTATGAGAAGTCAATAAATAAACAGTGCAACCCGCTTCTTTCGCACCAATCATAAAATCTTCACCCTTGAAAAATGAAGTCACACACAATATGGAAATGGATTTCATATATTATTAATTATTTTTTTGTTTGAGTTTTTAAAAATTCAAAAAGAAGTCTAATACCCCAAGAGGTTCCGCTGCGATTCATTGAAAACTCATTGTCGGTATAGGCTACACCCGCAATATCCAAATGTACCCATTTTGGATGCTCTTCGGTAAAATATTCTAAAAATTTTGCAGCGGTAATTGCACCTGCTACTGGCTTTCCACTCAGGTTTTTAATGTCTGCAATGTCGGATTGCATATCTTCCTTATAAATGTCCCAAAGCGGCATCCTCCAAACCTTTTCACCAAAGGTGTGTCCCAGATTTTCTAGACTTGTGGAGATTTCATTGTCCAAAGTGAACATTGCCGCTGCTGCCGAGCCCAGTGCCATAATGCAATTGCCAGTGAGCGTAGCTAAGTCTATAATTATTTGAGGGTTGAAATTTTTGACGATATAGGAAAGTCCATCTGCCAAAATCAATCTACCTTCGGCATCCGTATCAATGACTTCTATTGTTTTTCCACTATAAGACCCTATTACATCCCCAGGCTTGATGGCAAGTCCATCAACGGTATTCTCAGTCGAAGGTACGATGGCTACTAGGTTGACATTAAGCTTCATTTTTGCTGCAATATCGATGGTTCCGAGTACCGCTGCAGCACCGCCCATATCGCTTTTCATCATATGCATATTGGCACTTGGTTTTAAGGAAATCCCCCCAGTGTCGAAGGTTACTCCTTTGCCTACCAGACCTATCGTAGGGCCTCCAGGA
>Ga0209063_1001981_pt1 | contig 10055 bp, 12 predicted proteins | sample KloWWTmeKNB19Kit_FD_187177 | JGI IMG/M metagenome (GOLD analysis project Ga0209063, IMG submission 187177) | Active sludge microbial communities from Klosterneuburg, Austria, studying microevolution and ecology of nitrifiers - Klosterneuburg... | ecosystem: Engineered > WWTP > Aerobic digester >...
CGCGCTGGAGGCCACGCTCGCCCTCTACCGCGATTCCGAGCGCCTGCCGCAGCGGCTCGAAGCGCTGCGCCTGCTGACGCGCCCCGAGGCCGAGATCCGCGCCCAGGCCGAACGCCTGCTGCCGGCGTGGCAGGCGGCGCTGGCCGGCTGGCCGCTCGACGCCTCGATCGCGCCGACGCTCTCGCAGATCGGCTCCGGCTCGCTGCCGGTGGACCGCCTGCCGAGCGTCGCCCTGGTGGCGCGGCCGCGCGGCAAGCGCGCAGGGGTGCTGCACAAGCTGGAGGAGGCGCTGCGGCGCCTGACCACGCCCGTCATCGGCCACATCGCGGACGACACCCTGCGGCTCGACCTGCGCTGCCTGAATCAGGCGGATGAGGGCACATTCGCGGCGCAGATCGCCTCGCTGTCCCGATGAGTTTCTGGTGCTACCTGCTGCGTTGCGCAGACGGCTCCTACTATGCGGGCCATACGGACAACCTTGAACAGCGCGTCGGGCAGCATCGGCAGGGTGAATGCGAGGGGTATACGGCAAAGCGGCTTCCGGTGGAACTGGCTTGGTCGCAGGAGTTCGTGACTCGCGAGGAGGCGCTGGCGGCGGAGCAGCAGGTCAAGGGCTGGAGCCGGAAGAAGAAAGAAGGAGGCGATGATTCGCGGGGAATGGCAGGAGGTGTCCAGATTGGCGAGGAAGGATTTTTCGAAGAGGGAAGCGAAATGAGTGTGGTTCGATACGGTGCTGCGCACCTACTCACCACGAACGGTTTCCTACACCCGTTCGCCCTGAGTAGCGCGAAGCGCGTATCGAAGGGTCGGCCCGTTCATGCTTCGATACGGCGGCGATGCCGCCTACTCAGCACGAACGGGACTGGCTATATCGCAGGCCAGTAAGACCATGATCATCGGCACCGCCGGACACATCGACCACGGCAAGACCACGCTGGTGAAGGCGTTGACCGGCGTGGATTGCGACCGCCTGAAGGAGGAGAAGGCGCGCGGCATCACGCTCGACCTCGGCTACGCCTATGCCGACGCGGGGCGCCTCGGCTTCGTCGACGTGCCCGGCCACGAGCGGCTGGTGCACAACATGCTGGCCGGCGCCACCGGCATCGACTTCGTGCTGCTGGTGGTGGCGGCCGACGACGGCCCGATGCCGCAGACGCGCGAGCACCTTGCCATCGTCGACCTGCTCGACCTGAAGCATGGCGCTGTGGCGCTGACCAAGGTCGACGCCGTCGCCCCCGAGCGGCGCGCGGCCGCGCGGGCGGAGATCGCCGCGCTGCTGGCCGGCTCCGCGCTGGAAGGCGCGCCGGTCTTCGAGTTGTCGGCCACCCAGGGCGAGGGTGTCGCTGCGCTCCAGCAGCATCTGCTGTCAGAAGCCAGCCAGCTTGCCGCGCGCGCCACGGCGGGCGGCTTTCGCCACGCCATCGACCGCTGCTTCACCCTGCAGGGCGTCGGCCTGGTGGTGACCGGCACCGCCTTCTCCGGCAAGATCTCCGTCGGCGATGCGGTGACGATCACGCCGCCCGGCCTCACCGCCCGCGTGCGCGGCATCCACGCCCAGGACCGCAACGCGCAATCGGGCGGGGCGGGCGAGCGCCTGGCGCTGAACCTCGCCGGCGACTTTGGCAAGGAGGACCTCGCGCGCGGCATGTGGGTCGTCGACCCGGTCCTGCATGCGCCGATTACCCGCTTCCACGTCCGCCTGCGCGTGCCAGGCTCGGCGGACGCGCCGATCAAGCACTGGATGCCGGTGCACGTGCACCTCGGCGCCTCGGACATCCTCGGCCGCGTCGCCCTGCTCGAAGGCGAGGTGTTGGCGCCGGGCGAAGCGATGCTGGCGGAGATCATCCTCGAGAAACCGGCTGGCGCCTTGTGGGGCGACCATTTCATCCTGCGCGACCAGTCTGCGACGCGCACCCTCGGCGGCGGCCGCGTGCTCGACATCTTCCCGCCCACGCGCCACAAGCGCGCGGCGGAACGCCTCGAGTACCTGCGCCTGCTCGAACAGGCCGATCCGCAGCCGGCGCTGGCGCACGCCCTTGCGCGCCAGCTCGCCGGCGCGAACCTCGACCGCTACGCGCTCAACCGCAACCTCGCAACCGATGAGGCGCAGGCGCTGTGGCGCGACATGGGCCTCGTCGTCATCGAGGAGGCGGGCGGCCGCAGCGGCTTCTCGCCGGAGAACTGGCAGGCCCTGCGGCAGCGGCTGCTCGACGCGGCACGCACCGAGCACGCGCGCGCCCCCGACATGATCGGCGTCGAGCGCGACCGCCTGCGGCGGCTGGCGCTGCCGACGCTCTCCCGCGCCGCCTTCGACAGACTGACTTTCGAGCTGCTGGCCGCGGACGAACTGGCGCAGAGCGGCAGCTGGCTGCACCTGCCCGAGCACCGTGCCGCGCTCGCCGCCACGGATGCCGATCTCTGGCGCACCCTGAAACCGCTGCTGGAAGCCGAACCCTACGGCCCGCCGCGCGTGCGCGACATTGCCAGGGCCACCGGCATTGCCGAGGAAACCGTGCGCGGCCTCATGAAGCGCGTCGCCCGCGTCGGCCAGACCTACCCCGTGGCGCATGACCACTACTTCGCGGCAACGGCGGTGGCCGACCTCGCCGGCCGCGTCGCCCGCCTGTGCGCGCGCGACGGCACCGCCCGCGCCGCTGCGCTGCGCGACGAGATCGGCGGCGGCCGCAAGGTCGCCATCCACATCCTCGAATTCTTCGACCGCGTCGGGTACACTCGCCGCGTGCGCGACGAACACGCCCTGCGCGGCGGCGAAAGCGAAAGACAATGGGTCCTATGAACAACGGAAGAGATCGCACCCCGGTGGGGCGCTCGGTCTTCAAAACCGGGAGGGGCGGCCAAGCGGTCCCTGGTGGGTTCGACTCCCACTCTCTTCCGCCACGATTGGATGGTCCTTCGATACGCCCGCGTTGCGGGCTACTCAGGACGAACGGCATTTACCCGCGTTGCGGGCTACTCAGGACGAACGGCTATTACCCGCTTTGCGGGCTGCTCAGGACGAACGGTTTTTCCCCATTCATGGGTTGCGCGCCTACTCACCACGAACGGAAATTCCCCGTTCGCCCTGAGTAGCCCGCGCAGCGGGCTTATCGAAGGGTCGGTAAAACATGGCGACTGAAACCTACAAGGGCAGCGTCCCCGCCCACCTCCTCTACGACACCCAGCACGACATGTGGGTGCGGCGCGAGGGCGGCGAGGTCGTCATTGGCGCCACCAGCTTCGGCCTGCATCTCGCCGGCGAGGTGATCGCCTTCACGGCGAAGCCGACCGGCGCCGAGGTGGCGGCGGGGCGCGGCCTCGGCACGGTCGAGTCGGCCAAGACCGTGCTCGCCGTGCATTCCCCCGTGGCCTTCCGCCTCGACACGCCGAACGAGGCCGCCGAGGAGCGGCCCGACCTCATCAACCGCGATCCCTACGGCGCCGGCTGGATGGCGCGCGGCGCGCCGCTCGACTGGGAGAACGATGCCGCGCACCTCGTCGATGCCGCGGCCTATGTCGCGCACATCCGCGCCATCGAGCCCGAGGCGGTGATCGAACCATGAAAACAAAGCTCGCCATCCTCGTCTGGTCGCTCTCGCCCGAGCGGCCCGAACTCGCCGCCGCACCCTTCGTGTACGCCGCCACCGCCTGCGCCATGGACTGCGAGGTGGAGGTGCATTTCGCCGGCACCGCGGTGAAGCTGCTCGAGCCCGGCGTGGCGCAGAACATGCACCCGACCGCCGGCCGCGAGCGCTCGATCCACGATTTCATGCGGGATGCGGCGGAGCAGGGCGCCGCCTTCTTCGGCTGCCAGATGGCGCTGCGCGCCAACGGCCTGGTTGACCGGCCCCTGATCCCGGAGTATTCAGGAGCGGCGGGCGCCGCGGCCTTCGTCGCGCGCACCCTCGACCCGGAATGGCGCACCATGATCTTCTAGAGTCCCCAGTCGCACCCCAACCCCAACAATGGAGAGACCAAAATGAAAACCACCCCGACCCTGATTGCCGCCGCTTCCGCCGCCATCCTGCTGTCCGCCTGCGCCGGCCACCACCACGGCCCCTCCGCCGAGGCCAAGCTGGCGCCGACCAAGGGCCACACCACCACCGGCACCGTCGTCTTCCGGCAGAAGGGCCATGACGTCGAGGTCACGGCCCACGTCGCCGGCCTCACCCCCGGCGCGCACGGCTTCCACATCCACGAGAAGGGCGACTGCAGCGCCCCCGACGGCACCAGCGCCGGCGGCCACTTCAACCCCGGCGGCCAGCCGCACGGCCACCCGCAGCAGGGGCCGCACCACGCCGGCGACATGCCGATGCTGGAGACCGATGCCTACGGAAACGCGCGTCTCGTCGCCGTGCTGCCGGGACTGACTTTTGAAGGCGCCAACGGCATCGTCGGCAGGGGCGTCATCGTCCACGCCGCACCCGACGACTTCAAGACCCAGCCCACCGGCAACTCCGGCGCGCGCATGGCCTGCGGCGTGATCGTCAAGCGATAAGGACGTCATTCCCGCGCAGGCGGGAATCCAGGGGGCTGGTGCTGCCGTTCGTGCTGAGTAGCGCGAAGCGCGTATCGAAGCACCACAGAAGTCTCGTTCTGCCGCTCGGAGATGGACCAGTATTTCCTCAGCAGCGCCGTCTTCTCCGCCTCATCGACGAGACGGAAGCCGTGGCGCACGTAGAAGTCGACGGCCCAGGTCGCGGCGCGCCAGGTGCCGACCAGCACCGGCCGGTCCGTCAGCGCCAGCAGGTGCTCGAGCAGTTTCCCGCCGATGCCGCTGCGGCGCGTGCGCGTGGCGACGTAGGCGTGGCGGATCAGCGTCACGTCCTGCACGTCCTGGATGCCCATCACGCCGAGCAGCGCGCCGTCCTCGAACCAGCCGAAGAAGCGCACCCCGGCCGCGATCTCGCCGCGCAATTCCTCTTCCGGCATGTACGGCTCGTGCAGGCAGTCCTCCGGCACATGCCCGCGATAGGCCCGCGCCGCATCATTGACGATGGAGAAGATGGCGGGGATATGGGCTTCGGTGCAGGGCGCGATCATTTTCCGTTCGCCCTGAGTAGCGCGAAGCGCGTATCGAAGGGTCCGGGAGCGCCTTTCAACAGTCTGCCAGGCACCTACTTCTCCCCCAACGTCCCCACGAACTTCAGACTCTCCTCCACCCACCGCTTCAAGTCCCGATCCTCCTCGTACCCCGGCGGATCGACGAAAACGTAGCCCTTCATCGGCTTGCCGGTGAAGTCCATCACCCGCGCATGCGGCCGGCGCAGCGCCTTCTCATAGGCCACCGGCCCCACCCGCGCCATCAGCGCCTCGCCGACGATGCCGACGAACATGTGGCCGCGCGCAAGGAAGCACAGCCCGCCGAACATCTTCTTCTCGGTGATGCCGGCATGCGCCGGAAAAACTTCGCGCAGGCGCTCGGCCAGGCCTTCGTCGTAGGCCATGAACTATCTCCCGCCCGTTACGTCGAGGATCGCGCCGGTCGAATACGAGGCCTCGTCGGAGAGCAGCCAGAGGATGGCCTTCGCCACCTCCTCGGGATGGCCGCCGCGCAGCATGGGCACGGCCGACTTCACGCGATCCACCCGGCCCGGCTCGCCGCCGTCGGCATGGATGTCGGTGTAGATCACGCCGGGGCGCACGGCATTGACGCGGATGCCTTCTGCGGCGACCTCCTTGGCGAGGCCCAGGGTGAAGGTATCGATGGCGCCCTTCGACGCCGCGTAGTCGACATACTCGTTGGGCGAGCCCAGCGTCGAGGCGACGGAGGAGAGGTTCACGATCGCGCCGCCCGATCCGCCGTGGCGCGTCGACATGCGCTTCACCGCCTCGCGCGCGCAGAGGAAGCTGCCAATCACGTTCGCGGCCAGCACGCGCGACAGCCGGCCGGCATCCATCTCCTCGACCCGCATGTGCCGCTCGAGGATGCCCGCGTTGTTCACCAGCGCCGTCACCCGCCCGAGCTGCGCATCCACCGTCTCGAACAGCCGCACGACGTCGGCCTCGACGGCGACATCCGCCGCCACGGCAATCGCCTTGCCGCCGGCCTTGGCGATCTCCTGTACCACCACATCCGCCGCCGGCTTGTTGCGCAGATAGGAAATGCACACCGCGTAACCATCCGCCGCAGCGAGGCGTGCAGTCGCCGCGCCGATGCCGCGGCTGCCGCCGGTAATAATGAGAATTTTGTTCATGCAAGTATTCGGATGCAACGTTCACAATGAGGGGCGCGCGCTGCTCTTGCGCGCGACCCTCTCGATTGTGCGGTTGGGCGTCTTAATCGATGGACTCGCGAAACATATGCCGCTAGGCGCACATCTCACCGTCGAACTCGATGAGCAAGATTGAATGAATGACGACTTTACCACTGCACGTCAATTTGCTTCCCATCAGAGGTTTCGCACAGACCTACCCCACCGGCGCTCGTGAAACCAGATGAATCGGCGTAATGGAACCTGCATGCCATAGTGCGTCCTCTATCCCCGAAGAGCGTTCCACGCATGTTCCCCCTAGACTCTCTGACGACCTTCCCTCTGAACGTCTCCCCATCGGGCAGGGTGACATTCAAATTGTCATGCTGCATCGCTTGCTCGTATGCCATCGTAACTCGCTCCCCTGATCCTCGGATCATTCCCTGCATTGCACCTCCACAGGAAGCGAGTAGTAGGCATACGAGCAACGTCGGTATGAGCCGTGTCATCTTCTACCTCCGTTCCGAAACGCCCTACGTGGAGGTGTCCGGCGCTGCGCGGCTTCATCGCGCAGCGTAAAGAGAGAGAAGCGATCGGGGGCGATTGCAGGGTTAGGCATCATTGTTGTCAAGGCTGAGGTCTTGTTCTGTTACAGTAATTTTGTTGCTCTTCTTCCAAGAGTTCGGTAGGTCGGATATACCGAATTCTTCCAGCGCGCGATGAAGGTACGGGCGAAGCACTTCGTCAAACACCCGATGGCAGTTTGGGCAAAGCGGGATGCCATTGATTTTGCTGTCTAGGCCGAGCTTCGCTTTCCATTCCTTTTCGTCGACTATATGAACCGCGTCTGGTAGCGGGTAGGTCTTGCCACACATTACGCAGGGCAAATGCTTCCCTGATTTATCTCTAACGACTAGGCGCTTTACTCCTGGCTTAAACGGCATTCTTGATTCCTAACGAATGAAAGAGACTTCCCCGTCCCTAGCGAGCGGAACCAAAGGTAACGGAGTCAATTTTATATCTTCATCTTTCACAATTACACTTCTGCAAGTCTCGGTAACAAATCGACTCCGGTACATTCAACGTTCAACGTCAGTACATTCAATGTCAGGCCACATATGCAACTGCGCTGCGGCCCACGGTGCACTTAACGAGGCCAGCAACGTGAAGTTTCTTGAGCATTGACTCTATGTCAGCCTCAATGTACCCCTGTGCCTGAAGGTGCTGCACAAGTTCTGCACGCCGTATCTGGGGTTTGCCATCAAGTGCGCGTACGACCTTTAGTGCAAGTGTTCGCGCGCTCTTTCTCGCACCGGCGGCCTTCCCCGCCAAGACCTTTGGCATGGCTTTCTCAAACCGCTTGGTGTAGTCGTGTTCGCGGCATAGCCGTTGGATTTCGGCCAGTAGAACCTTTTCAGTTTTGTATTGAACTCGACGCTGACCATGAAGGTCGGAAATGATTGGAGAAGAAGCCGACGACTTCTGTGCTGCCTTGTGAGAGCTAAGGAAGATTGCCTTTGGAACTCCGATCCCCTCCGCGTAACCATACTCAAGCGATACATTGGCATTGCCACCAGTTGCATCAAAGATAGCGTAGCTCGAATTCTCAATACGGTTCTTGATTATCTCGAAGAGGTCGAGGGCGTCTTGACCATCGTTGCGGCCAACAATAGTGCAATAGATGGGGTACGTTTTTTCGACCTTGGCGATTATGCGGTCGTATTTCGGGCGCACTGTCTTCCACGGTAGACCGATAAATACTTGGTTTGGGATGAAGCTACGTTTCGCTGTTGCCAAGATGGTCTCCAATATGGCCTACGTTCAAGGACAGGCGCGCTGCGAGGCTTTATCGCGCAGAGCCTCCTGCACCGCAGTGTTAATAACCACAGGTGCCGGAGTCGATACTATTTCTTCTTTCACAATTTCACTCTTGCATGTCTCGGAAACATATCACTCCGGCACCCTAAATTCTTCGCCTCTCGGGATGAGTCGAATTCCGGCGCTTGCCAGGCGATCTGTAGCGATCTTCGAGCGATTCAACTTGTTGAGCCGGAGCGTCTCGGATTCAGTAAGAAGCGCAAGTTGAAAGTGGCTCCGTACAAAGTCTATGAATTTGCTATTGCTCAATCCGGCTTCGATCTGCTCAATAGCAAGCCGCGTCAGCGCTCGGTGCGGATTCACATGCTCAATGAGAACCTTCTGGCCGGACTGGTGGGCGGCGAACGCGTCTTCGGAGAATGGGGCGTTTGGCAGTTCGCGTAGTTTGTTGATGTGCGATAGGGCGGGGTAGCAAAGCCTAAGGCCAAGTATGTTGAGGATGCGCTCAGCGCTATGGATGGCACCCCCATTGTCTGTAAAGCCTCCGGCGATCATCTTAGCGCGCAACTCTGCAGCCAGACGGAACATCTCGACCAGTTTGAGAGGCTCGTACTTACTCGATCGTGTGGCGGGTGGCGGCATTAGCTGCATGACGTTTAACCAACGGTACCAGAGTCGATTTTATTGGTGGGTATCCGAAGCCAGAAGCTTTCGCCCCGGTCAATTTACTAGCCATAATTTCAATATATACCATCAGGATAGCCTGTGCCGACAGGCTTTCCGGCAGTAGGGGGCTGCCTGGGGAAAAGTCAGTCCCTGCGGTACGGCGGGAGGTGGGGCTAGGGGGCCTTGCGGGCGACTTCGATCCGCGCGGGCGGCAGCGGTCGGTAGCCTTCGGCGCGGCCGGTGATTTCCTGCCAGAGTTCTCCGAGGGGGATCTTGCGTTCGCGGTCGCGGGCGACCCATTCGGTGGGGACGGGCTGGGCGGGCCTGAAGCGCACGCCCCAGATCGGCTCGAAGGCGTCGGTGGCGAGCGAGTAGCGGGCGTCGGCGATGACGCTCGAGTCGCGCGGCGCGCGCGTCACCCAGCCGGCGGAAAAATAGCTGAAGCGGTGGAAGTCGCGGCGCACGCGCGGGTCGGCGCGCTCGGCGGGGGTGAGGTCGCGTTCCTCGATGTGCGTCATGCGCGCGCCTTGCCGCCATTGTGCGTCGCCCGCGAGCGGCACGCGCACGCGGTCGGCGTGCAGGGTGTCGCCGCTGCGGTAGAGCGTGCGCCAGACGAGCGGGTTGCCGACGGTGGGGAAGAGTTCGGCGCGGTCGACGGCATGGCCGCGGGATTGCGCGATGCGCTCGAGCGCGTCGTCCGCGCGCTCGCGCTGCCAGCCCGCCGCGCTGACGTAGGCGAGGCACAGCGTCAGGGCGGCGACGGCCGGGGCGCGCGATTTTCTTAGCACGGCGAAGACGAGGCCGATCAGCAGGAACAGGGTGAACAACGGCCCGATGGTGGTCATCAGGTTCCACGATTCGCGCGCGGGCGAGAAGGGCCACAGCAGGTGCGTGCCGTAGGTGGTGCAGGCGTCGAGCACGCCGTGGGTGGCGTAGCCGACGAGGCTTGCCGTCAGCACGGCGCGCCATTCGACGCGGAATTTCCGGAAAGCCAGCCAGGGCAGGGCGGCGAGCGCGCCGCCGACGGGGATCGCGGCGAGGGAATGCGTGAACTGGCGGTGGACCTCGATGTTGAGCAGCGGGTCGGCGTCGCTGTGCAGGAAGAAGTCGACGTCGGGCAGCATGCCGGCGGCGGCGCCGATCATCCAGCCGGCGTGGCCGAGGCGGCGGCCGAGCACGGCTTTCGCGGCGACGGCCCCGAGGAGGCCGTGGGTCAGCGGGTCCATGCGCGACTCAGGCCTTCAGCTTGGCGTTGAGGTGCGGCGCGATGATCTGCAGCAGCTGGGCGAAGACCTTCGGGTTGCCGCCGACGATGTTGCCGGTTTCGAGGTAGTTCTGCTCGCCGCTGAGGTCGCCGACGAGGCCGCCGGCTTCGGTGAT
>Ga0209063_1001982_pt1 | contig 10054 bp, 5 predicted proteins | sample KloWWTmeKNB19Kit_FD_187177 | JGI IMG/M metagenome (GOLD analysis project Ga0209063, IMG submission 187177) | Active sludge microbial communities from Klosterneuburg, Austria, studying microevolution and ecology of nitrifiers - Klosterneuburg... | ecosystem: Engineered > WWTP > Aerobic digester >...
TTCCACGCCCCAACAGTATGGTGAAGACGATGTTCCCCAATACGGAGGTCCATTCAAGGATGATGGCGAGTTGCACTTTTGGTTGAAGGGTTGAGGGGTAACTGGGATCGAGTGCCGGGTATTGGGCACCCAGTACTTGCTACCAGTTACTCGGTACACTATGGAAATTCAACATTCAACTTCCAATTCTATTCCCCGCAATTGCACGGCTGGCTGAAATAGACCTTGGCACTTGGCAACATGCTTTGGATGCGCTCCATTTCCGGCTCGTCGAACTGGATGGCACGCAGATCCAAAAATCGTAAGGCCCTCATACTGGAAAGCTCATCCGGAAAACCGGCCAGATCATTGTCCCAAAGGTCCATGGACATCAACTCTTTCAACCTGCCCATGCACGGTGGCAAACTGTCCAGTGCGTTACGGCTCAAGTCCAGTCGTTTCAAATTGACCCAACTACACACCGCTTCGGGGAACTTCGTCAGCTTGTTCTTCGACGCTCGGAACTCTTGCATGTAGTTGAACTCGCCCGATCGTGCCGGCAACTCCTTCAACTTGTTCCCACTAAGGTCCAAGGCGTTCAAGTTCTTCAACAAAAAGATCTCTTCTGGAAAGACCTTCAACTTTTGCCCGGAAAGGTCAAGCCGATACACCAAGTCAGGTTCCTTCAAGGCACGCTCCAAACTCCTGTAAGTACGCATGCTGTCCAAGGCCACAGCATCCAACAGTTGGGCATTCAAGGTGCCCATGGAGATCATGAACACTTGAAAGGCCAAGATGAACCTCATTGTTCCCATGCGGTACTTTTCATGCTCTGTTGGACCGTGTCGCGGTCCTTGTGCAATTGCTCCCTTAACGCGTCCAGGTCAGCAAATCGTTCGTCGGCCCTTATGCGTTCCACAAAACGTACCGAAATGGTTTCGCCATAGAGATCCCGGTCCAGATCGAAGATATTCACCTCCACCACGCGATGCCCTGGCACCCCTTCAAGTGTTGGTCGCTCGCCGATGTAAAGCATTCCGGAATGGGCGCCACTTCGCAATTGCACGGTGACGGCATACACACCATTGCCCGGCACGAGCTTGTAGGGATCAATGGCACCGATATTGGCCGTTGGAAAGCCCAAGGTGCGGCCCAGTTGGTCCCCTTTCACAACCACGCCCGACAGCGGGTAACGGTAACCCAACAGTTCATTCGCCAAGGTGACCTGCCCGGTATGCAATGCTTCGCGGACCTTGGTACTGCTCACTTTTACATGGTCCACCTCCTGCGCCGGGATCTCTTCCAAGTTGAAATCGAAGGCCTCGCCAAGCTGCTCCAACAAGCGTAGGTCACCCTCCCTATTTCGACCGAAACGATGGTCATAGCCAATGACCAACGAGTGCACACCAATGCTCCCGACCAACACATCACGTACATACTCCGTAGCGTGCATGCGTGAGAATTGCCTGGAGAACGGGATCACCAACAGATGATCCAAGCCGGTCGCCTCCAACAGGGCGACCTTTTCCTCTTGGGTGCTCAGCAACTTCAGGTCGTTGTCGCTGGGGAACAACACCATGCGCGGGTGCGGGTGGAAGGTGAAGAGGACACTTTCAGCATGCTCCTTTTTCGCTAATGCGGTAAGTCGTTCCAGAATAACTCGATGCCCTCGATGGACACCATCGAATGTGCCCGTGGTGAGCACCGGACGGCGCACTTGCTTGAACGAATCGAGAGAGGTATGGACTTGCATGGGAGCGGCACAAAGATGAGGTTCATCTGGTTGAACCTGTGAATGGACCGATGTGCGGCGGAACGGAAAGGAGTTAGGGCGCAGTGGTCGAATGCAGGTGCTCTAGGTACCCTCAAGGCAAAACTTCCCAACACCGCTTTTCACTTCCCGACCGAACCCCTACCTTCGCGGCCGCTAAGCAGAAGGACAGCCTTCCACAAAACCCACTAAACCCTACGCCGATAAGGCGCCAAGCATGTCCAAGCAAGTCGGAAAAGTAGTCCAAGTGATCGGTCCGGTCGTCGATGTTCGTTTCGAAGCTGGAAAGGACCTTCCCAATATCTACGATGCCTTGCACGTGACCCGTGCTGACGGCAGCGTTCTGGTCCTCGAGGTGCAGCAGCTTACCGGTGAAGACACCGTCCGCACTGTGAGCATGGAGAGCACGGACGGCCTTGCACGCGGTGTAGAGGTCATCGGCCAAGGCTCGCCGATCAGCATGCCTACAGGTGATGCCATCAAGGGGCGCTTGTTCAACGTGACCGGGAATGCCATTGACGGTATGACCGAGTTGAAGGGCGGCAAACGCGCATCCATCCACCGTGAGGCACCAAAATTCGAGGAACTCACCACCAGTGCCGAGATCCTCTTCACCGGGATCAAAGTGATCGATCTGATCGAGCCCTACTCCAAGGGTGGAAAGATCGGTCTGTTCGGTGGTGCCGGTGTGGGCAAGACCGTATTGATCCAAGAATTGATCAACAACATCGCGAAAGGCTACAGCGGATACAGTGTGTTCGCTGGTGTGGGTGAGCGTACCCGTGAAGGGAACGACCTCCTCCGCGAAATGATCGAAAGCGGCATTGTGCAATACGGTGAGGAGTTCAAGCATAGCATGGAAGCCGGCGGTTGGGACCTGAGCAAGGTGGATTACACCGCGCTCGCCAACAGCCAAGCCACATTCGTTTTCGGCCAGATGAACGAGCCTCCAGGGGCCCGTGCCCGTGTGGCATTGAGCGGTCTCACCCTTGCTGAATACTTCCGCGATGGCGACGAGGAGAGCGGCGGTCGTGACATCCTTTTCTTCGTTGATAACATCTTCCGCTTTACTCAAGCCGGTTCCGAAGTATCCGCCCTTTTGGGTCGTATGCCGAGCGCCGTGGGTTACCAGCCTACGCTTGCAAGCGAAATGGGTGCCATGCAGGAGCGTATCACTTCTACCAAGCGCGGTTCCATTACCTCCGTGCAGGCGGTGTACGTGCCTGCGGATGACTTGACCGATCCAGCCCCAGCGACCACCTTCGCCCACTTGGATGCAACGACCGTTCTGAGCCGTAAGATCGCCGAGTTGGGCATCTATCCCTCCGTGGATCCATTGGACAGCACGAGCCGGATCCTCACTCCAGCCATTGTTGGTGAAGAGCACTATGCCTGCGCACAACGCGTGAAGGAACTCCTCCAGCGTTACAAGGAGCTGCAAGACATCATCGCCATTCTCGGCATGGACGAGTTGAGCGAGGAGGACAAACTGAGCGTACTGCGCGCCCGTAAGGTGCAACGCTTCCTCAGCCAGCCCTTCTTCGTGGCCGAGCAGTTCACAGGTCTACCCGGCGTCATGGTAACGATCGAGGACACCATCAAGGGCTTTACCATGATCATGGACGGCGAAATGGATGAGTATCCAGAAGCTGCCTTCAACCTGAAGGGCAAGATCGAGGACGTGATCACCGCAGGGAAAAAGATGATGGCGGATGCCGCCAAGGCTTAATTCGCAACCATGCTCGTAGAGATCATCACCCCCGACAGATCGCTCTTCAAAGGAGAAGCCACCAGCGTTACCGTGCCCGGTGTGGATGGCAGCCTCGGCTTCCTCAATAACCACGCGCCGTTGATCACAGTACTGAAAGCTGGTGATGTGAAGCTGAAGACCGCCAATGGCAACGAGGTCTTCCCCGTGAAGGGTGGCGTTGTGGAGGTCAGTAACAATACGGTGATCGTGCTGGCCGAGTAGTTCCAGGTCTTTCTATTTACTACTGTCTTTGGGATAACGCGTTTGTTAGCGCGCACCTCTTTCCCTATTGATGAGGCCCGATTTGCTCCCCTCCTTGATCCTTGGGGCTTTTGGAATCTAATTAATGGCCCTCTCACTGGGTGCGCTCTACGGACGCAAGCACTTCTCCCTTTTCTGAAATGATCAGGGGCCAATGCGGATCATTTCAACTCGTCATCTCGTGAGTTGAGTTCTCCTGCGCCAACGGATCCACGTAGGAAATTGCCCCCAAAATTCTGCCAGTTTTCATTCGTAGCCTAGGCGCTCATGCAGTGGTATCAAAGCTGACAGCCTGAAAACCTATGAAAATTTCCAGTGGATCGAGATCCCCAGTGCCTTGGCCGGCGGTTATGTCGCACGGCCTCATTTGCAACGATCGAATGCTCGGGAACCAGCGCCCACCGCACTTTTCAACCACTCAGAGGCCTCAGCAGAACGCATCATTCATGAATACTTAATGAATATTGTATGATATTCATATGTATGAAATGTGAATTCGATATGGAAATGCACATTGGTCGTATCCAGCTTATACATTTGGACGGTCCAACACCCAATTCATCTACAAAACGACACGCTGAAGACCCAACCTACACGCTGACGTCGGGGAATCTTCCCTGCTCTGATCAGAAGCGAGACAAACTCCGGAAGGTCTACTCCAAACAAACGACACCAGGCCCTGTGCCTTACCACCGTAACGCCGACACGAACGTTGGCATTCCTCTGAAATCTTCCCTAAACCAAAACCCAATTAAAAATGAGAAGTCGAAACTATCCGACTACACTGCTGCGGCGAACGTCGCGGTGGTGTAAAGCAGCCTTCCTCGGCGCGGCCTTCGCGTGGGCCGGGACCACCGGTGCGCAGGTGACCACAAATAGTGGCTCCGGTCTTGCGCCAACTTACCCTGACCTTGCAGCTGCCGTTACGGCATTGAATGGTGCTGTAATGTCCAGTCCTGTGTTGATCACTGTTGATCCCGCAAGTCCGCAAGTGGCACCTGCCGGTGGTTACACCATCACGCAGTTAGGCGCTTCGGCACTGAATACCATTACGATCCAAGGTGGTGGCAACACAGTGACCGCGAGTGCGGCACACACCATTGGATCGCTGCACGATGCCATCTTCGAGATCATCGGTGGTGATTGGATCACGATCGAGGACTTCGTGATGACCGAGGACAACACCAACAATACAGTAGTTACTCCGGTCGGAAGCAATGACATGACAGAGTTCGGCGTTGCGATCTTCAAAACGACCACAACGGATGGTGCGCAGAACTGCACGATCCAGAACAACACGATCAGCCTGAACCGGTTGTATGTGAACTCGTTCGGGGTGTACAGCAATACACGCCATTCGGCCACGGTTGTCACTACCCTCGCTGACGCGACGGCTGCCACAGGCACCAATGAGAACCTGCACATCTACGACAACACTATCTCGAATGTCAACATGGGTATCATCGTGATCGGTTCGATCGCGTCAGGTGCCCAAGCGAATGGAATAGAGATCGGTGGAAGTGCTCCGAACGGGAATACGATCACCAATTTCGGGACGACCACCACCGGCCTTTCGGGCTATCAAGGTGTTTCTGGTACGGTCCAAGGGATCCAGTGCTCCAATACGAACAGCTTTACCATTTCGCACAATACGATCACCAGTTCGGTGGGTGGTGTTGTCGCAGGTACGTTGAATGGGATCCAGACCACTGCCAGTGGTACTGCTACCCTACCCGTTGTTGGCACGTTCAACCGCGTGATCAGCAACAACGTGTTCAACCTGCAGAGCGGTGTAAGCGCTGGGATCAACGGTATCTTGAACACGTACACGGCCAATCTGACGACCAACGTAACGATCGAAAACAACGATTTTACGGCCATGTCGCACACGGTCGCTGCCTCTGGAGCGATCATTTGCATTCAAAGCTCCAGTGTTGCACAGAACACGAACGTCAACAGCAATACCTTCACGAACCTCTCGTGCAACACCACGGGTAGCTTCACATTCATCTCGTCCAGTTTCTCGCTCCCGGCCAACGGCACGCAGAACATTAACGGTAACTCCATTTCCGGCACCTTCAACAAGACCGGCGCTGGCGGAACGGTGACGCTGTTCACGAACAACGGTATTTCGCCAGTGACGGCCGTTGAGCAAGCCAACAACAACAACTTCTCAAACATCACCGTAACCGGGGCTACTACGGTCGCCGGCTTCCGTCAAACGGACGGTGGCACACCGACCAAGACGGTTTCGAACAATACGTTCAACAACTGGGTGGGCGGCACAAGTCAGTTGACCGGCCTCGCGGTTTCGTTCAGCGGTGCTGCAACGGTAACGGGAAATACGGTGAGCAACTTTACGAGCGCAGGTACGATCGTGGGCATGGAAACCAGCTCAGGCAACCAGACCTGGACGGGCAATACGGTAACGGGCCTTACCTCCAGCGGCGCTTCCGTAGTAACGGGGATGCTCGTATCGGGCGGAACCACCCAGACCCTGTCCAAGAACACCATCTGCAACCTGGAAGCGAACAACGCATCAGGCACTGTGAACGGGATCCTGGCAAGCGCGGGCACTACCCGCAACATCAGCAACAACGTGATCGGGGACCTGCGCACCCCGAACGCCAATGCCGCCAACCCACTGAACGGTATCAACATCACCGGCGGCACCACGGCTAACGTTTACAACAATACCGTGCTCCTGAACGGCAGCAGCGTCGGCGCGCTCTTCGGCAGCTCCGCGATCAGCGCCAGCAGCACACCTGCACTTACGTTGGGTGCTAACATCTTCGTGAACCTCAGCACGCCGAACGGTGCGGGCAACACGGTGGCCTATCGCCGTAGCACAGCGACGCTGACCAGTTACCAAACTGCATCGGACCGTAACCTGTTCTATGTGGCCGGTGGTTCCAACCGTTTGGTCTTCTTCGATGGCACGAACAGTGATATCACCTTGCTCGACTTCCAGACCCGACTGGCTGACGCCCGCGATGATTTTTCGATCTCCGTGGCACCGGATTTCGCCAGCACCACGTGTGGCACCAGCAACTTCCTGCGCATTAACGCGGCCACGCCAACCTTCATCGAAAGCGGTGCGGCTCCGATCGCGGGCATCACGGATGACATCGATGGTGATATCCGTAACGTGACCACACCGGATATCGGCGCGGACGAATTCGCGGGCACACAGCCTGCAGGTTGCTCCGGTACGCCTTCGGCCGGTTCCGCTACGGCGACGCCGACCACCATTTGCAATGGCCAGTCCACGGCCCTGAACAACCCAACGCCGGAAGTTGCCGTGGGCATCGTGTACCAGTGGTACATCACCACCACCTCCGGTTCGGGCTACACCCCGATCAGCGGAGCCACTGCAGCCGCTTCTTCCTCAGGAGCATTGACCACTGGCACCTACTTCATCCTGATGTCAACGAAGTGTACCATCTCTGGTGATTCCGCCTTGACGGCTGAAGTGACCGTGACGGTGAACCCGGTACCTGTGGTAAGTGCAAGCAACAACGGCCCCGCCTGCGTGGGTGCTTCCGTTGATCTGGACGGTACCACGGACATTGCCGGCACCTTCAGCTGGACGGGTCCCCTCGCTTATGCAAATGCCACGGAGGACCCCACCATCGGTTCCTTGACCCTGGCCAATGGTGGCACCTATTCCTTTACCACCACAGCAGCCGGTTGCACCAGCTTGACCGCCACCACCACAGTGGTCGTGAACCCGGCTCCAGTGATCGCTTCTGTAACCGCCACGCCGAACCCTACCTGCTTCAACGGCAGCAGCCAGTTGCAGGTGAATACGGCTGCGCCTGGAGCCTATTGCCCTTCCACCCACGCGAGTGGTAGCTGCGGTTTCAGTGAAGGGGACAAGATCCTTCTTGTTACTCTGAACGGAACTCCGGCTCTGAGCAATCCTTCGGGTTGCCTCGCGGCTCCAGGTTACACGGACTTTACCGCCGTTACGGCATCCGGGATCTCCGTTGGTGGTAGCCCATACAGCCTTGCCGTTTCCTTAGGCGGAGATGCTAACCAGTTCGCCGCCGCGTTCATCGATTGGAACCAGGATGGTGACTTCGCCGATGTCAATGAATTCATTGGCACATCGGCAAACGTGGGTGCAAATGGCATCGCAACGTTCTCCGTGACCGTTCCTTCTGGTGCCTTTAACGGGACCACAAGGATGCGAGTGCTCGGTGGAAATGACTCTGCTATCCTGAGCACACAGTCCTGCGGAGCTTCCAGCAGTTCTTTTGGTGAGACAGAAGACTATAACGTAGTTGTCTCCGGTGCCACCGATGCCTTTACTTACAACTGGGCTCCAAGCACGTTCATCGCTGGACAGGAGACCCTGCCCAACCCAAATGCAACGCTCGTGACCGCAGCGAGCACGACGTACACCGTTACGGTGACGAGTGGTGGATGCCCTTCGACAGGCAACGTTACGTTGACCACAGCAGCGCCCATCACGGCTGCAACGATCACCCCGGACCCTGCAGCATTCTGCACCGGTGGTAGCGTGAACCTGACGGCTGTTCCAACGGACGGCGCCGGACCCTACACCTACCAGTGGACAGATCCCAGCTTAGCACTTGCAGGCACCAACGCTATCCAGAACGTGACCGTATCCGGCACGTGGAGCGTGGAGGTATTTGACAATTGCGGTGGTAGCACAACAACTTCCAGGAACGTTACCGAGAACGCCCTTCCGAGCGTGAGCATCTCACCGGTGCCTGCCAATGCTGCGATATGCGGTGGCGTAGGTAACGTGGTGATGACGGCGAGCGGCGCGGTGAGCTATTCGTGGTCGCCAACGAGCGGTCTTGCTCCAACGAGCGGGTCGCCTGTAACATCGACCGCTACGTCCACCACCACCTACACGGTGACCGGCACGGACGCTAACGGTTGCCAAGGCACAGCCACGCAAACAGTGAGCGTTGGACCGAACCCGGTGATCAGTTCTGTTACTGCTACCCCAGCCGCCATTTGCGATGGGGCCAACTCGCAATTGCTCGCGGTGGGCTCGGTGGCCGGTTACACGATCGGCGCATCCGGAACCAGCTTCATTGACATCAGTGGCACGGGAGTATCCGTAGTTGCTGTAGGGGATGATACCGAGCATAACATCACGATCCCGAGCTTCACCTTCAACGGTGTCGCCTACACCACGGCCCGCGTCGGGAACAACGGTCTGGTGGTATTCGGCAGTACGACCGGAGATGTGGTATTCGGGAATGCCACGTTGCCTTCAACGGCAAACACAGCCGGTAATATCTTCCTCGCTCCGTGGTGGGATGATCTGGACATCGATGTCCTGGCGACCAATTCCATCAAGACCGAGACGGTTGGTAGCAAGTTCATCATTCAGTTCACGAACTCTGACCATGATAACTTGAACCCTCCCGGGGGAACGAATTTCGTCACCTTCCAGGTGCAACTGGACCTGACCACCGGCGTGATCTACTTCGTATACAGCGATGTGAGCTTCGGCTCTCCAGGGATTGACGCAGGTGCCTCCGCAACCGTCGGTATCCAGTTCAGCGGTACCAGCGCGTTGCAGTCCAGTTTCAACACAGCAAGCTTGAGCAACGGTCAGGTGATCTCGTTCAGCCCGAACCAGCCGACATACAGTTGGTCTCCTGCAACGTTCTTGGACAACGCTTCCATAGCCAACCCATTGGCCACAGCAGTTAGTCCGCTGCCACAGACCTACACCGTGACCGCGAGTTCTGCCATCGGTTGCACGGCCACGGCTACGGTGACGATCACCGAAGACATGACCGACACCGACGGTGATCTGATCGTCGATTGCGACGACAACTGCCCGAGCCTTCCTGGCCAGATCGGCGACGTATGCGATGCTGATCCAGGACCCGGATTCCTCTTCGGTTCTATCGACGGTACTTGCACATGCATTGCTGTGCCCTGCACCGAGAACGTGACCGTAGACCTGCGCACCGATGCGAATAGCGACGAGGCCGGTTGGGAGATCCTGCTCCAGAACAGTGCCCAAGTGGTCTGCAAAGGCGGATATCCCGATACACCGTATGCGAACAACATCACCAACCCGATCGTGGAAGGTTGCTGCTTGCCAGTAGGTTGCTACCGCCTCCGCGTATTGGATAGCGCCGGAGACGGATTTACCAGTGCTGGTTTCACAGGTGGATACCAATTGCGTGAAAGCGGACCAACAGGTCGTCGCATCATCGACAACTTCGAGAATTTCAGCACGGGAAGTACCAGTGCCATCTCGAACGTCTATGAGAACGGTGCTTTCTGTGTGCCTC
>Ga0209063_1001984_pt1 | contig 10042 bp, 7 predicted proteins | sample KloWWTmeKNB19Kit_FD_187177 | JGI IMG/M metagenome (GOLD analysis project Ga0209063, IMG submission 187177) | Active sludge microbial communities from Klosterneuburg, Austria, studying microevolution and ecology of nitrifiers - Klosterneuburg... | ecosystem: Engineered > WWTP > Aerobic digester >...
AAAGCACTCGATGTACGTAATGAACTTGAACCCCTTCACCCATTCATCAGCACCCAATAAATTGAAGTTGGTAGCACTGATGAAATAGATCGGCGTCTCATTCCTGTAGAAGAAACGACGGATATCACTAACCCCCTTCACGGTTGGTTTTGCGTTGCCGGCCTTTGATCCTGGAGCAGACTTACGAACAGCTTTTCGAGCAGCAGCTTTTTTCACTGCCTTGTTGGGCTTAGCGGGAGCTGCACGTTTAACAGTGACCGCTTTTTTCTTTGGTGCGACAACTTTTTTCTTCGGTGCGCTTCTTTTAGCTGCAGTGGTTTTCTTGCTCATGCTTTTTTCTTAGAAATGTTCGTAGAGTTCGGCTTATTCGTACCAATGGTCTTGATCGTTCGTAAGATCGAACGGTTAGTCAGCAAAGATCGCATTTGAGTTATCGCAACTACATTCAGTTGTTTCAGCCTGGCCTCTTCAGATAAATTTTGCTGGATAAGGAGGGCGTTGATGCTTTCCAAATTCGAAAGGACAATAAGCTGCTCCAAGGTTGCATGGTCTCTAATGTTACCAGCAAGTTCGGGGTACTGCGACCTCCAATCTGCTGCTGTGCAACCAAAGAGCGCCATGTTCAAGCGGTCTGTTTCATTCGAATATACACATGTGATCGCTTCTTTGGTCAGTTCTGATGGAACCAAGTGTTCTTTGATAGCATCAGTATGGATGCGATAATTCACCTTACTAAGTGTTCGCTGAAAGTCCCACTCCAAGGAATGCAAGCTGGCCTCAGTGGCTTTTAATCGTTGGAATTCTCGTATCAAGTATAGTTTGAACTCAGGACTGATCCAGGATCCGAACTCAAAGGCAATGTCCTTTTGTGCATAGGTGCCTCCGTAGCGACCTGCTCGTGCCTCTAGCCCAATTGCGTTGGTGGCACTGACCCACTTTTTTGCACTCAGGTAAAAACTATTTCGACCCGCTTCATTTCTAATTCCCTCGAATTCGAGGGAATTGAAATTTGGGTTGTTCAACTTTTCCCAGAGTCCAAGGAAGATCACTGTGTCTTTGTTCTTCAGCCATTGTTCGATCAGTGCAAGTCCTCCTTCAAGCCCCTTAACCATATCGGTTAAGGAGATAAAGTCCTGCTCATTCCGCTCAACAACGGTGATCGAGGTGCCTTTCACAATAAGTGAACGACCCTTGCTCATGCTTTCTTCGTCTTTTTCGTTGTTTTTCCCGACCCATTGCTCACGCTGGTCGCCATGCGCATACCGCCCATTGCGGTTCCTGTTCGCTGCCTACCAAGCGCCGCGTCGGTGAACACACGTAGACCTAATTCAGGTCTGTACCCGTGGATCTCTTTTACATCGATGGCGAGCAGAAAGTCGATGATCTCATGGTTGATGACCTGGCCCGGAACAAGCACAGGAAACCCTGGCGGATAAGGGATCACGAAAGATGCGGATACCAACTCCTGACCGGCCTGCATCACGGAAAGACAATCGTGCAATTTGAAATGGACGCAACGTTCTTCTTTGTAACTCAAAAAATAGGCGGCGCGTAGGTCGCCACCGGGTACACCAGGAACAGCAACGAAGGAATTGTGGAAGTGACTGAAATCCGGTAAGGGCGGAACCTGCTCAACGAGTGATCGGATGGTGGAGATGTGGAGCTTCTTTTCCGCGTGGTCCATTCCAGCATTGCGCGTTTCAAGATCATCCGCGATCTCCAGTAGGACTTTGGTCAGGTAAGCGATCGATCCTCGCGTGGTACCAATGTTGGTCATGAACAACACGCTGTTCCGGCTGGTCTTGTTCACTTGGATGGAATACTTGTCCATCAAGTATTTGTTCTTGAACGTGTCCCCATCAATACCCGTTCTGCCGGTGAACAGGTTGATCTTGGTGGGGTCCAATGCAAATTCATCTTCGGCCCACGCCTTCTCGATATCATTCCAACCACTTTCCCTTGAATAGTATCCCTCGATACCGCTTTCCCGATGTTCTTTCGGGATCAATTCCCCAATGGTGATGATGTCGAACCACTTGAGCAATTTCGGATTCTCGCGGATCGTGCGCCTCAACATCATACCGAGTTCGATGGCTTTCTCTACGAGTTCGTATCCCTCGAATTGTACTTGCCTCCGACCGATATCCAAACTCCCTAGGATCTGATAATTGGCACTGGTGCTGGTGTGCGTCATGTACGCTTCGTGGAACGCCGCTTCGCTCTTACGCTTGAAATCCTCATCCCAAATGTGGATCATACTGCCTTGCCGCATGGAGCTCAAGGTCTTGTGCGTACTCTGTGTCGCATACGCGCGTATCCGCACTTTTGCTGGATCCGGCATGCGTGGATGCTCTCCTTCTTTTAACGAAGCGATATGCGCTTCATACGCTGCCTTATATTCTTCGGTCCTGTACTTCTTGTGCAGCTTGTCCGCAACATACATCGACGTGCGCTTGCGCATGATGGCGCTGAACCGTGCGAACGCGAACCAGGCCTCGTCCCACAGAAAGATCATGTCCGGCTTCAGTGCAAGCACTTGTTCCATTACGCGTTCCACGTTGTAAACGACACCATCGAACGTGCTGTTCGTGAGCAGGACCATTTTTACTTTGTCCAAGCGCCCTGCGTTCTTCAGGGTGATCAATTTTTCGCGGATGTGCTCTAACGGAACCGCACCGTACATGCTGTATTTTGGCAACGGATAACTGTGCAGATAGACCGGATAAGCACCGCTAAGTACCATCCCATAATGATGGCTCTTATGGCAATCACGATCGATCAGCACCACATCTCCGGGCTCTACCAACGCCTGCACCACGATCTTGTTGGAACTGCTGGTCCCATTGGTAGCAAAGAACGTATGCTGGGATCCGAACGCATCACGCGCAAGTTCCTGGGCCTTCTTCAACGGACCGGTCGGCTGGAGCAGCGAATCAAGTCCACCGGTGGTTGCGCTTGTTTCAGCGAGGAAGAGGTTACGTCCGTAGAATTCGCCAAAGTCCCGTATCCAACGGCTCTTGAATACGCTATTGCCGCGCGAGATCGGCATCGCGTGGAATACGCCCATCGGTCTCTTACTGTATTCCTTGAGCGCTGTGAAGAATGGCGTTTCAAAGCGCTCACGGATCCCGCGAAGAACAGTGAGGTGCATTTCCTGAAGGTCCTCGCTGCGATAGAAGATCCTGCGGAAGTTCTTGAGCGTGGAGTCCTGCAAGCCACTGAGCGGCGTATCCGTTACATAGTACCGATCGATCTCCGGTCGGAAATCCCGCACCAAGCTTCCAAGCTTAGGGCCTAGGTCGCTCTTGTTGATGGTGCTAAGGTTGAGCGCATCGAACAGGTGAAGGAAAGGGCGCAGGATCCCGTTCGCATTCGCACTCGGGAACGGCACCCCATAGCGTATCACGCACGCTTGGATATTGTGATTGAACAGGAGTGCGATCAGCGCATCCTGTACCGTGCGTACCACGATCACATCATACGTGAACCGATCGCTCTGATCCCGGCATTTGCGCAGTTTATGCTTCAGCGCGTGTTCCTCATCGGTATCGATCTCATCCACGAACAGTACCTCGAAATAATTCTGCTTATGACGATCATGTTCGTGAACGTGTTCCTCCGGACCGCTCTGGGTATCCTCACTGTACAACGGGTCATTCCGAAAGGAGCCACTTACCAGGTCGCGAACTATATGCGCAACAGCTGTATGGAACGTATGCCACTGTTTGGTGTCTACCAGCTCGAGTAGTGAATGGATCCGCTCCAGACCAGGAAAAGCCCAATACGGCTCGATGACAAGTAATTCGTTCAAGGCCTCTAATGCAATAGTGCTTTTGCCACGCCCTTCATCCAGCGCTATGGCCTCCATCTTCAATTTGTTCCATGTGAACGAACGAAGCCTGGCGGCATTGAAGTGTTGGCGAGGAAGACTGGTCTGTGGCATTTTCATGGCAGTAAAAGGTAGAACGTTTCCTGACTCACAACATGAGAGACCCGCCAAAGACGTTGATGGTCTTCAGATCCGCAAATAGAACCACGCAAGTAGCAGATGCTGCGAACAACATCCGTTATGCATAGGGCCCATCACACACGCTCTCGTCATTGTAAGTAACGACGAATGTAGGGGACGAGATCACCGCTTTTTCGGGGCAGCTCTTTTTTTCACCGCGTGGCTTTTCACTTTAGCAGTGATCGGTCTAGCTGCGATCGCTTTGGTGGCTGCTTTTACCTGCTTGGCCTCCGGCACGCGACGTGGAGGTCCTTCGTGCAAGGCCAAACGGTTCCCCTCACTGTCTATGAACAATGCGAATGAGCCTGCCTGTTCACTGATCATGGTGCGCGGCATTATCACTCTGCCTCCTGCTAATTCTACGCGACCCAATATGCTATCGAGGTCGTTTCCGGCATTGAGGTAGATCAATACCCCCGTAGCATTGGGGACACAGCCAGGGCCAGCGACCAGCGCACCTCCTATACCCTTATCCGCAGGGAAGTAAGCCATGGCATAATCCGTGGATGTGTTGATCTCCATCTCGATGCTATAAATAGCATTATAGAATGCTGCAGCTCGGTGGATATTGTATACTGGTATTTCGAACCAACTGATAAAATCCTTGATCTTCTGGTGGCTCTTGTTCGTTGTGGTACTTCCCATGGAGTTCGCCTTGGCGTTTTTGGTTAAGGTTTCCAATTGCACGGATCGCCTTGGGTTCAAGTTTCGGGTGCTTCCGAAGTTGGCCTGAAAGAGGTCTCGACAGTTGTAACGGACGGGTCGTGTACGATACGCGCTTCATCGCGCATCTGTAACTCCCCAAGTTCCTGCAAGCGTGTCGGTTTGATCAATGGGCCGAGGCTTTCAAGATACGAAAGTTTTTCGCCTTTCCTATAGATCGTGTAGTCGATCGGGTTGTCGCGGAAGCTTTTCAACGGCTGTCCAAGACGGAGAATGCCCAGTTCACGACTTCTGCGAACTTTGGTCAAATTGATCTCGATCGGGAAATATTCTTCGTTGTTCTGTGCTTGGTAGATGACCTTGCCGTCCGGCCCGCATACGATACTACGGCCGCTGCCACCCGTATCCAGCCCGTTCACATCAAAGAAATAACACTGGTTAATGGCTGCTGTCGAACGCGCAATGCTCAATTCGATCTCGCGATCTATCGTGCCTGTTAACGTAGGATGAAGGATCACCTCGGCACCCATGGCAGCAAGCGTACGCGATGTTTCAGGGAACCACATGTCGTAACAGATGCTTACACCGAATCGACCAACGTTCGGTACATCGAACAAGCAGAATTCACTGCCCGGTGTAACGCCAACCTCATACGGATAGAAGGGATACATCTTCCGGTATCGTGCAACGACACTTCCTTCCGGGTCGATCACCGTGGCCGTATTGTAGATCTTTCCATCCTTTTTTTCGAATATGCTACCCGGCAATAACCAGATGCCATGCTTTGCAGCTAACGCGCACATTTCCTGTTCGAAAGCACCAGGCACTTCCTGTGCATTGTGTGTTAATGGACCGTATGCGCAGAGCTCGCTGAACACCACCATTTCCACCCAAGGATAGATGTGCATCAGAATGTCCAGCTTCAGCTTCATAGCTTCCACATTGCTGTAAGAAGCACTTACGCGCATCTGGACTCCGGCTATTGAGAATGGTTTCATGTTTTTTGGGTGGTTGGTAATGGGTACTGGGTACTGGGTGCGTTCTACTCAGTACTCAGTACCCGGTACCCTGTACTCTTTACAATTCTTCAACTTCGCGTTCATCACCTATCCCGCAACGATCTTATCCAGTTCCTCTTCCATGATGTCCAAGCCTTTGTTCAGCAGTTCATCACTGATCACCAGCGGACATAGAATACGGATGATGTTCTTTTCAGTACCCGCGTTGATCACGATCAGATCACGTTTTGCGCAAGCTGTCATCAAGGCCGCGCAGGTATCGGCATCGGGCTGGTGCGGGTCGTTGTTCTTCACGAACTCCATCGCCAGCATGGCACCGAGTCCGCGCACATCACCGATGCATGCATGCTTTGCCTTCATCTTCTCGAACCGGGTGCGGATCACCTTGCCTACATGGTTGCCTTTCGCGTTGATGTCGATCTCCTCCATGTACTTCAATGTCGCCAATGATGCAGCGCAACTGAGCGGGTTTCCGATGTACGTACCGCCAATGCTGCTTGGCCCGGCCTTGTCCATCACTTCCGCCTTGCCCATTACGGCCGCGATCGGCATGCCGCTTCCCATGCTCTTCGCCCACGTGCTCAGGTCCGGTGTTACGCCGAACTGTTCGTACGCGCTCCAAGCTCCTGTTCGGCCGAAGCCACTTTGGATCTCATCGAAGATCAAGAGAATGCCGTGCTTATCGCAGAATGCACGCAAGCCTTTCAGGTAGGCCGATGGTGCCACGTTGAATCCGCCTTCGCCCTGCACCACCTCAATGATGATGGCCGCCAGGTTCTCCGGTGCAACGGTGTTGTGTGAGAGTTCTTCCAACCGGTGCAGTTCGGCTTTTACGAAATCAGCTTCGGTACGACCAGCACCATACCGATAGAAATTCGGGTATTGCGTGCGGTACACCTCCGGAGCGAACGGACCACAATCCGGCTTGTAGCCCACCTTGCTGGTCAAGGTCATGGCCATTAGGGTGCGACCATGGAACGCATCGGTGAAGCATAACACGCCTTGCCGTTTCGTCGCTTGCCGAGCGATCTTGATCGCATTCTCAACCGCCTCCGCACCGGTGCTCACCAACAATGTTTTGGTTGGCCCACCATGTGGCAGCAGTGCATTCAACTTTTCGCAGAGCGCGATGTACGGCTCGTAGCTGGCCACATTGAAACTGACGTGCAGGAATTTCGCCGCTTGTTCCTGGATCGCTTTCACAACGGGCGGTGGGCAGTGCCCTGCATTCACAACGCCAATACCACCGGCAAAGTCGATGAGCTCCCTGCCATCCACATCCGTGATCGTAGCTCCGCTGGCATGCGCTGCAGTAGCATGGTTGAACATGCCAACCCCATTGGGAACGGCATTCTTTCGGCGAGCGATCAGTTCTTGGCTCTTGGTTAATTCAGTGGTCATTGTTATGCGTAGTTGTGGTTGCAAAGGTCTCCTAAAGGGGGATAATAACATAGGCAGCACCAAGATTCTTTGGGCAAGGTTGCTAACAAATGCAGTACATCTATCTTCGATCCCGTACCGTTGCACTGCAGAATTTTTGCAAGAGCTGGTTGTTACGTGTTCCGGCTGGCGTGTAGAAGAATGGAACCGTGCCGGTGGCAGGCAGGACGCTGAGAACACAGATGCTGCGCATCGCAGATCATAATGATATGTCTGCCGAACGGAGGATTTGAAAGAGTAATGGTTTCTTCGTCCATCCCCACAGGGACGCATCGCGGCCCACGGCCACAAGGCCGTCACTCCGGGCAAGGGAGGCTCTGCGACCGCAGACCCGGAGTCTCACCAATGCCTACGCAATACATCAGTTCAAATACATACAGCACCACACAACTTAACCTATACCGAATAAGGAACGCGCCATAGCCGATCTTTAACGGAAATTAAAAACAGGAAAAATGAAAATAGCCTCAATCGTACTGCTCCTAATTCTTCCGTTAGCCCTTCTCGGTCAAAACAAGAAAATTGAATTTGGATTGAGTCTTGGCAATAATGGACAACTTGACAAAACTCTCAACGACTACTACTTCCCTGGACACGAAACAGCCTATTTGGACGACTCCTATGAAGACAAGACCACCAACTTGAAATATAGCGGTTCTTTGCGCTACTTTATTAACAAAGAGATATCCATACGTCTCAAATTTGGCTATGCCATTAGGAAGGACTATTACACGAAATCAGACCCTGACCGTTACGTAGACTACGACTTTAAACAGACCGTATTCAATGTTGGACCATCAATTTGTTTTTCCAAGTCCTTTGACAAATTAGAAATCATGACTGGTTTTGAGATCCCTATTTTCTCTGTCGGGAATTTCAACTTTAGCTCGAACTACAAGGTAATACCTGACAGCATAACTGTAACTCAAGAGGTAAATTCAACAATTACTATGGGAGGTGGATTGATCTGGGGAGTGAACAACTTTATTTGTCTTAGATACTTTTTTACAGACCGAGTTGGGATTGGGGCGGAGTTCGACTATGGCTTACTGTTTGCAGATCTTGGGGATACGTATCAACGAGGAACAGAGTATGTGATTCCGTCACAACCCACGACCAACTCGGAATTTGACAAGCAGTATAAAAAGACATTCTTCTCTCCACCAGAAGTTTCTTTCGGACTTTATATTCAGTTATGAAAAACAAGAGGAACCATCGCTAACAACGTGTAAAGCATAGGGGACTGAAAGACACTCAGATGCAAGTTCAGGTCTTTCCATAGCATGGGAGGTCAAGGGTCAATTTAGCGGAAACATTCCCTACATATTTACTCCAAACGTCAGCCCCCCCACCCCCCAAAAAAAACGCCCCCAACTTTCAAGTCAGGGGCGTTCCAATTTCGGATAGGTAATTCCCTTCACCAAGGCCAAGCGAACACCAGCTGAGGATCGAAGCGTGGTGGAGTGCCCCACACCATGCGCACCGTTGTGCCTACTACATCGTAGTCTCGGTCCAAGAGGTGTTCGTTGGCGGGTGTGTTCAGTTCGGGTACTGCTATGCGGTGTTGGGTGGGCAGCAACCACCGTTGCAATTCCAGACCTACTTCAGACGCATCTGCCACGATGTAGCCGTTGCCGAGTATCGGTAGCAACACACCGCGCACCTGCCCACCTTCTACATAGGCTTGGCCCGCGTAGTGGTGTTCCATCAAGAGCATGCTGCGGTCTTCGCCGGTTGCGCGTTGGTCCAGCCGCAGCAGGGCCAGGGTATGGTGGGGTTGCATAATAGCCACTTCGTCGCGGGTGGCTTCTTGGAAGAGGCCGTTGGCGTAGGTGGAAAAGGCGCATTGCTCCACCAATCCTTGCCGTTCCCAAAAGGCCAGGATGCGCGGATCGCAATGCAACAAGATCGGCATGTGCTGCGCCGTGTGCTGAGCAACTATTGCGTGCCACAACAAGGTGCCCAAGCCGTGGCGCTGGTGCGCAGGGTGTATGTGGAAACGCCCGACCTGCGCACTGGTAGCGAACCGTACCACGGTGGCCAGGCCGAGGACCGCATTGGCGTGTACAAGCACCATGGCGCTAGCGTAGGGCGTGTGCAAACACCAGCGCACATGCGCCAACAGTGCGGCGGCGGCGGTGGGGTGCAGCGCAGCGACGGCGGGCAGGTCTGCGGTGTGCATGGGGCGTATGGTGGTCTGCATGGGTGTAGGTGTTGTTTCAACGACCGCGACCCCGGCGGCCGCGTTTGGAGCGGGCACCGGGGCCTTGGTCAATTGCGGCATGCTCAAGCGGCCTTCGCGTTTGCAACGTCGCTCAGTGGGCTTGCTCCGGCAGCACCCAGTGCCACTACCCGGAAGAAGTATTCCTTACCACTATTCAAGCCGGTGATGGAGACCCGGTTCTTGCCCGTGGTGGTGTAGAGGCTCCAGTCGGCTTCCACTTTCGGATCGCCAGCGCAGATGGATACCTCGTACACCAAGCGGCCCTTCACGCCTTTGTAACGTAGTTCCACTTTGCCGGGGTAAGCGGTGCTAACAGCACGCACATCCTGCGGTGCTGGCAACAGGCCCAGCGGATGGCGTCCCGCTTCCATTTCGAAACCGGCACTGGTGATCAGCGTCGCTTCGCCACCACTGGTGGTCTGCACGTAGGCACCCAGATCGGCACGCATGGCCTTTAGTGCCACAAAGGCCAGGTCACGGTCCTGCTTGTCCAAGCGGCTACGGCTGAAATCGTAGGCCTGCACTGCCGTGTCCAGAGCGTTCGTGGCGGCGGTGAAGGCCGCCAACGTCGGATTCGGAGTGGTGTACGCTGCATTGCCCGTGAGCATGCTGATGTTCGTGCGGCTTTTATCGACCAAGGCCACAAAGGTCACTCGGCTGTGTCCGAGTTTTACTGCATACCATAGT
>Ga0209063_1001989_pt1 | contig 10028 bp, 7 predicted proteins | sample KloWWTmeKNB19Kit_FD_187177 | JGI IMG/M metagenome (GOLD analysis project Ga0209063, IMG submission 187177) | Active sludge microbial communities from Klosterneuburg, Austria, studying microevolution and ecology of nitrifiers - Klosterneuburg... | ecosystem: Engineered > WWTP > Aerobic digester >...
CCAGTTGCAACAAGTATGTTTGAAGCTGTTGGTTATCCAAATCCATATGATTATGAGTTTGGTATCAAATTAGACACTACTAGTGATAGTATGGTAAGTATTAAGGTTTATGACATGATTGGAAAACTAATCGAACAAAGAGAAGTTGCACCAACTGACATTCCTGTACAAGCTATCGGAGAGCGTTTCCCAACAGGAGTTTATAACGTTGTTGTAAGCCAAGATGGTAATGCTAAATCATTACGTATGATTAAAAGATAAGTTTTAGATTAAATATTGATAATAAAAATGCCTCTCTTAAATTGAGAGGCGTTTTTAATTTTTTAAAAGAATATGAAAAAAATTATGAAAAACTTAAAAAACAAATTAATTATAGTATTTTTTTTGTGTTCAATAATATCCAAAGCACAAGTTGGTATTGGAACTCCTACACCAGAAGCAACACTTGATATTACTGCTGCAAATCTAACAGCCGCAACAGTTGATGGTCTTTTAATTCCAAGAATTTCTAGACTTCGTGCAAAAACTATGGCTAGCATTCCAACATCTACATTGGTATATGTGAATGATATATCAAATGGGGATTTGCTTGGTACAACTGCAAACATAAATTCAGAAGGTTTTTATTACTGGAATGGTTCTATTTGGATTCGTTTATCAACAAGTAGCGATTCTGATGCGTGGAAAATTATTGGAAATAGTGGTACAGATTCTACGATAAATTTTATTGGAACAATAGATGACGAAGATATCACTATAAGAAGAAATAATTTAAGAGCTGGTTATATTGGAGATCCTGCTTTTACTCCTGTAACATTTGTTTTCAACAATGCTAACACTTCGTTTGGAGCAAATTCGTTAGTCAATCCTACAATTAATATTGGTGCACAAACAGGAATTAGAAATACTGCCTTTGGAGCAAACACAATGCCTAGTTTAACTTCTGGAAGAAGAAATGCAGGTTTTGGAGAGTCTGTTTTATTTTCAAACACAAGCGGAAGTGAAAATACGGCCATTGGTGTTGGTGCTCTATATGCTAACACAAATGCTAATGCTAATGTTGCAATTGGTCGAAACGCATTAACAAATTCAAATGCTAGTAATAATACTGCTGTCGGTTTTACATCATTAAGAGATAACTTAACTGGTACAGGTAATAGCGCACTTGGATATCGAAGTTTACAAACAAGTACAGGATCAAATAACACTGCATTAGGTTTTGACGCAGGTTTTGCATTAACAACTGGTTCAAATAATATAATGATTGGAGCAAATACAGTAGCTCCAGTAGCAAGTGGTAGTGATCAATTAAATATTGGAAATACCATTTATGGAAGTATAGGAGCAACAAAAAATATTGGTATTAATCAACCAACTCCACAAGGTGCTTTAGAGATATTCTCTACTACAGACGGATTATTAATCCCGAGAGTTGCTTTAACAGGAGGTACGACGAGTGCTACTCCATTAACGGCACCAACAATCTCTGAATTAGTGTATAACACTGCAAACGTATTGGATGTAACATCTGGTTTTTATTATTGGAACGGAACTATATGGGTACGTTTGGCAACAGGAGTAACAACTAATGATTGGTCAACAACAGGAAACAGCGGATTATCAGGAACCACTAATTTTATGGGAACAACAGACAATGTTGATGTATCATTTAGAAGAAATAATTTAGCATCTGGTAAAATTCAAGCCACAAATATATCACTAGGTGTTGGCGCACTAAATACAGCATCTACAGGAACAAGTAATTCTGCTTTTGGAACAAGTTCATTAGGAGCAAATACCATAGGATCGTCTAATGTGGCTGTTGGAACAAGCTCATTACTTGTAAATACGACTGCTTCAAATAATACAGCTGTTGGAGCTTCAGCATTAGCTGCAAATACAACGGGTCAAAATAACACAGCCATTGGACAAAGAGCATTAGTTACAAATATTCTTGGTGGTTCAAATGTAGCTGTTGGAACAAACGCATTGGCAGTAAATACAGCAAGCGACAATACTGCAGTTGGCTTTAGTGCATTAACTGCAAACACAACTGGAACAAAAAATACTGCATTAGGCACACAAGCATCATCCGCAAATACAACTGGCTCATCAAATACATCAGTTGGATATCAAGCGCAAACATCTAATACAACTGGCTCTGAAAATGTTGCTATCGGTGAACGATCATTGGGAAGAAATTCAGGTAGCTCAAATACTGTAATTGGTTTTGAAGCTATGTGGGGAACACCTTCAACTGCTAGTAATATAACCGCCGTTGGATGGAAAGCTTTGTTTAATAATACTGCAAGTAATAATACTGCTGTTGGATTCAACGCATTACAAGGTGTTAGTACTGCTACAGGTAATACTGCAATGGGATCTAATGCTTTAAGAATAAATACCGGTGCTAATAATACAGCTATAGGAACACTTGCAGGAGATGAACACGGATCTGGTGCAAATAATACTTATGTTGGTTTCGAAGCCGGAAGATACAATACTGGTGCAACAAATAATAATGCTTTTTTTGGTCATCAAGCTGGACACTATTCAACTGGTTCATTTAATACAGCTATTGGTTCGAATACTTTAAAATTTAATGCCGCTTCTGCTAATAACGTTGCAGTTGGATATAATGCTCTTACACAGAATGGCTCAACAAATAATACTGCTGTTGGTTTTGGAACATTAAGTACAAATAATGGCACAGGAAATGTTGCAATCGGATATAATGCAGGTGCAGCAGAAACAGGAAGTAATAAATTATATATAGATAACTCAAATGCAAATGCAGTTAATGCTTTAATTTATGGCGAATTTGACACAAACACTCTTCGAACAAATAGTACATTCCAAATAGGAAACCCAGCTGGAACAGGTTATGTTTTTCCAGTAGCTAGAGGAACAATAAATCAAGTTCTTCAAACAAATGCAACAGGTGTGTTAGCATGGGTAAATCCTTCAGCTTTAACAATTACTGAAACAGACCCACATGTTTCCTCTACAACAAACAACAGAATTCCAAAATGGGACACAGCAACAACAACACTTGTTGACGGTATCATTAATGATGACGGAACTAATATAGGAATTGGAATTCCTCCATCAGCAGGAAATAAATTACATGTGGATGGAAAGACAAGAACAACTGATTTCCAAATGACAAATGGTGCAACTCCAAATTATATTTTACAAAGTGATGCTACTGGTAATGCATCATGGGTGAATCCTTCAACAATAGCAATTACCGAAACAGATCCTCACGTTTCTTCTACAACAAATAATAGAATACCAAAATGGGATAATACAACTACTACTCTTGTTGATGGAATTATAAGTGATGATGGAACTAATGTAACTGTTGCTGGTAATACAATAACAACTAATTTCCAAATGACAAATGGCGCAACTACAAACTATTTTTTACAAAGTGATGCGACCGGAAACGGAACTTGGGCTCCAATACCAGTAAATACAGTAAAACCATTTATAACTACTGGAATCCTTACTGGAGTTTATGATGTTCCATTAACAGAATATACTGTTAGAGTTTTTAATGATGTTTCTGAAGTTAGACTTCCATCAGCACTTCTTAACACTGGAAAAGTTTACATAATTATTGGAAGTAATGGCATAAGTTCAAAAATATTATCATCAGTCGCTGGCGCAATCTATGATGATGTTACAACACTTACTATCACAACTATAAATGCAAACGAAAGATATATGGTTCAAAGTGATGGAACTGGCTGGTTAGTAATTGGAAGATAAAAGGTTATAAAAAAGATAAGAGCGATACTCAAACGTGGAGTTATCGCTCTCATCAACCTAACCAATAAAACAATTAAAATTATGGAATATATTTTTCGTATGTTTTTGTTTCTATTCTAGCTTTCAAATCATGTAATAAATTATACAAACCAAAGAACGTTCTGTTGATGTATAAAAAATGTTTTGAGCCTCTATTGCCATTCATTTTTCTAAGTTGTGTATCTTTTGAAAATTCTTCTCCCATTTCCGCTATTTTTCCAAAAAAATCATCATCCGAAAAGTCAAAATAATTTCCATGAAACGGTTTTGTAAACAAACTCAATAAATCATGGAATATCTTAGTAAAATACTCAATCTTTTCTTTGCTATCATCGAGACGTAAAATTTCTAATTCGAATAATTTTTCATTAAAAATTTTTGGGTTATCAATAACTTCTGGTTTAGCCAATTCAAAATAAGGAACGTAAAACTCCTCAGGAACTTGCTTTATACAACCAAAATCTATCGCTACCAGATTGTCATCTTTATCAATTAAAAAATTACCCGGATGTGGATCGGCATGTACTTGTCGTAAATGATGAATTTGAAACATATAAAAATCCCAAAGTGCTTGTCCAATTTTATCTCCTTTAACTCTATCAGCATTCTGTGATGTAAACTCCGAAAGGTGTTTTCCTTCAATCCATTCCATTGTTAAAATCTTCTCTGAAGAATAATCAGAATAATACTTTGGAAAACGCAAATTTTCAATTTTACTACACCAATCAGATACTTCTAAACTTTGTTTTAATTCTAAAACATAATCCGTTTCTTCAAGTAATTTATTTTCAACTTCAATAAAATATTTTTCAGAATCCTTTCCTTTCAAATTAAACATTCTTGTTGCAAATGGTTTAACCAATGCTAAATCTGAACTAATACTTTCTGCAACACCTGGATATTGAATTTTCACTGCAAAACTCTTACCATTTTTTGTTGCTTTGTGAACCTGACCAATACTAGCAGCATTCATAGCATCTGGTGTGAACGTATCATAAATTTCTTCTGGATATTTACTTAAATATTTTTTAAATGTTTTTCTAACCAATGGTGCAGATAATGGCGGAACCGAAAATTGAGAAAGTGAAAACTTATCAACATAAGCTTGTGGCATAATACTTTTATCCATACTCAACATTTGAGCCACTTTCAAAGCACTTCCTTTTAAATTTTTTAATCCATCATAAATATCTTCAGCATTGTCCTCATTCAATTTATCTTTTGTTAAATTTGGATTAACCAGTTTCTCACCATAGTAAGCCACATAATTTCCTCCAACTTTAATCCCTGTTTTGACTAATTGGGTTGCTCGTTCAATTTTTCCTGTTGGAATTTTATCTAATGTTTTCATTAATTAAATTTTTCTTTCCAAAGGAATTTACCCAAATCAAATAAATTCTCTAGTTGTTTTGTATCTAATAAATCAACTACTGTATTAACTGATTTTTCAATTAAAATATCTGTCTTTTCAAAGCTTTTCGACGTATCATCAATCCAAAACTTCAATAAAAATAAAAACTGTATCCATGCTCCTTCTGAAAAAACAGGTTCAGTAACTTTATTAATTCTACTCGATACAATTGTTTCGTTTGAGTTTATAATAGTTACGATATATTCTTTAAAATGGTTTCTAAATTGTTTTAAGCTTTTCAAATTTTTTAATCCTTCTTTGTTTTCTTTCAAATAAAATAGCACAAAGGTTCTATTCAACGTTAAGGTTTCAAACAAAGTAAAATATAAAGTCAGTAACTTTTCCTTATTAGAATAACTTTCAATTTTTGAGTCTTTCGACATTGCGGCAATTGCATTTTCAAAAAACTTCAACCATATAATTTCTTTAAGCGATTCAAATGAACCAAAAAAAGAATAAAACTGACTTTCGTCTATGTTATGTTTTGTACAAAAAGTATAAATATTTTTTGGCTCTTCATTGGTTTCTAAAACATCTGTCATAAAATAACTGATAATCTTATCGTCATCAATTATTTCCTTCTTAGAACTTGTCTTTTTAGCTGTTGCCATTTTATTGATTTTTAATATATTGTAAAGTTACTAATTGTTTAATCATTTAAACAAATAATTAAACAAAAAGTTTTGTTAAAGTTTTATGCAACAAAAAAAGCGACTATAAAATATAGTCGCTTTAGATAAATCATAAAAGATTTAATTACTTTCCTGCTTCTTTCTGAGCATCTTGAACCATTTTTTCATTTGCAGTAATAGCAAATTCTACTCTACGGTTTTTACTTCTTCCATCAGGTGTATCATTTGTTGCAATTGGATCGGCAATTCCTAAACCTGTAGTATTAAATCTAGAAGCTGCAAGACCTTTTCCTGCCAAATAAGACTTAACAGATGCTGCCCTTTGTTCAGATAACTTTAAATTATAATCTGCTGCACCTGTACTATCTGTATAACCATAAATTTGAATATTAGTATCTGGATAATGTTCAAAAACAGAAACAAGTTTATCCAAATTTGCTTTAGCATTAGGAGTTAAAGTTGACTTATTTGTATCAAAATTAACTGCATTTTCACCCAAAACTAATTTAATTCCTTCACCTACTCTTTCAACTTCAACACCAGGCAAAGCTGTTTCAATTTCGCGAGCTTGTTTGTCCATTTTGTTTCCAATAACGCCACCAGCAACACCACCAATTACTCCACCAAGAACAGCACCAAGCGCACCGTTTCCACCTTTTCCAAGGTTATTTCCTAAAACTGCTCCAAGAACAGCACCAGCAGCAACACCAATTCCTGCACCACGTTGTGTGTTATTTGTATTTTTTACAGCTTCACAACTTGTAAAAACTGTCGATAGTAGCATTAAACCTGCTACAACAATAGAAGTGTACTTTTTCATAATTTCTTAATTTAATCTTTCAAATTGATAAACAACATCTGTTATTTTTCCAGCAACATCAACTTTTTCAATTAGTTGAAATGAACTTGCAGTTAGGTTAGCTATTTTCAACACATAACCTGATTTAACTTTTTTAGCTTTAGCTTCGTCTAAAATTTTCATTACGAACTCGCCTTCTTTATTAATAAACCAAGTAATTGGAGTTGAATAAGCTGTACAACTTGGGCTATTTAAAGCAAAATTTCCTTTGTTATTATTAGAAACGAATTTCCAATTACTTCCAATAAAACATTTAGAATCCGCCAAATCAAAAGATGTCAATTTCATAACATCTGAACCAGGAAAACCAACTGAAGCTATTTTCCAATTTCCTTTAATAGCAACTTCTGATTTATTATCAAGTTTTGTATTGGTTGCCGATTTTGATTTGCATCCCAATAATAAAACCGAAAATAAGACCATTAAAATAATTTTTTTCATCTCGATAGTATTTTACATTTAATTATTGGCAAAGATACGCTCATTTTTAATTGCATTTTACAAATTAGTTCTATTTAGATGTAGAATTGTTACTACGTCAATTTGTCATAGAAAACGATTTTGGTATCAGTTTTGACAAGTGATTAATATCAAAATTATTTAAACATAAAATCAAAAAATATGACAACAGGAAAAATTAATGTATCAGTAGAAAACATCTTTCCACTAATCAAGAAGTTTTTATACAGCGACCACGAAATTTTCTTGCGTGAACTAGTTTCTAATGCAACTGATGCAACTTTAAAACTAAAACATCTAACTTCTATTGGAGAAGCCAAAGTGGAATATGGTAATCCTATTATTGAAGTAAAAATCGACAAAGAAGGAAAAAAACTTCACATTATTGACCAAGGTTTAGGAATGACAGCGGACGAAGTTGAGAAATACATCAACCAAGTTGCGTTTTCTGGTGCTGAAGAATTTTTAGAAAAATATAAAGATTCTGCCAAAGATTCAGGAATTATTGGTCATTTTGGTCTTGGTTTTTATTCTGCCTTTATGGTTGCTGAAAAAGTAGAAATCATTACAAAATCATTCAAAGATGAACCTGCTGCACATTGGACATGTGACGGAAGTCCAGAATTTACGCTTGAACCACATGACAAAACTGACAGAGGAACAGAAATAATTCTTCATATTGCAGAAGATTCATTAGATTTCTTAGAAGAATATAAAATCCGTGAATTATTGACTAAATACAATAAATTCATGCCAGTTTCAATCAAATTTGGAACAAGAAAAGAAACAATTCCAGTTCCTGAAGGTGCTGCAGAAGATGTAAAACCAGAAGAAATTGAGGTTGACAACATCATCAATAATCCAAATCCAGCTTGGACAAAACAACCTGTTGATTTGACTGATGAAGATTATAAAAGTTTCTATCAAGAACTTTATCCAATGCAGTTTGAAGATCCGTTGTTCAACATTCATTTGAATGTAGATTATCCGTTTAACTTGACAGGGATTTTATACTTCCCAAAAATGTCTTCGGATTTACAATTGCAAAAAGACAAAATTCAGTTATACCAAAATCAGGTTTATGTAACCGATAACGTAGAAGGAATTGTTCCAGAATTTCTTGGAATGTTGAAAGGTGTAATCGATTCACCAGATATTCCGTTGAATGTTTCACGTTCTGGCTTACAAGCTGATAGTAATGTGAAGAAAATTTCAAATTATATTACTAGAAAAGTTGCTGATAAACTAAAAGGTTTATTCAACGAAAACCGTGAAGATTTTGAACAAAAATGGAATGATATTAAAATCGTTTTAGAATATGGAATGCTTTCAGAACCAAAATTCTATGAAAAAGCAGGCGATTTTGTTTTGTATCCAACTGTTGATGACAAGTATTATACGTTAGCGGAATTGAAAGAAGCAATTGCAACAAATCAAACGGATAAAAACGGTAAATTAGTTGTGCTTTATGCTTCTAACAAAGATGCGCAACACAGTTACATTGAAATTGCAAAGGAAAAAGGATATCAAGTATTGTTGTTAGACTCGCCAATTGTTTCACATTTGATACAAAAATTGGAAGCTGATAACGAAAATCTAACATTTACTCGTGTTGACTCGGATCATATTGAAAAATTAATCCAAAAAGAGGAAACTCAAATTTCTAAACTTTCTGAAGACGAATCAACACAATTGAAAACTGTTTTAGAAGAAATTGTTCCAAAAACAAATTATTCTGTTCAACTCGAACCATTGGATAGCACTGCTGCACCATTTATAATTACGCAACCCGAATTTATGAGAAGAATGAAAGAAATGAGCCAATCTGGTGGTGGCGGAATGTTCGGAATGGGTAATTTCCCTGAAATGTATAACTTAGTTGTAAATACCAACTCTGAGTTAGCAACAACAATTCTAAATACTGGAGATAAATCGGTACAAGAAAGTTTGGTAAAACAAGCACTAGATTTAGCTAAAATTTCTCAAGGATTATTGAAAGGTGAAGAATTGACCGCTTTCGTGAAAAGAAGTTTTGAGTTGATAAAATAACTTTTAGATAATAGACTAATAGAGAAAAGACCTGTGAGTGATAACTTGCAGGTTTTTTTTGTAAATTTGAAATTAATTATTAAAACTATGATTAGAATACTTAAAACAATTGTAACCAAGTTAGGTGGAATTGATACTTCGGAAAAAAATCATGTTGATACATTTACAGAAGGTAATATCATTTCAGTTAAAGGTGAAAAAATAGCCAAATCAAACAATGGAGGAATTTGGATTGAGTTTCAAGATTTATCTTCTTATCATTTTATGAATATAACAGTTATCGGTAATAAAAAAATAAAAACTCTTGATGGTTGCAAGTTGAGTTTTAATATAAAAAATGACAATTTTATTTTAAATTCAGATACAAAAGAGATAGAATCTGATTTTTCAAACATTTCAAATCGATATATAACTTCAGTAAGCTTTGACATCACTAATATTAATATTGATTTTATAACCAACAAAGCGACTGATTTCGTTGAGCTAATAGTTAAAAAAGAAATCGAAAGATTTGAAATTATAAAATAATGTTTTACATCTAAAAAAAATTATGACACTATCTATAGAAACTCCTGCTCTACTTTTTTCGGCAACTTCATTGATTTTATTGGCTTATACCAATCGTTTTTTGACGATTGCTCAAATTGTTAGAAGTTTAAAAAGTCATTATGACGAGAAACATACTAAAAGTATTTTACTTCAAATCAACAACTTGAATTTGCGACTTTCTTTGATTAGATACATGCAACTTTTTGGAGTTTTGTGCTTGTTTCTTTCGGTGTTTGCGATGTTTTTATTGTTTTTA
>Ga0209063_1001992_pt1 | contig 10022 bp, 9 predicted proteins | sample KloWWTmeKNB19Kit_FD_187177 | JGI IMG/M metagenome (GOLD analysis project Ga0209063, IMG submission 187177) | Active sludge microbial communities from Klosterneuburg, Austria, studying microevolution and ecology of nitrifiers - Klosterneuburg... | ecosystem: Engineered > WWTP > Aerobic digester >...
TGAGGCCTTCGATGTAATCCTTGGCTGGACGCTTGTCGCCGGAGATGATCATCCAGCCCGCGCGGTAGCCGCAGGAGCGGTAGCTCTTGGACAGGGAATTGAAGGTCAGTGTCAGCACGTCTTCGCTGAGCGAACCAATAGCAGTGTGTTTGACGCCGTCGTACAGCACCTTGTCGTACACCTCGTCGGCAAAGATCACCAACCCGTGCTCACGCGCAATCGCCACAATCGCCAGCAGCAGTTCGTCGGAATACATGGCACCGGTCGGGTTGTTGGGGTTGATCACCACAATGCCTTTGGTGCGCGGCGTGATCTTGCTGCGGATGTCATGCAGATTGGGCATCCAGCCATTGGCTTCGTCGCACATGTAATGCACGGGCGTGCCGCCCGACAGGCTGACTGCAGCCGTCCACAGAGGGTAGTCGGGCGCCGGCAACAGCAATTCGTCGCCGTCGTCGAGCAGGCCGTTGGTGGCCATCACGATCAGTTCGCTGGCACCATTGCCCAGATAGATGTCGTCCAGACCCACACCCTTGATGCCCTGGCGCTGGGTTTCATGCATGACGGCCTTGCGCGCTGCAAAAATGCCTTTGCTGTCCGAATACCCTGCCGAATTGGGCAGGTTGCGGATCATGTCCTGCTGGATTTCTTCCGGCGCATCGAAACCGAACACGGCCAGATTGCCGATGTTGAGCTTGATGATTTTTTGGCCCTCTTCCTCCATCTGCCGCGCTCGGTCCATGATGGGTCCACGGATGTCATAGCAAACGTTGGCAAGCTTGGCAGATTTCTGAATGGTTCTCAAAATCCCTCCGGAAGGTGGCAGTACGGGGTGAAACCTATAATTTGACCACAGTTCGGCACCTCGCTGGTGCAGTGCAACACGTGTTTGACCCCGCTTTTTCCCCTTCCCCGATATTTGCACCATGAAATTCCAGCCAGATGCCATCTCCGGCCCCTCCATCACTGGCTACGGTCCCGGGTGGGTCGCGGTCAACGGCGAGCAATTCACCCATAATCTGGTCGTCAGCAGCACCGGAGGCCACACCCGCTGGGAGTGCCCGTCTTTTGAGGACCTGCAGGCTGCGCATTTCGAGCAACTGCTGGCGCTGGAACCCGAGGTGGTGATCTTTGGCAGCGGTACGCGGATCCGCTTCCCGCAGCCGCAGTGGCTGGCGGCACTGTATGCGCGGCGCATTGGCCTGGAAACCATGGACACCCAGGCCGCCTGCCGCACCTTCAATTTCCTGGCCGGTGAAGGGCGCAGGGTGGTCGCAGCCCTTTTGTTATGACCGGGTATGCCCTTAATCGGGATGGAGCGGTTTTCGGAGTAAAATCACGGGTTGCTGTCTTCACCATGAAGACACATCCTGCGAGCGAGACTGAAACACCCTATGGCGATTGTTGTCAACAAACCCCTCCCCGAATTTGAAGCCAATGCCACCGGTGGTATCAAGGTGTCGAATACCAGCCACGTTGGCAAGACCATGGTGCTGTATTTTTACCCCAAGGACAATACCCCAGGATGCACCACCGAAGCCATGCAGTTTCGGGACAAGTACAAAGACTTCGTCAAGGCCGGTGCGACCGTTTTTGGCGTTTCACGCGACAACATGAAGTCGCACGACGAGTTCAAGACCAAACTGGAACTGCCGTTTGAGCTGATCGCCGACACCGAAGAAAAAATGTGCCACATGTTCGGCGTGGTCAAGAACAAGATCATGTACGGCAAGAAGGTCAAGGGCATTGAACGCAGCACTTTCCTGGTGGGCGCAGATGGCCTGCTCAAGGAAGAATGGCGCGGCCTGAAAGTTCCGGGCCATGTGGACGACGTGCTCAAAGCCGTCAAAGCCCTGAAAAAAGCCGCCTGACCGCCCAACTATTTCGGCCCTGTTGTTTTGGCACACGCTGCCACAGCAGTGCCTTGCGGCTCATGCATAATGGTTTTCATGCCGTTGATTGTTATGACCGCGTTTATCAAAAAAGCCGCCTTGGCTCAAGGCGGCTTTTTCGCTTTTACGGCATCTGTTTTTTCAACCCAACCTAGTGCGAGCCACACTCCATGCCATTGCCTCCCGCCCCTACCAAACGTGCCGACCGGGTTTCCTCCAAGGCGTTTGATGCGCCTGCCCGCAGCACTCCACGGCCGCAACGCCCCGCTTCCACCATCGAACTGAATCAGACACTTCCCGTTAAAACTGCCGCACTGGAGAGATCCCTCCCGAAGGTCCCGGCCAAGGCGCTGGCCCCCATGGTGCAGGTTGAGACCAAAGTCATTGCCAAAGCTGCGCCTGTACCAGTGAAGGCCATCACAGCGGGAAGAAGCAAAAAGGCGGCCCGTACCGGCCCTACCAAGCTGTTCGTCCTCGACACCAACGTGCTGCTACACGACCCGATGTGCCTGTTCCGTTTTGAGGAACATGACATCTACCTGCCCATGATCGTGCTCGAAGAGCTGGACGGGCATAAAAAGGGCATGACCGAGGTGGCCCGCAATGCGCGTCAGACCAGCCGCACGCTGGACGCCTTGGCCGGCACACCTGGCGCCGACATCACAGCCGGCTTCCAGCTCAACAGCACCGGCCATAGCGACGCTGGCGGCAAGCTGCTGTTCCAGACCCAGCCACTGGACTACCACCTGCCCACCAGCCTGCCCCAGGGCAAGGCGGACAACCAGATCCTGGGTGTGGTCGAGGCCTTACGCAAGAATTTTGCCCCGCGGGAAGTCGTACTGGTGTCCAAGGACATCAATATGCGGGTCAAGGCCCGTGCCCTGGGCTTGGCCACCGACGACTACCAGAACGACAAGACCCTGGAAGACGGCGACCTGCTGTACTCCGGCGTACTGGCACTGCCCACCGACTTCTGGGCCACCCATGGCCAGACGGTCGAGAGCTGGCAACAGGGACCACATACCTTCTACAAGGTCGATGGCCCCGTGGTGCCCAACATGCTGATCAACCAGTTTGTGTACTTTGAATCCCCAGGCGAGCCCAGTCTGTACGCTCGCGTGACCGAGATTCGCGGCACGACGGCCGTACTCAAGACGCTCAAGGACTTCACCCACCTGAAGAATGCGGTGTGGGGCGTAACCACCCGCAACCGCGAGCAGAACTTCGCGATGAATCTGCTGACCGACCCCGAAGTGGACTTTGTCACCCTGACCGGTACCGCTGGCACCGGCAAGACGCTGATGGCATTGGCAGCCGGCCTGACCCAGGTGCTGGAAGACCGTCGCTACACCGAAATCATCGTGACCCGCGCCACCGTGAGCGTGGGCGAGGACATCGGTTTTCTGCCCGGTACCGAAGAAGAAAAGATGGGCCCCTGGATGGGCGCGCTCGACGACAACCTCGAAGTGCTGGGCAAGACCGACACCAGCGCCGGCGAATGGGGGCGCGCAGCCACCAACGAGCTGATCCGCAGCCGCATCAAGATCAAGAGCATGAACTTCATGCGCGGACGCACCTTTCTGAACAAGTACGTCATCATCGACGAAGCGCAGAATCTGACGCCCAAGCAGATGAAAACGCTGATCACGCGCGCGGGCCCGGGCACCAAGATCATCTGCATGGGTAACCTGGCGCAGATCGACACGCCCTACCTGACCGAAGGCTCCTCCGGCCTGACTTACGCGGTGGACCGGTTCAAGGGATGGCCGCACGGCGGGCACATCACGCTGGCACGCGGGGAGCGTTCACGGCTGGCTGACTTCGCCAGCGAAGTGCTATAAATTCAATAGCTGCTTGCGCACTATCGACGGGGGCTTGAGGCCAATTCAGCTTCAAGCCCCTTTATTTTGAGACCTAGTAATCGCCACCGCCGCCACTGGCCAGACTTTCAAACTTGGTGATGTTCTTGATAAACGCCAGCTTGGTGGTTCCTGTGGGGCCGTTACGCTGCTTGGCGATGATGACTTCAGCCACGCCGGGCTCTTTGCTCGGGTTGGGTCCGTCCATTTTGTTGTAGTAGTCGTCGCGGTAGATAAACATGATGACGTCTGCATCCTGCTCAATGGCACCCGATTCGCGCAAGTCGCTCATCATGGGACGCTTGTCAGGGCGTGACTCCACACCACGGCTCAACTGCGACAGTGCAATCACCGGGCATTGCAGTTCCTTGGCCAGCATTTTGAGACCACGTGAAATCTCACCCACGGCGGTGGCGCGGTTTTCATCGCTCATGCTGCTGGACACACTCATTAACTGGAGGTAGTCCACCACAATCAGCCCCAGCTTTCCACACTGCCGCGCCAAACGACGCGCATTGGCCCGAAGCTCGCTGACGGTGAGGCCCGCTGTTTCGTCAATGTGCAGGGAAATGGTGCGCAGCTTCTCGATGGCCTCTGACAAACGTGGCCACTCTTCGTCTGTCAGGCGACCTGTGCGCAGGTGACTCTGGTCAATGCGACCAATGGAGCCAACAATACGCACGGCCAATTGCGAGGCACCCATTTCCATCGAGAAGACAGCAACCGGCAAACCTTCGTTCAGGGCCACGTGCTCTGCGATATTGATAGCCAATGCGGTTTTTCCCATGGAAGGCCGCGCCGCCAGAATGATCAGGTCACCCGCCTGCATGCCTGAAAGGTCTCGGTCCAGATCGTAGAAGCCGGTGGGCACCCCGGTGACGTCACTGGGGTTGTCGGCCATTTCCTGTACCCGATCCAGCAGACTGACCACCAGTGTTTCCATGCCCTGGAAACCCTGCTTGTTGCGTGATCCTTGCTCACCAATATTGAAGATTTTTTGCTCTGCCTCATCAACGATATCTGAGACTGGTCGGCCTTTGGGGTTAAACGCGTTGGTGGCAATTTCGTCACTGGCACTCACCAGTTTGCGCAAAATGGCCCGGTCACGCACGATCTCGGCATAGCGGCGAATGTTACTGGCGCTCGGGACGTACTGGGCCAGCGAATTCAAATACCCCAGCCCCCCCACTTCCTCGGCCTTTCCCTGGCTTTGCAGGTGCTCAAAAACGGTGATGACGTCGGCGGGCTTGCTGGCATTTGCCAAGGAGCCGATAGCCCCGTAAATGAGTTTGTGCTCGTACCGGTAAAAATCGCTTTCTTGCAGGATGTCCCCGACCCGGTCCCACGCATCGTTGTCCAGCAGCAAGCCACCGAGCACGCTGGACTCACCCTCAATCGAGTGCGGAGGAACGCGCAACTGCGCGATCTGACGGTCTTGGCCGTAGTCGTCTACGGCGGAAAGTACGGCTGACATGGTGAATTCCTTAGTGCCCCTGATGCTACGCGGAGCACCGCATCACGTCGAGGGAAAAGCCTGGGCACAACCGGGGAACAAGCTGTGCGTAAGGTGTGCAAATCCGGGGATAACCTGAGACAACAAAGACAAAAGCCGCAAGGGAGCAAACCCTGGCGGCTTTTGGTATGCCCCCGCACCCGAAGGCACGGGGTCAATGGCGTTTAGGCAGTTTCGCCGTACACGGACACGGTGATGTCGACCACCACGTCAGTGTGCAGAGCCACACTCACGGTGCTGTCGCTAACGATCTTGATAGGACCGTTGGGCATGCGGATTTGTGACTTGACGACCTTGTAACCGGCCTTGACCAGCTCTTCAGCGATGTCATGGTTGGTCACGGAACCAAACAGGCGTCCGTCCACACCGGCCTTTTGGGTCAGCTTGATGGTGGTGCCACCGAGCTTTTCACCCAGAGCCTGGCACTCAGCCAGCTTGGCTGCAGCGATTTTTTCCAGTTCGGCGCGGCGGGCTTCGAATTCTGCCTTGGCAGTTTCGGTAGCGCGGCGTGCACGGCCGGAAGGAATCAGGAAGTTACGGGCATAGCCATCTTTGACCTTGACGATTTCGCCGAGGTTGCCGAGGTTCACGACCTTGTCGAGCAGAATGATTTGCATGGTCGGGGCTCCTTAGATCTTGTGCTGGTCGCTGTAAGGCAGCATCGCCAGAAAGCGAGCGCGCTTGATAGCGGTGTTCAGTTGGCGCTGGAAAATGGCGCGGGTGCCGGTCAGGCGTGCGGGAATGATCTTGCCGTTTTCAGCAATGAAGTCACGCAGTGTGTCGATGTCTTTGTAGTCAATCTCTTCCACACCGGTCACGGTGAAGCGGCAGAAGCGCTTGCGCTTGAACAACAGGGATTGCGTATTGCGCTTGGGGCGCTTGTCTTTGTTGAAACGTTTTGGTCCGGGCATGATGGACTCCTAAAAATTAATCTTGCAAAAATTCTTGAATGTGAAAAACAACTGTCTTTCCCTGGCGTGCATTGGCAAGAAAACCGTTGAACCTCCAGACACTGCCTAACGCCTGCTTTGCAAGCCGCTCTGCCAGTGTTCCGAAAGCTACCGCTTTCACCACCACCTTCACTACACGCTTGCCACCTGCCTCCAGAACTTCGGACTCGTGTTCGAGTCGCAGATTCAGGGCTGGTAAACCTGCCGGTGTGTAGCGCATGGCCTCTGCCTCTGCGATACAAGCCGTCAATTGCAAGGTGTTGGTGGGCACTACTCCAGGAATGGACGGTTATTTACGCCTGGTACTCAGCTTGCTGAGCCTTGCGTGTTTCTTCACGCTCGACGGTCTTCATCATGGAGGAAGGACCGGTTTCGGCCTTCTTCTTCAAGACAGTCAGGTGGCGCAGCACAGCGTCGTTGAACTTGAACGCATGTTCCAGTTCGGACATCACGGCCTGGTCGGCTTCGATGTTGACGCACAGGTAGTGGGCCTTGGCCAGCTTGTTGATCATGTAGACCATCTGGCGACGGCCCCAGTCTTCAACACGGTGCACCTTGCCACCGCCAGCGGTGATCATGCCCTTGTAACGTTCCAGCATGGCAGGAACCTGCTCGCTCTGATCCGGGTGGATCATGAGGATGATTTCGTAATGACGCATTGATACTCCTTGTGGATGTCCCAGCATCTGGGTCCCCGGCACTCGCGTGCCGGTCTAAATAAAGCTGCCCCCGGCGTCTAAACAGGGTGCAGCAAGGCGAAGCCCATGATTATAGCGCAAGCCGTGTCAGGCGTCATCCCTGTGCCCAGCAGGTGGCTCCGGGGTAGTCAAAAGGCTCACCAGCACCGTCGCAAACAGTCCGCACGTCACCCCGAACACACCACCCGATACCGGCTGGATATCCCACCACAAGCCGTCGCCAGACAGTCCCAGCCATTGGCGCACTGCGGCCTGATTGGCCACCATGTAGTAGATCGTGACGCCCAGTCCTGCCAGCATTCCGGCGACCGCACCCGCGCGTGTCGTGCGCCGCCAGAAAATACCCAGCACCATCGCAGGTACAAAAGCGGCGCCAGCCAAAGAAAACGAGGCGGAAACCAGATAAAGGATGCCGGCCGGCCGCTGCGCCGCAGCATAGGCAGCCACCAGGGCCACCACCAGCAATGCAAACTTGGACCACATCACCCGGCGCATGGCCTGTGCCTTGCTGCTTTTCCCCTCAAAATACGCATCGTGCGCCAGCGCATTGCCAATGGTCAGCAACAAACCGTCGGCCGTGGACAAGGCAGCGGCCAGGCCACCCGCTGCGACCAGAACAGAAATAACATAGGGAAGCCCCCCGATCTCCGGCGATGCCAGCATGACCAGGTCCGGCCCCATCTTCAACTCGGCGAACTGGAGAATATGGTCGCCGTTGATATCCGTGAAAGACAGCAAGGTCGGGTCGCGCGCCCACTGCGCCATCCAGTGCGGCAAACTGTCATACGGCTGCCCTACCAGATGCGCCATGACCTCGTACTTGACCAGGACCGCCAGTGCGGGTGCCGAGACATACAGCAAGCCAATAAAGACCAGAGACCACGCCACCGAACGCCGCGCTTCGGCCACTGTCGGCGTCGTGTAAAAACGGGTCAGCAGGTGCGGCAGCCCGGTGGTCCCGACCATCAGGCAAAACATCAGCGCCAGGAAGTTGGCGCGGGAACTCTGAAATTCCTTCTGCTCACTGGGACTGCCATCCGGGTCACCTGCAAAGGGTTTGTCATGGGCAGGCATGCCCCCCAGCGGCCTTGCACGCTCCCGGTAGTCCGCCGCCGCACGGGTCCATTTTTCACGGGCCGAGTTGGCGTCTTTCGGAACGGCAGCCAATTCACGGCGCAAAGCGTTGGCGGCATCGGACTCGGCTTTCCCGCCCCCCAACGCGGCCAGCTTCGCGCGCAACTCCCGGCGTTCGGTCTGCAACGTCGCATCGACGTCCAGCAACTTTTTGTCCAGCGCATCAGCCCTGCGCGCGTATTCTTCAATCACCTGCCGCTCGACGGGCGAATGCATCAGTGCATCTTCCATCACCGCAATTTTTTGCAACTGCTGACCATAGGCAATGGGAGCCAGTGGATTGCCCAGCTGTTTGTAGGACAGCCAGGACACCGGGATCAGGAACGCCAGAATAATGACCACGTACTGGACTGCCTGCGTCCAGGTCACTGCCCGCATTCCGCCCAGAAACGAACACACCAGAACACCACCGAGCCCGAGAAGGATTCCGATTTCAAAATGCACACCAGTCAGTCGGGATGTGATCAGGCCTACTCCATAAATCTGCGCTACCACATAGGTGAAAGAGACCAGCACCGCCGCCACAGCAGCAATCATGCGTGGCCAATTGCCCCCAAAGCGCACCGCAAAATAATCGGGCACTGTGTAGAGGTTCATGCGGCGCAGGTAGGGCGCAACCAGCATCGCAACCAGACAGAAGCCACCGGTCCATCCCAGGATGTAAGCCAGGCCTCCGGGCTGACCGCCTGAACCCGAAAAACCCTGCAGATACAGCCCACCCGCCATGCTGATGAACGAGGCAGCACTCATCCAGTCGGCCGCAGTCGCCATGCCGTTGTACACAGCTGGCACCCGCCGCGCGGCCACATAGTATTCCGACGCATCGGCCGTGCGACCATAGACCCCGATGACGGCATACAGAATCAGCGTTGCCGACAGAAACAGGCCCGCCACCCAGGCTTTGGGCAAGCCATAGCGCTCAGCTACTGCCAGCACCACCAGGAACAGCAGCAGACAGGCGGTGTAGGCCGCAAAACGCCAGTGCAAACGCCGCTTGCGGGCCGAAAAACCGGAATAGTTAAAACCAGGCTCGGGCTCCTCACGGCGGTTCTTCGCCCATGCGAAATACACCACCACAAAGATAAAGACCAGTACCGAGCCTTGCGCCGCAAACCAGAACCCGATGGGCCATCCGGCCACCAGAACCTGGAGGTCGCGTGCAAAGAAGACAACTCCAAAAGAAGCAACAAACCACAACGCCAGCAGCCCTGCATGCAGAGACCACTGACGCCGTGTAGCTGCCTCTATCATTTAACGGCGAGTTGCTGCCAGGTTGCAATGACGGAGTCGGGATTCAGCGAAATGGACGAAATCCCCTGCTCTTCCAGCCACTGTGCAAAGTCAGGATGGTCGCTGGGACCCTGGCCGCAGATACCGATGTATTTGCCCTGGCGCTTGCAGGCGGAAATAGCCATGCTGATCAGTGCCTTGACGGCAGGGTCCCGCTCGTCAAAGTCTGCCGCCAGCAACTCCAGACCGGAATCGCGGTCCAGCCCCAGCGTCAACTGCGTCAGGTCGTTGGAGCCGATGGAGAACCCGTCGAAATACTCCAGGAACTGGTCTGCCAGGATCGCGTTGCTGGGGATCTCGCACATCATCACCAGCTTGAGCTCGTTTTCCCCACGGCGCAGGCCGTGTTTCGCCAGCAGCTCCGTGACTTTCTTGGCCTGGCCCAGCGTACGGACGAAGGGAACCATGACCTGCACATTGTTCAGGCCCATGTCGTTGCGCACCCGCTTGAGCGCTTCGCACTCCATGGCAAAGGCCTCACCGAACTCGGCTGACACATAACGCGCAGCTCCGCGGAAGCCCAGCATGGGGTTCTCTTCCTCGGGCTCGTAGCGGCTGCCACCAATGAGCTTGCGGTATTCGTTGCTCTTGAAGTCCGACAGGCGCACGATCACTGGCTTGGGCCAGAAAGCCGCGGCAATGGTGGCAACGCCTTCGGCAACCCGGTCCACATAAAACGCACGGGG
>Ga0209063_1001994_pt1 | contig 10013 bp, 5 predicted proteins | sample KloWWTmeKNB19Kit_FD_187177 | JGI IMG/M metagenome (GOLD analysis project Ga0209063, IMG submission 187177) | Active sludge microbial communities from Klosterneuburg, Austria, studying microevolution and ecology of nitrifiers - Klosterneuburg... | ecosystem: Engineered > WWTP > Aerobic digester >...
CCGCTTGTGTCGCTGACTGTAATGGAGACTTCGGCGGAACCGCTGTGATCGATAACTGCGCAACGTGCGTAGGCGGCAACACCGGCTTGACCGCATGTGTCCAGGATTGTAACGGTGTCTTCGGCGGAACAGCCTTTATAGACAACTGTGCAACGTGCGTAGGTGGTAACACCGGTCTTACTGCATGTGCCGTTGACTGTAACGGCGTCTTCGGTGGAACAGCCTTCCTCGACAACTGTGCAACATGCGTAGGTGGTAACACTGGCCTCACCGCTTGTGTCGCTGACTGTAATGGAGACTTCGGCGGAACCGCTGTGATCGATAACTGCGCAACGTGCGTAGGCGGCAACACCGGCTTGACCGCATGTGTCCAGGATTGTAACGGTGTCTTCGGCGGCTCTGCATTGTCAGGAACGCCTTGTGATGATGGTGACCAATTGACCTTGAATGACACTTGGACGCCAAATTGCAGTTGTGTTGGTGTACCTGTTGGTTGCCCGCAATCGGTCATCTTGGTGTTGAGCACGGATGACGCTCCAGAGGAGACTACATGGGAGATCATCCCTCAAGGAGGAGGAACACCACTATGTTCAGGTGGCCCTTTCAATGGCGTCCCAAATGCAGCGATCGGACAACAGTGCTGCTTGAACGACGGATGCTATGAATTGCGCGTGATGGACAGTGCCGGCGACGGTATGACCACGGGCGGCTATGTCCTCAAGACGGGCGGTGCTGAACAGGAGCGCATCATCGACAATACCAATGATGGGGTCTTCGGTTCTGTGAGCCAGGTTTCCGGTGGACAAGGCTTCTGTCTACCGATCGGAACCGACAGATTGATCTTCGCTCATTGTGACCGTTTGTTCTGGGAGAATTACAAGTATGTTGTAGCAACCGCAAACGCGGCTGTTAGTGCGACATGGGTACCGAATGGTGCCAACAACGTGCAACCGGCCAACAGCGGTTATGAGTTCTGGTTCTTCGATCCTGATGGAACCTACTCCTATCGTGTATTCCGGAGCCACAACGTGAGCAATGGATTTTCACCTGCGAATGCTACTCGTGCGTGCCACTTGAAGATCAATGCATGGTTTAACTCCGCATTGACACCGTTGATCCCCACGAACAAGACACTGAACGTTCGGGTCCGTGGTCGAGTGAGCGGGTTGAATGCTGAATTCGGCCCCGCATGTCGCTTCCGGATCGATCCCGTCCTTGCGGCATGTCAGCCGACAGCATTGGTAAATCAACCGAATCTGCCGGAATACTCTTGTGGAGTGGTCAAGCAATTCGGCGGAACGGATAAGGTCTGGGCATGGGCACGTCCTGGGGCTACGCGCTACCAGTTTGAGTTCACCTTGCCAGCGGAAGGGAATTTCTTGAAAGTGGTAACGAATACATCCTACTTCGCTACCTTGAATTGGACCGTGGATCCCCTGATGCCCGGAGTTACATACTCAGTTCGGACGCGTATAAGCAAGGACCAAGGGAACACTTGGTGCGCTTGGGGTGACGAATGCCTCGTAACGATCAGTTCAAACGTAGCCGGACCGCAAGGCGGTTCCAGTATGATCGCTGGTTCACCCGCCCTAACGGCTTATCCGAATCCGAACCGTGGGGACCTCATCATGATCAACATCACGAATGTGGGCAACATGGTGGATCGTGTAGGTGTGGAGTTCTTCGACCTGTATGGCAAGAAGGTGATCTCCAGCACTATTCCAGCACAAGAAGGCGCCTTTACCACTGGTCTGGACCTTTCCAGCGGAAGCCTTAGCAGCGGTGTGTACTTGATGCGCGTAACGGCCGGGGACTATGTTACCACGGAGAGGATCGTGATCCAACGTTGAGCTAAGTGCAATTGAACTTGGAAAGGCCGCCCAGAATTGGGCGGCCTTTCTCTTATTTGGTCGCAGTATAAGCAAATTTGAACCATGAAAAATACCCATTTATAGGTATTGCGGCCATGGAAGCTTGAACAGACCTTTGGACTGTTATCAAGTTATCCAACAAATGCGGTCCCTCTACTCGATCCCTAGCTCCGAAATGGTATTACGCGCTGCGATCGTGATGGCCATCTCGACCTTGGTCATATTAGTGTTGAGTTCATATGAGTTGATCTAGCAGCTTTTTATTTGGTGGGTATTCGTTCGGAGCAAACGAGGCGCGGCCCGCCATTCCTCGGAACCCTGACCTCGGTCGGGGTTTCGACATTTTAGGACCATGTGACTATAATGATCCGCTGGCCTTTTTGCATTAAGGCATACTCGATCCTGCCTATCCGAAGCCGGGCCCAGATATCAAGGTGCTCAGGTTCCGTAATTAAATGGAACTCAATAGTAGAGTGAAACAGCAGCTCTTGGCTGTTGTGTAAAAGCTGAAAATTACGGGCCCGGACGCTCCGTAAGTACCGATCAAGGAAAGCAACAAGACCAAAGGCCTTCAATTGTGCTCGTGCTAGACCTTATGGCTGGTTTTCCTTACACCACGGTTCAATATCCACACATACCACACCGCAGGTTGTATTTGACCATATCCAATGGCGGTTTCCGATTTCCAACGTGGAAATGCGTCCCACCTTCTTTTTGAACCAGGGCCTCCGGCTGTTCCTGTCTTCTTGCCCCGATAACGAACATGTGTATCTCTCACTTGAAAGGCAACGTCATGAAATGGACCCCGAAAAATGGAAAGGGCCGCCTCAAATGAGACAGCCCCTCTTATCCAATGGCGGCCCGGTTCAGTAATAGACCAACCTGCGCACTTTGGTGACGTGCTTGGCCAATCGTATTACTTGTTTCGTGTAGCCGAATTCGTTGTCGTACCATGCATAGAGCACCACGCTCTTGCCATCCGCACTTACAATGGTGGCGTTGCTGTCAAATACGCTACAACACGTATCTCCGATGATGTCACTGCTCACGAGTTCTGGATCAACTTGGTAGTGGATCTGGTTCACGAGTTCACCTATCAGGGCTGCATCTCGGATCATATCATTCATGGCGGCGAGGTCCTTGATCGGCTTTTTCAAGGTTAGGCTCATGATCGCCAGTGAACCGTTCGGAGTAGGCACCCGGACAGCATTGGCTGTCAGTTTGTCCTTCAGGCTGGGGATCGCTTTGCTCACTGCCGTTCCAGCGCCGGTGCTAGTGATTACCATATTGATGGCTGCACTGCGACCACGCCGAGGTCCTTTGTGATAATTGTCCAAAAGGTTCTGGTCGTTCGTGTACGCGTGAACGGTTTCAATATGGCCCTTTTCCACTCCCAGATTATCCTCAACTACCTTCAGGATCGGGCAAATGGCATTGGTTGTACAACTCGCTGCACTGAACACTTTTTCATTCTCGATGTCAACATCCTTGTGGTTGATCCCATAGACGATGTTGGGAACTTCTTTGCCCGGTGCGGTTAGAAGTACCTTGGAAACGCCTTTGGACTTCAGGTGACGTTCGAGGTCTGCACGCTTCGTGAACGCGCCTGTATTATCGATCACCAAGGCATTGTGTATTCCATATATGGTGTAGTCGATATCTTCTGGATTGCTCGCTGCAATCAATTGCACTTGTTGGCCGTTGATGCTGATGATCTTGTTGGGGACATCTTCGATCACCGTTCCCTTGAAAGCACCATGTACGCTGTCATTCCTAAGCAAAGCCGCACGTTTAACGATCTCTTCATCGGTGAGGGTGCGGGTAACGATGGCGCGCAACCGGAGCTGCTGGCCTTTGCCCGCTTGTTTCACCAGTTCCCGTGCAGCAATGCGACCAATACGCCCAAATCCATACAACACCACATCCTGTGGCTTGAACGTGTGCTTGTCTTGACCGATGAACGCGCTCAAATGGGTCGTAAGGAACTCGGATACCGAAGTGCTTTTCGATGCCTTGAACTCATGTGTCAAACGACCGATATCGATCTTGCTCGGAGCGAGGTCCAAGTCAAGAAGTCCACGGGCAACATCGGCCGTTGAGTAGACATCGATAGGTTTCTTGACCACTTGTTTGGCGTAGTCGAAGTGTTTGATCATCTCGGATATGCTGATATCCAAAAGATGATTGCGGAAGAAAACGAGTTCCACACCGCGGTCATACATCAATCGCCCGACGGAATTCATCAGGTCCACCGCAGCTTTCTCGCGGTCAACATAATCCTGCAGGCCAGCCTCATAGCCAACTTTCGTCTCCAAGGTCTCCATCGAGTTCAATAAAGGGTTAGGAACGTTCGTACGTTGAAATGCTTAGCCGAGGTACGCTTTGAGCAATTTGCTTCGGCTGGTATGGCGCAGTCGGCGTATGGCCTTCTCCTTGATCTGGCGCACGCGCTCGCGGGTCAGGTCGAACTTGGCTCCGATCTCTTCCAGGGTCAGGCCGTGGTTGATGGCGATCCCGAAGAACAGCTTTACCACATCCCGCTCACGTTCCGTAAGTGTGCTAAGCGCACGGTCGATCTCCTTGCTCAATGATTCATTCAGCAGCAATCGATCTGCTGGGGCACTGTCATTGTTCGGAAGTACATCCAACAAGCTGTTGCTTTCACCTTCCACGAACGGTGCGTCCATACTGATGTGCCGCCCGCTCACCTTCATGGTATCCGCTACCTTCTCCGCTGGCAAGTCCAGAAAAACAGCTAGTTCGTCAGCGCTGGGTGGACGTTCGTACTCCTGTTCAAGCCTTGCGAAAGCCTTGTTGATCTTGTTCAATGAACCCACTTGGTTCAATGGAAGACGAACAATTCGGCTTTGCTCTGCCAATGCCTGCAAAATGCTTTGGCGGATCCACCAAACCGCATAAGAGATGAATTTGAATCCCCGGGTCTCATCAAACCGCTGGGCGGCTTTGATCAACCCCAAGTTGCCCTCATTGATCAGATCAGGAAGACTAAGTCCTTGGTTCTGATATTGCTTGGCAACAGAAACCACGAATCGCAAGTTGGCCTTGACCAATTTCTCCAGAGCCAAATTGTCACCCTGTTTGATCTTTCGTGCCAACTCAACCTCGATATCGGCGGTGATCAAACCCTCCTTGCCTATTTCTTGGAGGTATTTGTCCAAGGATTGGCTTTCACGATTGGTGATCGACTTGGTGATCTTGAGCTGACGCATCCTTGATGCCATGCGGAGGGGTGGTTTAAAAGTGGTTCCAAGTGAAAATAGAGCAGGTTGAACTGATCCATGGGATCGCGTTCAGGCTGCAAAGGTACGACCCCTACCCGGTACGGGACAAGGGCCCATCCCAACCGCATTTCCAAAACGGTCAGGATGGGGTCCAAATTGGATCAAAGCCCTAAACCATAGTAGGCGCGTTTGCCATTCGCGTATACGCCCTCGACCAGCACTCCGCCTCGTTTCTTGGCCAACATCTGTTCCAATTGCGCAGGGTCCTTAACCGGCACTTGATCAATGCTAATGATGATGAAGCCTTCACGGATACCGGTGCTGCGGAATTTACCGCCGTTCACTGAGGTCACCTTCACCCCGTTGGTCAGGTTTAGCGCTTTCAACTCTTGGGCGGAGGGGAGTTCGAATTCGGCCCCAAGCATGCCGGATGTTGAGATGCGGGGCTCAACTCTTGCCACGGTCGTCCCTTCCTTCCCCCGTAATGTCATGTTGAAAACCTGTTCAATTCCTTTGCGCACAGCAGTTATGGGCACTTTGTTCCCAGGTCGGAATTTGCCTACTTGTTCCTGCAACTGAGTTACGTTGTTCACTTCAATATTGCCCACCTTCACGATCACATCACCGGCCATCATTCCTGCATTTTGCGCTGATCCTCCATCCGTTATCCCGTTCACGTAAACCCCCCGGATCCGGCCGACCTTGGTCTCTTCGGCCAATTTCTGGTCCATGTCCCGAATACTGACCCCAATGTAGGCCCGTTGTACACTGCCGAATTCCAGCAGGTCCGCTGCAACCTTTTGGACGATGTTCACGGGCACGGCGAATGAATATCCGGCATACTGCCCGTTATTACTGGCTATCGCGGTGTTTATTCCTACAAGTTCACCTTGTGCATTCACAAGCGCTCCTCCGCTATTCCCCGGGTTAACAGCTGCATCGGTCTGGATGAACGATTCTATGGGGAAGACATCCCGAGATGCATCGTATTGCAACAGATTTATGTTGCGGGCCTTGGCACTTACGATCCCTGCGGTAACGGTGCTGGTAAGGTTCATCGGGTTGCCTACGGCAAGTACCCATTCGCCCACGCGCACTGCATCACTGTTTCCGTATGGAACTATTGCGAGGTCCTCGGCATCGATCTTCAGTAGAGCGAGGTCCGTGCTGGGGTCGCGACCGATCACCTTTCCCTCGTACGCACGGTTGTCGTTCAGGTGGACCATGATCTTGTCCGCACCTTCCACCACGTGGTTGTTGGTCATGATGTATCCATCTCCGCTAACGATCACGCCGCTGCCAGCACCTTGGCGCAATTGCTGCTGTTGCGGTGCACGGTAGCCCCAGAAGAACTGGGCAAAGGGGTCTTGAACATTCACGGCCGTCTCTGTGGTAACGTGGACCACAGCATTCACCGTGTGTTCTGCGGCGTATGTAAAGTCCAGCGTTGACGTGGTCCCTCCGGATCCGTTCGGCAGGTTGACGAATTGGACGGGTGTTGCCACTTTACTGTTGGCCGTAGCCAGCTCTCCTTTGGAAAGCAATTGGTGCCCTCCAAGTGCGATCAGCGCACCTGCGAGACCCATAGCGAAGTATCCGAATGCTTGTTTCATGGTTATCGATTTTGTGCTGTTCCAGATCTCAAAGTTCGTGCCCGTTGCATGGTGTTAACGAGCTTTCAGCCCTGAATTGCCTAGATGTCATGTTAAGATCTGTTGATCGTGATCGGTACTGTCATGACCCCAAGGAATTCAAGTCCCGTTCATCCTTGGAGAGCGATATTTGCACGCAGGATCCAACGCTTGCAACGCATGGAAATTCAATTCGCCAAATGGCACGGTACGGGCAACGATTTCATCATGATCGACGACCGCGACGGGACATTCCCTGTCGATGACCGTGCATTTGTGCAGCATTTGTGCGATCGTCATAGAGGCATCGGTAGCGATGGTATCGTGCTGATCCAACCACCAAAGAGTCCCGACACGGAGTTCCACATGGAGTTCTTCAATCCTGATGGGAGTCAGAGCTTCTGCGGCAATGGTAGTCGCTGTGCCTATGCGTATTGGTGCGAGCTTTTTGGTAGCCGTTCAGAAGCGCGCTTTACGGCGATCGACGGGGAGCACTCCGGCATTTGGAAAGACGGAATGGTGTCGATCACATTGTCATTCCAAGGTGGTATACAACGTGGGACGGATGGGGCTTCGGTCGATTTCATAAACACGGGTTCACCGCACGAGCTGGTTTGGGTCGATGATCCAGATAGCGTTTCGATCATGGAGGAAGGCCCGCGAAGAAGGAACGCGGAACGGCATGGCCCGGGCGGAACGAATGTCAACTTCGTGCGTGTGGAAAGTGCGGTATTGCACATGCGCACCTATGAGCGGGGTGTTGAGGCGGAAACGCTTAGCTGTGGCACCGGTGTGGTGGCAGCGGCAATTAGCGCATTGGATAGAAAGGTCCTAAGCACCCCGGTCCACGTGCAAACGCGAGGTGGGTCACTGCAGGTGGAAGCTCTACGGAGTGGGGTAGGGGAGTTCGGAGAAGTGCGGTTAACAGGACCCGTGAAAGCGGTGTTCACGGGTCGGATCAACGGTTGAAGATCAACGATCAAGATTCAATTGATCAAAGCAAGTTGGAATTGATGGACCGGATCAGTACCCAGATGTGTGGCTCGACGAGCGTTATGCGCCTGGATAATTGTCGGATCGTATTCCCGGTTGTTGCTGTTGTTCCTAATTGAATTCCATGAAAACTTGGAAGGTCGTTGTTTTGATCCTGGCCTTGCTGGGTATAGCAGCTGGTGGAGTTGGTTGGCGCACTTGGCGTGAAGTGTTCGGAGCAGGGCCCAGCTTTCCGGAAGGTGATCGGTTCATACTGATCCCTACGGGATCTACCTTTGATCAGGTGGTCGATAGCTTGAAGACCGGTGGAATACTTGAAGACGATCATGCCTTCCGATTGCTGGCTGAACGCAAGAATTATGTGGAAAGGATCAAGCCTGGCCGTTATCGGGTTCCAAGCAGAAGCAGCTTGAATGTGCTGGTGAATACTTTACGCAGCGGTGAACAAGAACCCCTGGATCTTACTTTCACCAATGTGGATGATCTGCCTGAGTTGGCGGGTCGTGTATCGCGTTACTTGGAAGCGGATTCAGTGGCATTCCTGCGCGCTTTCATGGATCGGGGCCTTCAGCAGGAAGCGGGGTTGAACGAACGGAATTTCATCAGCTTGTTCATACCGAACACCTACGAAATTTGGTGGACCACCACACCGCAGCAGTTCATCGCTCGCATGGTGAAGGAGCATTCCGCTTTTTGGACTGATGAACGAAAGGCGAAGGCGATCCACTATGGTTTGGAGCCTTGGGAAGTGTCCACGTTGGCCTCCATCGTTCAAGCCGAAACCATGCGAACCAGTGATGCACCCCGAATAGCAGGTGTCTATTTGAACCGGCTGCGGATAGGGATGCCTTTGCAGGCCGACCCCACATTGAAATTCGCTCTAGGTCTGGACAGCATAAATCGTGTTTTGGATCGTGACAAGTTGGTGAATTCGCCGTACAATACATACGTGAACCTGGGGTTGCCGCCCGGGCCGATCAACATGGCCGAACCACGGAACCTGGATGCCGTTTTGAATGCAGAGAAGCACGACTATATTTACTTCTGTGCGAAGGAGGACCTTTCAGGTTACAGCAATTTCAGTAGGACTTACGAGCAGCATTTGGTCAATGCACGCAGGTATCAACGTGCATTGAATGCTCGAAAGATCTATCGATAGATAACCCAAGGTTGGATCCACCGTATCAGGGTCCTATTTTCGCACCCAGAAAGACAGTTGAAAAATGACCAAGATCAAGTTCGGAACGGACGGATGGCGCGCCATCATTGCGCAGGAATTCACAGTGGACAATGTGGCACGTGTAAGTGTCGCCGTGGCGCTTTGGGTAAAGAAGAATTTTCCCAAGGACCCGAGCATTGTTTTGGGTCATGACTGCCGGTTTGCCGGCGAATTGTTCGCAGAGACGGCAGCGAAGGTCTTCATCCATCATGGCATCAAGGTGCATCTTGCCAAGGGGTTCGTGAGCACCCCCATGGTCTCACTTGGCGCTTTCAACAAGAAGAGCGGTATGGGTGTGATCCTTACAGCTAGCCACAACCCGCCAAGCTATAACGGTTACAAGTTGAAAGGGATCCACGGCGGACCACTGGTGCCAGAGGATGTGCAGACAGTCGAGGATATGATCCCTGAGCACCATGGGCTTGACCTTGCGGGGATAGACCTGAAGAAGGCAAAGGCCGATGGCATGGTCCTGGACATTGATCTGGAAACCATGTACGTGGACCATGTGGAGAAGAACTTCGACATGAGGGCCATCCGTGAAAGTGGTTTACGATGGGGTTATGATGCCATGTACGGATCTGGTCAGAACGTGATCAAGCGGATCCTTCCGCAGGCCACCATGCTGCACTGCGATTACAATCCATCCTTCATGGGGCAGGCACCGGAACCCATCCACAAGAACCTGATCGAATTCAGTGAGCTGATCAAGAAAGGCGGTATCGATTGCGGACTGGCCACCGATGGTGATGCGGACCGGATCGGTCTTTACAACAGCACTGGTGATTTTATCGATAGTCATCACATCATCCTTCTACTGATCCATTATCTCGTGAAGTACAAGCAGTTCACAGGCAAGGTGGTTGTTGCCGTGAGCACCACGCCCAAAGTGAAGAAGCTCTGTGATCATTATGGTTTGGAATATCAGGTTACCAAGATCGGATTCAAGTGGATCTGCGGGATCATGATCAACGAGGACGTGCTATTGGGTGGTGAGGAGAGCGGTGGCATTGCTATCAAGGGGCACATTCCGGAGCGCGATGGTATTTGGATGGGC
>Ga0209063_1001998_pt1 | contig 9996 bp, 2 predicted proteins | sample KloWWTmeKNB19Kit_FD_187177 | JGI IMG/M metagenome (GOLD analysis project Ga0209063, IMG submission 187177) | Active sludge microbial communities from Klosterneuburg, Austria, studying microevolution and ecology of nitrifiers - Klosterneuburg... | ecosystem: Engineered > WWTP > Aerobic digester >...
CAGGAGTAATGTGTGCTTCATGGGGTGTAGGGTCGGGTTTTTCGCTCCGTGCAAACAGCTTCCGGAGCTAGACCAAAAGTGCCCACCTTGGTTGGCCCCCCAATGCGTAGAAATACCTGTTTTGCGTTCGTGGCAGAAAACCGGTCCCGAGATCGGCTTCAGTGCTGGAGCACTTTCCGCAGGCGCGCGAGCAGCACCTCGCTCTGGATCGGCTTGGGCACGTAGGCGTCCATACCGGCGGCGGTGCATTCCGATCCTTGTCCGAGCACGTTCGTGTAAATGAAAGACCCAACAAGTGCAACGCATTATCCCGGAATATGCAATAGGATTTCTACTACGGCCCAATCCCGCAGCATTGCGGGACGCTGCGCAACAGTTATCAAACGCTTCGCTGGGTTTCCTTTCGTCAGAATAGCTTCGGCTATTCCTCCTCAACGAAACCCTTGATACCATTGCGAATTTGACCCTCGCTCCCGCAGTACTGCGGGAGAACCCTATTGCATATTCCGGGATTATCCAGCCATAGGAACGTTACCTCGTTGATGGCTCCGCATATGTCCGGAACAAGCAGGGTGGGCCCTCTTGCGAAGACCCACCCTGGAGGAAACAAGCGCTAGTGCTCCGCTAACGCTGTACCATGATCTTGATCACTTGCTGTTCCCCGTTGCGGGTGGCAAGCAGGTAGTAGGCTCCGGCGGCCACATCGCTCAGGTCCATGTCGATGGTCCGTTGACCGACAACGCTGAAAGGTGCCAGCACTTCCTGACCAAGGCCGTTGCGGATGCTGATGCGCAATGGCGTTGCATCGGTAGTTGATGGGCGCAGTTGGAAGATCCCGTTCGAGGGGTTCGGTTGCACTGTGAACCATTCGCCGTCGTTCGCTTCGTTCGTGGCGATGCCCGTGTTGAAGTCCACGTTCACCGTGAGGCAACTGGTGAGTTCGCAGTCGCCCACCATGACCGTTACGCAGAGTTGTACCGGACCGGCCGTGTTGTTGGCTTCAGCGAGCAGCACGAAGGCGCCGTTGTCGCTGGTGCTCCAACCGTTGGGGAGTTCCCAAGTGTAGCTGGTGGCATTCGCGATCGGTGTGATCACGAAAGCGTTGGACGTGTTGCCCACCACTGTAGTGGCACCGGTCACCGCGCCGATGGTGATGGTGGTTCCGCTGCAGGCGCAATCCGTGCCGCGCACATCATTCGTGGTGCAGGCCAAGCCGTCATCGCAAGGGAATCCGGGAAGTAACCCACCTCCGATCGTGCCATCGCAGTCGATCACTTCCCCTGCGCATTCGCAGTTGGTGCCGTACACGTCATTGCCCGTATTCGCGTCGCCATCATCGCAAGTGGTACCCGGCTGGGCTGTTCCGCCGGCCACGCCTACACAATCGTTGGGGAGTACGCCGGCGCAGATGCAGTTCGCCGTGTACACATCATCGCTGGTGCTCGCGTTGCCGTCATCGCAAACCGATCCGACCAGGGCCTCGCCACCGGGAAGACCCAAGCAGTCGATCAGCTGGCCTGCGCACTGGCAATTGGCATCGATCACATCGCCGCCGGTGGCTGCATTACCATCATCGCAACCAAAGCCGGGCTGGGCGGGGCCACCGATCACACCATTGCAGTCGGTGAGTTGACCAGCGCATGTGCAGAACGCGTCGTACATGTCATTGCCGGTATCGGCATCACCATCATCGCAGGCCACTCCAGGCAGTGCGGTTCCGCCCGGTACACCGAGGCAATCGTTCGTGAATACGCCCTCGCAGCCGCAATCCGCGGTGAAGGTGTCGTTGGTGCTCGCGCTGTTGCCATCATCGCAGGGCGTGCCGGGCAGTTGCGGTCCACCGGGGTTACCTGCGCAATCGTATGCTTCACCGGCGCAGGTGCAGTTCAGGCTGTAGACATCGTTACCTGTAGCAGGATCGTTGTCGTCGCAGGCAGTGCCCGGTTGTGCGGTTCCACCGGCGACACCGGCGCAATCGGTGGCGAAGGCACCCACGCATTCGCAATTCGCGGCATAGGCATCACCGCCGCTCAGCGGGTTGCCATCGTTGCAAGGAGTACCCACGGTCGTCGTTCCACCGATCACACCGAGACAATCGATCAGCTGACCTGCGCACTGGCAGCTCGCGTTGTACACATCATTGCCGGTACCGGCATCACCATCATCGCACGCCGCACCGATCGTGGCGGGGCCACCCAGGTTGCCTAGGCAGTCAAAGGGTGTGCCGGCGCACACGCAGTCCATGCCATAGAGATCCAGGCCCGTGCTCGGATCACTGTCGTCGCAATCGGTGCCCGGCCCCGCTGCTCCACCCGGTGTTCCAGCACAATCCAGCGCTTCGCCCACGCAGGCACAGTTCGCGTTCCAAGTATCGTTTCCGGTGCTCGCGTTGTTGTCGTTGCACGCAGTGCCCGGCAGTGCAGTTCCGTTGTTCACACCTGCGCAATCCTGCACGGCGGCGTCATCGATGACCACGGCGTAGTCCTCGGTTTCGCAATTGTCATAGTTGAAGCAGGCCTCCAGGTCGGTGGGCTCACCTCCCAACGGACTTGCGCACCGGACCCGCATGAGGGTTGGACCCAACAATGCACCGGCAGGCACGGTGAAGGAGATGTCCCCGGGTATACCGGCCTCGGTGGCATTGAACTGGCCGAGCTGCTCATCGCCATCGAAAGTGCCACTGTGGTCGTAGTCGATCCACGCAGCGACGGAACTGCCCGTGCGCGAACCCGGTGTGATCGTGATCACCTTTTGCGCATTGCGCGACAGCGCGGTGCTGTATTGCGCGCTGTAGTCGGTGTAGGTGGCACCGCTTACACCACCTGTTCCGGTGTTGTCGATGTCCGCCAATTGCACGCCGTCCACGTAATCGCCTTGGGCCGATCCTTCGGCGCTCACGGGTGTGCAGTACGACCCAATGTTGCCTTCGCCGAAGTGGGCCGAGATGGTCACATACTCGCGTTGGAAGGGCGGATAGGCTTCCTCACAAAGCGTGTAGAAGTAGAGGCTAATGTTGTCGAAGTCCACCACATCCGGGCTGTCTTCCGGCTGTTTGAGCAATAGGCTGGCAGTAATGCACTGGCCCCCGATCAGCTCCACATAAACGCCGACACCGTCGATAGGGAGATCACCGCCGAAGATCTCCAAGTCGGCACTGTTCAGGTTGGTGATCACGTTGGGCTTCAGGTAGTAGAACCGCGTGGTATCGCTGTTGTTGCACATCACCAGGGGGAAGATCGCAGTTCCATCAAGGGGTACCTCGTTCACCGTCATGCTCGTGTTGCCTGGTGTGCCTACGGAGATGGAAGGCTGGTCCAGCTTGAAGCCGCCCTCCCATTTGCAACTGGTCTGCGACGCTGCGGAATCGAGCGTGAACGTGTACGTGCCGAACACGGGATCCGCCCCGACCTTCACCGCGATCACATCGTACCCGTCCGGATCGTTCAATTTGTATGCTACGGTATTCGTGGTCGCATTGGAGGAGGTCTCGCCCTTGCCGTACTCCTGGCGCATCTTCATTTCCACACCACCGGAAACCCCGGAGCCGCCCACTTCCAAGCAGAATTCAGCGGTGAGGCCAACGGACAAGCCCACCGTGTATTCGATGGAGCGCATCTGCGAGGTCGTGCTGGTAAGTTCGTACCGCTGGGTAGCCCCACCTCCGGTGAAGGTGCGTGTGATCTGGGTTTCCGCATCGGCCTTGATCGCCGCGTTCATGTCCAGCATCTGGTGCCAGACGCTGATCTGCTCAGCGGCGCGCCGGTACGGTTCGGTGCCGGGTGTCAATGTAGTGAGCTGCGCTTCTGCGGCCGGGACAAGGATATCCTTGATGTAACTCTCGTTGTAGTGATTGCTGCTGATGACACTTACCGGCTGCGATGCGAAATTGGCATGCTTGGTGATCACCCCGCAGCTCGGCCGTTCAACGGTGGTGAGCATGCCGTACGCGTAATGGATGGAACTCACATAGAACAGGTCGTCCGGCGTTCCATCATCGGACGTGGTAAGCTCCAAGCCGGCCTGGATGCAGGTCTCGTACTCGAATTTCGAGGTGGACGATTGGGTCGCGCTAAGGCTCGTTCCGGCCTCCACGTAGAACTCGAAGTCTTCGCTGACGATCAGGCCGAATTCACCTGCGATGCCGACCTTGGCCTTGAACCAACCGCTGTTCTCTTGATCGAGCGTGGCGGATTGCGAGCCACCAATGCAGGTAGTGCTGTTGGTCTCGATGAGACTGAAGCTGTGACCTCCCGGTGGATCACGCAGGATATAGACCGGCAGCGACGGGGCGTCGAAATAGCCGAGTACGTCGGTGAAGCTGGAGCCCACCATCACAGCTTTCCAGCGCCAGTCGACCACTGGATTACCGTTGACGCTTTCTCGCAGCCCGAACTCATGCACACCCGATGGCCAGCCATTGTCCGCCTGGTAGGTCATGGTCACGTCGGTTCGACCTATTCCGCCTACACTGAAGTACGTTGCAGTGGCTGTGCAACTGCTGCATAGCTGGCCATCTATGAAGACCTGGAACGTGGGCCACTGGTTACTGGCATACGGCCAGTTGTTATACCCCAATTGCATATTGATGGTTTGAGTGCCGGAGGGCATGGTGAAATAGGTATTGACGCCTCCGTATTCCTGGCCCCAAGGGGTGGTGGGGGGGACTAGTGAGAACTCGTGTTGGTACCAATTGCATGCGCCCTCCGGGACCTTGACGACCAGTTGCCCACCGCAAGAGGGCCACGGGCAGATATAGCCGAATGTGTGGGTGGCCGCCTGATCCTGAGCGGAAGCGAAGTGCGTGGACGTGCCCAGCACGAGCGCCAGAGCGGCAGTGGCCACCGTAGCGAACAGGCGTTGGCGGGGTGAGGGATGCGTACCGTGTTTCATGGGTTATGCGCCGTAGCCCGGCGAAGGCGTTGGTGGGAGGGGTTGGTAGGGTCGGGTTTTTCGCTCCGTGCAAACAGCTTCCGGAGCTAGACCAAAAGTGCCCACCTTGGTTGGCCCCCCAATGCGTAGAAATACCTGTTTTGCGTCCGTGGCCGAAAACCGGTCCCGAGATCGGCTTCAGTGCTGGAGCACTTCCCGCAGGCGCGCGAGCAGCACCTCGCTCTGGATCGGCTTGGGCACGTAGGCGTCCATGCCGGCGGCGGTGCATTCCGATCCTTGTCCGAGCACGTTCGCGTAAATGAAAGACCCAACAAGTGCAACGCATTATCCAGCCATAGGAACGTTACCTCGTTGATGGCTACGCATATGTCCGGAACAAGCAGGGTGGGCCTCCTTGCGAAGACCCACCCTGGAGGAAACAAACGCCAGTGCTCAGTTAGCGCTGTACCATGATCTTGATCACTTGCTGTTCTCCGTTGCGGGTGGCAAGCAGGTAGTACGCACCGGCGGCCACATCGCTCAGGTCCATGTCAATGGTCCGTTGACCAGCCACGGTGAACGGCGCCAGTACTTCCTGACCAAGACCGTTGCGGATGCTGATGCGCAATGGTGTTGCATCGGTGGTGGATGGACGCAACTGGAACATGCCGTTCGATGGGTTCGGTTGTACGGTGAACCAATCTTCGCTGCTCGCATTCGTGGTGGCGATGCCCGTGTTGAAGTCCACGTTCACCGTGATGCAGCTGGTGAGTTCGCAATCGCCGACCATGGCCGTGACACAGAGTTCAACGGGGCCAGCAATATTGTTCACACCTGCGACCAACGCGAAGGCTCCGTTGTCGCTGGTGGTCCAGCCGTTCGGCAGGGTCCAGTTGTAGCTGGTGGCATTGGCCACGGGCGTTACCAGGTAGACGTTCGTGGTATTCCCGAACACCATGGTGGAACCTGTCACAGCGCCGATGGTGATGGTGGTTCCGCTGCAGGCGCAATCCGTGCCGCGCACATCATTCGTGGTGCAGTTATCGCCATCATTGCATGGGGTTCCGGGTAGCACAGGTCCACCGGCAATGCCTTCGCAATCGATCACTTCACCGGCGCATTCGCAGTTGGCGCCATACACGTCGTTGCCGGTCGTGGCATCACCATCATCGCAGGTGGTACCGGGCTGTGCCGATCCACCGGCCACGCCTTCGCAATCGTTGGCCAGCTCACCTGCGCAGATGCAGTTCGCGGTGTACACATCATTACCGGTGTTCGCATCGTCGTCATCGCAAGGCGTTCCGACGGTGGTCGTTCCACCGGGCACGCCGAGGCAGTCAAGCAATAGGCCAGCGCATTGGCAATTGGCGTCGATCACATCGCCGCCGGTGGACGCGTTGCCGTCATCGCAGGGGAAGCCGGGCTGGGTGGGGCCACCGACCACACCATTGCAGTCGATCGGTTGACCAGCGCAGGTGCAGAACGCGTCGTACACATCGTTGCCGGTATCGGCGTTACCATCATTGCAAGGCGTTCCAGGCAGTGCGGTACCACCCGGTACTCCGGCGCAGTCGTCCGCGAATTCGCCTATGCAGCCGCATCCTGCAGTGAAGGTGTCGTTGGTGCTGTCGGGGTTGCCATCATCGCAGGGCGTGCCAGGAAGTTGCGGTCCACCAGCAAGACCAGCGCAGTCGTAAACTTCACCGGCGCAGACGCAGTTCACGCTGTAAGTATCGTTACCGGTAGTGCCATCGTTATCGTCGCAGGCGGTGCCTGGTTGGGCGGTTCCACCGGCAACACCGGCGCAATCATTAGCGAAAGCGCCAACGCATTCGCAGTTCGCGGCATAGGCATCACCGCCGCTCAGCGGGTTGCCATCATCGCAGGGGGTACCCACGGTCGTGGTCCCGCCGATCACGCCCAGGCAATCGATCAGCTGCCCTGCGCACTGGCAGCTCGCGTTGTACACATCATTGCCGGTAGCGGCATCTCCATCATCGCAGGCTGTGCCTTGCACGGTGGTTCCACCTGGAACACCCAGACAATCCAAGGGCAGACCAGCGCACTGGCAATTCGCGTCATAGACATCACCGGCGGTGTTGGCGTTGCCATCGTTGCAGGCTATGCCCGGCAGGGTCTGGCCGTTCGGCACACCCACGCAATCCAACGGCTGGCCGAGGCATGTGCAGTTGGCGTTCCAGGTATCATTCCCGGTGTTCGCATTGCCATCGTTGCAGGCGGTACCGGGCAACGCCGGGCCATTGTTCACGCCCGCGCAATCCTGCGGGGTGTTCGCATTGATCACCACGCCGTAGTCTTCCGTTTCGCCGGCTTGGTAACTGTAGCAGGGATCCACAGGCGTGGGCTCGCCTGTTGCGTAGTGTACGCCACGCACACGCATGATCGTGGAACCTACTTGCGCGCTCATCGGAACGGTGAATGCAATGTTCTGGGTCTCGCTAGCAGCGCTGTTCTCGAACTCACCGAGTTTCTCCGAAGCTTCAAACATGCCATCCCGGTCGTAGTCGATCCACGCCGCGAACCGGACACCCGCGTTCGCTCCCGAAGTGATGGTGATGATCTTCTGCGCGTTGCGCGAAAGCGGTGTGCTGTATTGTGCGGAGTAGTTGGTGTAGGTGGGACCCGCGACGCCTCCGGTGCCGGTGTTGTTTATAGAGCCGATCCGTACCCCGTCGATCCAATCACCATCCGCTGTCCCGACCGCGCTGCTGGGGATGCAGTAGCCGCCGAAGTTCCCCTCGCCGAAGTAGGCGGAAAGGCTGATGCTGGACTGGATCTCCTGGCCCCCATCGCAGTTGTCAGCGAGGATGATCTCCAGGTCGGCAATGCTGTCCGTACCGATCGGTGGACCAACGACTATGTTCCCGGTGAACGTGGTATTCGCGGCGATCGTAAGAGATACCGGGGTAATGGGGTTGATCCCGCCATAACCGGAGAGTGTGACACCGGGGTTCGTGGTGCCGTTCACGAAGAAGGAATACGTCCGTTCGTAATTGCTGTTGTTGGCTACGGTGATCGGGAAGGTCGCCTGCGGGGTAAGTACCTGATTGAGCAGCATCTGCGAACCTCCGCCTACGAGCAACAGGGGTTGGTCCAATTGGTAACCGCCTTCATATGGGCAACTGGTCTTTGAAGTCGAGCGCAGGCGATACACGTTGCCGCCGAGCACCTTGTCCTGCCTGATCTCTACGTCGAAGTTGTCGCCATTGCCTAAGTCCTCCAGATGGTAATCCAACCTGTTGATACTGTCGTTCGAAGAGGTCACGGTCTTCCCGTATTCCTGCCGGAAGGTGACCTCGCCACCGACAGTAACACCACTGCCGCCGAAGTTGACGCCGAACTCAGCGCTCAAACCTTGTGAGAGGGATACGTTGTAATCGATCGCCCTTGTTTGTGAGCTCGTGGTCTCCACATACGAGTCTACAAATCCCCCCAAGCTGGTGAATTGCTCGAGGGTACCAGTATAGTTCGCGTTCGCCTTGATGGAATCGTTCATGGCAAGGGTCTGACGCCACACGTTGAGTTGATTGTTGGCGACCTTCCAACCCTCCGTACCCACCACGAGCGAGGCGACATCGGCTTCCAGCTCGGGCACAACCGTGCTCCTGATATAGCTCTCGGGCCAACGGAAGTTGCTGAGGGTCTGAATGGGCACGATCATGAACTCAGCAGAATCGGTCGGCATATTGCAACCAATGCGCCGCGTGGTAAGGGCCATACCGTACGCGTAGCGCACCGAACTGCCGAAGAACAGATCATCTGGTGCACCAGACGTCGGGGTGGAGATCGTTTGCCCCGCGGTCAGGCAAGTCAGGTAATCTCCCGTCGACGTTCGGGTGCGACTGGCCGATGTGCTAACACCTACTTCGCCGTAGATCTCGAAGTTCGTACTGACGATGAGGCCGGCGGAACCAGCTATCCCGATCCGCACCTTGGCAAAGGCGGAGCCACCTTGCTCGGTCGTCCCGGAGATGGTTTCGCCTCTGCACATCGTGTTGGATGACGTGAGGCTGGTGAAGCTGGCATCGCCAGGGGGATCGCGAAGGATCTGGACCGCGGCATCGGGCGTATCGAACGTCCCGAGCACATCCGTGAAACTCGTTCCCACCATCACGGCCTTGAAACGGAACTCCTCACTCGCAATACTCGTGGCCGGGATGCCGCCGATGGTGTAGAGGATCTTGGGCCTCAGCGCGAATTCACGCACGTTGTTGGGCAGGCCATAGGCAGAGCCTGGGGTGTACGTGACCTTCCAGACACCTCTGACGTACAAATATGGATGCCCGTCGTACGTATTATAACCCGGGTACGCCCATTCCTGTGTTCCTGGCACGAGCTCGACCGTGCCGCTCTGCACGCCATCCACGAAGAGATCCCAGCTAAGGGCCCGTTGCGTTGCCGACCAGTAGATGTTGATGTCGTTCGGGAACCGGGAGAGGAGGAGCCAATCTTTTTCCGTCCAAGTGGTCGTCTGGCGGCCGAACTTGATGTAGAACGTATGCGGTTCAGCACCACCGCGCATGGTGGGGTACTTGCTCACATCCGTTCCCGAGGAGTTGCCCAAGGGTGCGTCATGCAAGGACCACGAGAATTTGAACGGCGCCCTGCACGTATCCGTGTATTCGGGCGTCTCCGTGTACAAGGTCGTATCGGTCAGCGACAGGGTTGTGGTGGTGCCCCCAGGGTAAGGATAGAAGTAGATCTGTCCACATGTATTATAATTATACGCATTTGCGCCGCAAGGTTGTGCTACGGGGTTCGTGTCGCACAGGCCTTTATGAGCGAACGGATTCTGGGCAGCGCTGGACAGCGGTGTCAGATATGCCGCGAAAAGCAGGAGCGCCAAGGCGGCAGAGGCCACCGTAGCGAACAGCCTTTGGCGGGGTGAGGGATGTGTATCGTGTTTCATGGGTTATGCGCCGTAGCCCGGCGAAGGCGTTGGTGGGAGGGGTTGGTTGGGTCGGGTTTTCCGCTCCGCGGAAATACCTTCAGGAGCCACACCAAAAGTGCGCCCCTTGGTTGGCCCCCCAATGCGTAGAAATACCTGTTTTGCGTCCGTGGCCGAAAACTGGTCCCGAGATCGGCTTCAGTGCTGGAGCACTTCCC